>Ga0116215_1002067_pt1 | contig 12714 bp, 8 predicted proteins | sample Sb_taG_7_FD_89698 | JGI IMG/M metagenome (GOLD analysis project Ga0116215, IMG submission 89698) | Peat soil microbial communities from Weissenstadt, Germany - Sb_50d_2_FS metaG | ecosystem: Environmental > Terrestrial > Soil > Wetlands > Peat | place: Germany: Weissenstadt | collected 2010-09-21 | reverse complement strand
TCGCTAACCGGCTGATCAAGCAGAACATCGACAGAACATCGAATTGCTATTCCCTCAAGCAACTGCACAATCCGGGTGTTCATGCGACAGCCTCATACGGCCCGATCTCTGTCTCTGCGATCGAGGACCTGTGCGGCATGGAAAGCCCCTTCATCGCGGCGATCTTGACCAAGGGTGTGCAGATAGCAGGGGTGGCGCACCTAGGCAGGCATCCCAACTCCCACCAGCAAAGCGCCTTGGAGTGGCTGTTTCCCGCTTGTGCGAACGAGGCCTGCCCATGTCAGATAGGCCTCGAGGCCGACCATCGGGTCGACTGGTCGAAGACCCACTTCACGGTGTTCGACCTGATGGACAAGCTGTGTGCCCACGACCACCACCTCAAGACCCGCGAGGGCTGGGCGCTCGTGGAGGGAACGGGCAGGCGTGCCCTCGTCCCTCCCGATGACCCTCGACATCCCCGATACAAACAGAAGGCTTCGTAGAGGCCCGCGCCCACGCCGCCCAATCGGACGGAGCGACGAGGCGCGCCCGCGCTAGCGCCTGGGATCGACACCTGCGGTAGGTTTCGCGGAAGATCTGGATCGAGGAGGCTCTCCGCTGTGACCGACGTCTCAGCACCCGCCATCGACTTGATGAGCGGTGCGTTCTACTCGCAGGACCCGTACCCTTCGTTTGCCTGGATGCGCCGGGAAGCTCCTGCCTACTACGACGAGGCGAACGACATCTGGGGGATCAGTCGATACGAGGACGTGCGTGCCATCGGGCAGGACCCAAAGTCCTTCTCGAGCGCCGGAGGATCGCGTCCGGGAATAGCGCTTCCGTACATGATCGACATGGACGCCCCCGAGCACCGCAGGCGCAGGCGGCTCGTGAACGCAGTCTTCACGCCCGAAGCCGTGAGGGCGCGTGAGGAGCGCATCGCGAGCGTGTGCGACGGCATCATCGACGCGGTGTGCCGATCGGGGGAATGCGACCTCGTATCCGACATCGCTGTCCCGCTCCCGCTCGTGATGATCGCAGACATGCTCGGATTTCCCTCGGACGACTGGGGACGGCTTCTCGACTGGTCCGACACGATGCTCAAGTCCCAAGGTTCCGACGAGCCCGACTCCCTCGAGAAGGCGACCAACGCGTTCGTGGAATGGGACGCTTACGTGCGCGGGCACATCGAGGACCGCCGCCGTACCGGGACGACCGACGACCTGCTCGGGATGCTCACTTCGGGCGCCGGCGACGGTGAACCCCTCGACGAGTCGTCGCTCGTTCACGAGGGCCTCCTGATACTGATCGGCGGGGACGAGACGACCCGGCACGTGATCAGCGGCGGCATGGAAGCGCTGTTGAGGCGACCGGACCAGTTCGCAGCCCTGGGAGAGGACAGGACACTGCTCAAAGGAGCGGTCGAGGAGATGCTCAGGTGGGTGTCGCCCATCAAGAACATGAACCGCACGGCGACCGACGACATAGAGCTGCACGGCCGTACGATCCGTAAAGGGGACCGAGTCCTGCTTCTCTATCCCTCCGCCAACCGTGACGAGAGCGTCTTCGAGGACCCCGAGAGCTTCGACGTACGTCGCGACCCGAACGACCACGTGGCGTTCGGCTTCGGAGCGCATCTTTGCCTCGGACAGCGCCTCGCACGTGCGGAGCTCGTCACCATGGTGGACAAGATCCTCGATCGCCTGCCGGACCTCGCTCTCGCCCCCGGTGCGCAAACACCGCTTCGAGTGTCGAACTTCATCGTGGGCCACGAGTCGTTGCCCGTGACTTTCACCCCCAGCGAGCCGCTTCTCGGGTGACCGAGTTCGATCCAGCGGCGTGGCGTGCTCAGCTGCAGATCGTGCTCAGCTGCAGATCGTGCACGGTGTGGTGAAGCTCGAAGCCGGCGCAAGCGGCAGGTTGACGAACGACGCCGCACCTGCGTGGTCCTGCACCTGGTAGACGCCGCCCAAGAGGTGCGGCAGCTGGGTCAGGCTCGGAACGAGGTGGGGGGTGTCGGAAGTGGAGACCGTCACCCTGAGCCGCCAACCCGCCGGAACCTGAGCGAAGGTCGGGAAAACCTCGATGTCGTATCTCGTGAGACGATCCGGAACCACGGGCTCGCTCGAAGCAGCCGTGTAGGGGTGGTACGGCAGGACCGGTGCACCGTCCGAGCCGATCCAGGTGTCCGCGGGGACGATCTGCCGGAAAGACCCGAGCAGCGCTCCAGAGGTGAGCGGGACGGATTGGCCCGAAGGTGAAACGTCCTCAATCGTTGCGACGAGCTCGGTGTCGGTCGTGGTCGCGGTCGCGAACACTGTCGCGTCGATTGGACCGGCGAGCGTCTCGGCCTGCGAGAACGGGGCGGTTGTGTAGGTGAGCGCGCCCGGTCCGGCACCGAGTGTGGAGTCGTTCTGGTCACAGAGGTCCGGTATGCCGGTCGACTGGCTGACGAGCCCCAGGAACCCCGCGCTCCACTGGTCGGTCTGCACGTCGCATGCGCTAGAGACCCCTGTGAAGGCGACCGGGCTCGAGCCCGCGCTCCGCGTCGGGGCAGCAGGCCTGAGGGAGCCGTCGTTGAGGGACAGCGGAGCAGTGCCGGAGCGCCCCGGGCCGAAGTAGTACTGCGTCGCCGCAGCCTGGGTGGTCGGCCAACGATCGGTGTCGACCCACTTCTTGGCACCGAGCTCGTACAGATGCATCGGAGTGCCTGTGTGAGCGAGTGGCGTGTCCTGACCGAGCAACCACGTGTCGAACCATTCGAGCTCCAGCTTGGACAGGTCGATACCGGTGCCCGTCGTCACGTGCTCCCAAGGGCCCATCATCAGCTGGTATCTCGGTGTCACCGGTTGGCTCGCCGTCATCGGCGCGAGAAGTGGACGCCCGAAGTAGGCGTTCTGCAGACCGGTGTAATTGAGCAACTCGCCTCGCTCGAAGAGGTCGTTCCATCCGCCGACCAGGAACGCCGGGACCTGTTCGGAGACGACCTTCTGAAGCATGTTGATCGGGTTCCGCTGCACCCAGTAGCTCTGGTCGTATGCCTCGTCCCCGTTCGTCTCGAAGCCGAGAACGCTGGGTAGGTCGTACTGGAGCAGCGAGCTGCTGTGCGCGAGCTCGACGGGTGCGAGGGGAGCGAGATCGCCCGTCGCAGATGCCGAGGAACCCTTGCCGAGGTCCTCGAGGGGACTGAGGACGGGGTTTGCCGCGTTCAGGCCGCCGACCAGGGCCAAATAGAAGGACGAGAATTCCGCGTCGAGGATCCCCCCTTGGGTGACCGTGTCCCGGTAAAGGTCGTTGCCGGAGATGATGGGGAACATCGCCTTGAGCGGCGAGCCGGCGTTCAATGCTCCTGCGGTCAGGAATTGGTTGATCCCCATGTAGGACTCTCCGAAGAGTCCGACCCTGCCGTCGGAGTGCGCGAGGTGCGCCGCCCATTCGACCAGGGTCGCTCCGTCGGTGGCCTGCACGGGATCGAACAACCCCCACGTACCCCCGGAGTCGCCGGTTCCACGCACGTCGGAGATCACGACGATGTAACCGTGGTCCACGAGGTACGGGGCATCGGTGTTGGCGATCACGGTGGCTGCCGAAGTGGTGATGTTCTGCTTGCCGTAGGGCGTCTGTTGGAGCAGCACCGGGAACGTTCCGCTCGCCGGCTGGCCGGTCTTCTGATCGGTCGGGAAGTAGACGTCCGCGCGCAGCACGGTTCCGTCGGACATGGTCACGGGTTGATCCAGGTTGCTGCCTTCGGAGTACTGGGCCGGCTGCGGCACCCAACTCGCGCCGTTCGGGTTCGGCGGTGAGGTGGCCGCGCCGGCAGGCAATGGAAGCAGAGCAAATGCACCCAGTGAGAAGACGACGATGCCCAGAAGGATCGCCGGGCGGGTGAGGGAGCAAGTCGGACGGGCTGAGTTGAACCTGTAGCGCAAGGATCCTCCAGTTCGGCGAGTTCCACGTTCCTGGGTGCGCACGAGATGCACGCGCGCCACCTGGAACTCGATTTCACGAACCGGCCCCGCCCCCTCGAGCCGCTCCGACAGTTTCCCACACGCGCAGCAGAGTCCTCTCGGCCCGGCAAGACCGGTGACTCGTTGGCAGCGGCCATCGGTGGGTTCATCGGCGCCGGCGCCCTCGGAAACTTCAGCAGCTGAGCTCGGGGCGCGACCTCAGGAGCCCGGTGCCGAGGCGAAGTTCAACGTGAAGGGTGCGCTGCTGGGCGCGAAGAGCCATCCGGTGACCGTCTTGCCGCCTATCTGGACCCCGACGACCACCGCGCTCGCGCCGAGCTGGATCGAGATCTGGCCGCCCGAGGGTGTCAGGACCTGGGTCTGACCGGCCTGCATCACGTCCTCGTAGACAGGGGTCGAATTGTTCGGCACCGTTGCGTCGACCCAGCAGGAGTCCTGGGCGAGCACGACGACCTGGTAGCTCCTCGCCCGGACCGTCACCGAGGCCGAGTCCGTCGAGTCGGAAGGCTGGGTGACCACGAGGGGGCGTGAGGAGCCTCCCGCTCGAGAAGACGAGCCCGTGCCAGGTGAAGCGCTTCCATGGGTGGAGGGCGCTGCAGCCGTCGGAACGCCGACGCTCTCGCGCGTCACGTGGATGTCCTTCAGCCACTGGGGCTTGTAGTGGTGAACGACCATCCCGGCGCCCGCGATCACGAGCAGAACTGCAACGACGGCATCGCTGATGAGGAGCCAGCGCGGTACCGGTCGTGCACCGCCGCCGAAGCGTCTCGTGACGGGGACCTCTCCGGTGTCCGCGAAGTGGAGCGACAGACCTGCGCCCCTCGCGATCCCCGGCACTTCCGCTGTCTGCGTGAACGACTTCTGGCTCGACCGCGTGCCCGATTCGGAGGTTCCTAGGAAAGCGTCAGCAGCGCCGCCGGCGTCGGTGTTTGCAGTTGCCGCACCGGACGCGACCTTGGTGCTTCCGGAGCGCTTGGATTTGCCGGTTCCATTGCCCGAGCCGGAGCTCTGGCGTCGCCTCGAGCGGCTAGACGCCGGAGGGGTTCGGGAGGGGGTCACCGGTGTGACCGCGGTCTGGTCGGGAGGCGGGGAGGTGCCGGTGGCCGAAGGAGTCGGGCCGATCTGGCGGGCCTGGGTCCAGTGGACGTCCTGCCAGACCCGCAGTGCGGTTCCGCAAACCTCGGACGGATCGAGACCCACGACCTCGGAATAGCGCCTTGCCGCGGTCACGACCGTGCGCTGATCGGGCAGACGGGCAAGGTCCATGGCTTCGAGCGCCTCGAGGTGCTGCCACGGGATGCCGGTGCGGTCGCGGACCTCGCCCAGGCTGACGCCGAGCCGCTCGCGCGCGTCACGAAGAGCAGCGCCGACGTCCGACGGTGTGCCCGCCGAACTCCGTCGGTCGGCGCCGCGACGTGCCAGCTTGCCGGTGCCTACAGTCGCCACGCGATCCTCCTGCTCCCTGCAACGAAATGCTACAGCGCCCGACAACCGCCCAACCCGAGAACGACAAAAGCTCCACAAGCCAACGCGTCGAATTGCCCGCGGGAGTGTGCGCCGGCCTTCTATGACGCCGCCGTCAGGTCGACCTGAGTACCTGGATCGTCAGTCCAGGTCGCGGCATCGAGAAGTCCTGGCGAGGAGCCGAAAGTTTCCATCTCATCAGGCGTTCCTCAAGAGCCTGCGGGTATATCGGCAGGGTCGGCATCCGGGAGGCGAAGGGGGCACCCCGGGGAGGGTGGGACGGTGGCCGAGGGCAATTTCTTCAAGGCGCCGCTTTGCCGAGGAGGGTCAGTGCGGAGGGGGAAGGACCGGATTTCAGGGAACGGAATTGTCCTGCGCGGCTCGCGGTGGCGGACGACTCTCGTGCTCGTGCCGGTGGTGGCGTTGATGGCAAGCTGCGGCGCGCGCGTCGGACCGTACCTGGGCACCGACACGGGTGTCGGCCAGAGTGGATCTGCGACCGGCGCTGGCGCAGCCGGGGGCGGGGCCGGTGCCGGAACGAGCTCGGCCACCGGAGGACTCGGGTCGACCGGCTCGGGCGGCCCTGGCGCCGCCGGCGGGACGGGATCAGCGTCGGGCTCTGCGGGTGCGGCCACGGCGGGGAGCTCCGGAGTCGCGGTGCCACCTCCGTCCCAGTTCAACTTCGACCCGAAGTCCGAGGCGAGCGCATGCCCGAACTCGGCGGGCAACACCGCATCGGCGCCCGGGGTCACGCCGACCTCGATCACGTTCGGGAACGTGAGCGGACTCACAGGCCCGCTGTCTGGCAGCTTCCCCCAGGGTCCCCAGGGGGTCGAAGCTCTCTTCGGTGCGGTGAACGCAGCTGGCGGCATATGCGGGCGCAAGCTGAACCTCGACGTCGAGGACGACCAACAAGACTCCTCGACGAACGCCTCCGACGTCGCCGACCTCATCCCCAAGGTGCTCGGTTTCGCGGGCTCGACATCCGACTCGGACAACGGAGGAGTGCCCGAGATGGTGCAGGCAGGCACGCCCGACTTCGGCTTTGCCATCAACTGCAACCGAAGCGAGTCGGCCACTTACTGGTCGGCCGCAGGCGGTAGCTGCGACCAGCCCCAGGGGCCGAACGGCCCGTACTTCATCGGCGACACGGCGTTCGCGCTTGCCAAGGCACAGGGATACTTCCCGACGAAGATGGCATTCCTGTCCTACTCGATCTCCATAAGCGCTCAGGCGGCGCAGCAGTTCGAATACGTGTACCAGCACTTCGGCGGCGGGAGCGTGTGCTACACGGACTTCTCGATATCGCCGGCGACGGCCTCGTTGGAGAGCGATGTGGCCCAGATGCGCAATGCCGGTTGTAACGGCGTCATCACGACATTGGACGTAACCGGCAACGCCAAGCTCCTGCAGGCCATGCAGCAGCAGTCGTTCACGATGCCCTACACCGACACGACCTTCGACGGTTACACGCCCGACCAGATATCCACTGCAGGTGAGAGTGCCGCCCAGGGGCTCATAGTGGGGCTTCCGTTCATTCCCCTGAACGAGCCCAACCCCACGGTGCAGCTCTACCAGCAGGAGCTCAGCACCTACGAGCCGGGCCAGCAGCCGAGCGGGTTCGGCTTCCTCGCCTGGGAGGCGGGTCAGCTGCTCATCTACTCACTCATAGCGAGTGGGCACAATCCCACGCGGGCATCGCTCACGAAGGTGGTGGGCGCCATCCAGAACTGGACGGGCGGTGGCGCGCTCGGTGCCATAACGCCGGCGAATCACAACGACATCACCTGTCAGGTGGACACGGTCGTGAAGGGCAACGGCTTCGTGCGCAAGTCCCCGTCTTCGGGTCTGTTCTGTGGCGGGCAGCTCGTGCAGGCGTCGTCGTAGGAGATGTGGGGCACCGGCGATGAGACCCGGGGGGGTTGACCGGCGGTGAGCACGCTGTGGCCGTTCATCGTCATCGGGGTCTTCACCGGAAGCATCTACGGCCTGGCCGCCATGGGTGTGGTGCTCACTTACAAGACCACCGGCATCTTCAACTTCGCCTACGGCGCGGTGGCGATGTTCAGCGCGTTCACCTACTGGCAGCTTCACGATTCCTGGCACGTCACGGCATGGGTGGCCCTGCCGGTCCTGCTGCTCGTGGTTGCTCCGCTCTTCGGGATCGCGTTCGAGGGGCTGTTCCGCTTCTTCTCCGGTGCTTCGGCGGAGATCCCGATGGTCGCCACCCTGGCCGTGCTCTCCGTGCTGCAGGTGACGGCGGTTCTCATCTGGGGCGGACAGGCACGCCAGCTCCAGAGCATCTTCCCCCGATCCACCTTCCTTTTGGGCGGGAACTTGCACGTGGGCTGGGACCAGCTCGCGACGCTGCTCGTCTCGCTCGCAATGGGCGGAGCCTTGTGGTTCCTGCTCCGACACACCCGGTTCGGTACCGCGACGAGAGCCGTCGTCGACAACGGCGACCTCGCCGGGATCATCGGCGTGAATGCCGGCAGCATCAGGCGCGGCGCGTGGATCGTGTCCTCGATGTTCGGCGTCCTCGTGGGCATCCTCCTGAGCCCCACTCAAGGGCTGGACGTGAACCAGCTCGTCCTCGTGGTTCTCTACGCCTTTGCTCCTGCCGTGCTCGGCTTCGTCTTCGGCATGCCCTGGGCGTTCGCAGGGGCACTCGGCCTCGGGATCCTCCAGAGCGTGCTCTCGAGGTGGTCGAGCTCGGGGACCGTCGCCGACCTCGAGGCCTGCATTCCGTACCTGGCTCTCTTCGTACTCCTCGTCGTCCTCGGCAACCGCCTCAAAGAGGCCGGAGTGGCGGTCAGGCCGATGGCGGCAGCGGCCTCGGACCCCTCGTCCTCGCGCGCCTCGCCTTCCGCAGTGTCCTCTGCGTTCTCGGGGCCTCAGAGGGCCGTGCGCCGCCGCAGTCAGCGGCCACTCACCATCGGCACGACCTTGTTCGTCTTGGCGCTGCTGGTTCCGGTCGTGCTGAGCGGGCCGAAGCTCGACGACTTCACCGTCGCCGTGACCTGGGCGATGATCGCCCTCACCCTCGTCGTCCTCATGGGGTGGGCGGGACAGATATCACTGGCCCAGTTCAGCTTCGTGGGTGTGGGCGCATTCTGCGTCGGCCACTTCGCGGGCGCGCACGGCCATCATTTCCTCCTGGCGACTCTCATCGGGATGGCCATCTCGGTGCCCCTGGGTCTGCTGCTCGGCCTGCCGTCGCTCCGTCTCTCGGGGCTCTACTTCATGCTCGCGACGTTGGCGTTCGCCTTGATCATGGACACTCTGGTCTTCAACAGACCCGACGTGAGCGGTGGCCTCACAGGGATCACAGACGCGCGCCCGAACATCTTCGGCCTCTCCTTCACCGGCCGAGTCGGCTTCTACGAGCTCGTCCTCGTGGTGTTCGGGGTGCTGGCGCTCGCCGCGTACGTGGTCAACCGCGGCCCGGTGGGCAGGCGGCTCAACATCCTTCGCGACTCCCCTCTGGCGGCCTCCACGCTGGGCGTGAACCTCACGGTGACCAAGCTCGTCACCTTCGCGATATGCGCAGCGGTCGCCTCGCTCGGCGGCTCGCTCTACGGCAGCTACCTGCAGGCGATCAACCCGCAGGGCTTTTCCTGGAACTGGTCGCTCGAGCTGCTGCTGCTCGTCGTGCTCGGCGCCAGGACGATGATCACCGGCGCCGTCCTCGCAGGGGCGGTGGTCGGCATCCAGCACCTGGTGGCGTCGACCGACCCGAACATCGTGAACTACATAGCGCTCACCGTCGCCATCGGGGTGATCGGGCTCGCCCGCCAACCCGAAGGCACGGTGGCCATTTCGGTGGCGGAAGCGCGCCGCTGCATGTCCGTGCTGCGCCCGCGTCCGCGCAGGCAGCTGGTCCTCGAGACGTTGTTCGCGACGCCCGAGAGAATGGAGGTGGGCAGTGGACGCTGACGGCGTCGGTGTCGCCAACCCACCGCTTCTCAACGCCGCAGGGATCTCGGTGCGCTTCGGAGGCCTGCAGGCTCTCGACGTCGTTGACCTCGAGGTCCCCGCGGGTCAGATCACCGGGTTGATCGGTCCGAACGGCGCGGGCAAGACCACCCTGTTCAACGTGCTCACGGGTCTGATCACGCCACGCGCCGGTCATGTCTCCTTGGACGGCCGCGACATCAACGGCTGGCCACCGCACCGCCGCGGCCGCGCGGGCATCGCGCGCACATTCCAGCGGCTCGAGCTGTTCGTGCGCATGAGCGTCGAGGACAACCTCGTAGCCGCGTGGGAGGCCTGCCACCCCGGAGCAGTGCTCGGACGCGGGCGATCCGAGCGGCGACGCCGGGTCGCGGAAGTGATGGACCTGCTCGACCTGTGGCGGATCGCGGACGTCCCGGCGGGCGCTCTGCCCACCGGCCAGGGGCGCATGATCGAGCTCGGGCGCGCCCTGTGCACCGACCCGCGGGTGCTCCTCCTCGACGAGCCGAGCTCGGGGCTAGACGCATCGGAGACCGCACGTTTATGCGAGGTGCTTCGCGCCGTCGTCGGTCGCAGCTCCTCCGGTGAGCCTGCGGTCCTGCTCGTGGAGCACGACATGGCCCTCGTCATGGACGTCTGTGAGTGCATAACGGTCCTGGACTTCGGTCGGCGGATCGCGTGCGGGTCCCCGGCCCAGATCCGCTCGGACTCTGCCGTGCGTTCGGCGTACCTCGGAGAGACGGAGGTCGCCTGAGATGAGCGATCTCCACGACATCACCATGCAGGGATCGGCTGCGACCCTGGCACCGCCGGTGCTCGAGCTGGACGACGTCTGGGTCTCGTACGGCTCGATGCGCGCTCTATCGGGGATCTCGCTCGTCGTTCCCGAAGGCTCGGTGGTGGCGCTTCTCGGCCCTAACGGGGCAGGGAAGAGCACGACCCTCCGTGCGATCTCGGGCCTCGTACGTCCGGAGGCTGGGCGCGTGCTGGTATCGGGCATCCGCGTCGAGCGGCGGCCCACGCACGCGATCGCGCGCCTCGGTGTGGTCCACGTGCCGGAAGGGAGGGGCATCTTCCCCAGCCTCACTGTGCTCGAGAACTTGGAGATGGTGCGCTACGCGCTGGGTGAGGAGATCGATCCGGTGGCCGAGGCCGCGAGGATCTTCCCGCCGCTCGGCACGAGGCTCAAGCAGCTGGCGGGAACTCTCTCGGGCGGAGAGCAGCAGATGCTCTCACTAGCCCGCGCGCTGCTGTCGGATCCACGCCTCTTGATGGTCGACGAGATATCGATGGGGCTCGCCCCGATCGTCGTCGGTCAGCTCTTCGACGCTCTTCGCGAACGCGCGGAGTCAGGGACGAGCATCCTCCTCGTGGAGCAGTACGTCGACGCGGCGCTACAGCTGGCTGACTACGTCTACGTGATGGACAAGGGCCGCGTTGTCGACGTGGGCGAGCCGGAGGACGTGCGCGAGGGCGCGCTCGTCTCCGCCTACCTGGGAAGTTGAAAGGAGGCCGAACGATGGGACCCACGAGCTCGACACTTCGAAGGCTTGCAGCCTCGGCGGCCTTGTGCACCGGCGCGATCGCGGGCACGGGTGTCGCTTTCGCGCCTGCGGCCCACGCCGATTCAGGCGACGGTTCGTCGAGCAGCACCATCACGGGCTACACCGCCAACGTCGAAGGGCTCGCGGTGCAGTTCGCCTTCAACGTTCCGGGTGTCCTCCCGCTCCCAGGAGACAACATCCTCGAAGCCGACGTTCCCTTTGCGCGCACGAGCGTCAGCAACGGCCCCGTTATCACCGCGCAAGGCACCCCGTTCTGGCCCGGCGACATCCTCGGCAACTTCGGCAGCCTCATCTCGCTGTTCGAGCCTTCTGCACCTCCTATTCCGAACGACCCGCTTCAAGCCGAGGCGCAATACCCTCCTTCTCCGAGCCATGGCCAGAGCTCCAGCTTCGGCGGGACTCCGCCCGCCGGAGTCCCGTTCGCCCCGAACGTGTTCAGCGCGACCGCGCACGCAGATGCCTCGGGGGCGAATGTCACCGCGACGCTGACGGACCTGCAGTTCGCACCCCCCTCGGCCCCCTCGGCGGGGGTGGTGCACCTCGGCCCCTCGAGCCCCTCGGTGCTCGGTGCTCTGGGCGCCGTCGCCGGACCGGCCATCGACATCGGACAGGTTCAATCGACCAACCAGGTGGCGATTGCAGACTCGGCGGTCACGGGGACGGCGACGACGATCCTGAAGGCGATCGACATAGCGGGGGTGCTGAACATAAGCCAGATCACCTCCAATGCCTCGTCGCAGTCCGACGGCAACGCCGGAACCCCTACCGCTTCGCTGCACATGCTCGGTGTCACTGTCGAGGGTCTGCCGGCGTACATCGACAGCCAGGGAGTCCACGTTTCGGGAAGCAGTACCTCGTCGATCGGCATCACGCCCGCGCAAGCGCAGAACACTCTCGACGCGACGTTTGCCCAGGACGGGATCAATGTCCGGCTGCTCGATCCGGCGACGACTTCGAACGGGGCCGAGGGCGACGCCGATGCCGGCGGTCTGGTGGTCAGCCTGAGCCACAAGTTCGCCGTCCCGTACATACCCGGGGAGCCGACGATTCCATTACCGGCGCTCGGCAACGTCGGGCTTCCCGCCGGGACCTACGAAATGACCACGTCGGTAACCCTGGGCGCGGCCACGAGCGACGTCCAAGCCGCGTTGGCCCCGGCCTTCTCGGGATCGGGTTCGGGGTCGGGCGTGTCGATCGGACTCGGCGGCGACTCGGGACTCGGCCTCGAGCTCGGCGGTCTCGGTAGCGACCTCGGAATCCCTTCGGGCTCCTTCGGTTCGGTCCCCGGCACTTCCGGTCCCGCTACGAGCGCGTCGGGCTCGCCCAGCTCGCTCGGCGCGAGGGCGTCCAACCGACTGCCCTTCGGCATCCCGGCGCCCCTCGGCTGGTTGATCGTCTTGCTCTTGCTTTGTGTGGTCATGGCCTATCCGATGCTGCTGGCAGCTCGCTGGCAGTTCCTCTCTGGGGGGAGATGAAGAAGATGGTGAGGGTGCTCCCTGAAACCGAAGGACAGCCGGTCGAGACCTGGCCCGAGACGTCCGCCCCGGGCGGCGGGATCGGCTCGAGCTCGTGGGGTTTCGAGGCATCGAGAGCGGCTTCGTCGCCAGACGAAGCGGGCGCGCCGCCGGGTGAGAAGTCATCGGACTCCTCGGGAGGTGGACGCTTCTGGAGACGCCTGCTCCCACGCCGGCCGGGAGGCGAGGGGAGCGGAGTCGATCTGCGCAACACGTGGCAGGTGGTCGCCGGATCGATCCTCGTCCCGCTCGGCGTGGTGCTGATTCTGA
>Ga0116215_1002062_pt1 | contig 12738 bp, 10 predicted proteins | sample Sb_taG_7_FD_89698 | JGI IMG/M metagenome (GOLD analysis project Ga0116215, IMG submission 89698) | Peat soil microbial communities from Weissenstadt, Germany - Sb_50d_2_FS metaG | ecosystem: Environmental > Terrestrial > Soil > Wetlands > Peat | place: Germany: Weissenstadt | collected 2010-09-21 | reverse complement strand
GGTTTGCGTGAAAATGGCATCCCCTCGCGCATAGATCGCAGCGCAATGTCTGGAATGTCTGGAAGTGGTCAAAGCGCATTAAAGGCATCGCTAGAATACCTCGGCCTTATCAATGCTGACGAAGAGCCCACGGATAAACTTCACCAACTTGTTGACGCAGAAGAAGAAAATCGACCTGCTGTGCTCGCCGAGATCCTGCGTGAAGCTTACCCCTATCTAATTGGCGGTTCAATCGACCTTAAGCGTGCTACGACTAAGCAGATTGAAGAGGCTTTCCGGGCGCAGAATATTTCGGGAAGCACCGTCGTGAAGGCGATCGCGTTCTTCCTGACGGCGGCGAAATCGGCCGGGATCGAGATTTCTTCGTACATAAAAACGCCGACGCTGGTCCGAATAAATCCTCCAAAACGCTCAAACGGTACGGAGGGTAAACCAGTAACCAGTGCAGATGACGACGGAGAACCCGCCGATGTCATCCCGCAAGGAATGCGCCAAATCAAACTGCCATTGATTGGCAAGCAAGACGTGATATTGGCGCTGCCCGAGAAATTCGACTCCAGTGACTGGAAATTCCTGAAGCCAATTCTAGAAGCCTATATCCAGCGGATGCTCGATGAGGAGATGTTGAAATGAACACTACAACGGAGGTCACGATGACAATTAGAAGGGTTCAGAGCTTCGACTGCCACGCTCACCGGCACCGAAGCTCGCTGCACAAATGAGAAGGCCCGCATAGAGGGTTGTCACTTGGGGGTGAACCTCTACGCGGGCCGTGGTGGGCCAGATGGGGCGGGTAATGGTTACAGCGCTGGATTCCTACCCTCGTGCTCCGGGTCCGATACCGGGCCGCTCCACTTGACATAGCGCACGCTTAATTATTGACAGCATTCTACTCTAAGCTTACCCTCCCGCACAGAACGGGACACAGCACGGGACGTAAGCGCATTTCGTGTTGTTGGGCTTAATTTATGGGTGACGATACGCCACGGCTTCACGCCGTTGATGCGACGTTTCCGAGGAACAATTCGGAGCGCCCTAATCTGGTCTGGGCGTGGGGGCTGGACCAGAATCCCATTCTGCTCGGAGCCGATCCACAGACCATTCGTCTACTTGAAGACGATCATCTCAACAGCAAGATAGGTGAATTCCTTGGATTGGTTCACGGCGACGTGCCGGACGGAACCAGGGGGTTGGAAAGCGCCTATGCGTTATACCAAGGTGTCAAACGTCCATGCGTTATGCCGGGGAAGGATGAAGAAGTTTGTGCGTATGTGCTGAATCCAGACCGAACGTATACGTACCCTAGAGACGCAAAACACAGCGGAGCAGGGCCGACTCGAGTAGCTAAGCCGCTTCGTTCTGTATTCGTCACATATGCGTATCTTGGACCCTCGCAATTGGCTAGTGCTTCAGGGTCAATGACTGAAACTAAGGGCATCATCTCTTTTTGGGAATGGGTTCTGGCTGACACTGCCGACTCACTTCTTCCTAGAGAATGCGCTACTCGCTACACCCGAAAAATTTGGGATAGATTAAAATGACTGGTTCAATACTCCAAAATTTGCTCGCCGACGCGCGAAAGGCCCCTGGAGCTTCCGACGCGCCTTTTTCTCCGGTCGCTCGCTATTACCCTGGAATGGATTTCCTCCTATATCTGAATCAGGACTGCTCGTACCGAGCGGATCGAGTCGATCCATTCCTCACAGTCCTATGGCATCCTTACGAAGATCGTCTGGTGGGGGTCAAATTGAAGGGTTTCCGATTTCTGTTTGATCGCATTAAGTCTGTACTAGATCTAAAAGAGGATCATTTTGTACTTGTGGTCAAAGCGATAGAGATCGCACTTGTAGGCGGCGTCGCGGAAGCGATGATGCTGAAGCAAGAAACGAGCAGGATTTTGCACTTATATGAAGAGGCTAGAAAAATAACTGCTGGCGCGCGTTTTGACTCAAGAGAGATTAATCGCCTAGCGGCTTAGGTAACCATCAAACATATAAGGCCGCGCTAGTCGCGGCCTTTTTGTTTTGGGCGCGGAAAATCGTCTCGATTATGGGCGCGTAAAAAGGCGAAGCCCCGTGCGGGCGGGGCTTCTGAATAGGGGGCTGGAATCGAACCAGCGCCGCAAGGTTTTCAAGACCTCCGCTCTACCAACTGAGCTACCCCTCCATACAGGCAGGCAGATTGTACGCACTTAAGCCTTGTCCCTTCTAGCTCAGGCTAGGGATTGATTCTACACGATTTCTTACTTGTCCTCAAGGGATAAAGGCCAGAAACTGCGCAAACGTCAACCCATGGCCTGTTCGCAGGTTGACAGCGTGGATGGCGCCGCCGAAGATCGGCACGAGGATTTCGGCGCGAACACACCACGAGCACACACGATATGCCAGACGGCTGCGGCATCTTGCCTGACACTCGTTCGGACGGCGACCGCAACGGCATCGGCTTCGAGCCGCGCCATAACTGGACGCTCAAACAAGCTGAGGCGCTGTTCGCGCTGCCGTTCACCGACCTGATCTACATCGCGCAGCGGATACATCGCGCCTGGCATCAGCCGAATACGGTGCAGATGAGCACCTTGCTGTCGATCAAGACCGGCGGCTGCCCCGAGGACTGTGCCTACTGTCCGCAGAGCGTGCGCTATCAGACCGGCGTCGAAACCGACGCGCTGATGCCGCTGCCTGAGGTGCTGGAACGGGCGCGCGGCGCACTCGCCGCCGGCGCCACTCGCTTCTGCATGGGCGCGGCCTACCGTTCGCCCAAGCGCAAGGACCTGGAAAAGATTGCGCAGATGGTGCGCGAGGTGCGCTCGCTCGGCCTCGAGACCTGCGCGACACTGGGGATGCTGAGCCGCGACCAGGCGCGGGAGCTCAAGGATGCGGGGCTGGACTATTACAATCACAACCTCGATACGTCCGAAGAATTCTACGGCCAGGTGATCTCGACACGCAGCCACCAGGACCGCCTCGATACGCTTGCGGCGGTACGCGAAGCGGGCATGAATGTCTGCTGCGGCGGCATCGTCGGCATGGGGGAAACGGTGCGCGATCGGGCGCAGATGCTGGTGACACTGGCGAATCTGCCGCAACATCCGCAGAGCGTGCCGATCAACCGGCTGGTGCGGGTGCCGGGCACACCGCTGGCGCAGGCGGGGGACGTGGAGCCGCTGGATTTTGTACGCACGATCGCCGCGGCGCGCGTGATGATTCCCAAGGCGCATGTGCGGCTCTCGGCCGGACGCAGCACGATGAGCGATGAGCTGCAGGCACTGGCGTTTGTGGCCGGCGCCAATTCAATTTTCTACGGCGAGAAGCTGCTGACCACCGGCAACCCCGACGTGGAGCACGACCGCGCGCTGCTGGCGCGGCTCGGCATCCGAGCCGAGGGCGCCGCGGCTGTGCCCGGTGCGACTTGATTCGCACCTGCTCGCTCGCGAGCTAGCAGCATTCGAGGCGCAGCACATTCGAAGGCGGCGCCGACTGGTCGAAGCGTTTCCCGAACCCGGCGATCCGACCGTGGTGCGGGTCGGCGGCCGCCTGCTGCGCAATTTCTGCAGCAACGATTACCTCGGCTTGAGCCACCATCCGGCGCTGATCCGCGCGGCGAATGATTGCATGAGTCGCTTTGGATTCGGTGCCGGGGCGGCGCACCTGGTCAGCGGCCATTCGCTCGAGCACCACGCGCTCGAGGAGGAACTCGCTGCGTTCACGGCTCGCGAGCGCGCGCTGCTGTTCTCGAGCGGTTACATGGCGAACCTCGGCGTCATCAGCGCGCTCACCGACCGCCATGACCTGGTGCTCGCCGACCGCTGGAATCATGCATCGCTGCTCGACGGGTCTCGGCTCTCGGGTGCGCGCCTGCGCCGCTATGCCCACGGCGACTCGGCGCACGCCACGCAGATGCTGCTCGCGCAGCGCAATCGCGGTGATACCAACGAAGCGCCGTGCGCAACGGCACTGCTGGTGACCGACGGCGTGTTCAGCATGGATGGGGATCTCGCGCCGCTGCCCGCACTGGCAGCGCTCGCGGCACGTCATGACTGCGCACTGATGGTCGACGATGCGCACGGCCTCGGAGTGATCGGCAAGAATGGCGGCGGGACGCTCGAGCAGACCGCTGTTGCCGCCAGTGCCGTGCCGATCCTGGTCGGCACGCTGGGCAAGGCCTTCGGGACCTTCGGCGCCTTCGTCGCCGGCGACGCCGCGCTGATCGACTACCTGATTCAGCGCGCGCGCACCTACATCTACACCACCGCACTGCCGCCGGCCGTGGCCGCGGCGAGCCGCGCCGCACTGCGGCTCGCACAGCAGGAGGGCTGGCGGCGCGAGCGGCTGCATAGCCTGGTGCAGCGATTCCGCGCGGCAGCGGCGACGCTCGGGCTGCCGCTTGCGGCATCGACTACTCCGATACAACCACTGATCGTGGGCGACGCCGCGCCTGCGCTCGCGTTGAGCGAGGCGCTGATGAATGCCGGCTTCTGGGTGTCGGCGATCCGGCCGCCGACCGTGCCGGCCGGCAGCGCGCGGCTGCGCATCACGCTGTCGGCCGCGCATCGCGAGCAGGACGTGGACGCGCTGGCCGAGACCTTAGGTCAGCTGTGGCGTGAACGGAGCGCCGCTTGAGCACCGCGCGCCTGGCCACCGCGCTCTACAGCGAGACCAGCGGCGCCAACAGCAGCGGCAACAGCCGTCGCAACAGCGGCGGGCCCGCAGAGCCGCTGGTATTGCTGCACGGCTGGGGCATGAATCTGCGTGTATTCGACGGCCTGCGCGCGGCGCTCGGTGTCCATCATCGGGTGACGGCGATTGATCTGCCGGGACATGGCCGCAGCCCGTGGACTCCGCAAGGCTGGCCGCAACAGCAGCTCGCCGGTCTGTCGGCGATGCTGCCGCGCGGCGCGACGCTGGTGGGCTGGTCGCTCGGCGGGCAGCTGGCGCTGCAGCTCGCGAGCGAACCGGCGCTGGCCGTGCGCCGCCTGGTGCTGATCGCCAGCAGTCCGCGCTTCGTTTGCGCCGATGACTGGCCGCATGGCCTGCCCGCCGCCACGCTGCGGCAGTTTGCCGCCCAGCTCGAGCGCAATGCAGACAAGGCCATCGCCGATTTTCTCGAGCTGCAGGTGCGCGGCAGCGCCGACGCCGCCGCGGTGCGCGCGACGCTGCAGAGATCACTGCAGCGGCATGGCGCGGCTCACCCCGACGCGCTGACGGCGGGACTGGCGCAGCTCGAGCACAACGACCTGCGCGAGCTGGCGCGGCGCATCGATGTGCCCGTGCTGGTGATCGCGGGACAATATGATCGGGTGTGCCCGCCGCGGGCCGCGCAGGCACTCGCGCAGCTGTTGCCGCAGGCGCAGCTGCTGCAGATCCGGCGCGCCGGCCATGCGCCGTTCATCTCGCACCCCGAGCAGGTCAGCGCGGCGCTGCTGGCGTTCACGCGCCATGATGAGCGGCGACGGCAGACCGCCGGCTCGCGGCTGGCACCATGAGCGACCCCGGGCAGATCAACTTCACGCTCGACCGGCGAGCGCTGGCCCGATCTTTCGATCGCGCGGGCGCCGGCTATGACGCCGCCGCGCAGCTGCAGCAGCAGGTGCGCGCCGAGCTGCTCGAGCGGCTGCGGTATTTCGCGCTCGAGCCGCAATGCATCCTCGATCTCGGCGCCGGCACCTGCCAGGGTTCGGTCGCGCTGCGCCGGCGCTATGCGCACGCGCGCGTTATCGCGCTGGATATCGCGCCAGGCATGCTCAAGGCATCGCCGCGTCCGGGGTGGCCGCGGCGACGTTTCGAGCGCGTGTGCGCCGACGCCTACGCGCTGCCGCTGGCCAGTCGCAGCGTCGAGCTGATCTACAGTAATCTGATGCTGCAGTGGTGCGACCGGCCCGATATGGTGTTCCGCGAGCTGGCTCGCGTACTCAAACCCGGCGGGGTGTTTGTGTTCTCGAGCTTCGGTCCCGATACCCTGCAGGAGCTGCGCCTCGCCTGGGAGAGCGTCGACCATGGTGTACATGTCAGTCAGTTCCCCGACATGCCGCAACTTGGCGATGCGCTGATGCGCGCCGGATTGATTGAACCGGTCATGGATGTCGAGCGCCATCGCCTGCTGTACCCGGACGCCTATGCCTTGATGCGCGAGCTCAAGCGCATCGGCGCGGGGAATGCGGCGAGCGAGCGATCCCGCGCACTGACCGGCCGCGCGCGGCTGCAGCGCATGGTCGAGGCATATGACCTGCGGCGCACAGCATCGGGTCTGCCGGCGACTTTCGAGGTGATCTTCGGCGCGGCGTTCGGCGCCGCGTCCGAGGCGAGCGGCCGCGCTGATTCATCGACGCCGGGCGAGTACGCGGTGCCGCTGGCGGCGCTGGGGCGCTCTCGCCCATGAGCCGCGGGGTTTTCATTGCCGGTACCGATACGGACGTCGGCAAGACGCGGGTCACGCTGGCGCTGCTGCGAGCATTGCAGCGTCGGGGTATCAAAGCCGCCGGCATGAAGCCGGTGGCTACAGGCACCCGTCCGGTGACCGCCAGTGAGCTGCCGATCTTTGCCGGGTTCTGCGCTATTGGCGACACGATCAACGACGATGTCGTCGCGATAGCCGCGTTATCCCCACCAGATTGCGAACGGCTGGACGTCAATCCGTACTGTTTCGACTGGGGCGTCTCACCGCACATTGCCGCGGCCCGGGCCGGTGTGCGGATCGAGCCGGAACGGGTGGCCGCGGCCTATGAGCGGCTGTCGGCGCGCTGCGATGCGGTGGTGGTCGAAGGCACTGGCGGCTGGTTCGCCCCGATCGGTGAGTACGGCACCATGGCCGACATCGCGCAGCGGCTGGCGCTGCCGGTCGTGCTGACGGTGGGTATGCGGCTCGGCTGCCTGAATCATGCTTTGCTGTCGGTCCAGGCGATCGGGGTGTCGAATCTCAAGCTCGCGGGTTGGATCGGCAGCGTGCTTGCCCCCAACATGCCGGCGCTGGCAGAGAACCTCGCTGCGCTCGACGCCATGCTCGGCGTGCCAAGACTGGCGCTATTGCCGTACTCGGTGGCCACGGATGGCGATGCCAGCCACCTTGTCGCGGCGGCCGCGGCGCTATTCGATGGGCGCATGGAGGACATCTCCGGCAACTTAAGCGTTTGATCTTGCGATAGAAATGACCGCTTCGTATGATGCCGCATGCACCGCTGACACTGCTGACGATGGCTCTGAGATTGGTCAATGTTCTGACGATCCAGCTATCGCCGAACTGTTCGCTGACGCCGCGAGGCGCCGCGCGGCTGCGCACTTGCATCCAAGCTGCCTGACGATTGAGTCGCATGGCCGCTCGTACGAGCTCGGCAGTTTTCTGACAGAAGAGCGAAAGGCGGGCATTGGCCGGTAGGCTGATGCCTTCGGTAGATCGTATCAATGAATCGCCGCCCCTGGAAAATGCGCCCGCAGATGTAAGAGCAGAATGATGACAAAAATTTTGTGTACTGGGTGTAGGAGCGCGAGGCTGCCCGCCGGAATCTTAAGGCAAGCTGCGCTTCGCTGAACGCCGCCTTTGTCGACAATCGGCAGTTCCCGCATCCTCGCGGGCGCGACTGCATGTTGGACCATCGCAAGTTCCAGGATCATCGCAGCCGCGCTCGCTCGCCGGTGCGGCCACACAGTCGATCATGTTCTTCGTTGATGATGCCGATGTGCATGGAGAGCATGCGCGCTGCCGCGCCGCGCTCGATCCGGAAGGCCACATGTGGTGGATCACGCAGCGAGTGCGCAATTCGCCAGGGCGCTAGGGTTGGAAGAGATTTCTCCGACATGAGCCCGCCAGTGCTTAGAATGACGGCACGCCGACAGTGGCGGCCGCCAGCAGACTCTGGCGGCGGAGCCCCCCGAGGGGGACGCTGTCTCACGCCAACGACTTTCCGGAACGGGAGACCCACAGGTGCCTTCAGATATTGAAATTGCCCAGAAAGCGACCCTGCAGCCGATTACGGCGATCGCCGAGAAGCTCGGAATTCCGCTATCGAGCCTCGAGAGCTACGGTCTCTACAAGGCGAAGATCGGCTTCGAGTTTCTCGAGAGCCTGAAGTCGAGACCCGACGGCAAGCTGATCCTGGTGACGGCGATCAGCCCGACACCGGCGGGCGAGGGCAAGACGACGACCACGATCGGCCTCGGCGACGCCTTGAACAGCATCGGTAAGAAAACCGTGATCTGCCTGCGTGAGCCGAGCCTCGGGCCGGTGTTCGGCATAAAGGGTGGCGCCACCGGTGGCGGTCACGCCCAGGTCGTGCCGATGGAAGAAATCAACCTGCACTTCACCGGCGACTTCAGTGCGATCGGGCTCGCCAACAACCTACTCGCGGCGCTGCTCGACAATCACATCCATCACGGCAACGAGCTCGGTATCGACGTGCGCCGCATCAGCTGGCAGCGGGTGATGGATATGAACGATCGGGCACTCCGGGACATCACGATCGCGCTCGGCGGGCCGGGCAACGGCTATCCGCGCCAGGACCGCTTCACCATCGTCGTGGCATCGGAGGTGATGGCGATCCTGTGCCTGGCCACGAGCATCGCCGACCTCAAGAGCCGGCTCGGCAACATCGTCGTCGGCTACACCAGCCACTTCAGGCCGGTGCACGCACGCGATCTTGCGGCGCATGGCGCGATGACTGTGCTGCTCAAGGACGCGTTGAAGCCGAACCTCGTACAAACCCTGGAGAACAATCCGGCCTTCGTCCACGGCGGCCCGTTCGCCAACATCGCGCATGGCTGCAATTCGGTGCTGGCGACGCGGACGGCGCTCAAGCTCGCCGACTATGTCGTCACCGAAGCCGGCTTCGGCGCTGACCTCGGCGCCGAGAAGTTCATCGACATCAAATGCCGCAAGACAGGATTCAGACCCGCGGCAGCCGTCATCGTCGCCACAACCCGAGCGCTCAAGTACCACGGCGGCAGCCATCTGCGGGACGTCAACAAGGAGAACCTGGCGGTGCTCGAAAAGGGAATCGCCAACCTGGAGCGCCACGTCGACAACATCCGCAATCACTACGGACTACCCTGCGTCATTGCGATCAATCACTTCACATTCGATACCGAAGCGGAAATTGCGCTGCTTAAGTCGAAGATGGCCGTGCACGGAGCACCGGTAGTCGTGGCGCGTCACTGGGCGGAGGGATCGGCCGGCGCGACCGAACTGGCGCGCACTGTCGTACAGATCGTAGACAAGCATCCGTCGACGATGAAGTTCGTGTACGACGAGTCGGCGCCGCTATGGGAGAAGATGAAGGCGATCGCAACGAAGATCTACGGCGCCGCCGATATCAGTGCCGACCGCAAGGTTCGGGAGCAGATCCAACGGCTGCAGGATGCGGGGTATGGACACTTTCCGGTCTGCGTTGCGAAGACGCAGTATTCCTTTTCGACAGATCCCGCCGCATTGGGCGCACCGTCCGGCCACACGATAAACATTCGTGAGGTCAGACTCGCCGCCGGCGCCGAATTCATTGTCATGGTCTGCGGCGATATCATGACGATGCCCGGCCTGCCGAAGGTTCCTTCAGCGGTAAAGATCGACATCGACGACAGCGGCAAAATCCTGGGTCTGTCCTGAGCGAATGAATGCGATGAGCCGCGATTCTAGGAGCGCCCCGCCCGCCGCACTTTCCGAACCGCGAAGAACAATTGTCGATGCTCTCCTGCTCGCATGATCCTCGCCTGACCGAGCGCTACGAGGACGTACAGGATGGAAAGTGCCATCAAGCTCGTCGGAACATGCTTGGTGCGCCGTGCGACAGCGACCGCGTCTTTCGCAGTAACGCCGCTCTTGCCCCCAAGATGCCCTTGCACATAGGCGACCGCCGCCCTATTGACGACGTTGAAGTATCCTGACGCTCGGCGTGTTTTCGACAGAGCAAAGGATAGAACGAAGAAATAGTCCGAGGCCTCGAACACGTGGTAAGTCTGGCGAACCGCCACGACTCGGCCGCGGTACTTAAGACCCTGTTGAAGCTTTCTGATATTCATAAACTCTCCCGACGCATCTAATGTTTATATTCTGCCGACCCGCTCGAGATGCTCCCTGCAGCGGCCATCTACCGTGCTGCAGCAAGAGCTGAGACCGACCCCATCCGAGGCTCATATTGTGCGCCACCGCGCGCGCAGGGCCTGATATGCCAACCCTTTCAGGCCGCTGCCGACACGAGAAATGTACGGATAATGTCATAGGCGTCATAGACAGAAACTAAGCTTAGGTCCAGTCCAATTAACGACATTTTGCAAGCAGGGCCCCGGTCCGCGCGACGGCGCCGCCCAGCGTAGCGCTGGCGGCCCGGCAGCGCATTCGGCCGCCCGATTGCGCGCCATCGGATTGTTCTGCCCGCGACATGGCTGCGCAGCGTTGCCCTGGCCAGCGCGCTCACCGCGCATGGGGCGGCCACCGGCGCTGCCTGGAACGCTCTGCAGTTGGCCGCGCTTGTTCTGCTGTTCGCTGTGCCCTGGGCGGTCGCATGCCTCTTGTCGACCACCCCTGCGCACGCACTTGCGGAGGTACCTGCGGACGTCGATACGCGTGATGCCGTGGATTCGGACTGGCTGGCACCTGTCGCCCGTCGGACGGGATATTCCGTCACGATCGGCGATTCACAACGCCGTCTCGCATGGGTCAATGGCAGTTTCACGCGCTTGACCGGCTACACAGCCGAAGAAGCCATTGGACGACATACCAGCGAGCTTCCCTATTTTGAGCGCACGGATCCGGGCATAGTCGCACGCGTCAAAGAGTCGTTCGCCGCGCGGCGCGGGGAAGGACGGTCGGAAAGGATGGCTCGACACCGATGCACGTCCGCTCCTCGATCCTCACGCAGAGCTGCGCGGCTCGGCGAGATCGAGGATCTGCTCCGCGGTCGTGGATAGTTGCTTCGGTTTGGGCGCCGGGTTTCCGTTAGTGTCATGCGTCTGAAGCTGCGGCGGGTAAATGCCCCCGCTTCGCCCAGTACGTCACTCCGCCTTTGGACTTAAGACTGCGCCGATAGCCGTCCGGATTTCGAATCCACGTCCCTGAGCCGTATGCCCCCTGCTCATCGGCCAGATCGCCGGACAGCACGAATATTTCCTCGCCTCCCGGACAGTCCATCACCGGAAGAATCGCACCGGCGCGAAGCCGCTCCATCGTAACCCGCTCCACATTCTGGCTCGCAGCATAGAGACCAAGCCGCGTGTGTCCTTCGACTTCGCCCTGATCCCAGTCCGCGGTCGTCGTATCCATGACCAGCCGCTGCTGCTCGGTCCGCGCCATCTGTCTCAGCTTGACGAAGATTATGCACCCCGGCGCCGTTCGCGGAGAGTGGTGGCTGCCGGGCGGGTTGCGAACATAAGTTCCGGCGGCGTAGTCGCCGTGCTCGTCGGAGAATATTCCGTCGAGCACGAGGAATTCTTCCCCGAGCGCATGATCATGCGGCGGAAATGCGCTACGCGGCGCATAGCGCACGAGCGACGTGGCCCGAGCGACTTCGCTTCCGATGCGGTCGAGCGGACGGCGCTCGACCCCCGCCTGTGGAGATGGAATCCATGGCAGCCCATTGGTCGCAATCACGACGCGCTGGGAGAAGTCCGAATTCAGTAGTTCGCTCAGCATTTCCGGTCGCCGCTGGCGTCGCCGATGTTCACACGGGCCGTGATCAGACTTTAAGGTTCGAGGCGCCACAAACGGCGCCTCGAGCGCTTCGGCCATCGCTTCATTTACCGATCATTGCGGCCGCGGCGGCGCAAGCCACCTCATCCTGTGAACCGGTGCCGCCGGAACAGCCGATGGCGCCGATGATCTTGCCGTCCTCGACGAGGGGAATGCCGCCACGCGAGGCAACGACATCGTCGAGCGTCAGCACGTACTTGAAATCCGACTTTTGCACCGCGTCTTCGAAGGCCTTGGTCGGCCGGCGGAACTTTACCGCGGTGCGCGCCTTGTGTTCCGAGATCGCGATCGAGGCGAGTTGGGCGCCATCCATGCGCAGGAAGGCGACCAGATTGGCTCCGGAATCTACCACTGCGACGTTGAGCTGCCAGCCGCGCTTGGCAGCCTCGGCCACGGCGGCCTGTGCCACGGCCTGGGCGCGCTGAAGCGAGATCGGCGCGCCATAGGGCATGCTGAACGGCGTCTTGTCGGGAATTGCGTCAAGTGGGTTTGCGGCGGGCCCGACCTGGTCCGCAGCCTGGCCGATGCCGGCGCCGAGCAGCACAGCGGTGGTCAGGAGCGGCATGACTATACGTAGATTCATTGTCTGATCCTCCCTGAGGCGATCCTTTAGCCGATCTCTGCGAGATGACCCGGTCGCCCAGCCTCGATTCTAGAGCAGAACGAAGCAAACCGAGCCGAGAAGCGGTTATAGCGAGAGGGCGGCTCAAGAGCGGCGATTCCTCACCGTGAATATCAGGCGCCGCGGCTATTCCGGACGGCCCAGCCGAGCCATATCAGGCCGCAAGGTTTTGCGCGTCAAGAGCCTGTAGTACCTTCCTATGCTCCGCCAGCAGTCCGTCGACGAGCACGCGGGCGTGGTCAAGCTTGCCTTCCGCAGCAGCTGCCTCCACATCCTTGCATAGGTCCGCGAATGCCATCGCGCCCACATTGGCGCTACTCGACTTCAGGGCATGCGCTGCCTGCCTGATGCTCTCGGCGTCATTGGACATCGTCGCTGTTCGCATGGCGTCAGTGAGAGCGAGCGAGCTCGAGGAATATAGTCCGAGCACCTTAGCAAGAAGGTTCGGG
>Ga0116215_1002055_pt1 | contig 12772 bp, 10 predicted proteins | sample Sb_taG_7_FD_89698 | JGI IMG/M metagenome (GOLD analysis project Ga0116215, IMG submission 89698) | Peat soil microbial communities from Weissenstadt, Germany - Sb_50d_2_FS metaG | ecosystem: Environmental > Terrestrial > Soil > Wetlands > Peat | place: Germany: Weissenstadt | collected 2010-09-21 | reverse complement strand
GCCAGGCGGTCGACGAGTTCGGGCGCCTCGACGTGCTCGTCAACAACGCCGGCATCGTGCGCGACGCCATGCTCTTCTCCATGTCCGAGACCGACTTCGACGCCGTGGTGCGCGTCCACCTCAAGGGCACCTTCGCCACCACTCACCACGCCGCGGTGTACTGGCGCGAGGAGTCCAAGGCCGGCCGCCAGCCCCGCGCCGCCATCGTCAACACCGTGTCGTCGGCCGGGCTGCAGGGAAACGTGGGGCAGGCCAACTACGGCGCGGCCAAGGCGGGCATCGCCGCGCTCACGGTGATCTCGAGCCTGGAGCTCTCCCGCTACGGGGTGCGTGCCAACGCCGTGGCCCCGGGGGGCATGACGCGCATCACGGCCACCTTGCGCAAGGACGCCGAGGTGCGCGAGCCCGACCAGCTCGACGAGGGGGCCGACTACGACCCCATGAACCCGGCCAACTCGGCGCCCATGGTGGCGTGGCTGGCGTCCGACGACGCGCTGCACGTGACGGGGCAGGTCTTTCGCGCCGTGGGACATCGCATCACCCACTACGTGCCCTGGACGCTCGGTGCCACGGTGGAGCCCAAGGGCAAGCCCGCCCGCTGGGAGCCCGAGGACATCGGCCCCGCCATCAACGCGCAGGTGTTCCACTCGCGCGCCGCGGGACTGCAGATGGGCGGCTGAGGGCGCATCGACCGCCCCCGGCGCCAGCCGCAGCAGACCGCGGACGTCGGGGCGCGGCAGACTGACGACGCCCGGCGACGGGACAGAGGGCTCGCCCGGGACCGGGCGGCACGGACGGGGAGGATCGGGCATGGCCGGCGTGTTTAGCTACGAGGGCAAGCGGGTGCTCGTGAGCGGGGGGGGCGGTGCCGGCATGGGGGCCGCGGCGGTGCGCGACCTCATCGAGCTCGGCGCCGAGGTCCACGTGTTCGACGTCAAGGAGCCGTCGTCGCAGGTGGCCAGCTACCGCTCGGTGGACCTGCGCGACCCTGCTGCCATCGAGGCGGCGGTGGCCGAGCTGGGCGGCCCTCTCGATGCACTGTTCAATTGCGCGGGCCTTCCCGGCCCCCCCTTCTCGGGCCTCGACGTGATGCTGGTGAACTTCGTGGCGGCACGCCACCTCACCGGGCTGGTCTCCGAGCACATGGCCCCGGGCTCGGCGGTGGCCACGATCTCCTCGGCGGGTGCCTTCGGGTGGGAGAACGTCATGGACCAGGTGGCGCCTCTCATCGCGACGTCGGGCTACGCCGAGGGCCGGAAGTGGTGCGAGGAGCACCCCGACGCGGTGGGTGAGGGATATCTCCTCTCCAAGCAGGCGATCATCATCTGGACGCTGCACGCCGCCTTGGACCTCGCGCCCAAGGGGATCCGCGTGAACTGCACCAGCCCCGGGCCCACCCAGACCCCCATGATGCCGTCGTTCGAGGCGTACATGGGCAAGGACTTCATGGACCGGTTCCCCAAGCCCCTGGGCGGGCGCAACTCCACGCCCGAGGAGCAGGGTCACCTGGTGGTGTTCTTGAACAGCGACGCGGCCAGCTACATCACCGGCACCAACGTCTACGCCGATGGCGGCTTCTCCGCCGGCATGCTCACGTCGCGGCTCGACTTCTCGGTGCTCTCGGGCGAGACCCCGGCCGGTTGAGGGGCGAGGGCCCACCGTGACCCCGAAGGGTGCCGCATCCGCGAAGGCTCCACCGGCGAAAGCCGCAGCGCGCCGGACCGCCGGCCCCCAGAGGCGGACCGACCTCGAGGAGTTCTTCCACCCCAAGGCGGTGGCGCTGGTGGGCTCGGTCAACCGCAACGCCAGGCCCGAGCGCCTGCGCGCCTCCTACGGCGAGCGGTGGGGCGACCGTTGGTACCTGGTCAACGCCAAGGGCGGCACCATCGGCGACATCCCCGTGTACGAGCACGTGACCGACATCCCCGCCGAGATCACCCTGGCGGTGGTGAACGTGGGGACCCGGCTGGTGGCGAGAACGGTGGAGGAGTGCGGCAAGCACGGCGTGCCCTACGTGCTCATCTTCACGGCCGGTTTCAGCGAGGTGGGTGAGGCCGGGGCCGCGCTCGAGCGCGAGGTGGGCGAGATGGCGCACCGCTACGGCATCCGCGTCTTCGGCCCCAACACCAACACCAACGCCTTCGAGGTGCTCCCCGAGCCCCCGGCACGACGCGGCGGCCGCATCGGGCTCATCACCCAGAGCGGGCACCAGGGGCGCCCTCTGGTGCAAGGGACCGAATTCGGCGTGGCCTTCAGCCGGTGGGTGCCCACCGGCAACGAGCTCGACCTCGAAGCCGCCGACTTCATCGAGTACTTCGCCTACGACGAGGACACCGCCGTCATCGCCGGCTACTTCGAGGGGTTCAAGGACCCCGCCAAGCTGCGACGCGCCCTGGAGGCGGCCAACACCCAGGGCAAACCGGTGGTCGTGCTCAAGATGGGGAGCACCGAGGCGGGGACGCGCATGGCGAGCTCGCACACCGGTCACCTGGCCGGGTCCGACGCCGTGGTCGAGGGCCTGTTCGCGCAGTACGGGGTGGTCCGGGTGCGCGACCTCGACGAGCTGCTCGAGACGGCCGCGTTGTTCGCCAAGCTGCCCGCGGGCACCGGGGGCCGGTGCTGTCTCTATTCCATCTCGGGCGGGTCGGGCACGCTCATGGCCGAGGTGGCCGAGTCGAGCGGTGTCCCCGTGCCGGTGCTCTCGGCGCGCACCCAGGCGGGCCTGCGCGAGATGATCCCCGACTACCTCACCGTCGCCAACCCCGTCGACAACGGCGCCCAGTTCCTGGTGTCGGCCCCGGTCGAGGAGCGCAAGCGCGTCTTCGACCTCGTGGCCGCCGATCCCGATATCGACGTGGTGGTCATCGGCCTCACCGGGGCCCTGGGCCGGCTCACGGACCGCTTCGCCGAGGACATCGTGGCCTTCATCGACGACGTCGAGAAGCCCATCGTGGTGACGTGGAACTCCTTCAAGACCGACGAGCAGGGTTTCAGGACGCTCGTGGACGCCGGAGTCCCGTTGTTCCGTTCGTTCCGCAATTGCTTCGCGGCGCTGCACGCCTTCGCCGGGTACCAACAGGCGTCGTCGTCGTTCCGCTCCCGCAAGCCCACACCGAGCCGCCTCCCCAAGGAGGCGGCGGGTGTGTTCACCGATGCCGGCGGCACGGGCCGCTCCCCCCTCGGCGCTGACGCGTCGCGGCGGTTGCTCGAGTCCTTCGGCGTCCCCCTGGCCGGGGAGGGCCTGGCCCACTCCGCGGCCGAGGCGGCGCGCATCGCCGGCGCCATCGGCTTCCCCGTGGTGATGAAGATCGCCTCGCCCGACTTCCCCCACAAGTCCGACGCCGGGCTGGTGCGCTTGTCGGTGTCCTCGGCCAGCGATGCCAAGGCGGTGTACAGCGAGCTCGTCGGGCGCGCCACGCGGGCCAAGCGCGGGGCGCGCATCGAGGGCGTCCAGATCCAGGAGCAGGTCGAGGGGGGCACCGAGATGATCGTGGGGATCACCCGCGACCCGGTGTTCGGTCCCGCCGTGCTGGTGGGCACCGGTGGCGTGTTCGCCGAGATCCTCAAGGACGTGGCGGTGCGGCCCCTGCCCATCGACCGGCGCGACGCCCAGGAGATGGTGCAGGGCCTGCGCGGCTTCCCGCTGCTGGCGGGGGCGCGCGGCCGCGAGCGCGGCGACGTGAAGGCGCTCGTGGACGTGGTACTGGCCGTGGCGCGCCTGGCCGCGGCGTGCGGAGACCGGCTGGTGGAGCTCGACCTCAACCCCGTGGTGGTGCGCCGCCACGGCGCGGTGGCCGTCGACTCCCTCGTGGTCGCGGCGGGTTAGCCCGTGGAGCTCGAGCTCTCCGACGACCAACAGGCGCTGCAGGAGTCGGTGCGCGCCGTGCTCGAGCGCGAGTGCCCGATCTCGCTGGTGCGCAGCGTCGTCGAGGAGCACAAGCACGCCGAGGAGCTGTGGAGCACGATGACCGAGCTCGACTGGCCCGCGCTGGCGGTCCCCGAGACCGACGGCGGCCTCGGCCTCGGCTTCGTGGAGCTGGCGGTGGTGTGCGAGCAGCTGGGCCGCGTGCTGTGCCCGGCGCCGTTCCTGGCCACGGCCACCCAGTTCGTACCGGCCGTGCTGGGCGCGGGAAGCGCCGAGCAGCGCCACCGTTTCCTCGGGGCGGTGGCCGACGACGGCATCGTGGGCACCCTGGCGGTGGCCGAGGCGGCGGGACGCTACGACGTGGCCGGCATCTCGACCTCCGCCACCCCCGACGGAGCGAGCTTCGTCCTCGACGGGCACAAGCACTTCGTCTTCGACGCGGATGTCGCCGACGAGGTGGTGGTGGCGGCCCGCCTACCGGGGAGCGCCGGCGACGAGGGCATCGGCCTGTTCGTGGTCCCCGGCGCCACGCTCGACACCGAGCCCCTGACGAGCCTCGACGCCAGCCGCAGCTACGTCACGGTCGTCCTCGACGCGGTGCGCGTCGAGGACGACCGCGTCCTCGGTGAGCCCGGCGAAGCCGGCCCGGCCCTGCGCGGCGCGGTCCAGGAGGCCACCGTGGCGCTGGCCACCGAGATGGTGGGGACATGCCAGACGATCTTCGACATCGTCCACGCCTACGTGAAAGAGCGCGAGCAGTTCGGGGTGAAGGTGGGGTCCTTCCAGGCCATCAAGCACAAGCTGGCCAACATGTACGTCTCGCTCGAGTCCGCCCGCGCCACGACGTACTTCGCGGCGGCCACCATCGCCGAGTCCGACGAGCGCCGTGACGTGGCGGTGGCCATGGCCAAGGCCAGTGTCGGCGACTGCCAGAAGCTGCTCACCACGGAGGGCATCCAGTGCCTGGGCGGCATCGGCTACACCTGGGAGCACGACATGCACCTGTACGTCAAGCGGGCCAAGGCCGGCGCCGCGCTGTTCGGCACCGGGGCCGAGCACCTCGAGCGCCTGTCGCACCTGCTCGGGCTCTGAGGCGCTCAGGCGCGGCGCTCGTCGGGCGCAGGTGGCATCAGGACGGGTCCCGTCAGGGCAGGCTCGTCACCGGCACCGACGGGAGGGTGATGACCGGGGCGCCCGAGGGCAGGGCGAAGTCGGCGGCAGCGGGCGACGACGAGAAGCTCGTGAGCTCGAAGGTCCCTCCGGGTGCCTGGGCATAGGCGAGGATGCCCGAGTCGGTGACGCAGTACTTCACGGTCTGCGTCGAGTTCGTGTAGTTGACGCACTTGGCCGTCAAGCCGGCGTACGTCGAGTCGGAGAAGGCCAAGCTGTAGCCCGCGCTGTGGGCCGCCGCGGCCGCCTCGGCCGCGTGGAACTCGTTGAGGAGCGTGGTGGGGCTGAAGAACTGGGTGAGGGACGCGAAGGGGTTCGGACCGGTGGAGGACTCCTCCACGCACTGCTCCGATCCTCCCTGGGCGCCGCAGAAGTAGCTGTTGGTCCCGTCGTTGAGGATCTTCCCGGTGGAGACCGAGAACACCGACTTGGGCGGCATCTGCTCGATCGTGATGGTCTGCGACGTGCCCGTCGTGCTGTGCGAGGTGTACACCGCCTTGAACGTGGCCCGCTGGCCCGCCTGCACCGACGAGGACAGGGCGTTGAGCTGACTGGCATCGGACGACCCGCCCCCGGCCGACGATCCCCCCGAGGTGGTGGCGCTGGACCCGGACGTGGTGGCCGACGCGGCCGCGGTGGAGGAGCTGGTGGCGGAGGGGGAGGAGCTGCACGCGCCGAGCACGACACCGGTCGACAGGACGACGGCGAGGCCGCAGAGCCTGCCCCCGCCGAGCGGGGTGTGCCGGGTACGAGGGCGTGGGGGGGACGGGCGGGAGGAGCGTGAGGGGCGGGACAAGCGGGACAGCGACGCGTGGAGCACGGTCGGGCCTCCTGTGTGTCTGCCGTTGAGTGGGCGGCTCGTCTCCCGGTCAGTGGCCGGCGCCCGGGTAGCCGCCGCCACCGTAGCTTGCGTCGAGGGCGTCGTAGTCGATGGCGAAGCCGTTGCGGGGGAGCGCGTCGGTGAACACCACACCCTTGGGTTTCTTGTAGGAGGCGATCCGCTCCCGGCAGTGCCCGATGATGTCCTCGGCGCTCGCCGCGTGGCCCTCGCGCAGCACCACGATGGCCGTGACGTTCTGTCCCCAGGTGCGGTCGGGCACGCCGATCACGGCGGCGTCGGCCACGGCGGGGTGGGTCTTCAGGCACCCCTCGACCTCGGTCGGGTAGATGTTCTCGGCCGCCGACTTGATCAGGCGCGTCTTGGGGCCGATGAAGGTCAGCGACCCGTCGGCCTCGACGCGGCCCAGGTCGTTGGTGTGGTGCCAGCCGCCCGCCTGGCGTTGCTCGTTGAGCTCGGGACGGTTGAAGTAGCCGTTCATCACCGTGGGCCCGCGCACCCCGATCTCCCCCGTCTCGCCGGGGCCGAGCTCGGCGCCGTCGGGGTCGAGCGTGGTGATGCGCACGAAGGGCGCCGGCCTTCCGCTGGAGCCGATGCTGGGCTGCAGCGCGTTGAAGGTGGCCAGGCCCATGACCTCGGTCTGCCCGTAGCCGGCCGGCCGCTTGCCCCACGGGCTGTCGTCCACGGTGATCATCGCCGTCCACTCGGGCTTGCCGGGGAAGCCCCGCAGGCTCTTGAGGTCGAAACGACCCTCCCCGTTGAACTCGACGATCTGGTCCATGGTGGGCGGCATGATGAAGGCACCCGTGCAGTGCTCCTCGGCGATGAGCCGGCACAGCGCTTCGGCGTCGACGCGGGGTGTGAACACGTTGGTGCCGCCCACCAGGAACGTGGCCAGCGTGGTCATGAACGTGGCCACGTGGAAGAGGGGCCCGCAGTTGAGATAGACGTAGTCGGCGCCCACGCCCTGGATCTGGGCGATCAACGATCCCTGGAGCACGAGCGCCCGGTTCGAGAGCAGGGCGCCGTTGGGGCTCCCCGTGAAGGCGGCGGTGTACATCATGAGCACCGCAGCGCGCTCGTCGGTGTCGGCGGCGGGGTCCCCCTCCGAGCCACCGGCCAGGAAGGACTCGTAGCCCCCTTCCCCTTCGACGTCGTGGCCGATCCACAGGGCCTTGGACCCGCTGTCGTGGCGCGCCGGCCGCAAGGTGTCGCCGATCTCGGCCTCCTGGTAGAAGACCACGGCGGGGTCGCTGTCGGTGATCACGAAGGCGAACTCGGCTGCGCTCTGGCGCCAGTTGGCGGGACAGAACACCGCCCCCAGCTTGGCCGCCGCCAACAGCCCCTCGAGCAGGCGGTGGCAGTTCTGGCCCAGCCACAGCAACCGGTCGCCGGTGCCGACCCCCGCCGATGCGAGCGCGTTGGCGAGACGGTTCACCCGGGTGTCGAGGGCGGCGAAGGTGAGGCGGTGCCCGCCGCACACCGCGCCCATCGATTCGGGCCGCGTCCCCACGTGGGCCCGCAGGACGTCGGCCAGGGTGATGTCGTGGAGGCTGTCTTTCACTCGTCGACCACCCGGGCCGCCTTGTAGCCCGAACGGGGGATGGTCTCGCGCTCGAGCACCTCGACCACCGTGTCGATCCCGAGCCGCTCGTGCAGGGCCGCCGCGCACCGCGCCGCCACCGCGTCGTCGTCGGCCGACGCGCCCGTGCCCCGCTCCACCCGCACCCTGAGCGGGGCGGCCTCGTCGGTGGGCTTGACCATCTGCCACTCGAGGGTGGGCTCGCCCACGTCGGGCACGCCGCGCAGCGCGGATTCTACCTCGTTGGCCTGGAAGCGCTTGCCCTGCACGGAGATGAGGTCCTTGAAGCGGCCGCCCCACAGCCCCCGGATGCTGGTCTCGCCGCACGGGCACGGCTCGCGCAGGATGGCGCACGCCTCCTCGAGGTCGTAGCGCAGCAGCCCGTTGTCCCGGTCGAGCGTGGTGACCACGAGGTCGCCCCACTCCCCGTCGGGGACCTCCTCCCCGGTGGCGGGGTCGACGGCCTGGACGATGCCCCAGTCCTCGTTGATGTGCGCGCCCGGCAGCTGGCCGCAGGCCCCGCCCACATAGGCGTAGCACTCCGCCCCCGCCGTCATGAGGGGCATGCCCTTGCCCATGCCGAACCCCGGCATGCCCTTGAACTCGAGCCCGGCGTCTTTGGGATCGATCCCCAGCTTGGCCGCCACCTCGAAGAACCGGCCCGTCGAGAACCCCATGAAGGGGATGTCGGGGGTGACCCGGGTCCAGAAGCGCAGGCCCTGCTCGGCGGCCTCGTCGGTGTCGGGCGGGGGGACCCAGATGTTGAGCAGGCCGAAGTACTCGTACGACCCCGACAGCATGGGGCCTCCCCCGTAGAGGTAGGCGGGATGCGCGTGGGTGGCGATCATCCCGGGCCGGTACCCGAGACGCCACCAGGTGCGGGCCGAGGACTCGTACTCGATCCAGATGTCGCGCCTGGTCCACAGCGAGATGGTGGGCGTCCCCGTGGTGCCCGTGGACGTCCCCACGCGCACCGCGGCGCGCGCCTCGGTGAAGCGGTACTGGCCGAAGGGCGGGTGCGCGGCCTCGGAATCGCGCAGGTCCTGCTTGACCGTGAGCGGCACGTGGCGCAGGTCTTCGACCGTCTTCACGTCCTCGGGCGCGCCGATGCCCGCGGCCACGAGCTTGTCCCGGAAGAGGGGGACCGGCACGTCGAAGACCTTGCGCAGCAGCGTGGCCAGGCGCTCGTTCTGCAGGACCCGCATCTTCTCGGGGTCCATGGTCTGGACCTCGGGGTCCCAGTACTTCTGTGCCGGGTCCCGGGGCGGGGGCCCCAGCACCTCAGGTCCGTAGCTCGGCATGGTCCCTCCCTGTGTGTGGCTGCGTGCGCGGGTGTGGCTACTTGCGCGGCAGGCCGAGCACCCGCTCGGCGATGATGTTGCGCTGGATCTCCGACGTCCCCCCGGCGATGGTGCCCGCGAAGCTCTGCAGCCAGTGCACCAGCCAGGCCTCGCTGTCACCCCGGCCCACCGACGGGGCCTCGTGGCGCGACATGTCCAGGCCGGTGGCGCCCATGGCCTCACCCACATCGAGCGCCAGCCCCCGACGCATCTCGCTGCCCAGGAGCTTGAGCACCGAGTGCTCGGGCGAGGCCATGCCCTTGGCGAACTTGGCGAAGCCGCGGTAGCCGAGCAGCTTCAGGGCCTGGGACTGCATGTAGGCCCGCGCCACCGTTGTGCGGAAGGCGGGGTCGTCGGCCAGGCGCCGGCCGCCGGGGAGCGGGGTGGTGGCGCTGTTCACGACGCGCTCGATGATCTTCTCGGTGCCGGTGGCCTCGTTGATCCACAGCATGCCGCGCTCGTGTGCCAGCGACCCGCCTGCCACCGACCAGCCGTGGTGCAACTCGCCGACGAGGTTCTCGGCGGGAACCTCCACGTCGGTGAAGAAGACCTCGTTGAAGTCCGCGTGCTCGCGGTCGGTGAGCTCGGCGAGGGGCCGGGTCTGGATCCCGGGGGTCTTCATGTCGATGATGAGCACGCTGATGCCGGCGTGCTTGGCGGCGTCGGGATCGGTGCGCACGAAGCAGAAGCAGAAGTCCGAGTGGTGCGCGCCCGACGTCCACACCTTCTGGCCGTTGACGACGAAGCGGTCCCCGTGCAGCTCGGCCCGGGTGCGCAGGCCGGCCAGGTCGCTGCCGGCGTTGGGCTCGCTCATGCCCAGGCACCAGCTGATCTCGGCGCGCAGCGTGGGCAGGGCGTACCGGGCCTTCTGCTCCTCGGTGCCCCAGTCGAGGATGGACGGGGTGATGATGGACAGTCCCTGGGGGTTGCAGCTGCGGGGCACGCCGAGCCGGGCCAGCTCCTCGAAGTACACCATCTGCTGCACCGGAGTGGCGTTGCGGCCGCCGTACTCCGGGGGCCAGCCCGGCACCAGCCAGCCGTTGTCGAACAGTTTGCGCTGCCAGGCGCGGGCCCACTCGGGAATGTGGGCCGAGGACCGCACCCGCTCGGCGCGCTCGGAGGAAGGAGGGAGGTTCGCCTCCATCCAGGCCCGCAATTCGCGGCGAAACTCCTCCGTCTGCTCGTCGTAGTGCAGGCGCACGGGGGGATCGTAGCTGCCTGACGTTCGTGTCAGCTAAAGGGGCCGGGCCGGCCCGGCGGCGACTTCTTGCGGTCCGCGCCGACCCACGAGGGGCCGCGGCGACCTACGACGGGCCGCGGGTGAGGAGCATGCAGCCGGCGATGGGCCCGCCCCCGGCCGCCACGGCCGCCACCTCGGGGGTGACGGGCACCTGGCGGGGCCCGCCTTCGCCGCGCAGTTGGACGCACGCCTCGTGCAGCATCCCGAACCCGTGCAGCCGGCCTGCCGAGAGCTGTCCGCCACTGGTGTTGAGGGGGACGGGCCCGTCGAGCGCGATGCGCTGGCCGCCTTCGACGAAGGGCCCGCTCTCGCCCTTGCCGCACAAGCCGAGCTCCTCGAGCCACACCATGGTGAGGATGCTGAATCCGTCGTAGAGCTCGGCCACGTCGATGTCCGACGGGCGCAGCTCCGTGCGCGCCCACATGCCGGCCGCGGCGTCACGGGCCGAGAACGTGGTCATGTCGTCGAACTGGTCCCAGCTGGGCCGGCCCCGCAGCGCGGTGCCGATGGCGTTGACGTGGCACGCCGTGTTGGGCGTGTCCGGCGCGTAGTCGGCGTGCGAGACCACCACCGCCGTCGACCCGTCACAGGGTGCGTCGCAGTCGTAGAGGCACAACGGGGTCGAGATCATGCGTACGGCCATGTAGTCGTCGAGGGACATGGGTTCGCGGTAGATCGCCTTGGGGTTGCGCGCCGCGTTGCGCCGGCCGTTGAGGGCGATCCACGCCAGCTGCTTCCGGGTGAGCCCGTACTCGAACATGCGGCGCTGGGCGATCCACGCCAGCCAGTTGGCGGCCGACACCGCGCCATAGGGAAGCGTCCACTGCATCGTGCCCGAAAAGCGCGGGATCCCCCGGCCCGCGGCGGCCCCGCCGATCCCCTGGCGCCCGCCCTGACCCTGGGCCGAGGACTCGGTGACGGTCCGGTACACCAGGACATGGCGCGCCAGTCCCGCTGCCACGGCGAGGCAGGCGGCGAAGACGGCCCGCAGCTGCCCGGGCCCCTCGAGCCCGCCGTCGTGCCAGTTGAGCTTGAGGCGCAGGGCGTCTTGGACTTCGGGGGTCGAGGGACCGGCGAAGCCGCCCGTGCCCACCCCGGCCCCGGGGAAGGTCGCCAGCCCGTCGATGTCGTCGCGGGTGAGCCCGGCGTCGGCGATGGCACCCAGGCAGGCCTCCACGGTGAGGTCGAGCTCGCCGCGCCCGAGGCGCCGTCCCACGGGGGACTGGCCGATGCCCGAGATGATCGACCTGCGTTCGAGGAGCTCGGGAGCACTCATCGCCCCGCCTCGGGCCGGGACAGGGGCCGGAGCAGAGGCCGGAACAGAGGAAGCCAGACGTCCTCGACCTGCTCGAAGGTGACCTCCACGGCCATGCCGACGTGGACGTCGTGGGCCGCGCAGTCCACGAGGTTCGTCGTCAGCCGGACGTCGTCCTGCTCGTCGATGGTGACCAACCCGATGACGTAGGGGTCCGACCCCGGGATCCACTGCTGGTGGTTGACGGTGAAGGAGTGCACCACGCCCTGGCCGCTGACCGGCTTGGGCACGAGGGGGCCGTCGAGGCAGTAGGGGCAGACCGGCCCGGGGGGGTGCACGTACCGGCGGCATCCCGTGCAGCGCAGGAAGCGCAGGCGCCCGTCTTCTCCCGAGGTCCAGAAGAAACGGTTGAGGTCCTCGAGGCGGGGCAGGACGCGCACCGCCGGGCCGCGCGCGACGGTGTCGGCGGTGGTCATGGGCCGGGCACGCGCCGAGTCAGACGGGTGGGGCGGCGGGTCACGGCGCGAGATGCTACGCCACCGACGTCGAGCCTGACGGCGCCGTCAGGTTCGCGGCGCTACGCTCGGCGCGCCGGTGCCCGTGTCAGCGCCCCGCACCGGCCGTTTCGTCGTCTCCCAGCAGCCCTCGTGATCACGGGAGGAACGTCGGTGTCAGCTCCGTCCGGTCTCCAAGGTCGTCGGGTGCTCGTGGTGGGGGCGTCGTCGGGCATCGGCCGGGCGCTCGCCGTGGGCGCGGGGGCGGCGGGGGCACAGGTGGCCCTGGCGGCCCGGCGCATGGCTCTGGTGGAGGAGGCCGCGGCCGACATCCGCGCCGCGGGGGGAGCGGCCCGGGCGTGGCGCTGTGACGTGACCGACGAGTCCGACTGCTCGCGTCTGGTCACCGAGGCGGCGGCGTGGTTGGGCGGGGTCGACGTGGTGCTGTACATGTCGGGCAGTTCGCCGCTGGTTCGCGTGGCGGACGCGCCGGCGGCGCTGTGGCACGAGATGCTGGCGACGAACCTGGTGGGCGCGGCCCTGGTGCTGCGGGGGGCCCTGCCGTACCTGCGCGAGGCCGACGACCCCGTGGTGGTGGTGACCACCCATTCGATGGGCATGCCCTGGCCGTGGCTCGGCGTGTACGGCGCCACCAAGGCGGCGCTGGCGGAGCTGGCGCGGGCGTTGCGTGCCGAAGAGCCGAGCCTGCGGGTCCTGTGCGTGGCGGTGGGCAACACGGCGTCGTCGTTCGCCGACGACTGGGACCCCGAGGTGGCGGGACAGGCCTTCGAACAGTGGGCGGCCGAAGGGCTCTTGCGCTACGAGGTGTTGCAGAGCCACGAGATGGCTGACGCCATCCTGGCCGCGGTGCTCGACCCCGACACGCCGGCGGAGCTGCTCATCGCGGGGGCGGAGGTGTAGGGGACGGAGATGCGGGGGACGGAGATGTGGGGGACGGCGGCGCAGGGGACGGCGGCGCAGGGGACGG
>Ga0116215_1002053_pt1 | contig 12772 bp, 11 predicted proteins | sample Sb_taG_7_FD_89698 | JGI IMG/M metagenome (GOLD analysis project Ga0116215, IMG submission 89698) | Peat soil microbial communities from Weissenstadt, Germany - Sb_50d_2_FS metaG | ecosystem: Environmental > Terrestrial > Soil > Wetlands > Peat | place: Germany: Weissenstadt | collected 2010-09-21 | reverse complement strand
TGGCTGCGCTCGTCGTCGCCGTGCTCGCCGCCGCGCTCGTGACGCCCGTCGCGCTGCGCCGGCGGCGCGCCCGGAGCACCGCCGGCGGGCGGCAGGAGTTACCACTCACATGATGAGGTACTTCGTGAACAGCGACGTGAGCCCCACGGCGAGAACTGCGGCGATCCCCACGAGTGCCACCTGGACGGGGCGCGGGAGGCGGGTGCACAGCGCGACGCAGGGGACGAGCAAGGCCTCCATCCGGTATCGGCCCAGGCTCGGACCGTCGATGAGCGGCACCAGCCAGAACACGAAGGTATAGGTGAGGATCACCCAGTCGGCCCGACTCACCGGATGACGTCTGAGGGTCCACACGAGCAGGCCGATGACGAGCGCCGCCACGAAGGCAGTCTGCGCCCTGGGGATGAGGTAGTTGTAGCCGGAGTTCGGGTCTTGGAGCGGGTACTTCGCCAGCGGGCCGCCGGTGAAGGACATCACGAAGCTCGTGATCGGATCGTGGAGGCCGTTGGCGTATTTCGACTGCACCTTGAAGTAGGCGTCCCATTGCCCGACCCACCGCTGGTAGGCGAGGAGCAAGAGTGCGAACCCGGCCAGGGCGATGCCGGCGCTCCGTGCGGTGCGCGCCGTCAGGCGCCGGAACCCGTCGCCGCGATCCACGATCACGGCCGCAATGAACAGGACCACGGCGACCAGAGGGCCGATGGCGAATGCCCACGCGCACAGGGCCCCGGCCAGGCCGGCCAGCAGATAGCGACGGCGAATGAACAGGATGAGGCAGACGGTGGCGAGGAACGTGAGCAGCGAAACGGGGAACAGCGCGTAGAAGTAGATCATGCCGGGGAAGCACGCCGCGAAGGCCAGGCAACAGAGGGGCGAGAACGACCATGACGGCCCGATGAGCACCCAGATCGCCTGCAGGGTCAGGTAGGCGAACAGGATGGACAGCACCATCCCGGCGTCCGGCAGGGAAAGGCCGATGTGGCCCAGAACCGACATCAACCACGGATAGAGGGGCGCCCAGCTGGCCGTACCACACCAACTGTGAGGCGGGTACAGGGGAGGACCGGAGCAACGGGTCAACGAGTAGCCGTGCGCCGCGATCTGCAGATAGATGCCCGAATCGAACCGCGCCCAGTGGGACGGCGAGAAGAAGTCTTGCCTCGATCCGTCCCGAATTGCGGCCACGTACAGCAGCACCTCGGCGAACACGAGGGCCAGAATCGGTGGCACCACCAGAATGACCCATCTGCGTCGGGCTCGTCGCCTTCGCACCTGTGCTCGCGTGGATCCCCCGCCCACCGCGGCATCCTCAGCGACCCCGGACGGCCGGACCTCGGAGGTCAGCGCATCGACCGGTGCTGCCGGGCCGACGTCCGGCGAAGTGGTTCCGGGCACTAGCGGCGACGCCGCGAGGGTCCTTCGGACCTCTTGGCTCCTGATCCCTCGTGGGTCGGATCGGTTAAGAATGACGGCCGTTGCACGGACAGATCATGGCAGTCCCCTGCGGTCAGACAATGAGACTCTTCGTGAACAGCGAAGCCAGTCCGGCGGCGAGGACCGCCGCGATACCCACGAGTGCCACCTGGACGGGGCGCGGCACACTCGTGCACAGGGCGGCGCAGGGGACGAGGAGCGCCTCCATCCGGTACCGGCTCAAGCTCGGGCCGACCACGAGCGGTACCACCCAGACCACGACGGTGTAGACGAGGATCACCCACTCGGCCCGGCCGACCGGCCGCCGCTTGAGCGTCCAGACGACCAGGCCGATGACGAGCGCCGCCACGAACGCCGTCTGCAGCTTCGGGATCAGGTAGTGGTAGCCGGCGTTCGGGTCCTGCAGCGGGTACTTCGCCGGCGAACCGCCGGTGAAGGCGATCACGAAGGTCGTGACCGGATCGTGAAGCCCGTCGCCGTACTTCGCCGAGGTCTTGAAGTAGGCATCCCAGTGGCCGACCCACCGCTGGTACGCGAGGAGCAAGAGTGCGAACCCGGTGAGCGCGACGCCGGCGCTGCGCGCCGTGATGCGCCCTACGTCGCGGCCGCGGTCGACGACCACCGCAGCGATCAAGAGGACCACGGCCACCAGTGGGCCGGTCGCGAACGCCCACGCGCACAGCGCACCGGCCAGCCCGGCCAGCAGGTACCGGCGTCGAATGAACAGGGTGAGGCAGACGGCCGAGAGAAAGGTCAGCAGCGACACCGGGAAGATCGCGTACGAATAGACCATGCCGGGGAAGCACGCCGCGAAGGCCAGGCAACAGAGGGGCGAGAACGACCACGACGGGCCGATGAGCACCCAGATCGCCTGCAGGGTCAGGTAGGCGAACAGAACGGAGAGCATCATCCCTGCCGCCGGCAACGTGAACCCGAGGTGGCCCAGGAGCGACATCAGCCACGGGTAGAGCGGAGCCCAGCCAGCGGTGCCGCACCAGCTGTGCGGCGGGTACTCGGGACCGGTGCACTGGGTGAACGAATAGCCGTGCGCCGCGATCTTCAGGTAGATGTCCGAATCGAACCTGGCCCAGTGAGCCGGCGAGAAGAAGGATCGAGAGCGCCCGTCCAGGATCGCCGCCAGGAACAGCAGCATCTCCGCGAAGACGAGCCCCACCAAAGGCGGCGCGATCAGCGTGACCCATCTGCCCCGAGCCCGCCGCCGCGCCTGCGACGCCGCACGGACAGACGATGACGAACCTCGGAGGGCCACAGGCGGTTTCTATCAGCGGGTGAGCGGCCTCAGGTGCTTGCAGCGGAGCAGCCGGCCACGGCCGGGCAGAGGTCAGGCGGTCGAGGTGGCTGCCGCCATCGCCGCCTCGCGCGCGTGGTAGCTCGAGCGGGTGAGCGGCGACGCCTCCACGTGGGTCACACCGAGCTCGGACCCGGCCTGCCGCAGTCGGTCGAACTCCTCGGGGGCCCAATAGCGCGACACGGGGAGATGGTCCCGGCTCGGTCGGAGGTACTGACCGATGGTGACGATGGAGACGCCGACGCCGCGCAGGTCGGCCATGGTGGCGACCACCTCGTCCTCCCGCTCACCCAGGCCCACCATCAGGCCGGACTTGGTCACGAGTCCGGCGTGTGCGGCGCGGGCGAGCACACCGAGGCTCCGTGCGTACCCCGCCGAGGGCCGCACCGCCCTTTGGAGCCGGGCCACCGTCTCGATGTTGTGATTCAGCACGTCGGGCCGGGCCTCGAAGATGGTGTCGAGGGAGGCCGCGTCGCCCCGACAGTCGGAGATGAGCACCTCGACAGTGGTCGCCGGGTTGCGGTCCCTGATGGCCGTGATCGTCTGCGCCATGGCGCCCGCTCCCCCGTCGGCCAGGTCGTCACGGGCCACGCACGTGACCACGGCGTGGCCGAGCGCCATCCGCTCGATCGCACTGGCCACCCGCTCGGGCTCGTCAGGAGACAGCGGCAGTGGGTGGCGCGTGTCCACCTGGCAGAAGCCGCAGGCCCGCGTGCAGCGCTCGCCGTTGATCATGAAGGTCGCCGTGCCGTCCGCCCAGCACTCGTAGATGTTCGGACACCCCGCCTCCTCGCAGACCGTGACGAGGCCGAGGTCGTGGATGGTCGACCCGAGCTGGCGATAGCCCTTGCCCACGCGCACAGGGACCCGCACCCAGGGGGGCTTGCGCACCGCGATGTCGAGGCCTTCCTCCGGAACCACCCCGGCCTGGCGCAGGCGGCGCAGCAGAGGCCGCTCCCCCGAGGTGGGCGACGCTGGGACCCCGGCGGGGCCGGTCACGACGTCGTGGCGCTCGACGCCGCCGTCGGCCAACAGGGCAGCCGCCCGGGCAACGAAGGCCTCGACGACCTCGTCCATCGCCACGTCGATCCCCTCGGCGCGCAGCGAGGTCACCCCGCGGTCCGCGATGCCGCAGGGCACGATGTGCCCGAACATGTCGAGGTCAGGCGTGACGTTGAGGGCGACGCCGTGAAGCGTGCGGCGGCGCCCCGGACCGACCCGCAGCGTCCGCACCCCGATGGCCGCGATCTTCCTCGGGCTCGGCCTGTCGCCGTCGATCCAGACGCCGGGGTACTCGTGCACACTGGTCGCGCCGGGCAGTCCCAGATCGGCCAGCGTGTCGATCACGATCTGCTCCAGACGGTGCACGTGCTGGGGACCCGATGCGGGATTATCGGGCACGCTGACGATCGGGTAGGCGACCAGCTGGCCGGGCCCGTGGTAGGTGACGTCACCGCCCCGATCCGTGCGCTCGAGCGTCGCGCCGACCAGCGCGGGGTCGACCAGCACGTGGCGTTCGTCCGCGTGGGCTCCGAGCGTGTAGGTGTGCGGGTGCTCGAGGAGCAGGAGGTAGTCGTCTCCCGCTTCGGTGGCCAACGCGTGCTGCAATGCGTACGCCTCGTGGTACGGGACCGTCCCGAGCGACCGGATGCGCAGCACCGGCGCCGTACTCAGAGCTCTGCGGCCCAGTCGCGGCTGCTCAGGAGCTCCGAGATCCGCGCCAGGAACAAGGACACGTACGCCCCGTCGACCGCCCGGTGGTCCCAGCTCACGCCGAGGATGCCGGTGGAGTGGATGGCGATCGACTCCGATCCGTCGGGCTGGGTCACCACCACCGGCCGGCGGGCGATGCCGTCGGTGGCCAGGATCGCGACCTGCGGCTGGTTGATGATCGGGACGGTGAAGTAGGTGCCGAAGGGGCCGTCGTTGGTGATGGAGAACGTGCCCCCGGCGATGTCGTCGGCGTTGAGCTGGCGGCCCCGCGCCCGTTCCGCCAGGTCACGGATGCGCCGCGCCACACCGCGCAGCGTGACCTCCTCGGCGCGGTGGATGACCGGCACGATCAGGCCCTCATGGGACAGGTCCACCGCGATCCCGAGGTTGACCTCGGAGTGCACGAGCAGCGAGTCGTCGACCACCGACGCGTTGAGCAGCGGGAAGTCGCGCAGCGCCTCCACCGCCGCCCGGGCGACGAACGGCAGGTACGTCAGCGTGAACCCTTCCTCGGCCTTGAAGCGCTCGCCCCAGGCGGCGCGCACGCGCTCGACGGCCTCGAAGTCGACCTCGTTGGCGATGAACGCATGGGGCGAGGTCGCCTTCGACCGCACCATGTGCTCGGCGGTGCGGCGCCGCATGTTGGAGAAGGGGACGAGCTGATCCCCGGCGCGGCGGAACGACGCCATGGAGACCCCTGGTGCCGGCGGCGCGCTGGCCACCGGCATCGCTGGCGCGGCGGGCGCCGGTGGCGCCGTTGGCGCCGTCTGGGCCGCCGAACGGCGGGACTCGACCACCCGCAGCGCGTCCTCCCGCGTGATGCGCCCGCCGGCTCCGGTCCCCGTCACCTCCGACTCGCTGATGCCGTTCTCGGCCAGGAGCTTGCGCACGATCGGTGACAGCAGGAGGGGCTCCGAGCCATTGCCATCGGCGGCCCCCGCGGCCGGTGCGGGCGCGGGCGTCTCCGCCGGTGCCGGTGCCGGTACCGGTGCCGGTGCCGGTGCCGACGCCGGAGGTGGTGGTGGGGGCGCTGCGGTGGCGGGCTCGGGCTGAGGCGCCGGTGGCTCGGCCGTGCCGACCGCGGGCGTGCCGCCGGAGGCCGACGATCCCGCGCCGTCGCCGATCACGGCGAGCCTGACGCCCACCTCGACCGTCTCGCCCTCGGGGACGAGGATCTCGGTCAGGACGCCGGCCGCGGGAGAGGGCACCTCGGAGTCGACCTTGTCGGTCGAGACCTCGAAGAGCGGCTCGTCGCGCTCGACCGGGTCCCCTATGGATTTCATCCAGCGAGTGATCGTGCCCTCGGTCACGGTCTCGCCGAGTTGCGGCATCATGACGTCAGCCAAGGTGCAGTCCCCTTCCCGTGAGCGCGAGCATTGTCTCGCCGAACGTCTCGGAGAGCGAAGGGTGCGGCTGAATGAACTGGGCCACCTCTTCAGGGAAGGCCTCCCAGTTGACCGCCAGGTAGCCGGCGCCGAGCTGCTCGGTCACCCACGGGCCGGCCATGTGCACGCCCAGGACTCTCCCCGCCGACCCGTCGGGCCGCCGTTCGGCGACGATCTTCACGACCCCCTCGGTGTCCCCGATGATCTGAGCGCGGCTGTTGCCGCCGAACGGGTCCTTCTTGGTCACCACGTCGATCCCGGCGGCCTTGGCCTGAGCCTCGGTCAGGCCGCAGAAGGCGACCTCGGGGTGGCAGTAGATGGCCCAGGGCACCTTGGCGTTGTCCACCGGCACCACCGGCTCACCCAGCATACCCTTGACCGCGACGATGGCCTCGGCGAACCCGACGTGGGCCAGCTGCGGCGTGTTCGCCACGACGTCACCCACGGCCCACACGCCCGCCTCGCCGGTGCGCTGGTACTCGTCCGCGACCACGAAGCCATGCTCTTCGATGGTGACGGCGACCCCGTCCGCCACCAGCCCCTCCGTGCGGGGACGCCGGCCGACCGAGACCACGATGGCCTCGACGTCCCAGCTCTGGTCCCCCGCCCGCACGGTGGTGACGTTCCCGCCCTTGGCCGGCGTGTGGCCCGCGACGGCCGTGCCCGTGAAGATGTCGATGCCGCGCTTCTTGAACGACCGCGCCACCAGGCGGATGATGTCGTCGTCGCAGCCGGTGAGGATGGTGTCGAGCGCCTCGATGATGGTCACCTTGGTGCCGAGGTCCGCCAGGAGCGACGCGAACTCGCACCCGATGACGCCGCCGCCGATGACGGCCACCGAGGCCGGCAGCTCCTTAAGGTCGAGGAATTCGTCCGATGTCATGACCCAGCGCCCGTCGACCTCGAACCCGGGCAGCGTCCGCGGCACCGAACCGGCTGCCAGGACGACATTGCGGCCGACCACGACGCGGCCGGCATCCACCCCGTCGGTCACCTCGACGTGACGGCCGCTCTTGAGGGTCCCCGTCCCGGTGAGGATCGTGACCTTGCGCCCCTTGAGCAGGCCGGACAGACCCTTGAACAGCTTGTCGACCACGCTGTTCTTGCGATCCTGGCTTCTCGAGAAGTCCACGGACACGTCCGCCACGTCGATGCCGAACTCCTTCGAGTCCCCGATCGTCCGGCGGACCGCGGCGGTCTCGAGGAACTCCTTGGCCGGGATGCAGCCGCGGTGCAGGCAGGTCCCGCCGACCTTGTCCCGCTCGACGATGGCCACCGACAGGCCGGCCGCGGCGGCGTAGAGCGCGGTGGCGTACCCGCCCGGCCCGCCACCGACCACGACGACGTCGAACTCTTCCTCGGTGCCCATCGCCCGTCCTCTTCCTGTGTCTTCACGAGGTTCGTCCGGCGCGCTCGGCCTCCCCGAAACTTCCCGATCGCACCGGCCGGCGTCCTCTCGGCGCTCCGCGCGTGCTACCCAGGCAGCCTACCGTTCGCACCGCTGTACCAAGGCCGGTGACGGCGTCGGCTACCCGATCGCGCCGGTGCCTGCATCGGCCGCCAGGGTGGCCAGCTCGTCCACCCGATCGTTCCAGCGGTCACCGGAGTGACCCTTGACCCAGCGGAATCTGACGTCGACGTCAGTGGCAAGCGCGAGCTCAATGAGCGGCTCCCACAGGTCGCGATTGGCGACCGGCTTGTTCTGCGAGTTCTTCCAGTTGCGGCGCTGCCATCCCTTCCACCAGCCGTCCGTGAAGCACTTGACGACGTAGGTGGAGTCGCTGACCACCTCTATCGCGGCGGGCGCCTCGGGTGTGAGGGCTCGGAGGGCCTCGAGTGCCGCGGTGATCTCCATGCGCTGATTGGTGGTGTGGGCCTCGGCGCCGCTGGCATAACGCCCCTCAGGTACGGCCCACGCCCACCCGCCCGGGCCGGGGTTCCCCCGGCACGCGCCGTCGGTGTACACGATGACCGGGGCACCGTCGCGACGCATGCCAAATGTGTAACAGGCGCGACCGGTGGTCGTGGTGCTCCCCTCCCTGCCGGTACCGTGGGGAAATGCTGTTCGACGGGATCAGTCACCAGGTTCCCGACACGGACCCCGGGGAGACCGAGGAGTGGCTCGAGTCCTTCGACGCTATCGTCGACGCCCGGGGGCGGTCCAGGGCGCGCTACCTGCTCATGAAGCTGTTGGAGCGGGCGCGCACCAAACAGGTCGACTTCCCGGCCACGGTCTCGACGCCCTACGTCAACACGATCCCGGCCGACGCGGAACCCTGGTTCCCCGGCGACGAGTACCAGGAGCGCCGCATCCGCGCCTACATCAGGTGGAACGCCGCCGCCATGGTGATACGGGCCAACACGCGCACCGAGGGCGTCGGCGGGCACCTGTCCACCTACGCCAGCTCGGCGGCTCTCTACGAGGTCGGCTTCAACCACTTCTTCCGGGGCAAGGCCGACGGCGGCTTCGGGGACCAGGTCTTCTTCCAGGGGCACGCGGCGCCCGGAATTTACGCGCGGGCCTACGTGGAGGGGCGCCTGAGCGAGGCGGAGCTCGACAACTACCGCCACGAGGTCGGCGGCGACGGCCTCCCGAGCTACCCCCACCCCCGGTCGCTGCCCTCCTTCTGGGAGTTCCCGACGGTGTCCATGGGGCTGGGGCCGATCTCGGCCATCTACCAGGCGCACGTGAACCGGTACCTGAACCTGCGCCGCCTCGTCGACACCTCCGCCAGCAGGGTGTGGTGCTTCGTCGGAGACGGGGAGATGGACGAGCCCGAGTCCATCGGCGCGCTCGGCGTGGCCGGCCGCGAGCACCTCGACAACCTCATCTTCGTCGTGAACTGCAACCTGCAGCGCCTCGACGGCCCGGTGCGGGGGAACGGCAAGATCATCCAGGAGCTCGAGGCGGTGTTCCGCGGCGCCGGCTGGAACGTGATCAAGGTGATCTGGGGCTCGCGCTGGGACGCGCTCCTGGCCCGCGACGTCGACGGCGTACTGCTCGACCGCATGAACACCACCGTGGACGGCGAGTACCAGAAGCTGGCCACGGAGTCCGGCGCCTACATCCGGGAGCACTTCTTCGGCCCCGACCCCCGCCTGCGCAAGATGGTCGAGGACCTCAGCGACGACGAGCTCGTCTCGCTCCCGCGCGGCGGGCACGACTACCGCAAGCTCTATGCCGCCTACAAGCTGGCGACCGAGCAGAACGGCGCGCCAACCGCCATCCTGGCCAAGACGATCAAAGGGTGGACGCTCGGCCCCGAGATCGAGGCGCGCAACGCCACCCACCAGATCAAGAAGATGACCAAGGCGCAGCTGCGCGCCCTGCGCGACCGGCTGTACCTGACCGACGACATCCCCGACGAGGTGCTCGAGGGTGATCCGCCCTACATCCGCCCGGCCGAGGGCTCCGACGCGATGGAGTACCTACGGGCCCGGGGCCGCGTGCTCGACGGGCCGGTGCCGATCCGCATCGTGCGCCCCGCCCCACCCCAGCGCCCCGACGCCAAGGTCTTCGAGGAGTTCGCGGCGGGCTCGGGGTCACAGTCGGTCTCGACCACCATGGTCTTCACCCGCCTCCTGCGGAACCTCGTGCGCGACCCCACCGTGGGGTCGCTCGTCGCCCCGATCGTCTCCGACGAGGCCAGGACCTTCGGGCTGGAGCCGCTCATCGCCGAGGCGAAGATCTACGCGCCCGACGGCCAGCACTACGTGCCGGTCGACGCCGACCTGCCGCTGCACTACGCCGAGAGCTCCTCGGGGCAGGTGCTCCAGGAGGGGATCACCGAGGCCGGCGCGCTGGCGTCGTTCACCGCGCTGGCCACGGCGTACGCCACCTGGGGCCAGCCCATGGTGCCGGTCTTCCTCTTCTATTCCATGTTCGGGTTCCAGCGTGTCGGCGACCTGGCCTGGGCCCTGGGTGACATGCGCGGCCGGGGCATCCTGGCGGGCTGCACGGCCGGGCGCACCACGCTTCAGGGCGAGGGGCTCCAGCACGACGACGGCCAGTCGCCGCTGCTCGCCTCCACCAACCCGGCGGCCATGGTCTACGACGCCTCGTTCGCCTACGAGGTGGCCACCATCGTGGAGGCCGCCGTCACCGAGATGCTGGGGCCGGACCCCAAGGACCGCTTCTGGTACCTCACGCTGTACAACGAGAACTACGCGATGCCGGCGCTGCCCGAGGGGGACCAGGGGGCGGCCATCCGCAGGGGCATCATCGACGGCGCCTACCGATTCGCTGCGGCACCCGAGGTGCCCGGCGACCTACGGGCGTCGCTGTGCTTCTCCGGCCCGATGTGGAGCATCGCCATGGAGGCCCAGCGCATCCTCGCCGAGCGCTACGGCGTGGGGGCCGACGCCTGGGCCGTGACCTCGTGGACCAGGTTGCGCACCGACGCGCTGGAGGCGGAGCGCTGGAACCGGCTCCACCCCGACGCGGAGCCCCGCAGGGCGCTGGTCACGGAAGCCCTCGGCTCGGGCCCCGATCCCGTCGTCGCCATCACCGACTACATGCGCGGTGTGCCCGACCAGGTGGCGCGCTTCGTGGACCGCCCCTACACGTCGCTCGGGACCGACGGGTTCGGCCGCTCCGACGCCCGGACCGCCCTGCGGTCGTACTTCGAGGTCGACGCCGCCCACCTCGTCGTCGCCGTGCTGCAGCAGCTGGCCCTGGGTGGACGCGTCGCCCCCGCGGTCGTGGCCGGGGCGATCGCCGACCTCGGCATCGACCCGTCGCGCGTGGCCCCGTTCACGATGTGAGCCCTCCTCACGAGGTGAGCAGGACCACGAAGGCGGCCAACGCCTCCTCTGCCCTGTCGGGCACGGTCAACGAGAGCGTGCGGCTGTCCGCCCCGAGGCCGATGGCGACGTCGAAGAAGGCGCAGCACCGCTTCTCGCGCTGACCGAACGACGACGTCACGAGCGCCCGCCACTCGTCGATCCGCTCCGCCAGCGATCCGGCGCCCAGGCTGCAGGCGATGGGGATCGGCTCGCCCTCGGCTGTCATCGCCTCGCCCCCGCCACCAGCGCGTCCCGGGTGATCTGCATGTGGCCGAGATGCTGGAACAGCTCCTCGAGGATGTGGATCAGTGCCGCGCCCTTGGCCTGGGTGTAGGGCACGGGATCGTCGGGATCGGGCCGCACGCCGACGGGGGCGGCCATCGCGTGCAGCCCGACGATGTCCTCACGCAGCCGCCGGCGGGCGTGCTCGGTGCGCCGCAGCAGCTCGGCCACGTTCCCGCTCGCACTGAACTCGGCCGCGCGCTCGCGCCGCACCGGGCGTTCCGCCACGGTCGCACCGCCCCAGTACTCCATGACGCCCAGGCAGTGGGTCAGGATGACGAAAGCGGAATTGCCGCCGCGAAACGGCGGCCGCCGGTTGGCCAGGTCGTCGCCGAGCTCCTCGACGATGCCGGCCATCTGCCCCAGCGCGAGGTCGACGAACCACATGTAGTCCGTGGCCGACACGGCCACGGCCCCGTCGTCAGTGCGCGACCCAGGCATCGGGGTCGGTCACCAGCTTCTGTACGTGCGGGGGCAGCTTGCCCGAAATGACATCGGTCAGGGTGACCTTCTCGAGCACCATGCGCAGGCTGGCGCGGACCGCCACCCAGACCTGTTGGAGGTTCTCGGCCGCGCCGTCGTAGCTGGTGGCCTCGGGCCGGAACCCGCGGACCTCGGCCAGCGGGCCGTCGAGGGCGCGGATGACGTCGGCGATGGTGATGGCACCGGGCTCCCGGGCCAGCCGGTAGCCGCCCTCGGCGCCGCGCTGGCTGGCCACGACGCCGGCCCGCCGCAGGTCGGCCAGGATGGCGCCGAGGAAGCGGGGCGGGAGGCCCTGCTCCCCGGCCAGGTACTCGGCCGTCTGGGGCGTCCCTGCAGCGGCCAGTGCGAGCAGGGCGCGGATGCCGTAGTCGACCTTGGCCGGGATGTGCATGGCGAGAGTCTGCCCGCGTCACGGCGCCGGGGCACGCCGGCGCCGTGACAAGATCTCCCCGTGGCACGGACCGCACTCCACCTCACCGGCGACGCCGAGGCGGACGCAGTGCTGAGCCGCGACCCGTTGGCCCTGCTCATCGGGATGGTGCTGGACCAGCAGGTGACCATGGAGAAGGCCTTCTCGTCGCCGGCAGAGCTGGCGCGGCGGCTGGGTGGCCCCCTCGACGCGGCGTCCATCGCGGCCCTGGAGCCCGAGGAGCTCGCCACCGTCTTCAAGGAGCGCCCCGCCCTGCACCGCTTCCCCGGGTCGATGGCCGGGCGGGTGCAACAGGTGAGCCGCGCCGTCGCCGAGGACTACGGCGGCAAGGCCGATGCGATCTGGAAGGGCACCCGGAGCGGCGAGGAGCTGGTGGGCCGACTGAAGTCCCTGCCCGGCTTCGGGGAGCAGAAGTCGAAGATCTTCGCCGCGCTGCTCGGCAAGCAGCTCGGCGTGCGCCCCGAGGGATGGCGGGAGGCCACCGCCCCCTACGGCGGGGAGGGGACCTACCTGTCGGTGGCCGACATCACCGATGCCGCCAGCCTGGAGAAGGTGAGGGCCACCAAAAAGGCTATGAAGGCGCGGGCGCGCGGCGGGGCGTGACCACCGGAGGGGACCTCTCGGGTCGTCGCCTCTACCTCTGCACGCCGGACCGCCCCGACCTGGCCGACTTCCTCGCCGCGTGCATCGAGGGCGGCGTCGACGTGGTCCAGCTGCGCGACAAGGACCTCGATGCCCGGCCGCTGATCGCCCGGGCACGCGTGGCGGCCGAGGTGTGCCGCGCGCACGGTGTGCCCTTCGTGCTCAACGACCGACCTGACCTCGCGCTCGAGGTGGGCGCCGACGGCGTCCACGTGGGGCAGGACGACGCACCGGTCTCGCTGGCGCGACGCATCCTGGGCCCCGGCGCGATCGTCGGCCTCTCCACCCACTCCGAGTCGGACCTGGCCG
>Ga0116215_1002047_pt1 | contig 12792 bp, 8 predicted proteins | sample Sb_taG_7_FD_89698 | JGI IMG/M metagenome (GOLD analysis project Ga0116215, IMG submission 89698) | Peat soil microbial communities from Weissenstadt, Germany - Sb_50d_2_FS metaG | ecosystem: Environmental > Terrestrial > Soil > Wetlands > Peat | place: Germany: Weissenstadt | collected 2010-09-21 | reverse complement strand
TCAACGGCGCCGAGCGCGTCGTCGTCAGCCAGCTCCATCGCTCGCCCGGCGTCGACTTCGTCGTCGAGACCGAAGCCAGCGAGCGCAAATTACACAGTTGCCGGATCATCCCGGAACGAGGCAGCTGGATCGAGGTCAATGTCACCAAGAAGGACGCGCTCGGCGTTCGTATCGATCAGAGCGGCAAGTTCTCGGCCATGACGCTCCTGCGCGCCATGGATCCCGTCTACTCGACCGACGCGGACATCCTGCGCGCGTTTTATCCGACAGAAGCGGTCAAAGTTGTGCCCGCGAACCGCACCCGCCTCGAAGGGTCGGTGGTTGCGGGCGACGTGATCGATCCGGGAACCGGTGAGATTTACGTCGGCAGCGGCGAGGTCCTGACCAAGGAGCATGTCGACCGCCTCTTGGCGAGCACCCTCAAGGAAGTGACGGTCGTCGCCAAGCTCAAGGACCCGCTGATCCTGGCGTCCGTGAACGAGGACCCGACCGAGACGCATGAAGAGGCGCTCTTGCGCATTTACCAGCGTCTCCGTCCCGGCAATCCGCCGCAGCTCGAGAAGGCCAAGGAGCTGTTCCGCGAGAAGTTCCAGGACCCCAATCGCTACCGCCTCGGCAAGGTCGGCCGGTTCCGCATTAACCGCAAGTTCGACCAGGACATCCCCGAGTCCGAGATGACGCTGCGCTCGCTCGATTACTTGAACGCGATCAAGTACATCTTGCAGCTCCGTGCCGGCGAAGGCCACGTCGACGACATCGATCACCTGGGCAACCGCCGCCTGCGCACGATCGACGAGCTGGCCGCGGACGAGCTGCGTAAGGGATTCCTGAAACTGCGCCGCACCGTGCAGGAACGCATGAGCATCCGCGACCAGCAAGACATGACGCCGCGGACGTTGATCAATCCCAAGAGCGTCTCAGCCGCCATCGAGTACTTCTTCGGCCGCGGCGAGCTGAGCCAGGTCGTGGACCAGACCAATCCGCTGGCGCAGTTGACGCACGAACGCCGCCTGAGCGCCCTCGGACCTGGAGGCCTCAATCGCAAGCGGGCCGGCTTCGAAGTGCGCGACGTTCATATCTCGCATTATGGCCGCATCTGCCCCATCGAGACGCCTGAAGGCACCAATATCGGTCTGATCTCCAGCTTGAGCATTTACGCCGGCGTGGACGAGTACGGCTTCTTGATCACGCCTTACCGCAAGCTCCACAAGCGCAAGCTCACCGATGAAGTGAAGTGGCTGCGCGCGGACGAGGAATCGCTGGCCCACCTGGCCCCGGCGGACACGCAGACCGAGCACCAGAAGATCGTTCAGGAGCGCGTCATCGCCCGTTACGGCGGCGATTTCGGCTACATCAGCGCCGATCAGGTGGAGTACGTCGATATCTCGCCCAAGCAAATGGTGGGCGTATCGGCCGGGCTCATTCCGTTCCTGGAACACGACGACGCCAACCGCGCCCTGATGGGTTCCAACATGCAGCGGTAAGCAGTGCCGCTGCTGATCACGGAACCTCCCATCGTCGCGACCGGCCTGGAAAAAGACGTGGCCTACAACAGCGGCATGGTAATTCGCGCGGAACGGGCCGGCACCGTCACCCATGTCGACGCCGTGCACATCCGCGTGGACGAACGGGAATACATGCTGCGCAAGTTTGTCGGCCTGAACGAACGCACCTGCTTGAATCAGAAGCCGATCGTGCGCGTGGGCCAGAAGGTCAAGAAGGGCCAGGTCATCGCCGACGGAGCGGCCACGCATAACGGCGAGCTGGCCCTCGGCCGCAACGTGCTCGTCGCGTTCATGGCGTGGGACGGCTACAACTTCGAAGACGCCATCATCATCAGCGAAAAGCTGGTCAAGGAGGACACGTACACTTCGATCCACATCGAAGAGTTCGAGATCGAAATTCGCGAGACGAAGCTCGGCAAGGAAGAGTTCACGCGCGACATCCCCAACGTCTCGCCCAAGGCACTGGGCAATCTCGATGAGCGCGGCATTGTGCAGATCGGCACGTTCGTCCGGCCGGGAGATATCCTCGTGGGCAAGGTTTCGCCCAAGTCGCGCAGCGAGTTGACGCCCGAAGAGAAGCTCTTGCACGCGATCTTCGGCCGCGCCGGCGAAGACGTCAAGAACGACAGCCTGGAAGTACCCAGCGGCGTCGAAGGCATCGTCATCGAAACGCAGCGCTTCAGCCGTCGGGCCAGCATGTCGGAGGAGGAGCGCAAGGGCTTCGACAAGGAGCAAAAGGAGATCGAGAACCGCTACAACAAGATGATCGCCGATCAGTTCCGCGCCCTCATCGCCGAGCTCGGCGCCGTGCTGGACAAGAAGGAACTCAAGGACTCGGCTTCCGGCAAGGTCCTCGCCGGCGACAAGGACGACAAGGCGGTTGTCGATCAGGCGGTTGCGTTCAAGCTCGAGCAGCTCGATGTGCGCAGTCCCGAGCGGCAGAAGCAATGCCACGAAGTCTTCGAACGCCACAACGAGCGCATCCGCTTCTTGCTTGACGAGAAGGAGCGCAAGCTCAATTCCCTCAAGCGTGGCGATGAGCTGCCCAGCGGCGTGCAGCAGATGGTGAAAGTGTACGTCGCCACCAAGCGCCAAATCTCGGTCGGCGACAAGATGGCCGGGCGGCACGGAAACAAGGGCGTCATCTCCAAGGTCCTTCCCGAGGAGGACATGCCCTTCCTGGCGGACGGGAGCCCGGTCGACATCCTGCTCAACCCGCTGGGCGTGCCGAGCCGTATGAACGTGGGCCAGATCCTGGAAACGCACCTGGGCTGGGCCGCGCAAAAGCTCGGCTTCAAGGCGATCACGCCCGTGTTCGACGGGGCCAGCGAGGAGGAGATCCGCAAGAGCCTGAAAGAGGCCGACATCCCCGAGAGCGGCAAGAGCTTCCTCTACGACGGCCGCACGGGCGAACAATTTGAGCAACCGGTCACCGTCGGTTACATCTACATGCTCAAGCTGCACCACCTCGTGGACGACAAGGTGCACGCGCGGGCGACGGGCCCCTACTCCCTCATCACCCAGCAGCCGCTGGGCGGCAAGGCGCGCTTCGGCGGCCAGCGCTTCGGGGAGATGGAAGTGTGGGCGCTCGAAGCTTACGGTGCTGCCTACATCCTGCAGGAGCTGTTGACGGTGAAATCCGACGACGTGGAGGGACGCACCAAAATCTACGAGTCCATGGTGAAAGGCGAAAACACGCTCGAGGCCGGGACACCCGCCAGCTTCGACGTGCTCACCAATGAGATCCGGGGCCTGGCCCTGAACATGCAACTGGAGAAGAAACGGATCTGAGGACTTGCGCCTGAACCGGCCCGGCACAGAACGGCAAGGAGCCGGGGGCATTTCGAAATTCGTTGCCGGCGCTGGACTTGCTGAGGGTGCCTTGATAAACTGGACTGTTTACTTGCAATCACATAGTCTACCTGATTTAATGAAGCCGTATGCGCTCATTCCTCTCGAACGGGTGTTGCACCATGCGGAACTTCCGGACGCAGCTTGTGGAATTCTCTCCCCCACCTCGGTCCGTGTTCTTGAAAACCGTAACGCAATAAGCCAAGAAGGCCGCGACGAGTCCAACCCGACAAGCGCGTCGGGTTCGCGCACCACTTTGCCGCTTTTTAGGAGTGCGTGCCATGAGTACCGGTGAAGCCAATTACGATCGCATCAATGACTACGGGGCAGTCCGCATCAGCTTGGCCAGCCCCCACGACATCCGCAGCTGGTCCTTCGGCGAAGTCAAGAAGCCGGAGACCATCAATTACCGTACTTATCGTCCTGAAAAGGACGGCTTGTTCTGTGAACGCATTTTCGGCCCGGAGAAGGATTGGGAATGCGCCTGCGGCAAATACCGCGGCATGAAATACAAGGGCATGATTTGCGACCGTTGCGGCGTCAAGGTCACGCACAGCCGCGTGCGCCGCAAACGCATGGGCCACATCGAACTCGCCGCCCCGGTCGTGCACATCTGGTTCTTCAAGGCGATGCCCAGCCGGCTCGGCACGCTCCTCGACATGAAGACCACCAGCCTGGAAAAGATCATCTACTTCCAGGACTACGTCGTGGTCACGCCCGGCGAAACGCCCCTCAAGGAGCGCCAGCTTCTCACCGAGGAGGAATACCGCAAGGCCCGCGAAGTGTATGGCGAAGTCTTCGAAGCCGATATGGGAGCCGAGGCCGTCAAAAAACTCCTGGAACGGCTCGACCTGGTGGTCCTGTCGCACGAACTCCGCGACAAACTCGCCCTGGAGAGCTCCAAGGACAAACCGTCCAAGCAAAAGCAGCGCGACCTGACGAAACGGCTGAAGGTCGTGGAATCTCTGCGCGACAGCGGCTTCGGCGGCACGCCGAACAAGCCCGAGTGGATGATCCTGGAGTGCATTCCCGTCATCCCGCCCGACCTGCGTCCGCTCGTCTTGCTCGATTCGGGAAACTTCGCCACCAGCGATCTCAACGACCTCTATCGCCGCATCATCAACCGCAACAACCGACTCAAGAAGCTGGTCGATCTGAATGCGCCCGAGGTCATCATCCGCAACGAAAAGCGCATGCTGCAACAGTCGGTCGATGCCCTCTTCGACAACAACCGCTGCAAACGGCCCGTGCTGGGCTCCAGCAATCGGCCGCTCAAGTCGCTCACCGACATGATCAAGGGCAAGCAGGGCCGCTTCCGCGAGAATCTGCTGGGGAAACGCGTCGATTACTCCGCCCGCTCGGTCATCGTCGTCGGGCCCGAGCTGAGACTGCACCAGTGCGGGCTGCCCAAGAAAATCGCCCTGGAACTCTTCCAGCCGTTCATCATCCGCCGGCTCAAGGAGCTGGGCCACGCCGACACGATCAAGTCGGCCAAGAAGATGCTCGAACGCAAGGACGACCAGGTGTGGGACATCCTGGAAGAGGTGACCAAGAATCATCCCGTGCTGCTCAACCGCGCGCCGACCTTGCACCGCATGGGTATCCAGGCATTCGAGCCGGTGCTCATCGAAGGCAACGCCATCCGCATTCACCCGCTCGTCTGCAAGGGCTTCAACGCCGACTTCGACGGCGACCAGATGGCCGTGCACCTGCCGCTCTCGATCGAGGCCCAGGTGGAAGCGACCGTGCTCATGATGTCGACCAACAACATCTTCAGTCCGGCCAACGGCCAGCCGATCATCAGCCCCAGCCAGGACATCGTCATGGGTTGCTATTACCTGACGGCGGTCCGAGGCGAACCGGGCGAGGCGATCGAGGCGGGCGACGGCATGGTGTTCAGCAACCCGGCCGAGGTGTTTCTGGCTTACGCTCAGAAAAAGCTCGGCGTGCACGCGCGCGTCAAGGTCCGGCTGCCGCGCGGCAAGCTGGTCATCGGCGAAATCCGCTCCGACAAGGACAAGGTCCACGTCGAAGAGATCCAGCGCCATCCCAATTTGCTGGTCAACACGACTGTGGGCCGGGTGCTCTTCAACGACATCTTGAACTCGAAGATGGCCTACTACGACCTCGCTCTGTCGAGCAAGCACCTGAGCCGCATCATCGCCGACTGCTATCAACTGCTGGGCCGGCGCGAGACCATCGACCTGCTCGACCGCATGAAGGACCTTGGCTTCCGCGAATCGACGCGCAGCGGCCTGAGCTTCGCCACCGACGACCTGCGGACTCCCGCCAGCAAGGAGCAGATCATCAAGGAGATCGAAAAGGAAGTCGAGAAGGTCCAGAAGCAATACCAGCGCGGCATCATCACCGAAGGCGAGCGTTACAACAGGGTGATCGACCTCTGGACGCACGCACGCGATGAAATCACCAAGCAGATGATGCTCGAGCTCGCCAACGACATCCGCGAGGGCAAGCCGTACTTGAACCCGATCTTCCTGATGGCTCACTCCGGCGCCCGCGGCGGCGTCGAGCAGATTCGCCAGCTAGCGGGCATGCGCGGCCTCATGGCCAAACCGTCCGGCCAGATCATCGAGACGCCCATCAAGGCCAACTTCCGCGAAGGCCTGAGCGTGCTCGAATACTTCAGCTCGACGCACGGTGCCCGCAAGGGCCTGGCCGACACCGCCCTCAAGACCGCCGACTCCGGTTACCTGACACGCAAGCTGGCCGACGTGGCCCAGAACGTGGTCGTCACCTTGTACGACTGCGGCACCACCCAGGGCGTGGCCAAGGGCGTGGTGTACAAGGGCGAGGAAATCGAACGCGCCCTGAGCGAGTCGATCCGCGGCCGGGTCAGCCGAAACACCATCACGACCATCACCGGCGACGTGATCGTCCGCGAAGACGAAATGATCACCTGGGAACAGGCGCGCAAGATCGAACAGCTCGGCGTCGACAAGATCCTGGTGCGCAGCCCGATGACTTGCCAGGCCTCGCTCGGCGTATGTCGCCTCTGCTACGGCATGGATTTGGCCACCGGCAACCTTGTCGAGGAAGGCATGGCGGTCGGGATCATCGCCGCTCAGTCGATTGGCGAGCCCGGCACGCAGTTGACCATGCGAACGTTCCATATCGGCGGCGTGGCCCGCCGTGCCGTTGAGGAAAGCGAGGTCAAGGCCAAGAAGGCCGGCATCGTCAAGTTCGAGCGCGTCACGGCGGTCGTCAACGACGAAGGGCACCGCGTGGCCTTGACGCGCAACGGCGAGTTGCTCGTTCTTGGTCCCAAGGAACGCATCCTGGAAAGCTACAGCGTGCCCAACGGCTCGATGCTTTTGGTCGAGGCCGGGCAGCAGATCCAGCCGGGTCAACTGCTCGTCAAGTGGGATCCGCACATGATCCCCATCCTCGCGGAAGTTGGCGGCAAGATCCGCTTCGACGAAATCGTCGAGGGCGAGACGCTCCGCAAAGAGCGTGATCCGGGTGGGGCCGAGCGCTGGGTCATCATGGAACACAAGGGTGACTTGCACCCGCAGGTCGTTATCGAAGACGACCGCGGCCAGAGCCTGGCCTTCTACTTCGTGCCCGAGAAGGCCCACTTGGAGGTCCGCGAAGGCCAGAAAGTGTCTGCCGGCACCATGCTGGCAAAGACGCCGCGCGAGGTGGGCGGCACGCAAGACATCACCGGCGGTCTGCCGCGCGTCACGGAGATCTTCGAGGCGCGCCGGCCGCGCGAGCCTGCCGTCATGGCCGAAATCGCCGGCAGGGTCCGCCTGGGCGAAAAGAAGAAGGGCAAGCGCATGATCATCGTCGAGGCCATCGACGAACAGGGTCGGCCGGTGGGCGTGGAGAAAGAACATGTCGTGCCCCACGGCAAGCATCTGCGCGTGCACACCAACGATTATGTCAAGGAGGGCGACCCGCTCGTGGATGGTCCGCTGGTGCCGCACGATATCCTGCGCATCAGCGGTGCGGATGCCGTGCAGAACTACCTCGTGCGCGAGGTCCAAAGCGTGTACCGCAGTCAGCGCGTCGACATCGACGACAAACATATTGAGATCATCGTGGCCGCCATGCTCCGCAAGGTGAAGGTGGAGACGATGGGCGACACGGGATTGCTGCCCGGCTCGGTCATCGACAAGTTCGCCTTCCGCGAAGTCAACGAGCGCTTGCGCGAATGCATCAAGGTCAAGGATCCGGGCGAATCGAAGTTCGAGGCGAGCAAAATCGTCAGCAAGGACGCCTTCGAGGAAGAGCGCCTGCGCATGGATACCGAGGGCAGGCGGCCGCCGACTTATGTCTCGCCGACCCCGGCCACGTGCAGTGTGGTGCTCCTGGGGATCACCAAGGCGGCGGTGCAGTCGGATAGTTTCATCTCGGCCGCGAGTTTCCAGGAAACGACGAAGGTGTTGACCGAAGCCGCTTTGGCGGGCAAGGTCGATTACCTCGTCGGGCTCAAGGAAAATGTCATCCTGGGGCACCTGGTCCCAGCGGGTACCGGCTTCCACACGCATCATGAAGCCGAGGTTCGAATTCACCCGCAGGCTCTGGAGGGGATCACGACGACGCCCCCACCGCCGACGCCTCCGAGGGCGCCGCAATTAGAGCCCGCGGCCACGGTGGAATAGGGGTCGCAAGAAAGATGGGGCAAAGCAGCGGCTTTGCCCTCTTTCGCTTCAAGCAGGTTGCCCCTTGACCTGCCTGCGACTCGACAATAGTGTAATGGTTTTTAGGAAGTCGCTTTTCGAAAGCGCTTCTTTTTCGCGTGGGATGTCCGCCGCCACCTTGGTGTCGGCCGACCCCGCGACCTGTCCGGATGCAAAGGAAGTTAGATGCCGACGATTAACCAACTGGTGCGCAAACCGCGACGCCAGCAGTACCGCAAGCCAAAGCACCCTGCCATGCAGGGTTGCCCGCAGAAGCGCGGCGTGTGCCTGCAGGTCAAGACCATGACGCCCAAGAAACCCAACTCCGCCCTCCGCAAGGTGGCCCGCGTGCGCCTGTCGAACGGGACGGAGATCACCGCCTACATCCCGGGCGAGGGTCACAACCTGCAGGAACACTCGATCGTGCTGGTCCGAGGCGGGCGCGTGCGCGACCTGCCCGGCGTGCGTTATCACATCGTCAGAGGCGTCCTCGATTCTCAAGGGGTCGCCGACCGCAAGCAGGCCCGCTCCAAGTATGGCGCCAAACGCGAGAGTAGTTAGGTAACCGGGTGCACGAGACGACCAGGATCGTCTCCCGTAAAACTGAGCCATTCGCCCGGATTAGTTCTGTCGCCCTTTGATCAAGTCCGTGTGTGGGGCCCCGTAGCGTGGACTGTGGTTCCTCTCCTGTAAAACCCGAGGAGCAGATCAAACATCATGATGGAACTAAACGTGAGTTTGAGTTTCGAGTGCTGCAGCTGCGATCACGAGATCGGTGTGACCCTGAAATGCGAGGGCAAAGGACTGGCCGCGGGGTTGCGAACGGTTGCCGCGGTGAATATTCCGTGCCCAATGTGCAGGGCAGTCAACCAACTGTGCTTCGAGCCGAGCGGCCGAGTACGGGCCGTCTGGCCGGTGAAAGGCCCTCGGCATTTGCCCGAACCTTCGGTAAACTGAATGTATCCCTGATAGTCCAAGGTCAACGTAGAGCCAAACGCAGCAGGTAATGAAACTATGGGAAAACGTACCGCCAGTGCAGAGACCCTCAAGCCTGATCCCCGGTATAACTCGAAACTGGCCAGCAAGTTCATGAATTGCCTCATGTGGCAAGGCAAGAAGGCGACGGCCCAGCGGATCTTCTACGGCGCGCTCGATCAGATCAAGAAGCGCATGCCGGATGCCGACCCCATCGAGGTATTCACCCAGGCGGTCGAGCACGTGAAGCCGACCGTCGAAGTCCGCTCCAAGCGCGTCGGCGGTGCAACCTACCAGGTGCCGATGCAGGTGAACCGCACACGCCAGCAAAGCCTTGCGATCCGCTGGCTCATCGGCGCGTCGCGCGGCAAGGCCGGCAGGCCCATGTATCTGCGTTTGGCCGACGAGCTGATGGCCGCCTATAGACGCGAAGGCGAGGCAATGACCAAACGCGAGAACACCATCAAGATGGCCGATTCCAACAAGGCCTTCGCGCACTTTGCGTGGTAGCCCTCGAAGGGGAGCGGGATTAGGGGCGAGGGCATAGCGGGCAGTGGAGGAAATGGCCCCTAGCCCCTCGCCCCTCTTCCCTAGCCCCTAGTATTATGGCGAAATACGACCTCCAAAAGATTCGAAATATCGGCATCATCGCCCATATCGACGCCGGCAAGACCACCAGCACGGAACATATTCTCTATTACTCCGGGGCGAAGCATCGTCTTGGGGAAGTCGATGCCGGCACCACCGAAACGGATTACAACGTCGAGGAGCAGGACCGCGGCATCACGATCTATAGCGCTTGCATTCCGTTTTCGTGGCAAGATTGCACAATCAACCTGATCGATACACCCGGACACGTCGACTTCACTGCCGAGGTGGAACGCTCGCTGCGCGTGCTCGACGGCTGCGTCGTCGTCTTCGACGCCCAGAAGGGGGTGGAAGCGCAGTCGGAGACCGTCTGGCGTCAAGCGGACTCGTATGGCGTGCCGCGCCTGGTTTTCATCAACAAGATGGATGTCGTCGGCGCCGATTTTCCGAGCGCTCTCGAAGAAATCCGCGAGCGCCTCGAAGGCCGGCCGGTGGCGCTGACGATCCCGATTGGCAGCGGCTCACCCAAGGATAGTCCAACTCCCTTCGCCGGCATCATCGACCTGATCGAGATGCGCGCGCTCTATTTCGAAACGGCAGACGAAGGCAAAACCATCCGCGCCGAGGCCATTCCCGCCGAGCTGCAAGCCGAGGCCCGCCGCTGGCGCGAGCGCTTATTCGATGCCCTCACGGAAAAAGACGAGCAAGACCGGCTGACCAGCGCACTCCTGGAAGGCCGCGAGATCCCCGCGGCCTCGATCCGAGAGGCCCTGCGCGAGCAGACGTTGCTGCGCCTGATCCAGCCGGTGCTGTGCGGCTCGGGGCGGGAACACATCGGCATCCAGCCTTTGATGGATGCCGTCTGCTGGTATTTGCCCAGTCCGCTCGATCGGCCGCCCGTGCTCGGCACCAACCCCCGCAAAAAGGACAAGGAAGAAAAGCGCCTGCCCGACCCGAAAGAGCCATTTTGTGGGCTGGTTTTCAAGATCGTCGCTGAACCTCATGGCGAATTGCTGTACGTGCGCATCTACTCCGGCACCCTCCGGGCCAATAGCCGGGTTTGGAACCCGGGCAAAGATTCCAAGGAGATGATCAGCAAGCTCTACCATATTTTTGCGGATCCCACGCATCGGGATGAACTCAGCGAGAGTTACGCCGGTGACATCGTTGCCGTCGTCGGCCTCAAGGAATCCACGACGGGGGACACGCTCTGTGAGACGCAGCATCCGATTCTTCTGGAGCCGATTCATTTTGCCGAGGCCGTGGTCAGCCGGTCCATCGAACCGGAGTCTTCTTCAGACAAACAGAAGCTTGTGGATACCTTAACTCTCCTAAAGCGCGAGGATCCAACCTTCGATTGGCGTCTCGATCCAGAAACGGGCCAGACGCTGATGAGCGGCATGGGCGTCCTGCACCTGGAAATCAAGCAGCACCGCATGGAACGCGATTTTCGACTCAAGGTGCGTGTCGGCAAGCCACGGGTCAGCTACCGCGAAACACTCAAACGAGAACAAAATGTCTGGGGCGAATGCGATCGCCAAATAGCGGGTCGGAGATTGTACGCTCGCTTGAATTTCGTGTTTACCTCAAATCCCGGCGGAGGCCTCGAGTGCGTCATCAGCGAGATGCCTCCCGGCGAGATAACCGGTAGACCGGAGGGAAAACTCGTTCAGCAAACAGTCATTTCGGCGTTGCAGTCAGGCGAACTTGGCTATCCGATGCATGATGTAAAGGCTGTCGTCCATAATGTAGATTGGCCGCTTCCCGATCGGAGTGAAGTCGCTCTTCAAGTTGCGGCTACTGATGCGGTTAATAAAGCGATACACGACAACATAGTCCTACTTGAGCCGGTCATGCGCCTTGAAGTGACTGTGCCCGAAGAATATTTGGGACCAGTCACCGCAGATCTAAACGCTCGACGAGCCGAGATTGAGCAGTTGTTCACACGCGGCAAGCTGCGAGTGATTGAGGTGCTGGTGCCGCTGGCCCGCATGTTCGATTATTCGGACAAGATTCGGAGCCTGACCCAGGGCAGAGCCAGCTGGACGATGGAGCCGCATGCATATAGGCCAGCGCCCGACGAGGTGCTTCGGAGCATGCTAGGCACGGGCGACCTGGATTGACGCTTGGTCGGGTTCGCTGTTGTCAATCTCCTACAGGCTGGAGTAGCATGGGTTCATGAGCATTGACATTCCTCATGCGGACCCTCGCGCACCGTCGAGCAGCGATCACATCGTGAGCACCCCCGAAACTATGGGGGGCAAGCCGCGCATTGCGGGCCGGCGGATCACCGTCGAGAATATTGCGGTGAGCTACGAAGATGAGCGCAAGACACCCGAGCAAATCGCCGCCGCGTATGACCTGACTCTCGGACAAGTGTATGCAGCGCTGGACTATTATAAGAATCACAAAGACGAAATACGCGTCCGACAGCAAGAAGGGTTGGAACTTGCCGAAAGGCTCAGGGCTGGCCAGCCATTCCTCGAGGAAAATGCTGCGGCGAAGATCAGAGCCAAACTCGCATCAGTTGACCCCTCCGGTTATATCGCTACCCTGTCAAGCGCTACCATTCTCGTATATCTGCAATCGGACCTCTGTCCCGCCGAGCATCGTGAATTGATTCGTACTGATTTGCCTCGTCGCCTGGCAGCGAATCCCACCGATCCGGATACCCTTGAACTCCAGGCTCGGCTTGGGTCAAGTGCACTTGAGAGACAGAGTTAGTCGCCCGACATGCCGCGCTCGATCCGCTTCCACCTGGATGAATCGTCGAGTATGAACGCGATGGCAACCGCTCTGCGCAGGGCGGGAGTCGATGTGAGCACGTCTGCAAGTGCAGGCCTGCGCGGCGCGTCGGATGAGATGCAACTTGCCTTCGCTGTTCGCGAGGGCCGGGTACTCTTCACCCAGGACTGTGATTTCCTGGCTCTACATGCCAGTGGCAAGGTACATGCCGGCATCGCGTACTGTCGTCAGACCAAACACCCAGTGGGTGCCTTGATCAGAGCACTTCTACTCCTATGGGAGATTTACGAACCTGAGGAAATGCAAAATCGCGTCGAGTATTTGTAATTGCCGCAAGTCCGAGCGCCGTGCGAACGCAAATTAACGCCGATTTCCGCAGGGGGGAAATGATTAACATTTTAGCGAGCGGCGTGCTGGATTTTTCCGTGTTTCCTCGGGGGAAGTGTTAATCGTTTTTGGTAGTTAGGGGTTGCATGGGCGGCTCT
>Ga0116215_1002046_pt1 | contig 12796 bp, 10 predicted proteins | sample Sb_taG_7_FD_89698 | JGI IMG/M metagenome (GOLD analysis project Ga0116215, IMG submission 89698) | Peat soil microbial communities from Weissenstadt, Germany - Sb_50d_2_FS metaG | ecosystem: Environmental > Terrestrial > Soil > Wetlands > Peat | place: Germany: Weissenstadt | collected 2010-09-21 | reverse complement strand
AGAACTGTTCTACACCAGCGGAACCAGCGCCAATCCCAAAGGCGTGATGCTGTCTCACCGAAATGTTTATCTTCATGGGCTCTCGGTCTGCGTGAACTTCCATACCAAGGCGGACAGCGTCGACCTGCATACCATTCCGCTGTTCCACGCCAACGGTTGGGGTACGGCGCATTCGGTGACGCTGATGGGGGGCAGGCACATCATGCTTCCGCGCTTTACCTGTGCGGAAGTATTTCGGCTGATCGAGCGCGAACGCGTGGACTCCCTCAGCCTGGTGCCGATCATGGCCACGGCCTTGGTGAACTCGCCCGACAGGGAAAAGTACGATTTGAGCAGCCTGCAGTGGATCTCCATCGGCGGAGCAGCATCGTCGCCAACCTTGGTCCAGCAAGTCGAGGAAAAGTTCGGCTGCCCGTGCTTCTCGGGATATGGTTTGACGGAAACCGCACCGGTGCTCTCCACTGCCAGAATGAAGCCGGGGACACAACTAGAGGGCGATCGGTACTTTGTGGCTCAGGCCAAGACGGGATACGCCATTCCGGGCGTGGAACTGCGCGTGGTCGACTTCGATGATAAGGACGTGCCACGCGACGGAACGACCATGGGCGAAATCATTGCGCGCAGCGATGGCGTCATGCAGGGATACTGGCAACAACCCGCAGCGACGGCAGAAGCCATGCGCGGCGGCTGGTTTCATACGGGAGATATGGCCACCATGGATGAAGACGGGAACATCCTTATCGTGGATCGTAAGAAGGACATTATCGTCAGCGGGGGTGAAAATATTTCCTCGCTGGATGTGGAGAAAGCCATCCTGGCGCATCCCGGCGTTTACGAGGCGGCCGTGATTCCCGTCCCGGATGATAACTGGGGAGAAGTGCCCAAGGCCCTGGTCGTCCGCAAGCCAGGATCCTCGCTGACCGAGGCGGAGTTGCTCGAATTCTGTCGTTCGCGCATCGCGCACTACAAGTGCCCGCGATCCATCGAGTTTATGGACGGCCTGCCCAAGACTGCTACCGGCAAGGTTCTGAAAAAGGGCCTGCGCGAACCGTATTGGCGGAAACAGAAGCGTAACCAGAGCGAGCTCAGTACGCACAAATAGGTTCTGGAACAACCGGAACCACTGTGGCGAGCCTGCAGTGAGGAATGCCGCGGCAGGCCTCGTTTCCCAACATGGATGTCGAGAGAATCTAGCGTCATGGATGATCTAGTTCAACTGAATAGAGACCGCGAAGTCGCCATCATCACAATCAATAACCCACCAGTCAATGCTTTGAGCCCGGCCGTGGCGCAAGGAATTGCGCGGGCGATTGAGGAGTCAGGCAGGGACGCGAACATCAAGGCCGTGGTTCTGATCGGCGGCGGCCGCACTTTCATTGCGGGAGCGGACATCAAGGAATTCGGCAAGATCACCTCCGGCCAGGCACAGCGCGGTGCGGGCCTGAACCCACTTCTGCTCCAGATCGAAGACCTACCCAAACCCGTCGTAGTGGCGATTCACGGCTCTGCTTTCGGCGGTGGTCTGGAGTTGGCCATGGCCTGCCACTACCGCGTCGCCGCTCCGAATGCTCAACTGGGCCAGCCCGAAGTGAAGCTCGGCATCATACCCGGCGCAGGCGGGACGCAGCGCCTGCCTCGTCTGGTGGGCATCGCCAAAGGCGTCGAGATGTGCGCCGAAGGCAACCCGATTCCCGCTCAGGACGCCTTGAGGCTCGGGCTTATAGATCGTCTGATCGACGGCGATCTTTTGACCGGAGCAGTCGCGTTCGCACGGGAAATGGCGGGAAAGCCTGCGCCTAAAACTCGCGAACGCAATGACAAACTCGGCTCGCCCGGCGAGCACACGGCGGTCTTCGCCGCCGCTCGCGAGAAAGTTCGGACAAAACAACGCGGCATGCTGGCGCCGCTGGCCGCCATTGACGCCGTTGAAGCGGCCACCAAGCTCACGTTTGAAAAAGGCAGCCAACTCGAGCAGGAGCTCTTTCGCAAGTGCTTGTTCTCCGACCAGTCCAAGGCGCTCATTCACATTTTCTTCGGCGAAAGGGAAGTCGCGAAAATCCCCGACATCCCCAAGGAGACATCAATCATCCCGGTGAATTCCGCTGCCGTGGTCGGCGCAGGAACGATGGGCGGCGGAATTGCCATGGTGTTCGCCAATGCCGGCATTCCGGTATTGCTCAAAGACGCCGACCAACCGTCGCTCGATCGTGGCCTGGCTACCATCCAGAAGAACTACCAGAATTCGGTAAAACGCGGGCGCTTTACCCAGCAGTTTGTCGACGAACGTCTGAAACTGATCAGGCCGACGCTGAGCTACGATGACTTCGGCCAAGTCGACATGGTCGTCGAGGCCGTGTTTGAGGGCATGGTGCTCAAGAAGGAAGTCTTCGGCCAACTCGATCGTGCGTGCCGTAAAGGCGCCATCCTGGCAAGCAACACATCCACGCTCAACATCGATGAGATTGCCTCCGCCACTTCGCGGCTGGAGTCGGTGATTGGTACGCACTTTTTCAGTCCGGCAAACGTGATGCGACTGCTTGAAATCGTGCGCGGCAAGGCGAGCAGCAAAGAAGTGATCGCAACCTGCATGCAGCTTTCAAAAAAGCTCGGCAAAGTCGGAGTTCTGGTCGGTAATTGTCGCGGTTTCGTAGGCAATCGTATGTTCCATGAGTACGGACGCCAGGCCGTGTTCCTGGTGGAAGAAGGCGCGAGCCCAGAGGCGGTCGACAAAGTGCTTACCGACTTCGGCATGGCGCTGGGCCCTCTCGCCACGGGCGACCTAGCTGGCCTCGACGTCGGCTGGCGCATACGCCAGGAGTACCGCCATCTGGAAAAGCATGGCGTCCGGCAACCGATCATCAATGATCGCCTCTGCGAACTCGGACGCTACGGCCAGAAAACTGGCGCCGGATGGTACAAATACGACGAGAACCGGCGTGCGATACCGGATTCCGAGGTCAATGAACTGGTGCGCAAGTGGGCGCTGGAAGCTGGCATTCCGCAGCACGAAGTGTCGCCCGAGGAGATTGTCGACCGCTGCGTCTATGCGCTGGTGAACGAAGGGGCGCGAATCCTTGAGGAAGGAATCGCCTTGCGCGCTGTGGATATCGACATCATATATGTGAACGGCTACGGGTTCCCGCCGTATCGCGGCGGTCCAATGTGGTACGCGGACACCGTCGGCTTGAAAAAGGTGTGGGAACGAATCTCCGAATTCCACGGTAAGTACGGTGAATCCTGGAAGCCGGCTCCGGTGTTGACCCGCCTGGCGGCCGAGGGAAAGACTTTTGCCGAATTTACCAAGGAGCACGCTGTCTTGGCCTAAGGACGCAGCGCTGACAGTGTCCGAAGCCAAGCGTCAGCGCCTTGCTGGAAATGTCTTGCATGAAAGACTCACTCTTGCCATGCGATACCGCGGCGGTTCGTCCGGGCGAAGAACTGAATCGAGAGGCGCTTGCCGATTGGCTACGCGGCAAGATTGAAGGAGCTGAGCAGGGAATCAGCGTCGAACAGTTTCCGAGCGGGCACTCCAACCTGACTTATCTTCTGCGCGTGAATGGCCGCGAGTATGTGCTGAGGCGGGGACCCCATGGCCCTGTCGCCCCGAAGGCTCACGATATGGCGCGGGAGTTTCGCGCTCTGCAGATGGTGCACCCTCATTTTCAGGAGGCTCCAGCCGTTTTTCATCTGTGCGAAGATCCCGCGGTGCTGGGAGCGGTTTTCTTCCTGATGGAGCGGCGGCACGGACTTATCTTGCGCGATGAGATTCCGGCGCCGTTGGCTGCGCTGCAGAACTATCCGCAACTGGTCAGTGAGGCTTTCATCGATTGTCTGGTCAAGCTGCATGCCATCGACGTTGAAAAGGCTGGCTTGATCGCTCTAGGCAAGCCGGTAGGATTCCTTGAACGCCAGGTACTAGGCTGGGCAGATCGTTGGCAGCGCGCGAAAACCGATGACATGCCAATGATGGATTTTGTGATCCGATGGCTGGTCGATCGCCGCCCGCCTTCGCGCGTGCCCACGCTGGTCCATAACGACTACAAATTGGACAACGTGATGCTCCCGCTCGGATCGGTGGATCGCATCGAGGCGGTACTCGATTGGGAGATGACAACGGTTGGCGATCCTCTGGCCGATCTAGGGTTGACCCTGTGCTACTGGGCTTGGGCGGACTCGTCGCAACTGAGTTCACATGGAGTCCCAGCGCTGACCTCGCAACCTGGCTGGTACACGCGCGATCAGTTCGTGCAGCGCTACGCCGAAAAAACCGCGCGCGATCTCTCGAACATCGGCTACTACGAAGTGCTCGGCGTCTTCAAGCTGGCGGTGATTCTGCAGCAGATTTACTACCGCTTCCGGCGCGGTCAAACACAAGACACGCGGTTCCAGAATTTTGACCAACGCGTTCGAGGACTGATCGAGCTGGCGGTCTCACTCGCAGGGAAAATCAGTTGAGCACAATTTATCTTGTACGCCACGGCCAGGCCGGTACGCGCGATGCCTACGACTCTCTTTCGGAACTGGGAAAGCGCCAGGCGCGGTTGCTGGGCGGGCATTTTGTTTCCCAGGGCATCCGCTTTGCAGCAGCCTATGCAGGAGGGCTGTCGCGTCAGCAACAGACCGCGGAAGGGATCAAGGAAGCGTACGCTATCGCCGGAGTCGCTTTTCCTGAGGTTCCCGTCGATCCCGGATGGAACGAGTTTGACCTGGCGCGCGTGTATTGTGAAATAGCCCCACAACTGAGTGCCGCAGATCCCGAGTTCCTCCGTGAATATGCAGAAATGCAGGAGCAGGTCCGGGCTAGCGACGGCACGCACGGGGCGAGGGTTCATCGCAAGTGGCTGCCTTGCGACACGAAGGTGGTCGACGCATGGATTCACGGTCGCTTCCCGTATAGCGGCGAAACCTGGGACCAGTTTCGTGAGCGCGTGACGTCCTGCCGGTTAAGAAAGCGTGACACGCACCAGCGGGAGAACATTCTCGTGGTCACGTCGGCCACTCCAGTTGCCATCTGGATGGGGCTTTCGCTGGAGATTTGCGATGAACGCCTGATGCCTCTGGCTGGAGTGCTGCACAACGCATCGTATACGATCCTGCGCTTGCGCGAAGGGCAGCTACGGCTGTTTACCTTCAATGCGATTCCGCATCTTGCCACCAAGGAATTGCGCACTCACCGCTGAGCGAGTTGCCGGAGCAACTTACGGGTAGTAGCAAACTTTTAAGGATAGTAGCGAACGACCCACTCAGCGACACAGCATGGTTTGTCGGAGCCTTGCACCTCCACCTTTGCGTCGAAAGCCGCCTCCACGGCGTCGGGCAAGTCCTGGAGGGACCGAAGAGTAAATTGGGCGCGGATTTTGGAGTCAGCGGGGACTGGCGAAGGAAACCGAACCCGATTCAAGCCGTAGTTCACGGTCAGGCGCAGGCCATTCTGAATCTGCAACACCTGCCGCATAGATTGGCTCAGCAGCGATAGAGTCAAGAAGCCGTGGGCAATGGTCGTCCCATAAGGAGATTCGCGCTGCGCGCGTTCCCGGTCCAGATGAATCCACTGGCGATCCTCGGTGGCTTCCGCAAATGCCTGAATGCGGTCCTGGGAAACCGGAAACCACTCCGTTGCTCCGATTTCACGGCCTACCCAATCTCTTAAGGAGTGCGGCGTGTCTATCACGAGTGCCACGGTGTCACCTGCCCTGTTTTTTTGGACGTTCGTCTGATTGGGTTCGGTCAGCTATGCTTTGCGTGAACGTGCCGCGCGACGACTTTTCGCAGCGGCCGTCGCCAAATCGACGAATATGTACGTGACGATGGCCGTTCCGATCGCGCGCCCGTGATTGTCGGTGAGATCCACACTGCCTACGCACAGAGTGGAACCCATCCGCAGCAAGTGAGATCGGGCGCGGATAACGCCTTCGGACACCGGCCGGAAATAATTGATCTTCATCTCCACAGTGGTGATCCGCCGCTTGCCTCCGAAGTGGCGTTGGATCGCAATGCCGACGGCGGCATCCGCCATTGCGGCGGCCACGCCTCCGTGAGCAGCTCCAGCGCTATTGCGCAATTCATCCCGAAGCTCACACTCGATCGTAATCCCATCGCGATGCACGCTGCGGAGCCGCATCCCGAGCAGCGTATTGAAGGGCACTCGTCTCAAGAAGTCACGGGCATGTTGAATGGTCATTTCTCTTCACGCAAACCGATTCATAGCTCTGCGCTCCGGGCTCCCATGGGATGATCCAAGCGACGACTCAGCAATGTGGAAAGCGTCAACGGCGCACAGTTGGAGTTGGGTTTGGCGCGCTCCATTTCCGAAGCTCCAGTTTTGCAATAGCTTCGGTGTGGACCTCGTCCGGGCCGTCCGCGAGCCGCAGTGTGCGCACATTCGCCCAGGCACTGGCCAGGACCGTATCTTGAGACACGCCAGCTCCTCCGTGCGCCTGAATCGCCCGGTCGAGCACCCGCAGCGCGACATTCGGGGCCACAACCTTGATCATCGCAATCTCGGCGCGCGCTGCCTTGTTTCCCACCGTGTCCATCATGTAAGCCGCTTTCAAGGTCAGCAGGCGCGCCTGCTCGATCTCCATGCGGGAGTGGGCGATGTCGGCACGTATGGTGCCTTGTTCCGCCAGGGGCTTTCCGAACGCCACGCGCGCCTGCACGCGCTTGCACATCGTTTCCAGTGCCCGTTCGGCCACCCCGATGCACCGCATGCAGTGGTGAATGCGCCCTGGGCCCAGCCTCCCTTGGGCGATCTCGAAGCCGCGGCCTTCGCCGAGCAGCATGTTTGAGAGGGGCACTCGGACGTTCTCAAAACTGATCTCACCATGTCCTTGGGGTGCGTGGTCGTAGCCAAAAACGGTCAGCAAGCGCTTGATCTTGACTCCGGCCGCGTCCATGGGCACCAGCACCATCGACTGTTGTTGATACACCGGAGCCGAAGGATTCGTCTTGCCCATAAAAATCGCGATCTTGCAGCGTGGGTCGCCCGCGCCGGAAGCCCACCACTTGCGGCCATTGATGACGTATTCAGTGTCTTGTCGGGCGATACTCGCTTGGATGTTCGTCGCGTCCGAGGAGGCAACGGCAGGCTCGGTCATTGCGAAGCACGACCGAACCTGCCCCGCGAGCAGAGGTTTCAACCAGCGCTCTTTTTGTTCTTCCGTACCGTAACGCGCCAGCACTTCCATGTTGCCGGTGTCCGGAGCCGAACAGTTGAATACCTCCGGAGCCATCACGCTGCGCCCCATGATCTCGCATAGCGGGGCATATTCGAGATTCGTCAACCCGGCACCGTATTTCTGATCCGGCAAAAAGAGATTCCACAAACCTGCCGCTCGAGCCTTTGGCTTGAGTTCTTCAATCACGCGCGTCGGCGACCAGCGGTCGCGCTCGATCTCATCGTGGAAACGCTGCTCGTTCGGATAGACGCACTCATCCACGAAGGCCTGTAGACGCCGCTGCAGGTCCTTTACTTTGTCGCTGAACGCGAAGTCCATGCCTATCTTCCAGTGAAAGCCGGGGCGCGTTTCTCCACAAAATGAGCGACGCCCTCTTTGAAGTCTTCAGTCCGGAAGCTCGCCATCATTTCATGCACGGAGGCGTCGAAAGCCGCGGAGAGCGGCCCCAGCATCGCCTCATACACTTGGCGCTTGATGATGCGCAACGAACGCGGGCTCACGGTGGAGGCGAGTTCGCCCGCATACTCGCGCACTTTCTCCGGGAAACTCTGCGGGGGAAACACCTGGTTCACCAGCCCCAGGCGCAGTGCTTCGCTGGCATCGATCGTACGAGCCGAAAACAGAAGATCAAGCGCATTGGCCAGGCCCACAATACGCGGCAACATCCATGCCATCCCGTATTCGGCGACTAGTCCCCGCCGGGCGAATGTGGTGCTGAAGCGGGCCGCTTCCGACGCCAGTCGCAAATCGCAATAGAGAGCGATCACAAGGCCAAGTCCAACGACCGGGCCGTTGATAGCTGCAATGACCGGCTTCCCGATCGCGGGAAAGTAGGAATATCTCCTTTGAAAGTCAGGTGGGATGTCGTCGCGATGGCTGATGTCGGTTCCCGAGGTTGTCCGGGGACTAGGTTGCCCTCCGCTGTCAGGCGAACTGTGCCCCACCGACCCGCGCTCCACCACAGCGCTCAAGAGTGACATATCCGCCCCGGCGCAGAAGCCTCGGCCGGCTCCCGTCAACACGATCACTCGAACGTTGTCATCGCGCTCGGCTTCGTCCATCGCGGAGCGAACTTCTTTTTCCATCACTGCAGTCCATGCGTTGAGCCGGTCTGGACGGTTCAGGGTGATCGTGGCCACCCTGTTCGCTACGTCGTACAGGATTTCCTGTGTGGGCATGACGCGCGATTATATAAAAACTCACAGTCGTTAGTCACTATCATGTTATAGAGACTATCGTGAGATGGAATGATCAGGCGATCGCCGCTACTTGAGCGGCTCGCGGAACTGAAGTAACCGCACGTACGCCGGTGGTGTCGACCCTGAGTGAACTCCCGCACTTGGGTGCCGATTGAGTGTGTAGCGGCAAGGCTGCACACGACGCGCCGCCAGTGAAACCCCACATCGGAAGAGGGAGATGAGTATGGATGGCGGCCGGAAATCGACCCATGCAATGCACACTCTGTTGCTATGTTCCGACTTGCAGTTTCTGGGCGCGACGCGGGGCGTCCTGCATCAGCTCGAGGTGGCGCCGAAGATTGTGGGCAGCTCCGAAGATGCACTGGGCATGATTCACGCGCACGAGTTTGACGTGGTCGTTGTCGATTGGCGCGACGTCCCGGACTTGGCCGACTTCCTCGGTGCCTTGCGCAGATCGAAGCTGAATGGGGACTGTGTCCTGGTCGCGATCGTGCGCGACCTGCTGGACTTGCGCCAAGCCTTCAGCGCTGGAGTTCATTTCCTCATCCACAAGCCCGCGTCCGTAGTGCAGATCGAGCGTTGCCTGCGCGCAGCCTATAGCGCCAGAGTGACGCGCCGCCGCAAGCAGCACCGCGAGGCCGTGAACATTGCAGCTTCGGTTAGCACGCGCGTTCAGCCGTACGCTGAGGCGATGATCATGAATCTGAGTGAAGCGGGCGCGTGCCTGCAGATGGATGCGTGTTGCCGGCTGGGTGTCGCCGAGGAAATCGATTTGCGATTTGAATTGCCCGGCTCCGGCACGACGCTGCACGCCACAGGAACGGTGATTTGGATCAGCGGCAGCCGTTGCGGAGTTCGCTTCAGCTATGTCCCCGATGGAGAGCGGCTGGCACTGGAGCAGTGGCTAACCGTGTGCGTCGAGCGTTCGCTCGAAGAGATGTGCGAGCGCATGCGGACGGTCTGCGCATAGATGTGGTTGCGAACGCTCAGGGCTGGTGCTTCTCCTCCCTAAGCTTTTAGCGACGGAACTGCTTGCTTAAGGTAAGCCCCTGTTGCTGATAAGACGATCCGATGTTGGTGCCGTAGATTTTGTCTGGGCGCGCTAGCAGCGGCATGTAGTTCAGCCGTCCGACAAATTGTCCGTGTTCCATCAGGAAGGGAACCTCATGGGCGCGAACCTCCAGCACAGCGCGTGTCCCCTTGATGTCGTTGGATCCGTATCCAAAACCGGGATCGAAGAATCCGGCATAGTGAATGCGAAACTCGCCGTCCGAGGGATCAAAGGGAACCATTTCCGCCGCGAACTCGGGTGGAACTCGAACTCTTTCCCTCGACGCAAGAATATAAAAGTCACCGGGCTCGAGAATCAGATTCTTTCCCCGATTCTGGCGCCGAACTTCCCAAAACTCATCGATCGCATAGTAGTTCACGCGGTCCAGTTCGATAGCCGGAGCGCATCGCCTTGCCTTGTAGGCAATGACCTCGCCTGCCTCGTTGCCTTCCAGGCTCACTGTGACTCTCAGGCCCCGGTGAAGCCGCACTTTGCCCGGATTTTCCTCGTCCATGTACACAAGGGGTTCCTCTTGGTCGAGTTCTTTAATGGTGCGATCACCAGACACGGGACTCCCCTGAACGAACCGCAGCTGACTTAACCTCATTCCCGCTCGAACCGCGACAGTAAACGTGCGGGAGACGACTTCGGCGTAAAGCTTTCCCCTGTATCCGGGTGGCACTCGGTCAAACTCCGTGCCGTAGTCAGTGATCAGACGAGTGAAGATGTCAAGACGCCCGGTTGTACTTTTGGGGTTGGCTTTCCCCGAGATGTGTTCCGGTAGGTTGAGCTCTTCCACCAGAGGTACGATATAGACGCAATCCTTCTCAAAAACGGGCGCACCGGTCAAATCGACTCTCGTCATACGCAGTTCTTTGATTTTGGCTTCCACCGTACTGTTTGGGCCCGGCAGAAAGCTCGCCCGCACCCGGTGTGCGATGTCTCCCAGCCGCAAGTCGAGACTCGCCGGTTGGATGTGGTCAGGGTTTACCGCAGGATTCGCGATCACTCGCCCACTGGAAATCAGGTCGCTGATCCCCTGCGAAGGTAGGATTCCTGTAGTCCGGCCTTGACCTCGGTCAGGAGTCACATTTTGCCCATTCTCGAAAAGAATCTGACTTTGACTGGATGTCGACATCTTCAGGACTCCCCATGCTTCCTCATAGCTTCAGAGATGCGCCGCGCTCTTTCAGCTAGTTCATATTCGTAGAAGCTAGCATAGCAACCCAGGCTGCAGAACCCACCCTTGCTCTTCTGCCCGCTGCCGACTCGTCGTCCTTCTGGAATCTGCCTTCCGCAGTTCGGACACGCATTCTTATCCCATAAATCTAGTAGCTGCTCTTCTAGCTCGCTCATTTGGTGGTCAGCGAGTGCGTTGGCAATAAAAAGCTCGCGGAACCCGCGTTTCCTTTGGACGCGTTAGCTGGTCCATCGGCCAATCGGCTGGAGTGTTCCTAATCTAAGAGCGGACAAGTGTGCTGTCAAGCCACGTTCCGGCAGCAATCCCCTACTGATGTGCGGTGGGGCTGTCGGTGGTGCTCGAGGTCAGCGGGGCAATCGGCTGGGTCGTGGTATCTTCCACGACCTTCGGCAGCGGCGACTCGAGCGCGAGCTGCAACACCTGGTCCATGGTGTCGACGAAGTGCAGCTTCATGGCATTACGCAAGTTTTCCGGGACCTCGGCCAGATCCTTCTCATTGTCTTTGGGCAGGATCACTTCAAACAGACCGGCACGGTGTGCGGCTAGCAGCTTTTCCTTCAGTCCGCCGATCGGAAGAACCTTGCCGCGGAGCGTGATTTCGCCAGTCATGGCGATGTCGCGGCGAACCGCAATCTTGCTCAGCGCGCTGGAAATCGCGGTGGCGATGGTAATGCCCGCGGAGGGGCCGTCTTTCGGGATGGCGCCCTCGGGCACGTGCACGTGCAGATCAAGATTGCGATAGAAGTCTCGAGTCAGGCCAAGCCGATGGGCGCGGGAGCGGACGTAGGACATGGCGGCTTGCGCCGACTCCTGCATCACATCGCCCAGCTTGCCGGTCAGCGTCAGCTTGCCTTTGCCGTCGACGACCGTGGCTTCGGTGCTGAGAATCGAGCCCCCGACTTCGGTCCACGCCAAGCCGGTGACGAGTCCGACTTCAGACTTTTCGTGCGCCAGCATGTCACGGAACTTGATCACGCCGAGGAAGTCGTTAACGTTGTCGCCGGTAATCGTGACGCTATAGCTTTCGCCTTCCTTGACCACCTTGCGCGCTACCTTGCGGCAGACGTTGCCGATTTCGCGCTCCAGATTGCGGACACCGGCTTCGCGCGTATAGGAGCGGATCAGCGTGGTGATCGCATCGTCGTTAAACTTGACATTCTTTTCCGACAGGCCCGCGGCCAGCATCTGCTTTTTCACCAGGAACTGCTTGGCAATTTCAATCTTTTCCTGCTCCGTGTAGCCATGCAGGCGCAGCACTTCCATGCGGTCTTGCAGAGCTGGCGGCACGGTGTGGATCACGTTCGCGGTTGCTACAAAAAACACCTGCGACAGGTCGTATTCCACGTCGAGGTAGTGATCGACGAACATGTAATTCTGTTCGGGATCGAGCACCTCGAGCAGAGCCGCCGACGGATCGCCGCGGAAGTCCATCGACATCTTGTCGACTTCATCCAGCATGAAGACCGGGTTCTTGGTGCCGGCCTTCTTCATCATCTGAACAATCTGTCCGGGTAGCGCTCCAATGTAAGTGCGGCGGTGGCCGCGGATTTCGGCTTCATCGCGCACGCCGCCCAGCGACATGCGGACGAACTTGCGGCCCGTGGCCTTGGCAATCGACATGCCCAGCGAAGTCTTGCCCACTCCCGGAGGGCCGACGAAACAGAGAATTGAACCCTTAGGATTCTTTACCAGCTGCCGTACGGCGAGGAATTCGAGAATGCGTTCCTTGATCTTCTCCAGGCCATAGTGATCTTCATTCAGGACTTTCTCGGCTCGGGAAATGTTACGGATTTCTTTGGAGCGTTTCTTCCACGGCACCGCCAGCAGCCAGTCGAGATAGTTGCGTGATACTGTCGATTCGGCCGACATCGGCGGCATGGCTTCGAGCTTCTTCAGTTCCTGAATCGCTTTGTCTTTGACGTCCTTGGGCATGCCCGCGGATTCGACCTTCTTCTTCAGTTCGTCGAATTCGCTCTTTTCACCGCGGCCCAGTTCCTTCTGGATCGCCTTAATCTTTTCGTTGAGGTAGTACTCTTTTTGCGCCTTCTCCATCTGCCGCTTCACGCGCGACTGGATGGTGCGGTCGACGTTCAGCTTTTCGATTTCGATGTCGAGCACGTCGCCGATCCGGGTCAGGCGCTCGGCGGGATCGAAAATCTCGAGCAGT
>Ga0116215_1002044_pt1 | contig 12802 bp, 7 predicted proteins | sample Sb_taG_7_FD_89698 | JGI IMG/M metagenome (GOLD analysis project Ga0116215, IMG submission 89698) | Peat soil microbial communities from Weissenstadt, Germany - Sb_50d_2_FS metaG | ecosystem: Environmental > Terrestrial > Soil > Wetlands > Peat | place: Germany: Weissenstadt | collected 2010-09-21 | reverse complement strand
GCTTCAAAGCGAAGCGCGTAGGGTCTCTATTCGTTTGTATGTGCTCTAACCCTCTTTGGCCGTGGGTCAACAGATTGAGAACCGCTTGGAGAACGGCTTGGAAAACGGCTTGAGAAGCCACTTCTACGCTGCAGATAACCGGCCATGACTATGCGGCCCGATAGCAGCGCGCCAATCGCCGCGGACTCCAATCCGCAGCAGGTCCCGATTGCCGACGTTCTCAGCCGTGCAGGGCATGAATTGGTGCAGCTTGCCTGGCATTTGGAGCATCTTCAGAGGCATATCGGTCCACTCATTCAAGAGGCGGCAGGCCGCGACGCGAACATCCTCCATCAGATGCAAAGTTTCGACCATATCGGGCAGAAAGCGATGGGACTCGCCGATTTCTTGGCGGCATTGGCGCAGGCGGCGCCGTGCCAATGGCTTGTCGATCCGGCTGCTGCGGCGCAAGCCGTCATGCTAGCGGACCTATCTTCGCGGCTCGGGTTTACGGGTGAGGAATATGAATCCTGCGCCACCGCATGGGGTGAGTGCGATTTTTTCTAATGTCCAGGCTTGCTTCGATCGAGGCTTTGCTTAACACCGCTCATGGTTTTTAAGCTGTTTGTTTGCTTTCAATGATCTATCAGAAAGTCTGCAACTTTTCTAAGATCATGCTCTAATACAAACCGCCGGTCCCGGTTCCAACAAGGCGGTCCGTGTCGTGATCGACCGAATGGGCCCGCGGCGTCGCATCTTCGGCGGCGTAGGAATCCGGTGGCGCAGTGCCGGGCTTGAACGCCTCTTGAATCGCTCCTGCGGTGCTTGCGCTCGTCCGCATTCCCGTCTTCGAGTTGACCCAAATCAGCTTAATGCCAGGCGGTGCCCGGAATGGAATATCGGGTTTGCCGGCAAGCGCCATCTTCATGAAGTCGCGGAAGATCGGTGCCGTATAATGCGCCGCTTGCGCCGAATCTCCGAGCGAACGCGGCTGATCATAGCCCATGAATACGCCGACGGTGAGATCGGGCGAGTAGCCGATGAACCAGAGATCCTTGGCGTCGTTGGTTGTCCCCGTCTTGCCAGCGAGGTGCTTCCCGACTTCCCTGATCGCCTGACCGGTGCCGCGCTGGATGACGCCCTCCATGATCGAGGTGATCTGATAGGCAGTGAGCGGATCGAGCACTTGCTCACGTTGATCGATTAATCTGGGCTCGTCTTGATTTTCCCATGCCGGCGCGTCGCATCCCTCACACTTTCGTTCGTCATGCCGGTAGATCGTATGGCCCCAACGGTCCTGGATGCGGTCGATCAAGGTTTCCTTGATTCTTTTGCCGCCGTTGGCGAGCATCGAATAGGCGGTGGTCAGACGCATCAAGGTCGTTTCGCCGGCACCAAGCGAATTTGCGAGGTAGGGCGGCAGATCGTCATAGATACCGAAGCGCTTGGCATATTCGGCGATAAGCGGCATGCCGACATCACGGGCGAGCCTCACGGTCATCTGATTGATCGAATGTTCGACCCCATAACGCAACGTGTGCGGCCCGCTTGACGTGCCCTCGAAATTTTCTGGCCGCCACACCCCAAGACCCGGTCCCTGATCGATTTCGATCGGAGCGTCAAGAATGATGGAGGATGGCGTATAGCCATTGTCGAGCGCGGTTGAATAGACAAAAGGCTTGAACGAGGAGCCTGGCTGGCGCATCGCCTGTGTTGCGCGATTGAACTCGGACTGGTCGAAAGAAAAACCCCCGACCATGGCGAACACGCGCCCGGTGTAGGGGTCCATCACGACGATCGCGCCGCTGACCTCCGGGATTTGGCGCAGCCGGTACTGTTGAGGCTTTCCGTCGACTGGCTCGACATAAATGACATCGCCCGGCCCGAGCGAGGCGCGCGAGCCTAGGCCCCGGGTCCAACGCAGCCCGGTGTTGGTGAGCGTGCCCGATACACGTTCGCGTTCGATCTCGCCGGATTTTTCACGATGGGGTTGCAAGCCGATCCGGGCGCCGGACTCGTTGGCATCGAGAATGACGGCAAGCCGCCAAGGCGCGACATCGCCCAAGGCCGGAATGTCGGCGAGCGCAATCCCCCAATCCTGGCTGATGTCGATATGGCGCATGGGACCACGGAAGCCATGGGCCTCGTCATAACGGACAAGGCCATCGACCAGGGCGCGCCTTGCCATCAGCTGCATTTTCGGATCGAGTGTGCTGCGAACCGAAAGGCCGCCTTCATAGAGTTTCTTTTCGCCGTAACGATCGCTAAGTTCCCTGCGGACCTCCTCGGCGAAAAAGCCGGCGGCGAAAGCATTGGGCGAGAGGACCCGCGGATTGACGCCGAGCGGCTCGGCCTTTGCCTTTTCGCCATCCTGGCGCGAGACATAGCCGTTCTCGACCATGCGGTCGATCACCCAATTGCGCCGATCAATCGCCCGTTCACGCTTCAAGAAAGGATGATAATTGTTCGGCGCCTTCGGCAAGGCGGCGAGATAGGCGGCTTGCGCGATCGTAAGCTCATGCACGGACTTGCCGTAGTAATTCAGCGCTGCCGCGGCGACCCCGTAATTTCCGAGACCAAGATAGATTTCGTTGAGATAAAGCTCGAGAATCTTCTCCTTGGAATAGGCGCCCTCGATCCGGAATGAAAGGAGCGCCTCCCGGATTTTTCGCTCGAAGGATCGCTCATTCGTCAAAAGAAAATTCTTGGCGACTTGCTGGGTGATGGTCGAGGCGCCTTGGACATGTTTGTCGCCTTGCGCGAATACGAAGAGGGCGCGAAGTATGCCTTCAGGATCGACACCAGCATGGCTGTAGAAATTCTTGTCCTCGGCGGAAATAAACGCCTCCTTGACAAGTGCGGGAATGGCGGCGCTGGGCAGATAGAGACGCCGCTCGCGTGCATATTCGGCGATAAGCGATCCGTCGCTGGCATGCACTCTCGTCATCACCGGCGGTTCATAGTCCTTGAGGGTCGTATAATCCGGCAGGTCCCGTTCGAATTTCCAAACGAGAAGTCCCGCCGCGCAAGCCCCAACGATAAATACGATCGCGCCAGTTGCGAAAATGAAACCAAGGAAACGGGCTATATGCCGCATGCATCCAAGCCTTTTGAATTCCGGAAACTCTTGCCGGGCGAAATCAGTAAAACAGCGGGCGCAAAGTCGATCCCCGCGCTCATCAGACAACGGCCCCTTTGCATAGAAGGCCGCAGTTTGGCAATTCTGACTGGCAGTTTCGTAGCATCCAATGCTGGCATTGTCGTCTTCTTCATGCGGCGATTTTATGTTGAAAATTTGTCGAACGAGACGATGATCGCTTCAAGCGCGTTCGCTAAAAGTCTCTATGGCGTTGTTTTCTCAAATGATCTTATCAAAAAACTCTGCAACTTTTTGGGATCATCCTCTAGGCTTAGTCTAGACACTGCCGCCAATTCGTCTGGACGCCACCATCCATCGAACCGAAGGTGATTGCTGCGCGTTGCGCGATCCTTATGGGCATTCTGGGCGCCGTAACGGGCCGGGCATACCGGCTTGAACGCGTCGACAGGCGCATCACCGGGGACGACACCTATTTCCGTGCAGCGCAAGGAGGATCCGCCAGTCCCTCTCTTCTCGCAAGGCTGGTGTCATTTGGCACCGACAAAAGCTTCTCGCTCGCTTATCGAAGACGTCCGTATTGCCGATGCCATTCGGCGCGTGCTCTGCAAAAGAGCGCGGAAAAACATGGCCAAGACGCGTGAATGACGGGTCGAGGTAAGGCTTGATGAGGCGGAGGCATGGAGGACTTAGCGATGATGGATTCCAATATGGAACGGCACATTGGCGAGACGATGGCGGAAGTTCTTCGCGAACGGCTTATAGAGCTGGAAATTCTGGCGGCAACCTGCGACGCGCCCGAGGACACGATCGGTAGGCTTGCGTTTGTGCGCAAGATGCTGGTCCGATTTGACACGAGGGATATAAACTTGGCCAAGCGCCAGTAATTCGGCTCGATGCCCCTTGAGTGCTTGCGATTTCGACGGCGTCGCCAACACTCTGTGCCAGCGATTGCCGATAGGCTTAAAGCCATTTGCTCTGACCAGGCCGTTCGCAGTACAAACGGGTATCGAAGCCAGGCCCATCTCCTATGACGCGAGGAAGGTACGGCGATGAAACGCTTGCTGACAACCATAGTTGCCACCTCCTTCGTCCCGACGGCCGTGCTTATTCCTGGAGTTGCCTGGTCCAGCGCATGCAACGAAGAAGTAGTCGTGGATATCCACATGGCCGCGGGGGATCTCTGCTGGGACTATCGCGGAAATGCCACGACGTTCGTGGGCAAGTTTGCAGGCGGACAGAATGTCGAAGTGCGGATGTCAGGCGAATCCGCGCAGTTCGATCCCGTCACCAAGAAGGACATCGTAACGTGGGAAGCGCGCAGCCCTTCTGTCGAGGGGCCCGATAAGTTTTTCGCCGATGCCCAGGTAGACAGTGATAGTTTGACCTTTCGCACGCCGGCGAGTGGAGTCTATCGCTTCGGCTTCTCTCCATGTGCGATGTGGGGCGGAAAGGGCGAGGTGCATATTTGCGCGAAATGACCGGAAATCGTCCTCGCGCTCCTCAATTTCGGAATCACTTACTGCCTGTCGGAATTTTTCCAACAGGCACTTGATCGGGATCTGTCTTGATCACTGTCGTCGCGCTCTCCCGTGCCGAGAAGAAAGCTTCGATCGCCTCCGCGACTTGGCTTGAGGCCTTGTCACGCCATTGCTCCGAACTCAACGCCTGGCCATCTGTTTTGTTGGAAAGATAGCCGAGCTCCAGCAGTACGGAGGGAACGTCGGGTGCCTTTAAAACACGGAACCCCGCGGAGCGCTGTGGATTTTTATTGAGCCGGCCGGCGACCCGCCAGTAATTCGTCAAGGTGTGCGCGAAGAAATGGCTGTAGGCGCGGGTCTCCCGCCGCGTCAAATCGAACAAAATGTCGGAAACGTCGCTGGCATCCTCGGTTTTGTCCAGACCGGCCGCGGCATCGGCTTGATTTTCTTTCTGTGCGACGCGGGCGGCTTCGGCATCAGAGGCACGATCCGAAACCGTGTAGACCGTCGCGCCGGAAACATCGGATGCGTCCGACAAAGTGTCGGCATGGATCGAGACGAAGAGGGCGGCATTACCGTCCCGCGCCATCCTGACCCGTTCGGAGAGAGTAACGAAACTGTCGTCGTCACGTGTCATGACAACCTTGAAGCGTCCGTCGGTCTCGAGTTTGGCCGCGACGGCCTTTGCAAAATCGAAAACCAGGTCTTTTTCGACGAGCCCTTTCACCATCGCGCCTCTGTCGATTCCGCCATGGCCCGGATCGATCATGACGACGGGCTTTACCGATGCCGGCTGCGGTTTTTCGTCCTTTTTCGTTTGCGCCAGCGCCCCCAACTGCATCCGCGCGATTTGAACCGCGGCACGGAAATCCGCACGATCCGTCTTGGCGAGTTCAATGACGAGGCTTGTGTGACCATCGTCATCGCTTTCTTCGCAAGCCGCTCGCAGGACCCGGGCTGGGGCGCGAAGATCAATGACAATACGCGACTTTCCCGGAGCGAGCTGCCCAAATCGGAACGCCGCGATGAGGCCGGTTTTCCGGTGCGGGCCGTGTGCTGGTTTGCCGCTCTCCGGGTCGAGTAGAAAATCGGTTTGCGGCAAATCGACAATGACACGATCAGGATCGGCAAGGACAAAGGTGGTGGACTCCACGGATGTGGATAGCCCGAATATGAGCTTGGTTCGATCGCCGGTCCGTTCTATCCTCACTGCATTGGCGGTGGGGAACTCCGTTGCCTCAAATGCAACCGGAGCAGCCTCCGCACGTAAGCTTAGGCTAAAGTATCGCGTAACCGGGATAGGAATTTGGAGCGCTGGCCAAGCGGCGGCGATCGCAACCACCACCGCAAGCACCTTGGCGGTTGTTGAACCAGCAGCCCGGTAAAAAAAAACGCATCCCGGCATCGATTCGCCCGCTTTTTTGCCCATTAACTGTTCTATGAACCGCCGCGAGAGCCGCTGCGCTGGTCTACAGGCTGGGCTGCGACGGTTTCGCGACATATGAACCGCAATTTCCGTCTTTGAACTATCGAGGTTAACCAATTATGATCAATTATAATTATGCCAGAAATCACTGGCAAAAACCGTCACCACGCGGACACGATCCAAGTAAACTTACCAAACAAACTTGCCAAACAGCCCAGGAACCCGATATGATTGATAATTCTTTTCTAGACCTGGAAATTTGCCGTTAAACGGCGGCAGGAATTTCCGCCGTTGGGGTGCCCTTTTCCTGTCAAGGTTCCGGTTATTGGTATTTCAAGTGCTTGTGTCTCGAATTGAAAGCTGGAGCTGGACCGGAATCTTTGCCGGCGCCACTGGGACCAGGCTCTATGGAGTGGATGCCTGCCTGGGCTGATTTGTGGGCGGGCCCCGCTTTCGGGACGCCGTTGTGGATAGGTGACGAGGACATGATTTGTCCTGCTAAGGGTTTTTCAGCAGCCGTCAATCGTTCTGGCTTTGACGTGCATCCGGTTGCCCGGCCGTTACCTCATTTTACTTTCAAAGGTAAGAGTCCCAAGTTTATGCGTCACCATCCGCCCCTGGACCGGAGCTTCGAGACCGGTCTTGTTCTTAACCGCGGGGCGCGTCTGGGGTTGTTTCTTCGCGGTTCGCCGATCGGTGGCGCTTGTTGCCGCCGCGGACTTTCTTTGTCTCACTCACCCTCCCATCCAATGCGCGATGCTGCTTTGTACTGGCCACGCCTAGCCCCAACATCCGGTTCGCGGATCTTGGCTGGCGGCGCTGGCCTTCCACGCGTCGCGCCCAAACGAGTTTCACATGGCCAACAAAATGCTTGTCGATGCGTCTCACCCCGAAGAAACCAGGGTGGTCGTCCTTCGTGGTAACCGAGTTGAGGAATTCGATTTCGAAGCCGCGAGTAAAAAACAACTTCGCGGCAATATTTATCTCGCCAAGGTTATGCGGGTCGAACCTTCGCTCCAGGCGGCCTTCGTCGACTATGGCGGCAACCGGCACGGTTTTCTAGCGTTTTCCGAAATTCATCCCGATTATTACCAAATCCCGGTCGCCGACCGTCAGGCGTTGATCGAGGAGGAAGCGAGGGCTCAACGCGACGAAGAAGAAGACGTTCCGCGCTCGCAGCGCCGCAGCCGCCGCTTCCGGCGGGGCGATCGCAATGGCCCTCGGGCCGAGAATCGGAGCGGCGCGGATTCGACGCTGTCCGAGGCCTACGTTGGCGAAGCATCCGGTGACACCGAAGTATCCGTCAGCTCAAGGGAAACCGAAGAAGCGCCACGTGAGCAGTTCGAGGCAGAGCAAGCCACCGAGGCTCCCCGTTTAGACGGGCCGGAAGAAAGCGCTCGCCTTTATCCCCATGACAGCTTGGCGCAACAGGATTCCTTGGAGCTGCAAGAGTCCTTAACGCAAGACGACGACGGCTTTGCGTCTCCGCATCCAGATAGCGCTGTCGAAGCGGCTTTCGAGGCGCCCCCCAAATCGATCACGGAGGTTGCGTGGGACGATACCGGTCTGGTGCCGGAGCCAGTCCATTCAGCTATCGAAACAGCCTTTACGGGCGAGGACGCAAATTTCATCCAGACAGAGCGGGCGCCTCCGGAGCCTGCAGAGCGCGGCGGCGATAGCGGCGATGAAGACGAGGACGACGCGACTGAGATCGAACAGCTTGGTGGGGATGCAATGGAAGAGATGCCGGTGCGTCCGCACCGCCATCGCAAGCAATATAAGATCCAGGAGGTCATCAAGCGCCGCCAAGTTCTGCTTGTGCAGGTCGTCAAGGAGGAGCGTGGCAACAAGGGAGCGGCGCTCACGACTTATTTGTCGCTAGCCGGGCGGTATTCGGTCTTGATGCCGAATACCGCGCGCGGCGGCGGCATTTCCCGCAAGATCACCGACTCAGGTGACCGCCAGAGATTGAAGTCCATTGCTCAGGAACTCGACGTTCCAGAAGGCATGGGCGTTATTGTCCGCACCGCAGGCGCCGCGCGCACCAAGCCCGAAGTCAAGCGCGACTTCGAATATCTGCTGCGAATGTGGGAAACGGTGCGCGAAACCACTTTGCAATCGACCGCGCCGACGCTGGTCTATGAGGAAGGGTCTTTGATCAAGCGGGCGATCCGCGATCTTTATAACAAGGATATCGACGAGATCGTCGTCGCGGGGGATGACGGTTATCGCGAGGCCAAGGAATTCATGCGCTTGCTCATGCCGAGCCATGCCAAAATGGTCCAGCCCTATCGCGATCCACAGCCGATGTTCGCGAAATCCGGCGCCGAAGCGCAGCTCGACGCAATGTTCTCGAACCAGGTCACGTTGAAGTCGGGCGGTTATATAGTCATCAATCAAACCGAGGCTTTGGTTGCAATCGACGTCAATTCCGGCCGCTCGACGCGCGAACATAATATCGAGGACACTGCGCTGCGGACCAATCTCGAGGCCTCCGATGAGATCGCCCGCCAATTGCGTCTGCGCGACCTCGCCGGTCTCATCGTCATTGATTTCATCGATATGGAGGAGAATCGCAACAATCGCACCGTCGAGCGCCGCCTGAAAGACGCCCTCAAGAACGACCGGGCCCGTATCCAGGTCGGCCGTATGTCGCATTTCGGTCTCCTTGAAATGTCGCGCCAGCGCATGCGCACCGGCGTAATCGAGGGCTCGACCGTGGCTTGTCCGCATTGCGCCGGTGCAGGGATGGTTCGCTCGACTTCGTCGATTGCCCTGCACGTCCTGAGGGCTCTGGAAGACGCCCTGATCAAGAATGCGAGTTATGACATTATCGTCAAAACCAGGACGGCCGTTGCGCTTTATATCCTCAATCAGAAACGTCCCCATTTGCGCGACCTGGAAAAGCGATTTGGCGCGTCGTTGACGATTGCCGCCGACGATGGTTTGTCCGGCACGAATTACTATTCGCTGGAACGCGGCGAACCGGCGGCGGGGGCGAAAGAGACGCCGGCTTCCCTGCCGGGAGAGGCGCCAAGCACTGCGTTGGCCGATAATTTCTTCGACGAAACGGCCGATACCCAAGAGAGTCCGCCAGAATCAAGCGAGAGGGAAGAAGCGCGGGGTGGGGGCGCGAATCGGCGCGAGGGCGAAAATGAGGCCGAGGGAAGGCAAAGGCGCCGGCGCCGGCGCAGACGTGGCCGTGGCGGCGATCGCGAAGGCTCCGGGATAGCGGCGAATGCCCCGCAACCTCCCGACGACGCCTTGGAAGCCATGGCTAAGATCGGCGGATTGCACCCCAGCGCCGCCCTTGAAAGTGACGCTGAAGCCGGAGAAATCGCTCTCGCCGGTGATGATGAACCCATTGCAAGTCATCAAGACATCGGCCGGCGATCACGGGGCGAGGGGCGTCGCCCGCGGAAAACACCCGGGAACTCCGATGCCGGGCCCTCCGATGCCACGCACCTCGAATTCGCGCTTATCTCCGAAGCCGAACCCGAGCCCGTACCCTCGGATGTGACCGGCGGCATAGAAGCGGATGAAGGACGCTCTCCGGCTGGAAGGGCGCGGCGTGGCCGCCGGGCGCCGCGTGAACCCCGCACCCGCAGCGCCCGTGCTGGCGAGGCGGCAGCCACGCCAAACACCACATCAGCTTTCATCGCTGATGACGTGCAAGATCGGCATCAAACGCCGGATATTGCCCCGCAAACAAATGATGAAAATCAAGGGAAAGTAACGGCCTCACCTGGGCGTGTGAAAGTGGATGAGCGAGAGACGCCCCAATCCGCGCCATCGGACGATTATGGGGCGCCGGGACGAGACGACATTCCGTCGCCCTTAACAGACGAGTCCTCGCAGCCAAACGCACTCGATCCGGCTCGCCCAAAACGTTCCGGCTGGTGGCAGCGCGCGAAAGTGAGCTGGCGTGGCTAGTCGCATGATCCCAAAAAGTTGCAGACTTTTTGGATTGGATCATGCGGCAAAACGAAAGAGAGTGAGATTATGAGCGATTTATCTTGAAACGCTCAGGGAACGAATCTTCCTCTCAAGCGATCATGCTCTTCAATGCGTCACTGTCGCGGCCAAGCGTCGCGAGGGCCTTGGCGACGATGCCTTTCGTGTCGAGGCCCGCGCCCGCGTAGAGTTTTTCCGGCTTGTCATGATCGAGAAAGCGGTCGGGCAGCACCATCGAACGGAATTTTAGGCTCCGCGCACCGATGCCGTCGAGCGCGCCCTCCTCGGCGAGCGTCTGCATCACGAAGGAGCCAAAGCCACCGACGGAACCTTCCTCGATCGTGATCAGAACTTCATGGTTCGAGGCGAGACGGAAAAGGAGATCCTGATCGAGGGGCTTGGCGAAGCGCGCGTCGGCGACGGTCGTCGAAACTCCATAGGTGGCGAGATCCTCCGCCGCCTTAAGGGCCTCGGCCAGGCGCGTGCCGAGGGACAAAATCGCGACTTTATTGCCTTCGCGGATAATCCGGCCGCGGCCGATCTCCAGGACTTTTCCCGAAGCCGGCATGTCGATTCCGACGCCTTCGCCGCGCGGATACCGCAAAGCGATAGGACCTTCGTCATAGGCTGCGGCGGTTGCCACCATATGCACAAGCTCGGCTTCGTCGGCCGCCGCCATCACTACCATGCCGGGCAAGATTCCGAGGAAGGAGATGTCGAAAGAGCCTGCGTGGGTCGCGCCATCGGCGCCGACGAGACCTGCCCGGTCGATGGCGAAGCGTACCGGCAATTTCTGGATCGCCACGTCGTGAACGACCTGATCATAGCCGCGCTGGAGGAAAGTCGAATAAATCGCGCAGAAGGGCTTGTAACCTTCGGTCGCGAGGCCGGCCGCGAAGGTGATCGCATGCTGTTCCGCGATCCCCACGTCGAAAGTGCGCTCTGGGAAGACCTTTTGGAAAATATCGAGGCCCGTGCCGCTCGGCATAGCTGCAGTGATCGCGACGATCTTGTCGTCCCGCCGCGCTTCCGCGATCAAGGCATCGGCGAAGACCCGCGTATAGGAAGGCGCATTCGCCTTAGGTTTCACCTGGACGCCAGTGACGACATCGAAAGTATTGACGCCATGATATTTGTCGGTTGAGGCTTCGGCTGGAGCGTAACCCTTGCCCTTTTGCGTCACGACATGGACGAGAACTGGCCCATTGCAAGAATCACGGACGTTTTTCAAGACCGGAAGCAGATGATCGAGGTTGTGGCCATCGATCGGTCCGACATAATAGATGCCGAGTTCCTCGAACAATGTCCCGCCTGCCCAGAAATTCCGCGCGAACTCCTCGGTCTTGCGCGCCCTGTCATAAATGAACTTCGGCAAGTGACGGCCGAGCTGCTTGGCTGTTTCGCGCACGGAGCGGTAGGTGCCGCCCGACACGAGGCGCGCGAGATAGGCGGACAAGGCGCCGGCCGGAGGTGCGATCGACATCTCATTGTCATTCAAAATGATGATAAGGCGCGAATGCATGGCGCCTGCATTGTTCATAGCTTCATAGGCCATGCCGGCGGACATCGCGCCATCGCCGATCACGGCGACGACATTGGCCCTCTTGCCAGAAAGCGTGTTGGCGACCGCCATGCCGAGTCCGGCCGAAATCGAAGTGGAGGAATGGGCCGCGCCAAAAGGATCGTATTCGCTCTCGGAGCGTTTGGTGAAGCCGGACAGACCGCCCCCCCGGCGTAAGGTCCTGATCCGGTCGCGCCTTCCGGTCAGTATCTTATGAGGATAGGCCTGGTGGCCGACGTCCCAAATCAGCCGGTCGTTCGGTGTATCGAAGACATAATGCAAGGCAACCGTGAGCTCGACCACACCTAGTCCCGCCCCGAGATGGCCGCCCGTCACCGAGACCGCGTCGATCGTCTCGCTACGCAGTTCGTCGGCCACTTGGGCGAGATCGCTTTCATTCAAGCGCCGCAAATCGGAGGGCGCGGCGATCGTGTCGAGCAAGGGGGTCTTTGAAGGTATCGTCACGGGCGCCTCTTTCAAAACAAGACCGAAAACCAGTTGTTGCAAAAGCAGTGAAACGCTTCAGACTTAAAAACTAAAAAAATATCTTGATTAGCCCGCCCTTCTCCGTGCTGGCCTTTCTGATGCGTGAATAGCGAACAAAAGCGTAACCTGCAACGCCAACCCGTTTCTGGGGCGGCACACCGCAGCTTTTCATGCGCCGATGCGACTTTTGCAACACAGTTGATTAACAATCTGGCAGGGATTAGCCAATATCAGCTTGTGATTCCGCATCTGGGCGAAAAGACGGCCTTGTCTTGTCCCGTTCAAGTATTGCGCGAGGTAAGTGCCGGGAGTGGCGGCTCTTGAACTCTTTTGCCTGCTGCCCGTTTCCTCGGGGATCAGTAAACGTCCAGTTCCTTACGCCAGCGTGGTTGCGATCTGCGACTGCGGTGCGCCTCCAGCTGGTCTCAGTTGCTGTCTGGCGGATCTGGTTTGCGGCCATCCGCCATTTGAGCACTCAAGTGCTACGCCACGCCGCACGTTATTGTGTGAAGCAATCAATCACTCTAGCTCTAAGTCATGTCGCATTTTCTTGACGTGAACCGGCAATCCACTTCGCTTGAAAAGGCCCTGGAATTCATGGGAGGGGTGCGTCTCGAAGAAGGCAAAACCGCGTCTTTCGACCAGGGACGTACTTCGGAACGAAGTTTGGCTCGTCGCGTTTTAGCCAGAACAGTTGCGGCTTAGAGCAGGTTCCGAAAAAGTTGCCCGGTTTTTTCGGTTCTGACATGCTCCAACTCTTTGAACCTAAGCGATTCCTTTTCGATCAGATGGGTCCATCTGGTGGACAAGCACCCTAG
>Ga0116215_1002038_pt1 | contig 12839 bp, 11 predicted proteins | sample Sb_taG_7_FD_89698 | JGI IMG/M metagenome (GOLD analysis project Ga0116215, IMG submission 89698) | Peat soil microbial communities from Weissenstadt, Germany - Sb_50d_2_FS metaG | ecosystem: Environmental > Terrestrial > Soil > Wetlands > Peat | place: Germany: Weissenstadt | collected 2010-09-21 | reverse complement strand
GCGGCCGTCCTCGAGGATCTGCAGCAGGATGTTGAACACGTCGGGGTGCGCCTTCTCGATCTCGTCGAGCAGCAGCACGCTGTAGGGCTTGCGGCGCACCGCCTCGGTCAGCTGGCCGCCCTCGTCGTAACCGATGTAGCCGGGCGGGGAGCCGACGAGCCGCGAGACGGCGTGCTTCTCCATGTACTCGGACATGTCGATGCGGATCAGCGCTTCGTCGTCGCCGAACAGGAACTCGGCCAGCGTGCGCGCGAGCTCGGTCTTGCCGACGCCGGAAGGGCCGAGGAAGATGAACGAGCCGGTCGGGCGCTTGGGGTCCTTCAGGCCGGCGCGCGAGCGGCGGATGGCCTTGGAGATGACCTCGATCGCGGGGTGCTGGCCGATCACGCGCTTGTGCAGTTCGTCCTCCATGCGCATCAGCTTCTGCGTCTCGGCCTCGGTGAGCTTGAACACGGGGATGCCGGTCCACATCGAGACGATGTCGGCGATCTCCTCCTCGCCGATCGACGGGCGCTCGCCCGACTCGCCCGATTCCCACGCCTGCTCGAGCTCGCGTTTCTTATTGGTGAGCTTGCGCTCCTTGTCACGCAGCGCGGCCGCCTTCTCGAACTCCTGCGCCTCGATCGCCGCCTCCTTCTCGCGGCGCGTGGACTCGACTTCGCCCTCCAGCTCGCGGTTGGCGGGCGGCGAGGTCATCGACTTGATGCGCATGCGCGAGGCGGCCTCGTCGATCAGGTCGATCGCCTTGTCGGGCAGGAAGCGGTCGGAGATGTAGCGGCTGGCGAGTTCGCCGGCGGCGCGCAGCGCCTCGTCGGTGATCTGCACCTTGTGGTGCTGCTCGTAGCGATCGCGCAGGCCGGTGAGGATCTCGACTGTCTGGTCGATCGTCGGCTCGTCGACGCGGATCTGCTGGAAGCGGCGCTCCAGCGCGGAGTCGCGCTCCAGGTACTTGCGGTACTCGTCGAGCGTGGTCGCGCCGATCGTCTGCAGTTCGCCGCGGGCGAGCGCGGGCTTGAGGATCGAGGCGGCGTCGATCGCGCCCTCGGCGGCGCCCGCGCCGACGAGGTTGTGGAGCTCGTCGATGAACAGGATGATGTCCCCGCGCTGGGTGATCTCCTTCATGACCTTCTTCAAGCGCTCCTCGAACTCGCCGCGGTACTTGGAGCCGGCGACCAGCGCGGCCAGGTCGAGTGTGTAGATCTGCTTGTTCTTCAGCAGCTCGGGCACCTCGGAGCTGGTGATGCGCTGCGCGAGGCCCTCCACCACGGCGGTCTTGCCGACGCCCGGCTCACCAACAAGCACGGGGTTGTTCTTGGTGCGACGGGAGAGGATCTGCATGATGCGCTCGATCTCCGTCTCGCGCCCGACGCACGGGTCGAGCTTGCCGTCGGCGGCCAGTTTGGTGAGGTTGCGCCCGAACTGGTCGAGCAGCTTGGAGGACTTCTTGCCCTCGCCCGAGGCGCCCGCACCGGCGCCGGCGGCAGCGCCCGCGCCCGCGCCTTGGCGGCGCCCGCCGGGGCCGGAGAGCATGCGGATGACCTCGTTGCGGATCTTCTCGGAGTCAGCGTCGAAGTCGAGCAGGATGCGCGCGGCGACTCCCTCGTTCTCGCGCACGAGACCCAGCAGGATGTGCTCGGTGCCGATGTAGTTGTGCCCCAGGCTGAGCGCCTCGCGCAGCGCCAACTCGAGCACCTTCTTGGCGCGCGGCGTGAACGGGATCTGCCCGGAGGTGACCTCCTCGCCGGAGCCGACGATGCGCACGACCTGCGCGCGCACGCGCTCTACGGTGATGTCGAGGCTCTCCAGCACGCGGGCGGCCAGCCCCTCCTCCTCGCGCAGCAGGCCGAGCAGGATGTGCTCGGTGCCGATGTAGTTGTGCTTGAGCGTTCGCGCCTCCTCCTGGGCGAGAACGACCACCTGACGGGCCCGTTCTGTGAATCGCTCGAACATGGTGCGCTTCCTTCCTGCCTGGGAGGTCCCCCAAGTGCTGTTGGGGCCCTAAACGACGCCTTGCGGAGCAGTCTACCAACCGGCCACCCTGCCCTATCGGGGTCATCGGCATGGGCGCCCCGCTGCTTGATCATGGGGCGCTCTCGCGCCGACGTTAGTCGCGCATCGCGGGGAACAGCACGACCTCGCGGATGGAGTCGCGTCCGGTGAGCAGCATGACCAGGCGGTCGATGCCGAGGCCGACGCCGCCGGTCGGCGGCATGCCCTGCTCGAGCGCCTGCACGAAGGTCTCGTCGTAGGGCTGGAACTCCTCCTCTCCGAGGGTCTCCAGGCGCTGCTGCGCCTGGAAGCGCTCGCGCTGGACGTCGGGGTCGATCAGCTCGCTGAACGCGTTGGCGATCTCCATGCCGCCGGCGAACGCCTCCCAGCGCTCGACAAGGCCCTTCTGCCTGCCCTCCTGCGTGCGATGCTCGCGCGCGAACGGCGAAAGCTCGACCGGGTAGTCGGTGACGAATGTGGGCTGCAGCAGGGTCGGCTCGACGAGCTTCGAGAGCAGGTCGTCGGCGAGCTGAAACCACGTGTCCCCGTTGATCTGGACGTCGAGGTTCAGCGTCGCGATCGCCGCCCTCAGCCGATCGACGTCGCGATGCTCGAGCACGTCGATGCCGCCCGTCTGCTCGGCGATCGCCTCGGCGAACGTGACACGTCTCCAGGTGGAAAGGAAGTCGAACTCGCCCGCGTAGTCGATCGCGGCGGCGGCCTGGCGCACAAGCGCTTCCAGGCGCTCGGCCTCGTCGGAGTAGTCGGCGTAGGCCTCATACCACTCGACCATCGTGAACTCGGGGTTGTGCTTGTGTGAGATGCCCTCATTGCGGAAGTCCTTGCCGAGCTCGTACACGCGCTCGAGGCCGCCGACGATGCAGCGCTTGAGGTACAGCTCTGTGGCGATGCGCATGTACAGGTCGCGCTCGAGCGCGTTGTGGTGGGTGGTGAACGGGCGCGCGAGCGCGCCACCGTAGAGCGACTGCAGGATCGGCGTCTCGACCTCGATGAACCCGTGTCCGTCGAGGTAGGAGCGCACCGCGGCGATGATGTGCGCGCGCGCCATGAACACCTTGCGCGCGTCCTCGTTGGCGATCAGGTCGAGCTCGCGCCGGCGATAGCGCGTCTGCACGTCGCTGAGCCCGTGGTGCTTGTCGGGCGGCGGGCGCAGCGCCTTGGCGAGGACCTGGAAGCTCTCCACGCGCAGCGAGATCTCACCATGACGGCTGCGTATGGCGCTGCCGTCCACGCCGATCAGATCGCCGAGGTCGAGTGTTCTCAGCAGATCGAAGCGCTCGCGGCCGAGCACGTCCACGCGCGCGTGCAACTGGATCTTGCCCGTGCGATCGATCAGGTCCAGGAACGCCGCCTTGCCGGCGCCGCGGCGCGCCGCGATCCTGCCTGCGACGCGGTGGCGCTCGTCGGTTTCCTCGCCTGGGGCCAGATGCTCGTACACAGGCAGGATCGCATCGATCGACTCGACGCCCGTGAACGCGTAGGGAAAGGCGCCGTCGTCGGACTCGCGCAAGCGCTTGGCCTTCGAGCGGCGCTCGGCGATCAGCTCGTCCAGGCCGTGCCTACCCGACTCGCCGGAGGCGCCCGACTCCTGCCCCGCCGACTCCTGCCCCGCCGACGGCTGCGCCGCCGACTCGGACGACGGCCGCTCCTCGCTTCCGCTCATACGGCGGCGAGCCTACTCGAGGCCGACGTCGATCTTGGTGATCTTGAGCTTGCGCGCGGGACCGCGGGGGACCTTGACGGCGACGGTCTCGTTGCGCTTGTGCCCGAGCAGCGCGCGGCCGACGGGCGACTCGTTGGAGAGCTTGTGCTCGTCGGGCTTGGCCTCGGCGGAGCCGACGATCGTGTACTTGACGGACTTGCCCGTCTTTTCGTCCTTGACGTGCACGACGGAGCCGATCTGCACCACGTCGGTGGACAGGTCCTTGGCCTGGATGACGGTCGCCATGCGCAGCTTCTCCTGCAGCTGGGCGATGCGGCTCTCGATCATCGCCTGCTCGTTCTTGGCGTCGTCGTACTCGGAGTTCTCGGAGATGTCTCCGAACTCCCGCGCCTCCTTGATGCGCTCGGCGACCTCGCGGCGCTTCTCAGTGGACAGCACCTCGAGTTCGTCCTTGAGCTTTTGCAGGCCTTCTGGGGTGAGGATTACGTCCTTCGGCATGTGGGTGGGCGGGACTCGATCTCCGCGGGTTTGGTTGTCCGGTCCGCGACACACAAAACCCCGCTGCTGGGCGGGGGATGTCGCCGGCCGGGGGCTTCGGCGAGCGCAGCAGTATAGCGGGCGTGAAAGTCGGCGCGATCGACTCACACGGCGAGCGCGGCGGGCCGACAGGCGAGCTCCAGCAGCTCGTGCACGCACGCGAGCGTAGGCGCACTTTGCAGCGCTTCCTGCAGGTTCTTCGCGGCGCTTGCGTCGAGCCGCAGGCGCGGCACGTACCAGGGGTAGAACTTGCGCAGATAGCGCGTCGCGCGCTGCTCGCCAAGATGCTCGATCGCGCGCGCGATCGTCCAGCGGAGCTCTGCGAGCACCTGCGCGCGCGTGGGCTCGCGCGTGCGGCCGTCCAGCAGTTCGGAGAACAGCCACGGGTTGCCGAGGGCGCCGCGTGCGAGCATCACGGCGGCGGCGCCCGTGCTCGCGAGGGCCTCGCGCACGCCGTCCGCGTCGTCCATGCCGCCGGTGAGGATCACGGGGGCGGGCAGGGAGGCGACCAGGCGAGCGGCGAGTTGGTAGTCGGGCACGCCTTTGTGGTGCACCGCGGCGGAGCGCGGGTGAAATCCGATCGCCGCGACGCCCGCGTCGGCGACCAGGCGGTGGGCAAGCTCGAAGCCGCTCTCCTCGCCCGGGCGCAGGCCCGAGCGCAGCTTGACCGTCACCGGAGGCTCCGTGGCGCCGACCTGCCCGTCGCCGAGTTGCGTGGCGGTGTTCGCGTCCGTCCTCGCACGCGCGCCCTCGCGAGCCCCTTGCACGGCGGCGCGTGCGACGGCGACAGCGCGCTCGGGATCCTCGAGCAGTGCGGCGCCGGCGCCGGTCCTGCGCACCTTGGGCACGGGGCAGCCCATGTTGATGTCGATCGCGTCGGCGCCGGCGGCGACGACCTGCGCGGCGGCGGAGCGCATGATCGCGGGGTCTTCGCCGAACAGCTGGATCGAGACCGGTCCGCCCACTCCCCCGAGGGCGGGCGGGGTGGGCGGGGTCGGTTCCCGCTCGCGCGGGTCGATGCGCAGCATCTCGGTGCACGTCTTCCGGTTGCCGTAGTGGATGGCGTGCGAAGAGACCATCTCGGAGACGGCCATGCCCGCGCCAAAGCGCTTGGCCTGCAGGCGCACGAACCAGTTGCCGATGCCGGCCAGCGGCGCGAGCATCACGCGGTTGGGCACGCACAGCGAGCCCAGCTGCCAGGGGTCGGCAAGGGTTCTCGTCACCGGCTCATTGTGGCGGCTCGGTGACGGCCCGCCGATCTTTGATGGTCCTAGAGCGAACCTGTGTAACCATCGCTATACGGACTCTTCAGGCGAACGTACCCCAGATGCCCCGCCCGCCTGACGCTCGCACACAACTCCCGCCCGCCTGGCGACGCTACACGGGGCGGGCGACCGAGCAGCCGACCGCCCTGGCGGCGTCGTGAGAGCTAGCGCTCATCGCGCCGCAGACGCGCGAGCACGCTCGAGGGGGCCTCCTGCCCGCCAGCCAGCGCGAGCGGTTCGGGCAGGTCGTCGAGATCGCGCTCGGCTGGCAGCAGATCGCGCGTGAAGCGAAGCCGCGCAAGCAGGATCGTCGGGCAGCGGCGCGAGCACAGCTACGGGCCGACCGCGATCGGTGATCGTGATCACCTCGCCGGCCTGCACCCTGCGCAGCAACTCGCTCGCTCGCTGGCGAAGCTCTTGCACCCCTGCTCTCGGCATCTAGTTGTCGCACATGATGGCCAAACTGCATCAACTGTTGCGCTCATGCAGCAACCGCAGCCCGGTGAGCGTGAGCAGGTCGTCGACCTCCTCGATCTCCTCGGTGAAGGGCACGACCAGGCGCGCGAGCCCGCCGGTGGCGATCACCTCGGTGCGTTCGCCGAGCTCGTCGTAGAGGCGGCGCAGGATCGCGTCGATCGCGCCGGCGTAGCCGAACACGACGCCGGAACGGATCGCGTCGATGGTGTTCTTGCCGATCACGCTGCGCGGCGGCGCGAGGTCGACCTTGGGCAACCGCGCGCCGCGCTCGGAGAGCGCTTCGAGCGAGATCTCGATGCCGGTCATGAGCGCTCCGCCCACATACTCGCCCTCGCGCGAGACGACGTCGAAGGTGGTGGCAGTGCCGAAGTCGACGCACACGGCAGAGCCGCCGAAGCGCTCGCGGATGGCGACCGCGTTGACGAGCCGGTCGGCGCCGATCTCGCGCGGGTTGTCATAGCGGATCGCCATCCCCGTCCTGGTGCCGGGACCGACGGCGAGCATCTCATGACCTAGGTAGCGGCTCGCCATGGCGGTCCACTCTGGCTCGAGTTGGGGCACGGTGGAGGAGACGATCGACGCGTCGAGATGCTCGAAGCCGTATCCGCGCAGCCCGAGCAGGTTGCGCAGCGCGGCGCCGAGCTGGTCGGCGGTGGACTGGCGCACGGTCGCAAAGCGCCAGTGCTCGAGCAGCTGCTCGCCCTGAAAGGCCCCAAAGTGCGTCTGTGTATTCCCGACGTCAACCGCCAGCAGCATCGGAGGCATTATGCTCAGGTGCACGATGTCGACGAGCGAACCCAAGCTTTACGCGCTCCCGGGCTCGCACCCGTGCGCGGCGGTGGAGGAGGCGCTGAGGCTGAAGTCGATCGCGTACAAGCAGGTGGCGCTGCTGCCGCTGGTTCAGATACTGGTGGGACCGCTGCTGTATGGCGGCACGACGGTGCCGGGCATGCGCATCGACGGCGAGCGCCTGGTGGGCTCCCGCGCGATCATGCGCCGGCTGGAGACGCTCGTGCCCGAGCCGGCGCTGCTGCCGGCGCCGGACGACCCCGCGTACGCGCGCGTGCTGGAGGCCGAGCGCTGGGGCGATGAGGTCTTTCAGAGCGTTCCGCGCCGCCTGCTTGACGTCGCGTTCCTGCGTACCCCGGCGGCGATGGAGAGCTATGCGGGGGATACGAAGCTGCCGCTGCCGCGCGCGTTGCTGCGCCCGGCGCTGCCGTTGACGGCGAAGCTGATGGCGCTGCGGAACAAGGCGAACGACGACAGCGCACGCGCGGACCTGGCTGCGCTTCCGAGCCAGCTCGAGCAAATCGACACCTGGATCGCCGAAGGTCTGCTGGGCGGCGAGTCCCCGAATGTGGCAGACCTGCAGATCGGCAGCACCGTGCGTCTGCTGCTGAGCATTGGCGACCTGCGCCCGCTGATCGCCGAGCGCCCGGCGGCACGGCTAGCGCGCTACTTCCCGCCGATGGTCGGCGCGATCGAGGCGGGAGTGCTGCCCGCCGCGTGGATGCCTTCGCCGGTCCCGTCGCGGGCCACCTGAGGATCGTCGAAAGCTAGCCGCGCAGCACGACGCTGCGGGTGACCGTCACAACGGCGCCTTGGGTCGGGCTGAGCACGAGCTTGACGCTCAGCGCGAGGCGCCCGTGGGCGTGCAGCGCGCGCCGCGCCTTGGCGTCCAGGGACACGGTGAAGGCGACCTTGCCGGCGTGCAGCGAGGAGCGCACCGCGCGACCGACCGGCACCCGCGCGGAGTGGCCGACGCCCGCCAGCGACGCGCGCGCTGCCAGGAGCTGCACTTCCAGCTGTCCTCCGGAGCTTGCTTGGGACACGTCGACGGAGCCGCGCACCGAGTGGCCGTGCTGGACGGACGCGACCCTGACCGCCGAGGAGGCGCTGCCGACGAACAGCGAGCCCAGCGGGCTGGCGCCCGCACCGGCGCTGCCGGTCGGCGTGGAAGAGCCGGGGGTCGAGCCTGAGCCACCGGGCGCGTTGCCGGAACCGGTCGTACTCGGGGTGGTCGAGCCCGTGGTGGAGGTGGAGGTGGAGGTCGTGGTGGGCGTCGTGCTGCTCGTACCGGTGACTATCACCTTGCCGCTGCTGTAGGCCTTGGCGCCTTCAAAGCTGTAAGTGCCGGGCTGGGTGAACTTGCACGAGCCTTCCCACGGGCCCTTCTCCGGAGTGCTCGGTACCCCTTCGCAAACCGGCGCCAGCGCGCCCGTCCACCTGACCTCCTGTTCGACGGTGCTGGATTCGTTGACGAACTTGACGGTGCCGCCACTGGTGATGGTGGCCGTTTCGGGCGTCCAGCATGGATAGGCGGGGCCGTATTTGTAGGGACAGGCTGCGTCTTCTGTGACCTTGATCGTCACCGATTCAGATGCGGCGAGGGCTGGCAGCACGGCGATTCCCGCTCCAAGCACGGCAGCCACGGCGAACGATGAAAGTGTGCGCAGTCTCACGGCGAGCCACCTTTCCTGATCCTCGATGTGCGATGACCGATCGGCCGGCGCACAGCTGACGGCGCAGCGCGCGAGCATCCTGAAGGACTCCCCCGAGGGCGGATCCTTCCCGACGCATCGCGCGGCTGTCGCGGGGCGCTACAGTCGCGATGGGAGTCGCGCGGGCGCCGCACCGTCGCGACGCTCTGTCAACCCACCATGCGCACCCTCGACCCACAGTCCCTGACTCAGCACGTGGACCGTCTGTACCGCGCGGCGTGGGCGCTGTGCGGTTCGCGCGAGGACGCGGAGGATCTCGTGCAGGAGACGTTCGCGCGCGTGCTGTCGAGGCCGCGCATGCTGCGCGGGGATGACGAGCTGTACTACCTGATGCGCGTGCTGCGCAACACGTTCCTGACGAGCCTGCGCACGGCCTCGCGCCGACCGGTGACCGCGGCGGCGCTGGAGGACATCGTGGCGGCTGACCCCAAGCCGACGAACCGGCCGGATCGCGCGTATGAGGTCAAGGAGGTGTACGCGACGATCGCGCAGCTGCCGGAGGACTTCAGGCTGGCGCTCGTCTCGGTGGACGTGCTCGGCCTGTCCTATCGCGAAGCGGCGCAGGCGCTGCGCGTGCGCGAGGCAACGCTGACGACGCGACTGTTCCGCGCACGCAAGCAGGTGGCGCAGCGGCTGGCCTCCGAGCCCGCGGGCAGCGAGCAGCCTGCGACGGGTGCAAAGCAGTCGGCGGGAGCCGCGGGCGCCGCCGAGGCCGAGGCCGAGCGGGGCGCATTTGCGCAGCGTCCGCGAATCGCGGAGACGCAGCGGGAAGGCTCGGATGCGGGCGGAGTCTTGTTCGGTGAGGGAAAACCATGAGCGAGCAACACAACCCATCCACACAGGCAGAGTCCGAGCTCGTCGAGCTGTTGCGCTCGATCGACGTGCGCGCTCCGCAGGAGCTGCACCGCCGCATCGAGGCGATGGTGGGCGAGCGTGCGCCCGCACGCAGACGTCGCCCGCCGGCGATCCGCTGGGGGCTGTCGGGCGCCGCCGCGCTGGCCGCGTTGGTGCTCGTGCTCGTGTTGAGCCTCGCCGGCGGCGGTGGCTCCGTATTGACGTTGCGCTCGGCCGTCGCGTTGACGCTCAGCCCGGCGACGATGGTCGCCCCGGCGGAGAACCCGCGGGACGGCATGCAGGTGACGGCGTCGGCCGACGGCATCCCCTTCCCCTACTGGGGAGAGAGCTTCGGCTGGCGCTCGACGGGCGAGCGCACCGACCGTGTCGACGGGCGAGCGGTGACGACGGTGTTCTACGGCGGTGCTGATGGCCAGTCGATCGGCTATGCGATCGTGTCGGGCACACCTGCGCCACGCGTCGGCGGCGGCATCGTGGAGCAGCGCGACGGCATCTCCTACCGCGTGCAGATGCAGGATGGCGCGCAGGTCGTCACGTGGCTGCGCGACGGACGCCTGTGCGTGCTGGCGGGACACGGCGTGAGCGCCGGCACGCTGCTGGCGCTGGCGAGCTGGCGCGGCGACGGCACGCTCGGCGCCTGAGCTTCAGTCGCGGGGCAGCGCGAGCGGCGGCCCGGCCCAGCGCACGCCCTCATCGGGCGCGAGCGCGGCGAGCGCATCGGCCAGGCGCGTGACGCCGCGCTCGCCCGCCGGGGCACGCAGCTCGAAGTCGAGCTCGAGCGCGGGAATCAGGACGAAGCGTCGGGTTAGCAGCTGCGGGTGCGGCAACTTCATGCGCTCGTGCTTCAGCTCCAGCTCGCCGAGCAGCAGAATGTCGATGTCGATGCTCCGCGGGCCGTGGCGCACGCTATCCCCGCTTCGCCCCAGCTCGCGCTCGAGCCGCTTGACCGCGTCGAGCAGCTGGAGGGGCTCGAGCGTGGTGCTGACGAGCAGGCAGGCGTTGAGGAAACTCGGCTGGTCGAGCACCTCGCCGACGGGGTCGGTGTCGTAGGTGGAGGAGCAGGCACGCACGACCACGCCTGTGGCGGGCAGCGCGTCGACGGCGGCCTGCAGCTGAGCGCGGCGATCGCCGCATCGTCCCCGCATCCATCTGCGATGACGATGCGTCCCGGTACGGGGAAGGGGGATGTTGCAGCCAAGCCCGAGCAGTCCTGTCCTTGCCGGCATCGCCCGCACGCTACCTGCGCCCGCGCGCGCTTGCCCTATCTACCCCTCGGCTTCGCGCCAGACCTCGACCGAGACCTCGTCGACGCTGAGCGCGATCGGCGGCTCCGGCTTGGCTGCCTTGACCCACACGCCCTCGAGCTCGTAGTCGGCGAGCAGGCGGTCGGCGATTGTGCTGCACAGGCGCTCGAGCGTCTTGTGGGCTCGCTGCTGCGCGATCAGCGCGACGAGCTGACAGACCTCTGCGTAGTCGACGGTGTCCTCGATCGAGTCGGTGACGGTGGCGTCGGTTTCGCCGATGTCCAGGCGCAGGTCGAACACCAGTCGCTGGCCCACCTCGCGCTCGGCGGCGCTGACGCCGTGGTGGGTGTACAGCGACAGCCCCGTAATCTCGATCGTGACTGACTCGGCGTTCTGGTCGCGATCCTCCTCGAGCTCGCCGTCGTCGTCTAGCTCGTCTGCGTCATCCCCCTCGCCGTCGGACACGCGTCCAAGGTAGCAGCCGCCACCGCCAACGCAGCACGAACGGCCGCGACGTCGTGCACGCGGAGCACGCTCGCGCCGCGCTCGTAGGCGAGCACGTTGGAGGCGATCGTGGCGGGCAGCCTGTCTTCGGTGCCCGCCGGCTCTGTCTCGCTGGCGCCGCGGGCGCGGATGCGGTCGAGGAAGCTCTTGCGCGAGGTGCCGATGACGACGGGCGGTCCGATGCTCGCAAGCTCATTCAGGCGCGCGAGCAGTTGGAGGTTGTGCTCGACGGTCTTGCCGAAGCCGATGCCAGGATCGAGCAGGATGCGCTGCTCGCGGATACCCTCCTCGACGGCGAAGCGCAGGCGCTGTTCGAGGAACGCCTTGACCTCGTCGACGACATCCGTGTATTGAGGCCCGGGCGCCCGCTGCATCGTGCGCGGCTCGCCGAGCATGTGCATGAGGCAGCATTGGGCGCCGCTTTCGGCGACGAGCCCCACCATCTCCGCGTCGGCGCGCAGCGCGCTGACGTCGTTGACGATGCTCGCGCCGGCCTCGAGCGCCGTGCGCGCGACGGCGGCCTTGCAGGTGTCGATTGAGATCTGGGCGCTTGCGGGGATGCGTGCCTGTGCGAGCCCCTCGAGCACGGGCCGCACGCGGGCGAGCTCCTCGTGCTCGGGGACCGGCTCGGCGCCCGGCCGCGTGGACTCGCCCCCCACGTCGAGTATGTCGGCTCCCTCGGCCAGGAGCTGGCGCGCATGCGCGATCGCCGCGCCCGCGTCCAGGAAGCGCCCACCGTCGGAGAACGAGTCCGGTGTGACGTTGAGGATCCCCATCACGCGATAGGGACGCATGTGTGTCATCGGTGTGACGCCAGTCGTGTCATACGTCAGACTGCGAACGCTGTATAGCGATGGTTATACAGCGTGTGAAACGAGTGATAGCTGCCCGCGGCGCCTCGCTAGCGCACCTCGCTCGCGGAGGCTCAGACAGGCTCGGGGCGCTCCTGGTCGGTCGCGCGAATGTCGGCTGTGCCGCCGGCGAGCCCGGGGCGCGGCAGCGGGCGCGGCACTTCCCCCGCCGGGGACGATGCCCGCTCGGGGCGGTCAACGGGCGAGGGCGGCGCGGGCAGCTGGGGCTTTGCCTCCTCCTCGACGCCGAAGACCTCCTCCTCGCTCTTGCCGGCGAGCAGCGCGAGGAACTCCTCCTTCTCGATGGTCTCACGTTTGACGAGCACCTCGGAGATGTTGGAGAGGTCGTGCTGGTGTTCGGTGAGGATGGTGCGGGCGCGCGTGTGCGCGGCCTCGATGATGCGGCGCACCTCGTCGTCGATCTCGCGGGCGATCTCGTCTGAGTAGTCGGGCTCGGTGGAGAACTCGCGCCCGAGGAAGGGCTGGCCGTGGTCGTGCCCGAACACGCGCGGCCCGAGCTTTTCGCTCATGCCGAAGCGCATGACCATCTGCTTGGCGGTGGCGGTGACCTTCTCGATGTCGTTGGAGGCGCCGGTGGTGATCTCGCTGAAGACGAGCTCCTCGGCGGCGCGCCCGCCGAGCGTCATAGCCATGGTGTCCTCGAGCTCGGCGCGCGTGGTGAGGAAGCGGTCCTCCTGGGGCATGGAGATGGTGTAGCCGAGCGCCTGCCCGCGCGAGATGACGGAGATCTTGTGCACGGGGTCGGAGTGCTCGAGGAAGTGCCCGACGATCGCGTGGCCCATCTCGTGGTAGGCGGTGATGAGCCGCTCCTTCTCGCTCATCACGCGCGTCTTCTTCTCGGGGCCGGCGATCACGCGCATGATCCCCTCCTCGAGCTCTTCCTGGCCGATCTCGCGCTTGCCGGTGCGGGC
>Ga0116215_1002031_pt1 | contig 12855 bp, 11 predicted proteins | sample Sb_taG_7_FD_89698 | JGI IMG/M metagenome (GOLD analysis project Ga0116215, IMG submission 89698) | Peat soil microbial communities from Weissenstadt, Germany - Sb_50d_2_FS metaG | ecosystem: Environmental > Terrestrial > Soil > Wetlands > Peat | place: Germany: Weissenstadt | collected 2010-09-21 | reverse complement strand
GCGCCTCCAGCTTCTCCTCCGGGGACTGGTCGGTCACGCGGTGCGAGCCGCGCACCTCCGCCAGCGCCGCCAGCAGCCGCTCGCGCGTCGCACCAACGCTCGCCAGCGCTCTCGACGCAACGCCGTCCTCCCCGGCGAGCGCCAGCAGCAGGTGCTCGGTCGAGACGTACTGGTCCGAGAGCTGGCTCGCCTCGCGCTCGGCCGCGCGCAGCACCGCCAGCAGCTCCGCGCTCGGCTGGGAGCCAGCGTCGGCGGTGGAGCCGGACCCGATCACCGGCAGCTGCTCGAGCGCCTGCTGCACGGTCGCGCGCAGCGCGTCCACCTGCACGCCCAGCTTGCCCAGCACCGGCAGCACCACTCCGCCCGGCGAGTCCGCGCTCGCACCTGCAGCGCCAGCCGTCCCCGCGGTGCGCGACGCCGGTGTCAGCAGCGCGGCCAGCAGATGCGCGGGCGTCACCTGCGGATTGCGGCGCTCGTGCGCCAGCCGGTCGGCCGCCGCGAGCGCCTCCTGCGACTTGATCGTGAAACGGTCTGCCTGCATCTCTAGGTCCTCTTTGGAATCGGTTTGAACGGCGAGCGCGCGTCGGCGGCGCGCACGAGCTCCAGACCGCCGCGGTAGGGCACGGTCAGCTCCGCGCGGAAGGAGCGGCGCACCTGCTCGAGCTCTTCCGCCAGGCGCACCTGCGCCTTCAGCGCCTCCGCCTCCATCTGCTCGATGCGCGCGTGCATACCCTCGATCTCCTGCTCCAGGCGCAGCACGCGCTCAACGCCCGCCAGGTTCAGGCCGAGGTCCGCGGTCATCTCCTGGATGCGCCTGAGCTTCTCGACGTCCTCCTGCGAGTAAAGGCGCGTGCCCTTCGGCGAGCGCTGTGGCTCGATCAGGCCGCGCGCCTCGTACATGCGCAGCGTCTGCGGGTGCATGTTCGCGAGCTGGGCGGCAACCGAGATCATGAACACACCGCGGTCGGTCTCCACTTCCACGCGCGTGACCCTACGAGCCATCGCCGGCCCCCTTCGCCGCAGCGTCGGGCGCCGCGGCATCGTCCCCGGAGGGGGAGGGGGACGGGGAGCCGTTTCCGAACAGGCCCGCACGCGGGTCGCCGCCGAGCGTCTTGGAGAGCTGCTCGACCGCCTCTTCCTGCTCGGAGCTCAGCTTCTCGGGCACGTCGATCACGAAGCGGTAGTGGATGTCGCCTTTCTCTTTCGAGGCGCTCCCCAACCTTGGTGGCCCCTCTCCGCGCAGGCGCTGCACCGTGCCGTGCGCCGTGCCAGGACGGACGCGCAGCGTCTTGCTGGCGTTGAGCGTCGGCACCTGCACCTCCGCGCCGCGCAGCGCCTCGGGGATGCTCAGCGGGACCTCGACCTCGAGATTGTCGCCCTTGCGCGTGAACACCGGCGAGGGCTGCACGTGGGTGATCAGGTACAGGTCGCCGGATGGCCCGCCGTTGCGCCCCGGCTCGCCCTTGCCCGTCAGGCGGATCCTGCTGCCCTCGCGCACGCCCGCGGGGATGTTCACGCGCAGGCGCTTGACCGTGCGCACCGCGCCATTGCCGGCGCACGTCGGGCACGGGTCCTCGATCACGGTGCCCGCGCCGCCACAGCGGGAGCACGGCTGTGAGATCGAGAACATGCCCTGCCCCTGCGTCTCGATGCCGCGCCCCTCGCAGCGGGGGCACACCGACGGGGTGGTGCCCGGCTTGGCACCCGTGCCGCGGCAGGTCGGGCAGGTCGCGTGCATCGGCACCTGCAACGGCACCTGCGCGCCGGAGATCGCCTGGTCGAAAGTGATCGACACCTGCGCCTCCAGGTCCGCTCCCTTCTCCGCGCGCGGTTTCGTGCGCACGCGCCGTCCGCTCGCCGACCCGCCGAACAGGTTCGAGAGGATGTCGCCCATGGAGGCGCCGTCGAAGTCGAAGTTGCCGAACCCGCCAAAGCCGCCGCCCGGCCCCGCGCCCGTGGCGAACGGCCCGGTGCCGCTGTCGTACTGCTTGCGCTTCTCCGGGTCGCCCAGCACGTCGTGTGCCTGGGAGATCTCCTTGAAGCGCGCCTCAGACTGCTTGTCGCCGGGGTTGCGGTCCGGGTGGTACTGACGCGCGAGCTTGCGATACGCCTTCTTGATCTCCTCCGGCGTCGCCTTGTTGGAGACCCCCAGCGTCTTGTAGTAGTCAGGACGCGAAGCCATCACACGCCTCCTACGCGGCCACGACCACGCGTGCCGGGCGGATCACGTTCTCGCCCAGCCGATAGCCCGCCTGGTAGACCTCCACGACCGTCCCGCTCGCCTGACCGCCGGGCTCCTGCGGCGCGGTCGCGACCGCCTCGTGCAGCGACGGGTCGAACACCTCGCCCCCAGGCGAGAACGACTCGATCCCCACACGCGCCAGCGCCGCGCTCAGCTCCGAACGCACCAGCCGCACCCCCTCCAGCAGAGGATCCTCCTCGGCCGCCGCGTCAAGCGCGCGGTCGAGGTTGTCCAGCGCCGGCAGCAGCTCCTTCGCGAGGCTCACCGCACCCCGCTCCTTGGCCGCCGCCGCCTCGCGAGCCACCCGCTTGCGGTAGTTCTCAAAATCAGCCTGGGTGCGCTGCGCCAAAGCCAAATACTCATCTCGTTGTTTGGCCGTCTTCACCAGCTCATCGAGATCCTCCTCGACCTCCACCAGCGCCTCGTCCTCCTCGGTGGCCGGAGTGGTGGTGGATGGGCCGTGCGCGTCTTCACGTGGAGCTCTCGCTCCACGTGAAGACGCTCCCGCCCCGTCACTGCCCGCGTGTGACCCGTCGGAGGCCGAGGCCGAGCCGCCGCCCCTGGACGCGCCGGAGCCGGCGCCGGACTCGCTCGTGGGCACACCAGGGCCACCTGATACCGCCCCGCCCGGCCCGCACTCTCCAGCAGCCGGCGTACCCGTGGCGGAGGCACCCCCGGACGCCTGGTCCTCGCGCGTCTGTGTACCCGGGTCCGTGGCAGGCGCGGACGAGTCCTCGGCGTGCGCGACAGCGCGCGACGAGGACTCGGCAGCGCCGGCGCCAGCACTCCCAGACCCAGACTGCCCGTCGACCGTGATCTTGATCTCCGTCATCGGGCGCGCCTAGGCCTTCGGCTCGTCGACGACCTCAGCGTCAACGACGTCCTCCTCCCCCTCGGGGGACGATGCGGAGGAAGCCGCGCCGGCGCCGGCGGCTGAGGCGCCGTTGCCGGAGGCGGCGGCCTGCTCCTGGGCGCGCTGGTACATCGCCTCGGAGACCGCGTGGAAGGCGGTCTGCAGGGCCTCGGCCTTGGCGTTGATGGTGGCGGGGTCGTCTGACTCGAGCACCTCGCGCACCTCCTTGATCGCCTCTTCGATGCGGCTCTTGGAGTCCGCGTCGACCTGGTCGCCGAGGTCGGCCAGCTGGCGCTCGGCCTGGTAGGCGGCGTTCTCGGCGGTGTTGCGCGCCTCGGCGAGCTCGCGCGCCTTGCGGTCCTCCTCGGCGTGGGACTCGGCGTCGGAGACCATGTTCTTGATTTCCTCGTCGGAGAGCCCGGAGCCGGCCTTGATCTCGATCTTCTGCTCCTTGCCGGTGCCGAGGTCCTTGGCGGACACGTTGAGGATCCCGTTGGCGTCGATGTCGAACGCGACCTCGACCTGCGGGATGCCCCGTGGCGCGGGTGGGATGCCGGTGAGCTGGAACTTGCCGAGCGACTTGTTGTACTGCGCCATCTCGCGCTCACCCTGCAGCACGTGGATCTCCACCGACGGCTGGTTGTCCTCGGCGGTGGAGAAGACCTCGCCCTTGCGCGTGGGGATCGTGGTGTTGCGCTCGATCAGCTTGGTCATCACGCCGCCCTTGGTCTCGATGCCGAGCGTCAGCGGGGTGACGTCGAGCAGCAGCACGTCCTTGACGTCGCCGGCGAGCACACCGGCTTGGATGGCGGCGCCGACGGCGACCACCTCATCGGGGTTGACTCCCCGATGGGGCTCTTTGCCGGTCAGCTCTTTGACCTTCTCTTGCACGGCCGGCGAGCGCGTCATGCCGCCCACGAGCACGATGTGGTCGATCTCCTTGACGCCCTTGTTCTTGGCGTCGTCCATTGCCTGGCGTACCGGCGCGACGACGCGGTCGAGCAGGTCGGCCGTGAGTTCGGCGAGCTTGGCGCGCGTGAGGCGCGTGTCGAGGTGCTTGGGCCCGGAGGCGTCGGCGGTTATGAACGGCAGGTTGATCTGCGTCTCCTGCGTCGTGGAGAGCTCGATCTTGGCCTTCTCGGCGGCCTCGTACAGGCGCTGGAGCGCCATCGGGTCCGCGCTGAGGTCGATGCCCTGGGACTTCTTGAACTCGGACACGAGCCAGTCGACGATCGCCTTGTCGAAGTTGTCGCCGCCGAGGTGGTTGTCGCCGGCGGTTGACTTGACCTCGAACACGCCGTCGCCGATCTCGAGCACGGACACGTCGAAGGTGCCGCCGCCGAGGTCGAACACGAGGATCGTCTGGTCGGACTCCTTGTCCAGGCCGTACGCCAGCGAGGCGGCGGTGGGCTCGTTGATGATGCGCTTGACGTCCAGGCCGGCGATCTTGCCGGCGTCCTTGGTCGCCTGGCGCTGGTCGTCGTTGAAGTACGCGGGGACGGTGATGACCGCCGAGTCCACGCGCTCGCCCAGATACGCTTCCGCGTCGGACTTGAGCTTCTGCAGGATCATCGCGCTGATCTCCGGCGGTGAGTGCTGCTCGCGGGTGGGTGGGCCTTCAATCTGCACGCGGGCGTCGCCGTTAGGGCCGGCGACCACCTTGTAGGGGACGATCGACTCCTCCTCGCGCACCTCCGCCTCCTTGCGGCCCATGAAGCGCTTGATCGAGAAGACGGTGTTCTGCGGGTTGGTGACGGCCTGGCGCTTGGCGACGGTGCCGACGAGGCGCTCGCCGGACGCCGCGAACGCGACCACCGAAGGCGTCGTGCGCCCGCCCTCCGCGTTCTCGATCACGGTCGGCTCGCCGCCCTCGAGCACTGCCATGCACGAGTTCGTGGTGCCGAGGTCGATGCCTATGGTCTTGGCCATTGGATGATGCTCCTTCTCCTAAGCTTTACAAATCTGAGTGCGAGTATGGCAGATTTCCTACCGGGGTTCAACTGGCCCCAGCGAGCGGGGGTCGGCTGTTCGTGGGTCGCGCACGCGCGACCCCGGACCGGGCCACATGTGGCCCGGTCGGACACGCCGCATGCGGCGTGTCTCCGAGCCCGCACATGTGCGGGCTCGCGGTCGGCGCATGCGCCGACCGCACAGCACCCCCCCCCATCTCGGGGGTCTTTGCAGGCTGGCGGGTAACGCGGCGGGCGCACGCGAGTAGGTTCGATACGTGACCCGTCTCGAGCGCAACGTGAACATCACCGCGGTCGTGGTCCCGTTCCTCGGCGTGATCGCCGCTGCGGTCGTGCTGTGGGACCACTTCCTGGGCGTACGCGACCTGGCGATCTTCGCCGTCATGTACGCACTCACAGCGATCGGCATCACGGTCGGCTTTCACCGCTTGCTCACCCACCGCGCGTTCCAGACGCGTCCGTGGCTGCGCTACACGTTCGCGGTGCTCGGCTCGATGGCGCTGCAGGGGCCCGTGATCGACTGGGTCGCCGACCACCGCAAGCACCACACGTTCACCGACGAAGAGGGCGACCCGCACAGCCCGCACGCCGGACACGGCGCCGGCCTGCGCGGCATGGTCGCGGGCCTGTGGCACGCGCACGTCGGCTGGCTGTTCGATACGCACGGCCAAGCCTCTTCCAAACGCTTCGCGCGCGACCTGGTCGAAGACCCGACCATGCGGCGCATCAACAAGAGCTTCCCGCTGATCGCGCTGGCGAGCCTCGCGCTGCCGTTCCTGCTCGGGCTCGCGCTGAGCGGCGGCTCGCTCGTCGACGGTGGCCTGTCCGCGCTGCTGTGGGCCGGGCTCGTGCGCATCTTCCTCGTGCACCACGTCACCTGGAGCATCAACTCGATCTGCCATTTCTTCGGCAGCCGGCGGTTCGACACCGACGACGAGTCCACGAACGTGTTCTGGCTGGCGCTGCCGTCGCTCGGCGAGGCCTGGCACCACAACCACCACGCGTTTCCCCAGTCGGCCTTCCACGGCCTGCGCTGGTACGAGCTCGACCCCTCCGGCTGGATGATCCTCGCGATGGAGCGCGTGGGTCTCGCGTGGGACGTCGTGACGGTCACACCCGAGCGCGCGCGCGCGAAGCTCAAGACCGCCGCCGAGCCGAGCACCGCGTCCGCGCCGAGCTGAGCGCCTGAGCGCGCTACCGTCTGCTGTATGAACATGATGGGGTCAGGCGGGCTGGCTCCCATGAAGCCCCGACTGCGCGGCGTGCTGCACGAGTACGGGTTCTTCGTCTCGCTGGTCTGCGGCGTCGCTTTGATCCTCGCCGCATCGGATGGCAAGGCGCGCCTTGCCGCCACGATCTACGCGGTCGCCGTATCCGGCCTGCTGGGCACCAGCGCGCTCTACCACCGCGTCACCTGGCGCCCGCGCGCACGGCGCTGGATGCGACGCCTGGACCACTCGATGATCTTCGTGCTGATCGCCGGCACGTACACGCCCGTCGCGCTGCTCGCGCTCAAGGGCGCGCTCGCGAGCACGATCCTGATCGTCATGTGGGCCGGGGCGCTCGGCGGCGTGGTCTTCAAGCTGCTGTGGATCGACGCGCCGAAGTGGCTGTTCGCGGCCGTCTACGTCGCGCTCGGCCTGGTGACCGGCGCGATCTTCGGCGAGCTGCCCGCGGCGATCGGCTGGCTGGGCGTGGCCGGGTTGGCGACCGGCGGCCTGCTCTACCTGGTGGGGGCGATCGTCTACGCCAGCGGGCGGCCTAACCCGTGGCCAAAGGTGTTCGGCTACCACGAGGTGTTCCACGCGCTCGTGCTCGCCGCCGCGGCGTTGCAGTACGCGGTGATCGCCTTCGCCGTCCTCCCTAGAGGCTGAAACGGCCGCTACGCGAGCTCGTTGCGGCTCGGGCACATGCGCGCGAGGGCGCACTCGCCGCACGCGGGCGAGCGCGCGTGGCACGTGCGCCGGCCGTGGCGCAGCAGATTGACGTGCAGCTCGAGCTCCTGACCGGGCGGGGTCAGCGCGAGCATCTGGTCGTGCAGCTCCTCGAACGGAGCACCCGGGCGCAGCAGGTGCAGGCGCATGCCCACGCGTGAGACGTGCGTGTCGACGGGCACCTCTCGCAGCCCGTACGCGAACAGCAGCACGCACGCGGCCGTCTTGCGACCGACGCCGGGCAGCGCCACGAGATAGTCGCGCGCCCGCTCGATCGGCGCGTCGGGCAGCCAATCGAGGGAGAGCTCGCAGGCCGCGGCGGACGCGGCATCCTCCCCGGGCAGCCTGCTCTGGGTGGGCGGCTGGTTCTCGCTGATCGCGCGCAGGATCGCCTGGATGCGCGCGGACTTCACCTTCGAGATGCCGCCCGGGCGGATCGCCTCCTCGACCTCCGCCACCGGCGCGTCGCGCACCTGCTCCCAGGTCGGAAAGCGCTCGCGCAGGCGCAGGTAGGCGACGTCGCGATTGCGGTCGTTGGTCGACTGCGAGAGCACCGTCAGAAGGAGCTCGGCGATCGGGTGCCCGTGGGGGCGCATCAGCGGAATGCCATACACCTCGCGCAGCCGTTCGCGCACGCGCACGACTCGCGCGCGTGTCGGCGGCTTCCAGGTAGCGGTCTTGACCGGCACGGCCTCACCGTAGCCGCCTCGCGCCGCCCGGTTATCCTCGCCTCACCCGTGCCCGCCGTCAGCGACCACAGCGTCGAGCTCGAGACCCCGTTCGGGGCGCACGGCACCCCATCCGGGGCACCAACGGGACAGCCCGTCTTCTGGCGCAGCGCGCCGGCGCCCGACGGCGCCGCCGAGGAGGCCGTGACGCTGTACCTGCACGGCGTGCCCGGCAACTGCGACGAGTGGTCCCCGTTCCTGGAGCGCGGCGGCGGTCTCGCGGTCGACCTTCCCGGCTTCGGGCGCTCGGGCAAGCCCGCGTTCCTGCGCTACACGATCGACGAGTACGACAGCTTCATCGAGCGCTTCCTCGACGCGATCGAGGTGCGGCGCGTGAAGCTCGTAGTGCACGACTGGGGCGCCGTCGGGCTCGCGTTCGCGCAGCGCCTGCCCGAGCGTGTCGAGCGCCTGACGATCGTCAACGCCGTGCCGCTGCTGCCCGGGTATCGCTGGCATCGCACGGCGCGCATCTGGCGCACCCCGGGGCTGGGCGAGCTGGCGATGGGCACGACCAACGACTTCACGCTGCGCGTGCTCACGCGCGAGTCCAACGTCACGCCGGGACCGATGCCCGAGGCCTGGCGCGCGAGCGTGCTCGAGCACTTCGACCAGGGCACCCAGCGCGCGATCCTGCGGCTGTACCGCAGCTCGCCGCCGGAGGTGCTCGCGGCGGCCGGCGAGCGGCTTGGCAGGCTCGACGTGCCCGCGCTCGTCGTGTGGGGGATGCGCGACCCGTACATTCCCGCCCGCTTCGGGCGCGAGTACGCGCACGCGCTGGCGCACGCCGAGCTGGTCGAGCTGCCCGACGCCGGCCACTGGCCGTGGCTGGACCGACCCGAGCTGATCCAGCGCATCGTCGACTTCCAGACCGCCGGATGAGCGTCCCCTCCTCCGGCCTGAGCGCAGCGCCGCGCGCGCCGGGGAACGCGCCATCGAGCGGGCACGCAGACCACATGAGGGGATTCGCCGGACGCATCCCCGCGTGGGCGATCACGGCGGCGGTGGCGATCGTGTACGTGATCGCTGCGCCACCGAGCCCCGATCTCGCCGCCGCCAGCTACCGCAGCGCCCTGTTCTCGAACGCCGGCTTCACGCTGTGGGACAACTCCTGGTACGGAGGGCACCACCTGCCCGCGTATTCCGTGCTCGCTCCCGGCCTCGGCGCGTTGATCGGTCCGCAGCCGCTGGCGGCGATCGCGATGGTGCTCGCCACGGCCCTGTTCGCGCGCCTGATCGACGGATGTTTTGTGGCGCGCGCGACGCGCATCGCCGGCGTGTGGTTCGCGCTCGGGGCTTCCGTGGCGCTGCTTTCCAGCCGCGTGCCTTTCGACCTCGGCCTCGCGCTCGGTCTCGGCGCGCTGCTCTGCGCGCGGCACAGACGCATGGGCGGCGCGCTCGCGCTCGCGCTGCTGACCGCCCTCGCGAGCCCAGTCGCCGGGGCGTTTCTCGCGCTCGCCCTGATCGCCTGGGCGCTCGTCGGACCCGCGCGTGTGTGGCCGGCGGCGCTGGCGGTCGCGGCGCTCGGGCCGATCGCGTTGCTCGCGCTCGCGTTCCCCGAAGGGGGCACGCAGCCGTTCGTCGCCTCGGCGTTCTTCCCGGACCTCGCCGGGGTGCTGGTGATCGGCGCACTGATCGAAGCTCGCCAGCGTCTGCTGCGCGTCGGCGTGAGCCTGTACGCGCTGGCGCTGAGCGGCTCCTACCTGGTGCCCTCGGCGGTGGGCGGGAACGCCGACCGCCTGGGTGCGCTCGCAGCCGGACCGTTCGCCGCGTGCGTGCTCGTGGGCGCCTCGCGCTGGCGCCGGCGCGCGCTGCTCGTGCTCGCCCCGTTCCTGGTCTACTGGCAGGCCACCGCGCCCGTGACCGACTTTGCCGCGGCCGCCTCCGACCCGTCCGTCAACGCCTCCTACTACGCGCCGCTGCTCGGCGAGCTGCGCGCGCTCGGGGTCGGCTACGGCGCGCGCCCGGTGCGTATCGAGGTGGTCGCCACGGCCGATCACTGGGAGGCCCGCTGGGTGGGCACGCACGTGATGATCGCGCGCGGCTGGGAGCGCCAGCTCGACGTCTACCGCAACGGCCTGTTCTACGAAGAATCCAAGCCGCTCGCAGCCGCTCGCTATCGCGCGTGGCTGGCGCGGAACGCGATCTCCTACGTCGCGCTGCCGGACGCCCCGCTCGACTACTCCGCGCACGCGGAGGCGCGTCTGCTGCGCCGCGGCACGGCGTACCTGCGCGAAGTGTGGCGCTCGGCGCACTGGCGCCTGTTCGAGGTGCTGGGCGCGAGCCCGCTCGCCACCCCGCCCGCCGTGCTGGGGAGCGCCAGCAGCGACTCGTTCGAGCTGTTCGCGCCGCGGCCCGGCGCATACACCGTGCGCCTGCACTACACGCCCTACTGGGCGCTGGAGAGCGGCAGCGGTTGTGTGGCCAGCGGACGCGAAGGCTGGACCCAGGTCCGCGCGCGCCGTGGAGGCTTCCTGCGCGTGGTCATTCACTTCTCGCTCGCGCGTGTGTTCGACCACGGACCCCGCTGCCGGTGAAGCCACGGATATCGCCACCCCGAGCATCGTTTAGGCTTTCCGCGATGCTCGCCCGCGCCCGTCTCCTGCAGGCGCGTCTGCTGCCGCACGGCTGGCTGGACGCGATCCGGCAGGTGTCGCTGTTCGCCGCCGCCTATCTCGCCTATCGGCTGGTGCGGGGACTGGTCGAGGGAGACGCCAACGCCGCCTTCGCGCACGCTCGCGACCTGATCGGGCTGGAGCGCGCGCTGCACGTGTTCGTCGAGCCCTCAGTCCAGGCATGGGCGTCGGGCAGCCACTTCATGATGGTGCTCTGCAGCTGGCTGTACGTGAACGCGCAGACCAGCGTCACAGTCGCGGCGCTCGTGTACCTGTACCTGCGCCACAACCGCAACTTCTACTTCGTGCGCAACATGTTCATGATCGCGATGGCGATCGCGCTCGCCGGCTACCTGGCGTTCCCGACCGCGCCGCCGCGCTTCATGCCCGAGTGGGGCTTCATCGACACCGTCGCGACCTTCACCGGCGTGCACGTCAACCACGACAGCGCGTCGCTGAACGCACTCACCAACCTGTATGCGGCGGTGCCCTCGATGCACGTCGCGTTCGCGCTGATCATCGGCGGCTCACTCGCGCGCCTGGCACGCTGGCGGATCGTGAGCGTCCTGTGGCTGCTGTACCCCTTGCTGATGAGCTTCGTGATCATCGTCACTGCCAACCACTTCGTCGTCGACGCGTTCCTCGGCGCGTTGACCGCCGGCGCCTCCGCCTACGGCGCCGGCTGGCTGGCCCGCGCGCGCCCGGGCGTGTGGCGCTTCTCCTACGTCGCGCCCGCGCGACTGTCCGCGAGCGGGTAGAGGTCCTCGCACGCGATGGCGCCCCCCAGGCAGCACGCCCCCTCACGTCGCGCACGCCGCAGCAGCTACCGTTCGGGGCGCCCCCGCGCACGCGCGCCGATCGGCGCAGGCGAACGACGCGAGCTCGTACGCAACCGGCTGATCGAGTCGCGCCTGACGCCGAACGCGATCTCGCTGACCGGCTTCGCGCTGAACGTGCTCGCGGCGGTGCTTGTGTGGGAGCGCCTGTTCTTCCTCGGCGGCATCGCGTTCATCGTCGGCTCGATCATGGACACGCTCGACGGGCGCTACTCGCGCATGTCGGGCAAGGGCACGCCGTTCGGCGCGTTCCTGGATTCGACGCTCGACCGCATCGAGGAGGGCATCGTGCTGACCGCCGTCGCCGGCTACTTCGCGCTGCGCGGCGACCGCGTCGCGGCCGCCGCGGTGGTCGTCGCGGTGCTGGCGTCGCTGATGGTCAGCTACACCCGCGCGCGCGCCGAGGCGCTGGGCGTGGAGTGCAAGGTAGGGATCGCCACGCGCCCGGTGCGCGTCGTGATCCTCTCGATCGGCCTGGTGCTCGCAAAGGGCGCGTCGCTCGGCAGCTTCGAGCTGCTGAAGCCGGCCGTGTACGTGCTGGCGGCGCTCAGCGTGGTCACCGTCGCGCAGCGCATCTGGCACGTGCGTCGCGAGCTGTCCGTGTGACCTTGCGCGCGGTCCGGAGTACTCTCTCCCCGTGACCGACGAGCCCCACGGCGGCAAAGCCGCTCGCAACGGCCATGCCGCGCTGGGCGCCAGCGCCGCCAACGGCCTCGCCCCCCACCAGGCGCAGAAGGTGCGCGTGGCGATCATCGGCGTGGGCAACTGCGCGTGCTCGTTCGTGCAGGGCGTGCACTACTACCGCGACGCCGATCCCGCGCGGCGCGTGCCCGGCCTGATGCACGTCGACCTCGGCGGCTACCACGTGCGCGACATCGAGTTCACGGCCGCGTTTGACATCGACTCGCAGAAGGTCGGCAAGGACCTCGGCCAGGCGATCTGGGCTGGCCAGAACAACACCATCAAGTTCGCCACCGGCAAGCGCGCCGTCCCCAGCAGGCTGGGCGTGCCCGTCCATCGCGGCATGACCCATGATGGCCTGGGCAAATACCTCAAAGAGAAGATCACCAAGGCGCCGGGCGAGACGGCGAACATCGTGAAGATCCTCAAGGACACGCGCACCGACGTGGTCGTCTCCTACCTGCCGGTCGGCTCCGAGCAGGCGACCAAGTGGTACGTCGAGCAGGTGCTCGAGGCCGGCTGCGGCTTCGTCAACTGCATCCCCGTGTTCATCGCGCGCGAGGACTACTGGGACAGGCGCTTCAAAGACGCTGGGCTGCCGATCGTCGGCGACGACATCAAGTCCCAGGTCGGAGCGACGATCGTGCATCGCACGCTCGCGCGCCTGTTCGCCGAGCGCGGCGTGGAGATCGAGCGCACCTCGCAGCTGAACGTCGGCGGCAACATGGACTTCTACAACATGCTCGAGCGCGAGCGCCTGGAGTCGAAGAAGATCTCCAAGACCAACGCGGTGACCTCGATCATGGACCACGAGCTGCCGGCCAGCGACGTCCACGTGGGCCCGTCCGACTACGTTCCCTGGCTGACCGACCGCAAGTGGGCGCACATCCGCGTGGAGGGCCAGGCGTTCGGCGATGTGCCGCTGAACGTCGAGCTGAAGCTCGAGGTGTGGGACTCGCCGAACTCGGCCGGCATCGTGATCGACGCGGTGCGCTGCTG
>Ga0116215_1002021_pt1 | contig 12890 bp, 5 predicted proteins | sample Sb_taG_7_FD_89698 | JGI IMG/M metagenome (GOLD analysis project Ga0116215, IMG submission 89698) | Peat soil microbial communities from Weissenstadt, Germany - Sb_50d_2_FS metaG | ecosystem: Environmental > Terrestrial > Soil > Wetlands > Peat | place: Germany: Weissenstadt | collected 2010-09-21 | reverse complement strand
GTCGGTCATCTGGCCGATGTCGGCCGTGAAGACCAGGTCGCGTTGCTTCCAGGCGCGGCCGCTAAGGCCCACGCCCTCGCGGAAGCTGGCCGACGTGGTCACGCGCCGGAACTCGTCGTTGACCGACCCCGACTCGACGGCGAACTTCAGCGCCCGCTCCTGCGGGTCCACCGTCCAGTACGACCCATACGCCCAGCCGAAGTCGCTCCGGACCGTCTCCAGCGCCGCCCGTGCCGCCTCGTCGCACGTCGGAGCTGCTCCCACCGCCGCGAGCACATTCATGACCGTGGCCGCGTTGGCGCGGCAGTCCGCCAGGAGCCTCATTGCGGCACTCGTGTTACCAAACCACGCCATTTCTGACTCTCCTCATCTAGCATACACGTTCAAGTTAGCCCGCGTGATGGCGAGCACCAGTTCACAGCCGGGCGGCGTGCCAGCACACCGCGGTGCATCTCAGCGTGCGCGGGCCAGCCCCGCGGGCCGACTTCCGCGGGCCTTCGCGGTCATTTCCCGAGTCGATTGAGCCGAGGCCAAGCGAGCCTTCCCCGGGGCCTCGTAGCGGAACTGGCCGACCAGCTGCTGGAGCTCGGCGGCCATGCGGGCCAGTTCGGAGGCCGCCTTCTGAGCGTTGCCCGCCCCTTCCGTGGTCGAGCCTGCCGCCTGGGCCACGGTGGTGATGTTCTGGGCGATCTCGCCGCTACCCTTGGCGGCCTCCGCGACGTTGCGGCCCATCTCGTTGGTGGTCGCCGTCTGCTCCTCCACCGCCCCCGCGATGGTGCTGGAGATGTCGTTCACCTTGTCGATGACCTCGCCGATCTGCTTGATGGCGTCCACGGCCCCGCGGGTGTCGGTCTGGATGGCCTCGATTTTCTGTCCGATCTCCTCGGTGGCCTTGGCGGTCTCCTTGGCCAGTTCCTTGACCTCGTTGGCCACGACGGCGAAGCCCTTGCCCGCCTCGCCGGCGCGGGCCGCCTCGATGGTGGCATTAAGAGCCAGCAGGTTGGTCTGTTCGGCGATGCTGGTGATGACCTTGATGACCTTGCCGATCTCGGCGCTGGAGTCGCCCAACTTGGCCACCGAGGCGTTGGCGGACGTGGCGACCTGGACGGCGGACTGGGCGACGCGGGCGGCCTCGGCGGCGTTCTTGGCGATCTCGCGAATGGAGGCGCTCATCTCTTCGGTGCCGGTGGCGACGGTCTGCACATTCTTGCTGACCTGATCACTGGCGGCGGAGACGACACCGGCCTGGGCCGCCGTCTCTTCGGCGTTCGCGCTCATTTGCGTGCTGACGGCGGACAGTTCCTCTGAGGCCCCGGCCAGCGCCTGCGCGTTGCCGGCGATGGCCGCCACGCTCGACCGCAGGTTCTCCAGCAGCGCCCGCAGCCCCTCGCCCATCTGGCCGATGGCGTCGGAGCCCGCGATCGTGACCTCGCGCGTCAGGTCGCCCTGGGCGGCCGCGTTCACCGTCTCCAGCAGCGAGTCCACCTTCCCTCGCAGCTCGTCCGCCTTGCGCTTGTCCTCCTCGGCCTGCTGCCGCTCGCGCGCCGCCTGCCCGTCGGCCAGCTGCTTCTCGCGCAGCGCCTGTTGCCGGTCGCGCTCGGCCTGTTCTGCCGCGAGCTGCTTCTCGCGCTCGGCCTGCTCCTTTTCCTTCTGCTTCGCCAGACGCATCGCCTCGATGGCGTGGTTGAGCCCGTCCGCCATCCGACCGACTTCGTCCCGGGCGCTGTAATCGACCCGCCTGGTGAGGTCGCCGCGGGAGACGGCTTCCAGCACGCCGAGCGCGGCCTGCAGCGGCCGGGCGATGAGCCGGGCGATGCCGAAGCCGAGTCCCAGGCCGAGTAACAGGCCGCCCGCCACGAAGCCGATCATCGTCTTCCGGCTGGAGGTGTAGATCTGCTGCGACTCTTCGTGCTTCGCCTTCGAGATCTCTTCCTTGAGGGAAATGGTGTGGTTGAGTGCGTTGATCACCGCGTAGAACTTGTCGCGGAGTTCCCCGGCATTCTTTGTTGCTTCGGCCGTGCGGCCCGCGAGGACGACGAGCAAGACCCGGTCCTCGACGAGGCGGTTATACTCGTCGGCCGCCCGCGCGTAATCCTGGAAGGCGGCGCGAACCGTTTCATCCCGGATCGTGGGGGGGAACTTTTGCTGGCGATCCTGAAGCTCCCGCTGCAGCTCGCGCGTCCGATCAACAGCGTGCTTCGCCTTCTCGGGATCAGTTTCCGTGAGTGTGATGTAGACGTTGGTGCGAATCTGATGCACCAGACCGCGCATTTGCGTCAGCTGCATGCTGGGCAGCAGCTGTACCTCATACAGGTTGTCGGCGTTGGCGTTGATACCGGCCATGTTGCTGACACCCAACCACCCAACGACGCCGGTGATCAGACCGACGAGGGCGAATGCCACCATCAGCTTGATCGTGGTGGGAAGGTTCCGGAACCACTGCATGATCGATCCTCGGTCGGTGACGGGCGATGCTCGCTAAGGGGCCATGATGCCCGGACGGGCGGAGGGGGCCCGCGCGGCCGCGCGCTTCGCGCATTTCTCTTTGCGCGGACCGACTACCGGGCCGCCTCAGATCTCGTCCGGTCGATCGGGTGGGATGAGGCCTACTTCGTGGAGCCACCTCTGCCGGGGCGGCGCTTGTCGCATCGCCCCGGCGGCGGTCGCCAGAGGACACGGCTTAATCTACCTCATTTTTGCTATCGAGGATGAACAACAATCCGAACTCGAGTTGGTCACTGCAAGCAGAGCTTGGGAACGCGGTTTTCTCCAGAGCGGGTCAATTCGCCTCCGGGGGCAGGCCGCCCTTCCGGCCGACCCGGCGGGCGATGTGCTGGCCGATCTCACCCAGCGGCAGCACCAGGTTGGCGATGCCGGCGCGCACGACCGATCCGGGCATTCCCCAGACGGTACTGCTGGCCTCGTCCTGAGCCAGCACCTCCCCCCCGGCCGCGCGGACCGCCTCACACCCGCGCAGCCCGTCCTGCCCCATCCCGGTGAGCACGACGGCCAGCACCGCCCCGTAGGCGTTGGCCACCGAGCGGAACAGCACGTCGGCCGACGGGCGGCAGGAGTTCTCCGGCGGCTCGTCGTGGATCCGCAGTCGCCGCGCCGAGCCGAAGCGGAAGACCCCCATATGCGCGCCCCCGGGGGCCAGCCACACCGTCCCCGGGCGCAGCTGCGCCCCCTGGACCCCCTCCGCCACTCGCAGGTGGCAGGAAGCGGTCAGGCTGTTCGCGAGCACCTGCGTCATGCCCGCCGGCATGTGCTGGACGATCAGGACCGGGACGGGAAAATCGGAGGGCAGGCGCGGGAGCACCTTGGCCAGGGCGGCGGGCCCGCCGCTGGAAACCCCTACCGCCACGACGCTGATTTCCCCCCGACAGGCGCCCCCGGTGCCGACCCGCGCCGGGGCGGGCGTGGGCCCGCCGCTCCGGGCAAACAGCTTCACGCGCGGGGCCAGCTCCTCGCGGACCAACTGGGCGGCAGCGGGAAGAACTTCCCCCCCACTGGCGGTGTCCGCCATCCGTGCCGGAGCAGTCACGTAGTCGCTGGCTCCCAGGGCGAGGGCCTCCAGAGTAAAGGACGACCTGCGCCGCGCCTGGTCGCTGAACAGGATGACCGGGAGGTCCGGGAATCGGGCGAGGAGGGCTGCCAAGGTTGGCAGCCCGTCGGCGCCGCCCCCGTCCGGCGTCAGAACCACCAGGTCGGGGGCCGTCGCGGCGATCTTCGCCAGCGCAGCCGGGCCGGAGGTCGTCAGCCCGACCACCTGCAGCGCCGCGTCCTGGTTCAGCACCTGGGACAGGAGGACGCGATCCAGGAACGTGCCGCCCACAACAAGGACGCGGCTTACGCGCATGTGTCGGCCCCCCGCGCCGGGGCGCCAGGTGCGACCGCCTGCGGCGACGGCGCGGCGGAGTTCGCCTGCAGGTGCGCGCGGCAGGCGGGGCAGGGCTCGGCGCGGGCCAACCCCTCGCACTGCGCCAGGTACAGTTCCAGATGGACCCAGCCGCCTTCGCCGTCATCGACCTTCCGGCAGCGCGGGCACAGCGGCAGCAAGGACTCGATCTGGGCGGCGTAGGCGTGCAGGGAAATGATCCGCTCGGCCACGCGCAGGCGGGCGGCGAGCTGCTCCTCGTCGAACGGCTTGCTGATGAAGTCGTCCGCGCCGGCCGCCATCCCCTCGAGGTAGTACCCCTTCCCGGTCAGCATGGTGAGGAGGATGAGGTAGGGGTAGTAGGGGAGCGGCCCGCTGCGGATGAGCTTGCACAGCTCGGCCCCGTCCACTTCCGGCATCCGCCAGTCGGCGATGACCACGGCGAACGGCTCGCGCAAGAACGCCTCCCAGGCCTGCTGCCCGTTCTCCGTGGCGACGACCTCGTGCCCGAGTTTCCGCAGGGTTGCCCCCAGGAGGAGCCGCGCGGCCCCGGTGTCGTCCGCGATCAAGATCTTCATGCCGGTACTCCTGCTGTCAGGTGCCTCGTCAGTTCCACCTCGGTGACCGCGAAGGCGGCTTCGATTTCGCACAGCAGCCCCGCCGCGCCCGCCGCACCCGCCGCCGCGTCGAGGTGTTCCAGGTCGCAGCAGAGCTGCCGCAGGCGCAGGGCGCCCATGCTGGCGGACGCCCCCTTGAGGGCATGTGCCGCCCGGCGGACGGCCGTGAGGTCGTCCGCGCCGGCCGCCTGGCGCATCGCCGCCACGTTGCTCACGTAGTCCTGGCGGAACGTCGCCAGCAGCTCGCCGATGAACGATGGGCCGACGGACGTGGCCAACTCGCGCAGTCGCGCGACCGTCGCCGGATCGACCGCGAGAGGTTCCGGCGGCGGCGCGGCGGCAGGGCCAGGCGCCCCCCCCGCCTGCCCGTCCCGCGGGCGGAGGCACCGGCGTAGCACCAGGCCGAGCATGTCCCGCGTCACGGGCTTGCCGAGGTAATCGTTCATGCCGGCCGACAGGCAGCGCTCCCGGTCTCCCTTGAGGCCCTTCGCCGTCATCGCGACAATGGGGATGTCCCGGTGACCGTTGCGGCGGAGGGCAGCCGCGGCCTCGAAGCCATCCATGACGGGCATCTCACAGTCCATGAGCACGAGGTCGTAGGGAACCAGCCCAATCATCTCGACGGCCTCGCGGCCGTTGGCGGCCACGTCGGTGCGGCAGCCGAGGCTCTGCAGCAGCAGCGTTGCGACCTTCTGGTTGGTGACGTTGTCTTCAACCACGAGCACGCGCGCCCCCTGCCCGGGGGCCGGCGTCCGGGATCCCGCATTGGCCACCGGCTCGTGGCCGGCCTCAGCCCCGGCGGCCGCCAGCTGGAGGTCGGCCAGCGACTCCGCCAGCCGGGACCGGTGGAGCGGCCGGCACACGACACGGTCGAAGCCCGCCGCGCGGAACAGCCGGTCGCGCGCCTCGGTCATGGGGGTCGCCACGACCAACCCGGTCGAGCGCAGCCTCGCGTCGGCCCGAACCGCCCGGGCGAACGAGGCCCCCTCCTCCGCGCCAGACGGCCAGTCTACCACGGCCACGTCGTAGCGTTTGCCGGCGTCCTGGGCGCCCCGGAGGGCCGCCAGGGCCTCGGCGACGTCGCCGCTGGCGCGACACTCCAGCCCCAGGCCCTCGGCGTGCTCCCGCGCGGCGCGGCGCACCTCCGGCGACCGGGCCACGACGAGGACGCGAAGGTCGGGCGGCCCGGCCTGCCGCTCCTTCTCGGCGCCACCCAGGGGGAGCGGTAACTCCACCCAGAAGTGGGCCCCGCCCTCCGGCCGGTTCCCCGCCCCGATCCGGCCCCCCATCAGGTCCACCAGCTGTTTGCTGATGGCCAGGCCCAACCCGGTCCCCCCGTACTTCCGCGTCGTGGACTTGTCGGCCTGGTTGAACCTCTCGAACAGCGACGGCAACTTCTCCTCCGGGATGCCGATGCCGCTGTCGCTCACGGAGAATTGCAGCGGGACAGCCGCTTGCGGCTTAGCGTCGGTTGGCGCTAAGCCGCAAGCGGCCAGACACACCTCGACGACCACCTCGCCCTTGTCGGTGAACTTGACGGCGTTGCCCAGCAGGTTGATGAGCACCTGGCGAATCCGCCCGGCGTCGCCAACCACGCGGCGGGGGGCCGCCGGCGCGTAGCAAACGACCAGGTCGATTCCCTTCTCGTCGGCCCGCGGGCCGAGCAGGTCGGCCACGCCCTCGACCAGCTGCGGCAGATCGAAGGGCTGGGTCTCCAGCTCCATCTTGCCGGCCTCGATCTTCGAGAAGTCGAGGACGTCATTGAGCAAGGCGAGCAGGGCTTCGGCGCTGGAGCGCGCGATGGCGGCCACGTTGCGCTGCTGGGGTGTCAGGGCGGTGTCCATCAGCAGGCCGAGCGGCCCAATGACGCCGTTGAGCGGGGTGCGGATCTCATGGCTCATCGTCGCCAGGAAGTCGCTCTTGGCCCGGCTGGCCTCCTCTGCCGCTTCCTGAGCCTGTTTGAGGGCGGTAACATCGGTGCGCAGGCTGACGATCCCGCCGTCGCTGGTGCGCCGGTCGCCGATCCGCACCCAGCGATCAACCAGGCGCTGCTCGAAAGGAGGGCCGGGGTTGCGGTGGCTGCGCAAGCGCTCGGCGATCCACTCGTCCGCCGACAGCCCGGTATGAAGGTGGGCGCCGGCCCGGCAGAACACCCGCAGGATCTCTTCATAGGGCGTCCCGGGGATCATGGCCCCGGCAGACACGGCGTAGATCTCCTTGTACTTGCTGTTGCAGGTCACCAGGCGGTCGTCGGGCCCGAACATGACGAATCCCGCGTCCAGGCTCTCGATAGCGTCGATCAACTGGGCGCGGGCTTGCCGCAACTCGTCCCCCGCCCGGCGGCGCTCGGAAATGTCGTGACAGATCACCACGCCGCCGCAGACGGCGCCGTCGGTCCCACAAAGCGGCCTGCCACTCGCCTCGATCCACCGGCCCTCGGGCTCGCCGGGCTGCCGCGCGAAGATCTCCACGTCATTGGTGGCTTCGCCGTGCAGGGCCCTCACCAGCGGCAGTTCCTCTGCCGGGAAGGGTGTGGCACAGTCGGGGAGAAACAGGCCGTAGCGCTCCGGCCACTGGCCGGGCTGGGTAGCCGCGGGGCCGGTACCGAACAGGCGCCGCGCGGCCGGGTTGTACACCAGGTACTTCCCGTCCAGGTCGGCGGCAATGACCGCGTCGCCGATGTTGGCCAGGACCGACTGGAACATGGCCCTTTGGCGGCGCAGCTCCGCTTCGGCCAGCTTGCGCTGGGTGATGTCGCGGGCCACCATGGAAATACGCTCGATGCCGCCGTTCTCGCCCCGGTGGCCGACCAGAACCATCGACACGGGGATCTCGCGCCCGTCATGGGCGAGCAGCGCACCATCGCCCGACCAGACGCCGTGCCGATGGACGGCGGGGAACACCTCGGCTTCCAGGATCTGGCGGGCCCACTTCGGCTGATAGGCCCAGACCGCGCTGCCGCGCAGCTCCTCGTCCTCCCGGAAGCCGAGGAGAACCCGACCCGAGCGATTCACGTAGCGGACCGTCTGATTGGCGTCGATCGTGCAGACGAGGTCGCTGGTCGCTTCCAGGATGTCGGCCTGCAAGGCGCGCCCCTGGTCGGCCAGCTTGCGGCGTGTGATGTCCTCGTGGGCCACGACCAGGCGCGTCGGACCGTCTCCCGAGAACCGAGTCACGCGGACGTTGAACCAGCGCTTCTCCGTGGGGCTATGGCAGGGATACTCCAGGCTGAATTCTCCGACTCGGTTGGCCATCACGTCGCGGATGCCGGCCGCCACGGCCGTGGCCGATCCCGCGCATAACCCGTCGGTCGTCTCACACGCTTCCAGGTAGTTGGTCCCCAGGCCATACTCGGCTGGCGCCGGGCCGTTGGCGTCCGCGAAGCGGCGCCACGACTCGTTGACGGCGATGACGGTCCCCTGCTCGTCAAGCACGGCGATGTGCGCCGACAGGGCATCGAGGGCGGACTGGCTGAAGCGCAAGGCCTCGCGCGCCTCTTGCTCCGCACACTTGCGCCCGGTGATGTCTTGCGCCATCGTCAGGAACTCCTGGGGCGTGCCGTGCGCGTCGCGGACCACGGCCACGCTGAGAAGGACCCATACGATCCGCCCCTCCTTGTGGACGTAGCGTTTTTCCGAGTGGCAGAACTGGACCTCCCCGGCCAGGAGCCCGCGTAGATGGTCCAGGTCCACCGCCAGGTCCTCGGGGTGGGTGATGGCCTGGAAGGTGCTGGCCAGCAACTCCTCCTCGGAGTAGCCGACGATCTCGCACAGGGCCCGGTTCACCCGCAGCCAGCGGCCGTCCAAATCTTCGATCGCCATCCCGGCGCCGGCGTGGTCGAAGGCGTTGCGGAATCGTTCCTCACTCTCCCGCAACGACTCCTCGGCCTGCTTGATGTCGGTCATGTCCGAGGCGATGCCGATTATGAGGCGCACGTCCCCCCGGGCGTCGAAGACCGGGAAGGCACGGTCGCGGACCCAGCGGATGCTGCCGTCCGGGCGAACGACGCGGTACTCGCAGGAAAACGATCCCGTGGACATTCGGGACAGCACCCCGCGGAACGCCTCGCGGTCCTCGGGGTGGACGGCCTCGACGAAGGACAGGGGGGACGCGTACAGGCTGGCGCACGTCCGCCCCCAGAGGGTCTCGTAGGCCGGGCTGACGTACAGGACGCGGTCCATCTGGGGCGTGTTGATCCAGAACACGTCGTGGATCGTCTCGGTGATCAGGCGGAAACGCTCCTCGCTTTCCTGCAGCGCCTCCTCGGTCCGCTTGCGGGCCGTGATGTCCTCCTTGACGGCCACGAAGTGGGTGATGATCCCAGCGCTATCGCGGACGGGCGAGATGCAGGCGCTCTCCCAGTAGTGGCTGCCGTCCTTGCGGCGGTTACAGAACTCGCCCCGCCATTCCCGCCCCGAAGTGATGGTGGCCCACAGTTCCTTGTAGAACTCGGGCGGATGCCGGCCGGACTTGAGCAAACGTGGGTTCTGGCCGATGGCCTCTTCGCTGGTGTAGCCGGTCACCTCGACGAACTTCGGGTTGACATACTCGATGACGCCCGAGCAGTCCGTGATGACCACCGAGCAGGCGCTCTGTTCGACCGCGCGGGACAGTTGGCGCAACTGGCCCTCGGCGCGCTGCCGCTCCGCGATGTCGTCTTGAAGGGCCCGGTTCACTCGCCCCAGTTCGTCGGTCCGCTGCGCCACCCGGGTTTCGAGGTGGGCGTGGGCGGCCCGGAGCGAATCCGCCATGCGGTTGAACACTCCCTCCATCGTCCCGATCTCGTCCGCCGCGACCCCCTCCATGCGCAGTGCGCCCGACGGGTTGGCGGCGATCTGCTCCATGACCGCCGCGGCCCGGAGCAGCCGCCGGTTGACGAGCCGGTGGAACAGGGCCCCGATGAGCAGGACCAGGACGAGCGCCAGCGCGCCGCCCGCGGCGAGGACGCTCACCTTCACGGCCGAGTGCTCCACGCGGAGCGGCTCGGCGGGGATGGCGACCACGACGGCGCCCTCGACCGCGCCTTCCTTCCAGCCGTAGCCGTGATCTGGCCCGTAGCGCTCCACCATCTCCCGGGGTGCGGCGGCCGGCGTCCCGTGGCAGGACAGGCACGCCCGTCCCGCGACGATGGGGCGGGCCAGGTAGAACTGTTCGATGCCATCCTTCTGTCGAAACCCGCTGACCTCCGCCAGGCCCGGCTCGGCCTGGAAGCGCCGGATCCACGCTTCTTCTTCCGCGTCGGCGAGGTTATGCAGATTGAGCGGGTTGAGGGTGACTTCCCGCAAGGTGCGTTCCGGCGTCTCGCGACCCAACTCGCTGAAGACACCGCGCACCAGGAAAGTCGCGGAATCGCATTCTGGGGTAATGCACCCTTCCCCCCGGCGGAGTGCGGGGGAGCGGGTGTTGTTGGCATAGCGCCGGCAGGCCTCGGCGAAGTTCAGCAGGGTCTCGGCATTTCCGCGGGCGTCCTCCTCGACCAGCTGCTGCTGCTGGCGGACCAGCACCCAGGCCAACCCCGCCAGCGTGGCGACGCAGCAGAGGATGACGGACCCGCCGAACTTCGCGCTCGGTTTCACCACAACCTCCGGGGACGGGGCCCGCGACTCCCGCGCCGTTCAGAAACTGTATCAACAACCCTGTTGCCGCTTGCGGCTTCGCAGGAACGATTGCGAAGCCGCAAGCGGCCAAGTCCTTGGTGTTACAATTTCTCAGCAGGCGGCCGCCCCGACGTCGGACGCGCCTCAACGGCGCCCGGCGCCGGCGGCCTTGGCCACCTTGCCGTTGCGGAGTCGGTTCGTCTGTGGCGCGAGTGCGGGGCGACCGCCGGAGGGGCCAGCCCCCTGGGAGCCGCCCTCCTCGTAGCGGAATTCTCCGACCAGTTGCTGCAATTCGGCGGCCATGCGCGCCAGCTCCGAAGCGGCCTTCTGGGCGTTGCCTGCTCCTTCGGTGGTGCTGCCCGCGGCCTGGGCCACCGTCGTGATGTTCTGGGCGATCTCCGAACTCCCCTTGGCGGCCTCCGCGACGTTGCGGCCCATCTCGTTGGTCGTCGCCGTCTGCTCCTCCACCGCCCCCGCGATGGTGCTGGAGATGTCGTTGACCTTATTGATCACCTCGCCGATCTGCTTGATGGCCTCCACGGCTCCTTGCGTATCGACCTGGATGGCCTCGATCTTCTGTCCGATCTCCTCGGTGGCCTTGGCGGTCTCCTTGGCCAATTCCTTGACCTCGTTGGCGACGACGGCGAAGCCCTTGCCCGCCTCCCCCGCCCGCGCCGCCTCGATGGTGGCGTTCAGCGCCAGCAGGTTGGTCTGCTCGGCGATGCTGGTGATCACCTTGATGACCTTGCCGATCTCGGCGCTCGACTCGCCCAGCTTGGCCACCGAGGCGTTGGCCGCGGTGGCCACCTGGACCGCCGACTGGGCGACCTTGGCAGCCTCGGAGGCGTTCTTGGCGATCTCGCGGATGGAGGCACTCATCTCCTCGGTGCCGGTGGCGACGGTCTGCACGTTCTTGCTGACCTGCTCGCTGGCGGCGGAGACGACGCCGGCCTGGGCCGCCGTCTCCTCGGCGTTGGCGCTCATCTCCGTGCTGACGGCGGACAGCTCCTCCGACGCCCCGGCCAGCGCCTGCGCGTTGCCGGCGATGGCCGCCACGCTGGAGCGGAGGTTCGTCAGGAGCTGCACCAGCGCCGACCCCACCTGCCCGATGGCGTCCTCGCCGACCACCCTCACCTCGCAGGTCAGGTCGCCCCCCGCCGCGGCCCTGACCGCTTCCAGCACCGAGTCCACCTTGGCCTTCAACTCGTCGGCCTGCTGCTTCTCGCGCTCCGCATGTTGCTTGGCCTGGCGCTCGTTGGTGATCCGCTCCGTCACCAGATCCCAGCAAACCATGGTGCCGAGCAGGTTGCCGGCCTTATCGGTGATCCCGCTGACCGCCAATTCAAAGAACTCCTCGCCGATCTGGATCTGGGCCCGGTGGGGCAGGTTCTTTGGGTCGCCCAGGATGCGCCGTTGGTGGGACGGATTCTTGTGGAAGATGTCGATCGACTGGCCGAGGATCTGGTCGGCCTTGACCGGCAAGTGCTTCTCGATCTTGCGCATGACCTGGACCGCAGCCGGGTTCAGGTAGGTAATCTTGAGGTCGCGGCCGGCATACATGACCGCGCCGGTCATGCCCTCCATCATGGAAGCGACCCGCTCGACCTCTTGCCGTTGTTCGGCCGCCTTCCTCAGAGTATCCACGGCCTTGTTCAGGGCCCCCGCCATCCGGCCCAGCTCATCCTGGGTGTCCAGCTCCAACTTCTTGCTGAGGTCCCCGGCGGCAACGGCTTCTAGCACGGTGACCGACTGATTGAGCGGCTTGGCGATCAGGCGCGAGATGCCCCAGCCGATCCCCAGGCCGAGCAAGATCCCTCCTACGGAGAAGCCAATATACATCGCCCGGCTGGAAGCGTAGGTGGCCTGGCAGTCAAGGTACTTTTCCCTGGCGATCCCCTTTTTGATTTCCAGGACATCCTCAATCGCTGTTATGGCTACCTCCAAGGCCCCGAGACCTTCCTTGACCCCCTCCAGCCCCGCGTCGCGCTGCCCCGCCAGGACCGGCTTGAAGACCTTCTCCTCACGAACCGCCATGTAGTGCTGTGCGGCCTTCTTGTAACTCGCGAAGGCGGCCCGCACCTTCTCGGACCTGATCGTGGGCTCGAACTCCGCCCACGTGTGTTCGAGCTCTTTCTGCCTCGCGAGGGCCTTGTCCACTCGGGCCTTGACCTCTGCGGGGTCTTTGACGGTAAAGGTGGCCAAAGACTCCGCGGGCAGCTGATACATCTGCCCGCGCATTCTTGCCAGCTGCAGGCTGGGCAGCAGCTGCAGCTCGTAGATGTTCTCGGTGTTGGCGTTCATGGCACCCAGGTTGCCGAGTGCCACCCAGCCCATCACCCCCAGCAGTACGCCAACCAGCGCGAAGCCGGACATCAACTTCACGGACGTGGAAAGATCGCGAAACCATTGCATGTGCGCTACGCCTCATCAGGTTCCAATAGGAAACAAACCAGGGCCGTCACCCGCGGGGAGAGCGTTACCTTCGTCCGCCGACTGCCGCCGCCCGTCCGTTCTTGCGCACCGGCTCCTTCCCTCGCGCCGGCGCCACCCGCCTCGCCTCGCCGCGCTCCTCGTACCGGAATTGTCCCACGAGTTCCTGCAGCTCGGCGGCCATTCGGGCCAACTCGGACGCAGCCTTCTGGGCGTTGCCCGCCCCCTCGGTGGTGCTGCCCGCGGCCTGGGCCACGGTCGTGATGTTCTGGGCGATCTCGCCGCTACCCTTGGCGGCCTCCGCGACGTTGCGGCCCATCTCGTTGGTGGTCGCCGTCTGCTCCTCCACCGCCCCCGCGATGGTGCTGG
>Ga0116215_1002019_pt1 | contig 12895 bp, 12 predicted proteins | sample Sb_taG_7_FD_89698 | JGI IMG/M metagenome (GOLD analysis project Ga0116215, IMG submission 89698) | Peat soil microbial communities from Weissenstadt, Germany - Sb_50d_2_FS metaG | ecosystem: Environmental > Terrestrial > Soil > Wetlands > Peat | place: Germany: Weissenstadt | collected 2010-09-21 | reverse complement strand
CCAATGCAGTCGGAGGATATCCCGCGAGCTGTGCCCCCGGTCGTAGTGATCTATGGCCAGGAGAGCGAAAACGAAGCGTTGGCCGATGAGCTGGCGCTTGACGGCTTCGACACTCGGTTGCTCAGCGATCCCGCGTCGTTCGGCGAGGTTGATCTGATCGTCTTTGGCCGTGCGCCGAGGCGTGGCGCAGGGCTCGGCGCTCTACGTGCCCTGCGAGGGGGTGGGCTCGCGGGCTCCGGTGCTCGCATCCTGTGGATGAGCACCAGCAGCGACGCGGTCGACACGCTGCGCGCGTTCGCGGCTGGAGCGGACGACGTGATCTGCGCGCCATTCGTGTACGCCGAGTTGCTTGCGCGAGTCCGGGCGCTGCTGCGCAGGACGACTAACGACGCACCGCCGGTGATCCGATACCGGACGCTGACGATCCATACGGCCACCCGGACGGTGATCTTCGGATCGACGCCTGTGGAGATGCGTAGACGCGAGTACGCCCTGCTGCTCTACCTGGCGCGTGAACCTACCCGCGTCGTGCCCAAGACGGAGCTGCTGCGCGGTGTGTGGGGATACCCGGCGCAGGACATGTCACGGACGGTGGAGTCCCATGCGTCTCGGCTGCGCTGCAAGCTCGCTGCGGCTGGTGCGGTCGGCTGGGTGCCTTCGACGTGGGGCGTGGGCTACTGCCTCGCGCCCCGTCCACAACTACTCACGAAAGGAACTCATGAACGCGCGAGCTCAGCTGATCCGCTTCGGGCAGACGATCCGGCAGGTGCGCGAGAGGGAGGGCGTCAGCGTCGCTGACCTTGCCGCCAGGACCGGCATCGACGTAGAGCAGATCAACGCCATCGAAGCTGGACGACTTGACCCGGCGTTTGACGTGATGATCGCGTTGGCCGACGGAATCGGCGTCCGGCTATCTGCGCTGATTCCCAAAGACTAGGAGGGGCTCAGACGGGCAGCGGTGTTGCTTGCTCGCGGCTACGCCTATCGCCGCCCTATTCGGTCGATCGCTCCCGACCTAGACCACGATCTATGGCCTGCCCGGGCCGCATCCATGGGCGCCTCACGTCGACCGAGTCTTGGCCATCCGTCTCAGCGTGATCGGGAACCTCATCGAGGGGTGCGTCCGCGAGGACTGCGAGAAGGACGTTCTGACGGTCGGGGTTCCCGATGATCTGAGCAGCCCACAGTCCGAACGACCGGTCCTCCGGATCGGCGAAGGGCGTTGCATCGTCGAGCCCCGCAGGATCGACGAAGAACTTGTAGTCGCGCTCTGGTGTCGAGATGTCGACGGCATAGCCGGCGTCGGCCCGATCGACCTCCGCTTTCAACTCGTCGAGCAGCCAGGGCTGGCCGTCAATCGCAAGCCACAGCTGCCCACCTGCGACGTAGACCGCGGCGGGCTTGTCGGCGATATAGCCGCGATGGCCTGAGACCTTTCGCGCGACCGTCCTCCTCAGAAACAGGCTCTTCGCCGCCGACAGCCGATGGACACCCATGGTGTCGAGCGCGAAGAGCCTTGCGGCGTTATCTGAGTCCTGGAGGTAGACCATGCCCTACTAGCTTAGATCGTGACCGCCGGTGCGACACGCACTCTCGCAAATTTCGTCCCAAGTACGACCGCGACGCCGAAGCCAGCTCACGGACGGCCCGAACAAGTTCCCATACAATCGCAGATTGCGGCGATAGATCGCGATCTGTCCCCGGGTGCCCCACAACGGCGTTCGGAGCTTGTATCGAAGCCCGATCGCTCGACGCCGTTTGTGAAGCGTTCTTGCGATCTGCTCGACCCCGAGGCCTGCAGCAGTCAGGTTCGCGCGCAGATCAATGAGACCGCGGACTTCGGCGTCGTACTGTCGGCGCAGTCGGATCGTCCTATCCATTCGGGTCTCCCACAACCAGTCAGGAGGCGGCGACGATAGTCGTTCCACGGATACCGCGCCACGGCTGGGTATCCGGCACCCTCAGCACTCGCCGTCTGTTGGCAGCTCCCCGAAGTGTCGCTCGAACTCCTCCGGGGTTAGCTCGCGCTCGCGGTGGCGGGAGAGCATCGCCTCGACGCTCAGGTCGGGGCGCAATACGACACGCCCATCAGGACGAAGCTCCTCGACCAGATAGTCGCCAGACAGGTTCCCACTGAGCGTAACGCGAGTCGGCTCCATCACTCGTAGCGTCGCACGCCGTTCCGATCGATCCAAGCCAGCCTCTCGTTGCAGCCTCTTGTTGCCGCTCGCGCTTCAGCCGGCGCAACGCCAGGTTCGATTCCTGGGTCCCCCGCTCACGCGAAACCGGCTCTACAGGGCGCAATCTGGCGCCGTAGAGCCGCATCGGATCGCAGGCCGCGGCCGAAGGCTGTCCGGCTCACGGTGGATGTGCTAATCTACATAAAAATGATCGAGATTCTGATGAAGATCGACGTGCACCAACATATGTGGACCGAGCCGCTCGTGCACGCGCTGGCCGCGCGCAGCGAGCTTCCGTTCGTACGGCGCGAGAGCGGGCTCACGGTGTCTACCTGGCGGGCGAGCGCCCGTACGTGATCGATCTCTCCAGCGAGGCACCTGCGCAACGCGCGGCCTTGGTCGCTCTCGACGGCGTAGACCGCGCGCTCGTGTGCCTGTCCAGTCCCCTGGGGATCGAGTGGTTGCCGCGCACGCAGGCGCAGGTGCTTATCGACGCCTACCTCGAGGGCGCGCTGTCGCTGGAGAACCCGTTTGGAGTATGGGGCGCGATCGCGCTTGACGCAGCCGACCCCGGGGATGTCGATCGTGCGCTCGAGCGTGGCTGTGTAGGCCTGTCGCTGCCCGCCGGCGCGCTCGCGAGCGTCGATGCGATCGCTCGCCTGCGGCCAGTGCTCGCGCGCCTGGAATCCCATGATGCGCCCGTGCTCGTGCATCCGGGGCCGCGACTTTCCCGCCGCGCCCAGCGCGCCGCGGGGACGACATCGCTGAACGATCCGCTGTGGTGGCCCGCGCTCACCGACTACGTAGCCGGCATGCAGGCGGCGTGGCTCGCGTTTCTGGTCGCCGGGCGCCAACGCCACCCGCGGCTGCGCGTGATCTTCTCGATGCTCGCCGGTCTCGCGCCGCTGCACGCCGAGCGCCTGAGCTCGCGTGGCGGTCCCCGCCCGGTGCTGCCGGACCCGCTCGTGTTCTACGAGACCTCCTCCTATGGCCCTGCTGCTGTGCGCATGATGTCCGAGCTCGTCGGTTCCGAGCAGCTGCTCTACGGATCTGACCGACCGATCGTGGAGCCCGGGCAGCTGGGGATGCCAGAGGTACTCGAGTGGGCGCCGATCATCGAATGGTGGGCGCCGATCATCGAATGCACGCGCCGCGCTCTCGGGCGCACGTGCATGGCGGTGGCGCGATGAGCAGTACCTCGCAGCACTCCAGCGGGACGATCGCGCGTCCGCCACGCCCGGCGATCGGCCCAAGCGAGCTCGCTCGCATTCCCCATCCGCGCGGTCGCGACCTCGCTGGCGATGAGCTGCAGGCGTTCGTGATCGAGCTCGCCGAGCGCCCGGAGCTGTGGATCGACTTCGTCCATCACAACACAACCCAACGTCTGTACACGGAGCTGCTCAGCGACCGTCACCTGACCGCGTGGCTGATCTGCTGGATGGACGAGTACGACACGGGGTTCCACGACCATGATGTCTCCGCCGGCGCGGTCGCGGTGGTCAGCGGCTCGGTGCGCGAGGAGCGTTTGAGGATCGACGGACCGCCGCGCGATCGAGCGTTGCGGGCGGGAGACAGCTTCCACTTCTCGGCCGCGGACATCCACCGCGTGCGCCACACCGGCGTCGATCCGGCGGTCACCCTGCACGTGTACTCTCCGCCGCTGCTGCACATGGGCGCATACGTGGTCGGCGAGGACGGCGTGCTGGCCCGTCACCCGATGTCCCACCGGGAGGAGCTGCGCCAGCTCGGTAATCCGCGCTAACGGCTCACGGGTCCGGCTTGCCGCCCGCGCGCCGCTGGATCGGGCCTTCTCCGGCGATCAAGATCACGCTGACCATCTCCGGCGCGAACAGGCCGTGCTCGACCACGCCCGGAGTGGCGCTCAGCCTGGCGGACAGCTCGCGCGGATCGCCGATCGGGCCGAGGTAGTCCGCGATCACGCCGCCGTCGGGGCTGCGCTCGACCTCGCGTAGTCGCGCGCAGCCGACGGCCGCCAGCGCGTGCTCGACGGCGAATGGCACCAGCTCGAGCGGTACCGGCGGCGTGAGCTCGTCGACGACCTTGTTTGCCGAGGCGATCACCACGAAGCGCCGCGCCGACGCTGCGACGATCTTCTCGCGCGTGTGCGCACCGCCGCCGCCCTTGATGAGCCAGCCGCGAGGGTCGACCTGGTCAGTGCCGTCGATCGCGATGTCCAACTCGCCGACCTCGTCGAGCGCTTCGACGGTCAGCCCAAGCGCGCGCGCCGCGAGCTCGGTCGCGGGCGAGGTGGCCACGCAGCGCAGCCCCTTCAGTCCACCGGCGAGCGCGGGCAGCAGATAGGCGACCGTCGTTCCTGTTCCCAGACCCACGCGCATGCCATCCTCGACCAGTTCGGCCGCGGCCTGCGCGGCCGAGCGCTTCTGCGCCGATAGCGCTGACTCGCCGCCTAGCGGCGGTTCTCGCTGCCGCGTAGTCGCACGAGAGGACGCCATGGCGCGGACGTTACCGACCCGGCAGGGCCCCTGAGGCGCACACGGTCTGGCGCGGCAGGCCCATGCAGCAGGAAGCCCTGCCCCACCGAGCAGTCCAGTTCGCGCGCGAGCGCCAGCTGGCGGTTGGTCTCGATGCCAACGGCGACCGCCGTCAGGCCGGCCTCCTTGGCGAGCGCGATCGTGGCCGCGAACATCGCGCGGCGCTCCTTGTCCTGGTGGAAGCTGCTCGTGAGCGCGCGGTCGAGCTTGACGACATCCAGGGGCAGGTTGCTGGGCAGTCCCAGCGAGAGCTGGTTGAAGCCGAATTTGTCCAGGGCGATCAGCACCCCCAGACGCTTGAGGTCCTTCAGCGCGTCGCGGGCGCGCTCGGGGTCGCGCCGCACGGCATCCTCGCTGATCTCCAGACACAGCGCTCTACCGGGCAGGCGACAGTAGGCGAGCTCCTCGCGCACGCGCTCGGCGAGATCCAGCTCGGTCAGCTCGCGCGCGGAGATGTTCACGCAGACTGGCACGGTGATGCCGTTGCGTCGCCAGATCTCGGCCTGCGCGCAGGCCGCGTGCAGCACCCAGTTGCCGATCTGCACGATCAGCTCGCTGTCCTCCGCCGGTCCTAGGAACGTCGAGGGCAGCATCTCCGCGCTGGTGTCGCGCCCGGCGCCCTTCGGCCGCCAGCGCAGGAGCGCCTCCGCGCCGATTGCCTGGCCGCCGGCGAGCCGCAGGATCGGCTGGTAAGCGAGCACCAGCTCGCGGTGGGGCAAAGCGTCGCGCAGCCGACCCTCGATCTCCAGATGCAGGTCGAGCTCGCGCCGCAGGCGCTCGTCGAACAGTTCCAGGCGTCGACCGCCGGCTCCCTTCGCCCGGTACATCGCCACGTCAGCCTCGCGCAGCATCGTCTCCGGGTCGCTGTCGGCGTTTCGCGCGACCGCGATGCCAACGCTCGCGAGCATCGCCACCTCGGCCGAGCCGAGTGGGAAAGGCACCTCGAGCGCATCGAGCACTCGCTCGGCCAGAGCCAACGCCTCGCTCTCGTTTTCGATGTCCTCGACCAGGATCACGAACTCGTCACCCCCGAGCCGCGCCACAGTGTCGCTGTCGCGCATCAGCTCGCCCAGGCGCTCGGAGACGGACACCAGCAGGCGATCGCCGACGTCGTGACCGAGGTTGTCGTTGACCGCCTTGAACTTGTCGAGATCGACGAACAGCATCGCCACCACGCTGTGGCCGCGATGCCGATGCAGACGCGCGAGCGCCTGGCGGGCACGATCCATCAGTAGCATGCGATTCGGCAGGTGGGTCAGCGGGTCATGCAGCGCCTGGCGCTCGAGCCACATGCGGTCGGTCACGTCCTTGGCCGCCGCATACCAGGTGTCACCGTCGCGTCGCGCGCTCCACAGCAGCCAGCGCCAGGAGCCGTCGCGGTGGCGATAGCGGGTGGTCAAGTCCTCGAGCTCTGTCACATGCCCATCACCATCGAGCATCTCTCCGAGGGTCTGCTCGACGTCGTCGGGATGCACGAGCTCGCGGATCGGGCGCACGCGCAGCTCCTCCAGCGTCCAGCCGAGCAGATGCTCCCATGCGGGGTTCAACAGCGTGAAGTGGCCGTCGAGCGAGATCGTCGCCAGCAGGTCGCTGGTCATCTCGAACAGACGCGCTATGCGTGCCCTGCCGTCGGGCGCCGCCTCGCCGTTCGAGGAGACCCCTGCGCTCGTTCCGTTGGAATCCATTCTGCTAGCACGTCGGCTTGCGGGCTCGTCTTGCCCGGACGGTCCGAGCGTCAGTGGACATATAGACCACGTCCAGATGACAGATAGGGCACATGCTGCACCACAATCGCCACATGGGTTGGGCTCCGAAGGTCGCCGACGAAGCTAGGAGGCGCTGCCGAGCGGCGTGGCCGACTCCGCGCCGGCGCTCTGCATCGTCGGCGCGACTCTCGCGGACAGGTCGCCACCGCCGCGCAGGAAGCGCCACAGCGACAGGCACGTCATGATCGTCATGATGATCGCGCTCGAGACGCACCACTCGCAGATTTTGTGCAGCGTGAAGAGCTCACGGTAGGTCAGGTAGGCGCTGAAGCCGAAGCCACCGAGCGTGAATCCGGCGGTCGCGAACCGCGTTCCCTCGCCTTCCCTGATCAGCAGTGAGCCAAGGATCACGATGTAGCCGATCAGACCGATCAGCGCCACGGGCACGCCGGCGAGTTCCGAGTACTGCGATTTCTGCACCTGCGCGCAGGGGTTGCCCTTGATCGAGCAGACCGGCGCTTCGCCGGAGTAGTGCAGGTAGGTCAGATAGCCGGCAACACCGAGACCGATCGCCGCAAGCACGGTCAGCGTCAGCCTGAGTACGCGGGCGCTCATCGCGGCTAGGCCTTCAGCAGCTTTTCGACGGCTTCTTCGACGAACGCCGGTTCAGACGCTGAGTTGGGATACGTGAGCTTGCTCATCGCGCCGCCGCTGCGTCCGATCAGGAACGACGGCGTGCCGTTGAAACCTTCGTTGTTGGCTGCCTGAGCGTCGGCCGTGACCTGGTTCGCCAGTGCCGGATCGCTGCGATCGTTCGTCCACTTGGCGAGGTTCAGGCCAGGGATCTGGCTGGCGAGGTCCTGAAGGTATTTTTCCGTGACATAGCCGCTGCTCTCTTCTCCCTGCTCGTGGTAGAAGGTCTCGATGAAGTTCCACGCCTTGCCCTGCTTGCCCGCCGCGAGGGCCGCGATCTGCTGCGTTTTGAACACTTCCGGTTCGCGGGTGGCTGTCTCCAACGAGCGGTATTCGATGCGCAGCTTGCCCGTCCGCACGAGCTTCGTGATGACCGGAGGTAGGGCGTGGAGCGTGAAATCTCGGCAGATCGGGCACTCGAGGTCGCCGAAGTACTGCAGCGTCACCGGGGCGGTCGCCGAGCCGAGCACGTTGCCGCTTTGGTTGATGCCGCCCACCAGGGAGCTGATTTCGTGGCTGACCGAGCTCTGTTCGTGTTTGGAGGTGGGGATGCCTTTTTTGGACCCTCCGCCGGTGGCGATGAGGATCACGACGATCGCCACGACCACCACGGCAAGCACGCTGCCGAGCTGGGTCAGACGCTTGCGCCGCGCCACGCTCGCGGCTGCGGCCTCCTCCATTTCCCTGCGCTGCGTGCGTGCCTGATCGCGGCGCTGCTTGCGGGTCAGATCCTCGTCGCTCTCCACCGGACTCATAGCACGGAACTTTGACACATTTCTGCCGGCGCGCGACGAGGAACCGTGTCCGGCACGCTCTGGGCGCGCTCGAAAGGCCGCCGGCATCGCCGACTGCGACCTGCCACGATCAAGGCGTACCCCATGGCGCCGGCTCCCCGCAGGCACCATGTTGGAGGCTGTTCGCCCCCGTAGCTCAGCTGGATAGAGCATCGGACTTCTAATCCGAGGGTCGCACGTTCGAATCGTGCCGGGGGCATCGTCAAACGCGAGCGGCACCCACAGAGCAGGAGGACGAGCTGCTCGCGAGCCTCGTGGAGAGCTGAGCGCGGGCCACGCGTTGGCGGCCCGGTCGGCCGTCGACGCGCGAGCGCCTACCCGGGCGCGTCGACCAGCAGGCGCCCGACGCTGTCGGCCACGCACGCCGGCTTCTCGCCGCCCTCGATCTCGACGGTGAAGCGCGTGACGACCTGGTGCCAGCCGCCACCCACGTCGGTGACCTCGACGATCTGCGCGTAGCAGCGCAACCGCGCGCCGGCGGGTACGGGCGCGGGGAAGCGCACCTTGTTCCAGCCGTAGTTGACGCCCAACGTGAAGCCCGACCACTCGCTCAGGTCTTTGCGCATGCCATCGATCAGCGACAGCGTCAGGTTCCCATGTGCGATCGTGGTGCCGAACGGGCTCTCCGAGCGGGCACGCTCGACGTCGACGTGGATCCACTGGTGATCGCCGCTGAGCTCGGCGAACTGGTTGATCATCTCCTGGGTGACCTCGCGCCACTCGCTCGGGCCCACCACCTGGTCCTGGAGCGCCCGAAGCTCCTCGATCCCGTGGGCAACCGCCTTGGGCATGCTCGCGCTGACAGCCATCGTCTCTCCTTTCGAGGTACGCGGCGCATGCTATTCGCTGCGTGCCCGCGGGGGCGCGCTCTAGCATCGCGGCGGTGTTCCTCGCCACCGTGCTGCTTTATCCGTGCGTGCTCGCGGCGCTGTGCGCGGGCGCGGGACTTGCGGTCGATCGCTGCTGCGGGCGTTTCCTGCCGGCGCCGCTGCTGCTGAGCGTCGGCGCGGCCGCGCTGATCGCGCTCTCCCAGTTGAGCACCTACGTCGCGCCGCTGGCGCCCGCGACGCCCTACCTGATGCTCGCCCTCGCCCTCGCCGGCTTTGCGCTCGCGCGCGGACGGCTGCGCGGCCTCGTACGCGCTCTGTGCGAGCGTCCCTGGCCGGCGGGCGCTGCGGCGCTCGTGTACGCGATCGCGCTCGCCCCCGTGCTGCTCGCCGGCCGGCCGAGCTTCTCCTCCTACATGGCGCTCGCAGACTCCGCCGTGCACATGCTCGGCGCGGACTTCCTCATCCGCCACGGCCAGGACTACGCGCACCTGGATCTGCGCAACTCCTACGGACAGTTCGTCCACGACTACTACGCCACCAACTACCCATCGGGCGCGGACACGATGTTCGGCGGCAGCGCCTTCCTGCTCGGCCTGCCGCTGATCTGGGCCTTCCAGCCGTTCAACGCCTTCATGCTCGCCGTGGCCGCCGGGCCCGCGTGGCTGCTCGCGCGCCGGATGGGCCTGGCCGGCGGGTGGGCGGCGCTGGCCACGCTTGCCGCCGTGCTGCCGGCGCTCGTGTACGCATATGAGCTGTTCGCGTCGGTCAAGGAGATCACGGCGCTGTCGATGATCCTCACGCTCGGCTGCCTCGCCGTCCTTCACCGAGACTGGCTCGCGCGCTCGCCCATCCGCGCGGTCCCGTTCGCGCTCGTGCTCGGGGCCGGCGTGTCCGCGCTGGGGGTCGCCTTCGGCGTGTGGGCGCTTGCCGCAGTGGCGGTGCTCGCGGCGGTGCTCGTCGGGGAGTTGCTGACCCCTCGCGGGCGCTCGCCGCTGCCCGTCGTCGCGGTCGGCGCGATCGCGCTGCTGATCGCCGCCTGGCCAACCTGGCGCCAGCTGTCGGGCTCGGTGCAGGTCGCTCAGAGCATCGCCTCGACGGGCAACTCCGGCAACCTGCACAGGCCGCTGCGCGCGATTCAGGTGTTCGGCGTGTGGCTGGAGGGCAGCTACAAGCTCGCACCCGCAGGCGCCGCCCTTACCGCCACCCATGTGCTGATCGTGCTCGCGTTCGCCTGCGCGCTGATCGGCGCCGCCCACCTGCTTCGCATCCGCGCGTACGTGCTGGCCGCGTGGCTTGCGTGCATGCTGCTCGCGTGGCTGGTCGTGAGCGTGTCCGTCACCACCTGGGCGGCCGCAAAGACGCTGATGCTCACCTCTCCCGTCGTCGTGCTGCTTACGTGGGGCGCAGTGGCCGCGCTACTCGCGCCTGACCACCCCCACCCCAGCGGGCACCAGGACACAGCGGCGCGGGCACGTCCGCCCACCGCGCGAAGGTCCTCGCCCGCGTTTGGTGCGCAGCTACTCGCGCTCGCGCTCGCGCTCGCCGGCGGCGTGCTCGCCTCCGACGCGCTGCAGTACCACAGCTCGAACCTCGCCCCCACCGCGCGCTACCAAGAGCTCGCCTCGCTCGACGCGCGCTTCGCCGGCAAGGGTCCGACGCTGTTCACCGACTTCGACGAATACTCGCTGTACGAGCTGCGCGACCTCGATGTGGGTGGGCCGGACTTCGTCTACCCGCCCGCGGCCCTCGCGGGCGCGGCGGGCGGCTACGGCCACCCGGTCGAGCTCGATCGCGTTGCGCCTAGTGCCCTGCTGGCCTACCAGCTGATCGTGGCCCGTCGCGACCCCGCCGCCAGCCGCCCGCCGGCGGCCTATCGCCTGGCGTACCAGGGCTCCTACTATCAGGTGTGGCGCCGGCGACCGGGCATTCCCGCTGCCGCAGCTCATGTCGCGCTCGCCGGCTCGCCGACCCAGCAGTGCACGCGCATCGCCGCGATTGCCGCGCAGGCGCGCGAGACGGGCGAGCGGCTCGTCGCCGCGCAGGCGCCCGAGCTGATCCGCATCCCGCTCAGGCGCGCCGCGCATCCCGCGCGCTGGGGCCACGAGCGCGAGGGGCTCGTGATGAGCTCCGCCGGACGGCTGTCAGCGAGCTTTGCGCTGCCCTCCGCCGGCGCCTGGGACGTGTGGGTCCAGGGCCAGATCATGCCCGCGGTGAAGCTCAGCCTCGACGGGCGCCAGCTCGCGTCGATCGCTGGGCAGCTCGACGGCAACTCGCTCGTGCCCGACACCGTGCCGCCGATTCGCGTCACTCTGAGCGCGGGCGAGCACCGCCTGTCACTGACGCGCCCGGGCTTCAGCCTCGCCCCCGGCGACGGCGGCGCGGCGGTGCTCGACGCGATCTTCCTCACGCCCGCGCGCACCGATCCGCGGGGGCCGCTGCGCACGGTCTCGCCCGCCCAGTGGCAGCGGCTGTGCGGGCGCAGCTACCAGTGGATCGAGATCACGCACGCGTAGCCATCGGGGCGCGAACGTAGGCTCTCGCTCATCGTCGACCCCGTGAGCCTGCGCGTGAATCGCCTGACATCTGATCAGATCCTGCTCGGCGAGAACCTCGAGCTGCTGAGCGGATTCGATGACGCGTCCTTTCAGCTCGTGTACATCGATCCGCCGTTCAACACGGGCAAGGTCCAGGAGCGCAGGACCGTGCAGGCGGTGGCAGACGCAAACGGCGAGCGGACGGGCTTCAAGGGCCGGCGCTACACCACGCGGCTGCTCGCGCAGTCGAGCTACCGCGACAGCTTCGATGACTATCTCGCGTTTCTGGCGCCACGGCTGCAGGAGACGCACAGGCTGCTCGCCGTCGAGGGCACGTTGTACTTCCACATCGACTACCGCGAGGCCCACCACTGCAAGCTGCTGCTCGATGAGATCTTCGGGCGCGAGTGCTTCCTCAACGAGATCATCTGGGCGTATGACTACGGCGGGCGCAGCAAGCGCCGCTGGCCCACCAAGCACGACACGATCCTCGTGTACGTCAAGGACCCCGCCGCCTACTTCTTCGACTCCAAAGCAGTGGACCGTGAGCCGTACATGGCGCCCGGCCTCGTCACCCCCGAGAAGGCCGCACGCGGCAAGCTGCCGACGGACGTGTGGTGGCACACGATCGTGCCCACGAGCGGGCGCGAGAAGACGGGCTACCCCACGCAGAAGCCCGAGGGCGTGCTGCGCCGCATCGTGCAGGCGTCCACGCGTCCGGGCGACTGGTGCCTTGACTGCTTCGCGGGCAGCGGCACGCTCGGCGCCGCCGCCGCGCAGCTCGGGCGCCACTACGTGCTCATTGACTCCAACCCGCAGGCCGTCGCGATCATGCGCGCCCGGCTGGGCGAATCGGGCTCGCGCACGGGTTCGCATGCGGCCGGCCACTCGACGGGGTAGCTGCGCGGCGGCGCCGGCCGCGACATGCAAGCCTTTGCCCGAGTGTTCCACCTCGAGCTGCGCCAGTTCCCGCACAACGTCTGCCGCTTCAACCTCAGCGAGGGCGAGTTGCGCGCGATCGTCGAGCCGTGGGCACGCGAACAGGTAGTGGAGGTCGGGGAACGCAAATGGAGCCCCCACACGGCCAGGCTCACGATCCTGCAAGGCCCACATCTGGATGTGGGGCAGCTCGCCATGGGGCGCGGCTGGCGCAACGCGCAGCGACAGAGCGAGGACGTGACCGAGCGGGTGGTTGCGGCGGCCGGGGAGGCGGGCGACGGCCCGGGAGCGGGGGCAGCGCTTGCGGTCGAGACGCCCGCGCCGACGGTAGCCGCTACCGACGCGCTGGCGGTTGCGGCCGTCCTTCCGTCTGGGGACCCCGCGCAAGCCGCCCCCGCGGGGGGTTCGCTGGGCAGCGATCCATTCGCGCTTGGCGTGCGGATGGCGGCACTGCTCGGGCCCGACGCGATGCGCCTGCTCGACGCGTGGCGCACCGCCGCCGCAGAATCCCCTGGTCTGGCTCCCAGCGAGACGCTCGCGCTCGCCGAACGCGCCGTCCGCTCGGGAGATGCGACTGCAGGCTGATGCGCCGCTAAACTTCGGTATCGCATCCCGTGGTGGGCGTAGCTCAGTTGGTAGAGCTCCTGGTTGTGGTCCAGGCGGTCGTGGGTTCGAGCCCCATCGCTCACCCCTCTTGAAGGGCCTG
>Ga0116215_1002017_pt1 | contig 12899 bp, 18 predicted proteins | sample Sb_taG_7_FD_89698 | JGI IMG/M metagenome (GOLD analysis project Ga0116215, IMG submission 89698) | Peat soil microbial communities from Weissenstadt, Germany - Sb_50d_2_FS metaG | ecosystem: Environmental > Terrestrial > Soil > Wetlands > Peat | place: Germany: Weissenstadt | collected 2010-09-21 | reverse complement strand
CGACATCGAGGAGGCGACCGAGGGTGTCATGCTGAGCGCCCAGCGGGCGGCCGTGTACCTCGAGCTTGTTCGGCAAGCCGCCGGCGATCGGCTGGTCGTGGCCACCGTCTACCCTCCGACCGACGCCAACTGGGACGGTGGCTACCCCTACCAGGCTATGGCGCCATACGTCGATGCCTTCGCCCCGATGGTCTACTGGGAGTGCACCGATCCCGGCACCGACGCCGCGCTCGACGTGGCTCGCCTCTCGACGCTCCGACCCGTGCACGCCATCGGACAGGCCTTCAACTTCGCTGGCGTCGGCGGCCGGACCGTCTCACCGAGCGGAGCAGAGATCACCGAGTTCTTGAGCGCCAGCCGGCGGGCGGGCGCGCTCGGCGCGTCGTTCTGGGTGTGGCAGGACGCCACGCCGGAGGAGTGGGCCGCCGTGTCCGGCTTCCCCTGGAGCTCGGTTGGGATCCGGCCGATGCCGCCACGGATCAGCCCGAAGAGATCCCGACCCTGATCGCTGGTCAAGGATTCCGGCTAATGCGATGTGGCTGGTTGGAGCATCCCCGAACGTCGCCGGCCTGGAGACATGATGTGGCGTGGACATTCGGAGGGCCGTGCCAGGCGAGAGTGGATTCCTAGCTGCGCTGTGGCTTCGGTCACGTGCGGCTTCGGCCCCATCGATTCCTCCAACCATCCACACCGATGAGGAAGTGCATCAGTGGTTTGAAGACGTCCTACTCCCGACCAGCGAGGTCTGGGTGGCTGATGGCGCTGAGGGACCAGTCGCCTTGATGGTCCTCAATGATGAGTGGATCGATCAGCTCTATGTCGACCCAGCTTCTACGCGAAGGGGCATCGGAGGGTCACTCCTCGATCACGCCAAGACGCGGCGGCCGAGCGGACTCAAGCTGTGGACCTTTCAGAGCAATCTCGACGCCCGACGGTTCTACAAAGAACGTGGGTTCGTCGCCGTTGCTATGACTACGGGCGACAACGAGGAACAAGCGCCCGACGTGTGTTACGTGTGGCGGCCTGTCGGGCCAGAAACACCTCGCTCAGGCAGCGTGCCCCGTCGCCGGGCCAGCGGGTCAGTTCGGCGAATACAAGCAGGCGTTATCTCGTTGCCGTTCCTAAACTTGAGAGGTGACCAGTCGGAGGCGGATGATCCCTCTAGTGCTGATTGGCGTCGTCGTTCTGCTGACGCTCGGAGCCGCCGTGGTCGGTGTACTCGGCAGCCCATCTCCGGAGCAGATTTCGCTTCAGACCGCAGCTGAGCGGACTGCTGAGGCACCGGACTTCAGCTATACGGTCTACAACCAGCTCAAGTCCTCGGAACCCGGCGTACCTACGGTCTCAGTCCGTGCCTACGACGTGTGGCGAGCGCCGGACCAATGGCAGGTCAGGAACCCCCTCGACGGTGGCACCTCTGTGACCACGGTCTCCGGTTCGATCCTCCATGTGCAGGACGATCATGGCCCATCGTTGACGTTTCGGCTCCCATCGTCGAGCGCTACCGAATCCTTGACGGATCCGAACAGCCCCGTTCTTTCCCTTCCTCCCCTTGGGCTCTTGTTCGCGGCCACGAGCGTCACCCGCAACGGAGACATGTACTCGTTCATCGTTCCGCGTCTGAACGTCGGTGTGAGCGGATGGGTGGCCTACGCCCCGTTGTCACACACCACGCTTCCGCTCGCGCTCACCGTGGCCCTCAATACGAGAGCGGACGTAGTGATCAAGAACGGGTACGTCGTGTCCTTAGCCTTCCCACATGGGATCCGGCCCCTCCGCGGTGGGGTGTTGCGTCTCGCTGAATGGCACATTTCGGACATCGGCACAGCCACGCTCTACGAGCAGCCAAATCAAGGTGATGGCTAGCCCAGTACGCCAAGACGGGGTGCCATCCTGCGCACCATGGGGGCACTCAGTGACGGCCTCCGAGACTCGACCCCATTTAGGCTTGTCCTGTGAGCTCAGACGACCCCGAGGGGGACGAAGCGACGAGCCTTGGCAACAGCGCACACTGGAGGCTGGCCGTCTGGGGACTCCGGTTGGCGGGGTGGGGCCTGGCTATCGCTGTCGCCGGCCTCGTCACCCGGGTGTGGTCGACAGGTACTGGGTTGGCGATTCTGGCTGTCGGCGTGTGTACCTACCTGATTGGCGTCGTGGTCGTCTACACAGGATTCATCCCGGCCTTCCGGGCGCTTCCAAGGCCGCGACCCTCGTTCTGGCGGCTCAGGTGGGCGCTTATGCGCGACGCTACCCACGCTCGGTCGTAAGGAGCACGCCTGGGGAGGGATCGAGGCGGTGTTCGTCCGAACCGGCCGCCCATCTTCTGTTGCGCTTCACCCCTGACGCCCTGCCCCGTCCGCCGGCAGTGGGATGCACAAAGGCACCTCGCTATGGACCAGGAAACGCCCCAGAAAAGGACTGCCCGAACGCGATGTCGCCCATCATGACGGGTGGAGTGCGGAGGGCTCGTCCAAGCAGCAGGGCCAGAAGGTCCCGGCTGGTGGCTTCGATGACCGCCCTCGCCTGGGTGTGAGGACTCGCGGGTCGGGATTCGACCTTGGTACCATTCACGCTCACCCTGTAGGTGGGTCCATCAGTAGCCACGAGGAGCCAGGAGCCATCTAGCTCGGTGTCGAACGCTCTGTGGTTGGCTCGACGGATGTTCAACCACTCAAGGCGCATCGGGAGCACGGTGCTGATGAAGATCTCGCTCCAGTCGCCAAGGTTTAATCCCAGGTCGGCCCCGTGCACTTCGACCTCCGTCAGTCTCAGGAGCGGAAGGCTCCCGAGAGGGACTGGACCGAGGTCACGATTGGCCAGGGGCTCGACGACGTCTACGCCCCAGGCAGCAGGATCGAGCGCGGACCATTCCTGGTTCAGTTCCTCACTGAGTAGTGCCAACGACTCCACCACATCCTGTGGTGATTCGCCAGGGAGGGGTACAAGCGTCCGGGGACGCTGCGCTTCACGGCCCTCGGGGTAGTACGCCACGGGCACACCTTGCAGTGCAGAACGCGTCATTCGAGAAAGTGCCCCGGCCCCAAATCGAAGGTGACATGCGATGGTCAGGCGGCTCCATTCCGGTAGCTCAGAGGGATGATGCAGTTCGTCATCGCCCAATCCCCTCAGGCTCTCGGCGATGCTTCGGCTCCTCTTCTTGACAGCATGGACTAGCTGTTGGTTGGCCTCGTCAGTGATCGCCACGCAACGCAGTATGGCCACGCCAGCCCATGTGGGTGTGATCACCTGAACGGGCCCCACCTTGATCATCTGATCTGGCCCCACTTGGCGTCCAGCAACGGCGGGGTCCACCAGTTCTGCACTGATGGGCTGGAGCCTGGGCCCTATGGCAAAGAGGTCAAAGGTGGAACTGTTCGAGGAGATCCGTAGAGCCAAGGGCGAATTGGAGAGCCCATCGATTCGTGATCTGTCCCGGCGTTTCGGGGTGCACCGGCGGATGGTGCGTCAAGCGCTTGATTCCTCGCTCCCGCCGACGCGCAAAGTGACGGCTCGCCCGTGCCCGTCGCTCGGGCCGTAGAAGGCGATCATCGACGCCTGGTTGGCCGCCGATGATCTTGTGCCGAAGAAGCACCGCCACACGGCACGGCGGATCTTCGAGCGCCTGGCCGATGAACACAACGCCCAGGTGAGCGAGTCGAGCGTCCGGCGCTATGTGGGTCTAGCCAAGAAGAAGCGCGCCATGAGCCTGGCCGACGTGTGCGTGCCCCAAGACCACCCCCTCGCCGATGAAGCCGAGGTCGATTTCGGTCAGATCAGTTTCGTGTTCTGCGGCGTCTTGATCGAGGCCTGGATGTTCGTCATGCGCCTCTCGGCCAGCGGGAAGGCCTTCCACCGCATCTACTTCAACCAAGCCCAAGAGGCGTTCTTCGACGGGCACGTCCGGGCCTTCGCCCACTTCGGCGGCGTCCCGGTTCGGGTGCGCTATGACAACCTCAAGCCGGCTGTCGTCCGGGTGCTCAAGGGCCGTGACCGGGTCGAGTCCGAACGCTTCATCGCCATGCGCAGCCACTATGGCTTTGACTCCTTCTTCTGCCGACCCGGTGTGGTCGGTGCCCATGAAAAAGGTGGCGTGGAAGGCGAGGTCGGACGGTTCCGCCGGCGTCACCTGGTCCCCATGCCCGACGTCGACTCACTCTTTGCCCTCAATGAGCTCGTGGCCGCCGGGGACGAGCGTGACGACCTGCGCCATGTGGCCGGTCGCCACCTCAGCATTGCGGCGCACTTCGCTCTCGAAGCACCGTTGTTGACCCCACTGCCGGCTGAGCCCTTCGATGTGAACCTGTCCCTCAACTGCCGGGTGGACACCAAGAGCCGGATCTGCGTGCGTCAGTGCTTTTACTCGGTCCCGGTCCGTTATGCCGGACGCCGGCTCGACGTTGCCCTCGGGGCCGACAGCGTGGTGGCTCTTGACGGGGCCAGCGCCGTGGCCCGTCACGCCAGAGCGCCGGGCAAAGGAGCCGAGACGCTCGAACTCGACCACTACCTCGAAGTCCTCGTCATCAAGCCCGGTGCCTTGGCCGGAGCGAGCGCCTTGGTGCGGGCCCGGCGCGCCGCCACATTCAGCCCGACCCATCAGCGATTCTGGGACCACGCCCGCAAGAAGCTTGGTGAGGCGGCCGGGAGCAGAGCCCTCATCGGAGTTCTGTTGCTCCATCGCACCATGACAGGCGCAGCCGTCGAGGCCGGCATGTGCGCCGCTCTCTCTGTCGGCTCTATCGATCCCGAGATGGTGGCGCTCGAGGCTCGCCGTTCGCTCGGTCGAGCGGCCCCCGTCGTCCTCGACAATGAGTCTCTGGCCGTCTTTGACCGCCCGACACCGACGCTTTCGCACTACGACGACCTGTTGGGGGTTGGCTGATGGCCAAGATGACCGACACGGCAGCGGCGGCTTCCATCGGGGCCGCCACCAGAGAACTGCACCTGCCGACGGTGCGCACCGAATCGTCTCGTCTGGCGGAGATGGCACAGCGTGGCCAATCCACCTATCTGGGCTACTTGGCCGAGGTGTTGGCGGCTGAGGTTGACGATCGCAGCGAACGTCGCCGGCAGCGCCGGGTGCACGAAGCCCGGTTCCCGAGGATCAAGCGACTGGGTGACTTCGACCTCTCGGTCGCACCGGGCGTCAATGCCGCCACCATCTCCATGTTGGCGTCTTGTGGGTACTTGGAGGCCGGCGATCCCGTGGTCTTGCTGGGTGACTCAGGAACCGGAAAGAGCCACCTTCTCATCGGGCTCGGCATGGCGGCCTGTGAACAAGGCCGCTCGGTTCGTTACGTCACCTGCGCCGGACTGGTCAACGAACTGGCCGAAGCGGCCGACGAACGGCGACTGTCACGACTGGTCGCTCGTTATGGACGGTTGGAGCTGCTGTGTCTTGATGAACTGGGCTACGTCCAGCTCGACGCCAAAGGGGCAGAGTTGTTGTTCCAGATTCTGACCGAGCGCGAGGAGAAGTCCTCGGTGGCCACGGCTTCGAATTTGCCATTCTCCGAATGGGGCCAGGTGGTCGGCGATCCCCGCCTGGTCGCCGCCATCGTCGACCGGCTCACCTTCAACGCCCACATCATCGAGACCGGCACCGAGAGCTTCCGCTTGAGCTCGACCAAGGCCAAGCGGGGCAGGTAGAGAAACTGGTACTCAGCGGACCCGCTGGAGGGTGGCGTTGACGGCGGCCAGGTCGAAGGCCTCGGCATCGAAGTCCTCACCGGCCCATTCGATGTACTCCTCATGCTCGTCATGGTCGAGGTCGGCAAGTGCCTCGAGCATGGAGGAGTAGCCCCAGGTCCCTCCACAGTCCTCTGGCGGACAGGCCCGCTGTCCTTCGAGGCAGACGGCGTGCTTGAGCACAGGTTTGGCGGGTTCGATCGACTCAACGATCACCTCGTGGCGCCATGAGTCCCCGAAGTCGTACTCATAGAAGAAGCGGGTCCGCTCGGTCACGACGTCGGTCATGACCACCGTCTCTTCGTCGATGTCGTCCATCTCCCATTCAGGATCAGGCCTTCCATAACGCTGCCCGGCGATCTCGAAGGCGTGGAGGTGGTAGTTCTCCCAGCCCATCGCCACCTGGAAGATCAGGTGCAGCTTGGACAACTTGATCTCACCGGGCACGAGTAGGCGCCGCCAGATGGTCGGCGTGTGCTCCATCAGGGAAATACGCAGCTTGACGGCTGTCTTTCCGGGGCCACGAGGGGCAGGGCTGGCCATACCCGCAGATTAGAAGACCTGATCTCAGAATCAGGTGAGGTGGGGCCAGTTCTGATGATCACAGTGGGGCCAATTGGAGTTGACATTCCCACCCATGGAAGCTAGGTCCCCAGTTCGCCGGGACGAGGCGCATCCGAGGAGTACTCTGCCTCTGCGGGAGGGCACATGGATCCCTTTGCTCAGGCACACCTCTCAGAACTGCTTTCTGCTGCTCGGCTGGGACCGCCAGTCCCCACCATTGACCCTGCCAAGCACAACGCGACCACGCTGATGACCTTCAACGCTGCCCTCGCTGCCCTGAAGGGGGTTGGTGCCATCTCAGACGAGGACATGGCGGACTGGACCAATCGCATGCTGGTAGCTCTGGGAGAGGAACCGCTCGAACCCCTTCCAGAGATCGCCGGGGTCAAGAGGGTGAGATTGATCAACTTTGGCGGCAAGCGACCTCCCCGTCGGCCTGATCCACCACCTTTGTCCCGATTCATCGCATTGGTCCCGGTGAACGAACCGACCGACTATTGGAATACGGCGGCCGGGTCCAGATCCTCGGAGTTTGAGCTCTATAGCGACAAGGTGGCCGTCAATTGGAGGCTCGCTCCCATGCCCGACTACGACGCGGTGTTCGCCGCTGAGCTCGCACACCAAGAGCCCGACCTCGAAGGGCTCCCCGACGACTTCAAGAAGATTCTCCGGGAGAAGCTCGTACGCGGGCTTCAGATGCGGAAACGGTTCGTCACCCTCGTTGACGACGTCGGTACGGAGTACACGTCGACGGGTGGCGGGTCGGGTGGCGGTGGCGATGAGAGAAGGGGGAACTCCGACTTCGCTCCGGGGGTGCCGACGGAAGCGCAGCGGTTGACCGTGCAATGGGACCAGATGGAGTTCGACGTCCATCTACCTCCTACCCGGGATTCGCCCTGAGTGTCCCAGTTGCCGGGAATGAGCTACCAGAATGGGCCTCAGATACCTCGCTCGGACAGAGGTGGTGGTTGTGCCGGATCACGCAGCGCTCGTATGGCGGCGACCACAGCGTCCTCTTGGAGCCAGTTGCCCTCGAAGTGACGGTTCGGGTCGGTCATCTGGTTGTAGTACCACCAGAAGAGATAGATGCCAAACGAAAAGACCGTGGCCACGATCCGTCCGACGTAGTTGTTCTCGCCCTTTATCCGAGTCTGATCAGGTTCGGGCACCGCTTGGCCGAAGCGATGGAAGATCAGTGACAGCTCGTACTCCACGCCCACCTCGGCGCAATCGTGTCTTACCAGATCCTTGTCCAACAACACGAAGGCGATGATTTCCACGATGCCGCGTGCGATTACGGCCAACACCAGCCAGATGATGGGATCGCGGAAGTCCCCGGTCATGCGCCTGAGTACGTCCATGTGGGCGCCGGCCCGTTGGAAGGATGGCGTCAGCTCCTCCTGGAGTCCCCGCCGGCCCGCTTCCTCCCACGCGAAGGCAAGGGTGGCATCAAGAAATTCGACTCTGCGCGAATTATGGTCGCGCATGCGCCGGACCAACTGGTAGAAGACGTACAAGCCGTAGATTCCGAGCGTGAGGATGGTCCAGCCGAGCGCCGTCCAGTAACTGAAGATGTAGTCCGTTTCGCTGCGGCGCGACCAGGTGCTGTACACCCGATCAGAGGACGGCATCGGGGGTGGTCCAGGCATCGGACCCGCACCAGGAGCGGCAGTCGGTGGGGCGTCCTGGGGCGGCTGCTGAGCACCAGTCGGCTCACCCACGTTCCCGCCAGAAGCGGGGACCGTGTCGTTCTGCTCGCCCTCAGCCATGGCGCCTCCTCGAACCTTGACCTGGGAACCGATCCTACGAAGTGGTCGATCCGTCGCGACCGAAGATACCGCCGGAACCTGGATGGTTTTCGCTGACGGGCGACAGAGCCCGAGATACCGAGCCACGCCATACGACTCAGGTCGTGTAACGGGCCGAAGTAGCCCCGAACGCATCGGGACGGTGGGACAGTTCGGCACGAGTGGGGCAAGGCGGGTCGCGCATGAGGTGAGACGCACTGGATCGGCACATCTCCAGGGTCCAGAATCCGCCAATGGGTTCGGACCGTGGATCTCGATCTGAAGTCGTGATGTGACCGTCACAATCATCTTCGCCCTGGCCGCCGCCCTGGCAAACGCGGTGCACCTCATGACCCAGCACGCGGCCAGTGTCGGTGTGTCCAACGAGCACCGTGGCTGGGATCTCGTCACCTTCCTGATCCGCCAGCCTCTCTGGCTCCTCGGTTGGGCGGCGGCAGCAGGGGGATTTGCCTTCCAGGCGGTCGCACTCCACAGCGGGCAGCTCTCGGTCGTCCAGCCCCTCCTCGTCACCGAATTGGTCTTCGCCCTGGTCCTGCGCCGATTCTGGGTCCACCAGCACATAGCCAAGATGGCGTGGACCGCCGCACTGGTCACCTGTGCGGCTCTGGTGTTGTTCCTGACCGCGGCCGAGCCCCATGGCGGCCACCTGCAGCCGGACGCGGCCGATTGGGCTTTCGCACTGGCCGTCTTCGGCGGCGCTGTCGCCGTGTTGGCAGTCATGGCGCGCTGGGGATCGCCCGTGCGTCGGGCCGCGCTCTACGCCACCGCCGCCTCGATCACATGGGCCCTGATGGCCGCGTTCATCAAGGCGACCACCAACGTGCTTGCGGCATCGGGCCTGGTGGGCATGCTCGCGCACTGGCCCATCTACGCGTTGATCGCCTCCGCAGTCCTCGGGTCCGTGCTCCAACAGGCCGCCTTGCAGGTCGGCCCGTTGAGTGTGTCCCAACCGCTGATCGTCGTGGTTGATCCCGCCGTCGCCATCGTGTTGAGCGTCTGGATCTTCGACGAGCGATTCACCGTGAGCGTGGCCCAGAAGACCGTCGCGGGCGTGGCTTTCTGTGTCATGGCCATGGGGGTTACGGTCTTGTCGCGGGCAGCGCCCACCGACCTCGACCCCTCGATGCCGGTGAGGCTATGAAGGCTCTACGCGACGAGGCGCCCGGAGTCGTCATGAGCCCGAGGCTTAGGGGTGCCCCCGAACGCATCGGTTGGGTGAGGCACGAGGAGAGCGTGGACGTCCCTGCGCACTATGGATTCTGTCGTGTTGGTGGACATTCCTGAATCTGGCGCTGCTGCACAAACGAGCGAGCAAGTGCGGGTTCGAACTCTCCTCTGAGGCAGAGGTGGGTCAACGGCCGTCTCCTCGGCGCGCGCTTGAGCTGCCGCAATGACCTGGCCCGGCGCCCACATTCCGAGGAGCCGGCGGTGCTGGCGGTGGTGTCTTCGCGGTTGCCACGACAGCCAGTAGGCACCCGCAGCCTTGACGGTCCGGGTTAAGAAGGCATCGCCAGAGGGCAAGAACTCCCAGTCAGCTGGGATCTCGATATCTCCATGCTCGGGATTCCACTGACCATTCTTGGTCGCGTAGACGTCGAGATGCTGCGTTGTAAGAGCTTCAGAGTCGGGCGGCGTCTCCGCATCGTCCACGCTTGGAGCCTTGGTCCGATGCGATCCGCTCCGCAAGCGAAGCCGGACCGAGTTGAGTCTTGATGCGAGATTGGTGGGCTGCGGCAAACTACTTCCCCCCAGGGCCATTTGTTCAGCCAGGGTGAGGAAGCTGCGTCATCTCAGAAGAGCCAAAAATCTTCAGAGGCGAAGTCTGTCAAGCGCCGTCCGCTCACCACATTCGGAGTGATCACGACCCATATGTTGTGAATCCCCTTCTTCCAGGGTTGCGGCACGACGTCGTCGATCTGTCGTATCAGTTCGGACAGGCGCTCGAATTCGACTTCTTCAGCGGCACCACGAATCAGAACGCTCCATCCCGAGTGGTTGACCGTATCTATGTGATCAACTTGAAAGGCGATATCCCGTTCATGCAGGCCGCGCACTTTCGAACCTGCCTCAGAACGGAAGACAATGGTATTTCCAGCGACGGCATAGTTGACCGGGACTGCGGCTGGTCCAACTTCGTCTTGATAGACGAGCCGACCGACGACCTGTTGTCTGAGCAACGTGAAGCACTCGTCCCATGAGAGTTCCTCGAGGATTCGCCTCGGCATGGTCAAAGCGTACGGGCCTTCGACTATGAGGTTCAGAGTCCAAGGACCCTATTGCCACTCGGACGTCTTCAGGGAGGATCTATCCCCGCAGGGTGGCGCCCCGCTCCGGCGATAGCTCTCTCTGGGTTGCGCAAACGCAATTTAGGGGGTTACTCAGCTAGTACGACACTTGCAATCAGAAGAGATGGACACTTGTCGTCATGGCCGAGGCCGCAACTTGAAAGACACCTTGACCTTGGCTCGGTAGGTCTTGACCTGGCCGTCCTCGATCTGGAGATCGAGTTCGACCACTTCGGCAATGCGAAGGTCACGAAGCGACCCAGACGCCTGCTCTACGGCTGCGCTTGCAGCCTTCTCCCAGGATTCCTCACTAGTGCCGACGAGTTCAATGACCTTGTAAACGCTTTCAGCCATGCTTGTCTCCCCTCCTGTGTAGGTTGCCGGAGATTAGGTCTTGCCGAGCGTCTGCGCAGCATTGCCTTGTGGCAGCGCGGATTGTGATTACTTGGTCCCCAGAATCGTCATGCACGGCGCGGCCGACACCTCGGAGCCCGGAGCCGATCAACCGACTGCCGCCCTAGTGCCGAACCTCTCCACCGTCCCGGCGAAAGGGGCACCCTTGGGCCCCACATCTCGACCGTTAGGACTCCAGAAGGCGGAGAGTGTGGATAGCGGGGAATCCATCGAAATGATCCCCGGCAGCAGTGATGACGTCAGCGATGTGCGACGAAGCCATGTGTGCGTCGAGGTCCTCCTGCGACTGCCACTTCTCGATGGTGACAAATGTGCCAGGTGTCGAGTCCGAGGCAAACAGATCGTAGGAAATGCAGCCGTGGTCACCCCTGCTTGCGGCAACGAGCGCCTTTAGAGCCTCTTCTACGATCGCCTCCCCTCCCGGCTTGGCTGTGATCAGTGCGACTACGTCAAGATTGGGCATACCCCACCCTAATTCCAGACCACTACCCGGCGACGTTCGGGGACACCACCTCTTTATCATGGTCTCGTGGCCTCCCAGGTCGTGGACAAGCTCATCAATGCCTCGCCCGCTGCTGTGTATAGGGCGCTCACCGATGGCCAGGTCGTTGGTCTCTGGCGGGCTCCGGAAGGCATGACGTGCACCGTGCACACCTTCGATCCACGAGAGGGCGACGTGTTCCGGATCTCTCTCACGTACGACGACGAGGCCAGGGCGGGCAAATCCACTGAGAACGTCGATACGTTCCAGGGATACTTCCGTGAGCTGATCCCTGAGCGTCTGGTCGTCGAGGTCGTCGAGTTCGAGACCTCGGATCCCGAGCTGAAGGGCGAGATGACTATCACGACGAGTCTGAAAGATGTAGGTGGCGTGACAGAGCTCCTCGCCGTCTTCGAAGAAATACCCGAGGTCGTCTCTCTCGACGACAACGCCACTGGGACCGCTATGTCGCTCTCGAATCTGGCGAAGCTCGTCGAGATCGAGTAATCAAGGAATCTGTCGCGAGTGGACCCGTCGCCAACCCAGGTGGTCCCACAGCCGGCGAATGGGGCGGGTTCTGCCGAGGGCATTTCCATTCCAAACGCGCTACTTCTCGGGATCGTTTCGGTGTTAGATGGATAGATGAAGCGACGGTGTGTGGTGGCCGCTGCCTCAGCAGCGGGCTTGGTGCTGAGCACCGGGCTGGCTCTCGGATCTGCGGCAGCCGCCCCGCAGGCTCACACCGTCCCCGTTCGTTTCGTGCTCGAGCCCAGCTGGCTTCCTGCCGGGTACAGCGCCACCGGCGGTGGTTGGGTCACTCCCGCAGGGGGCTTGCGTGTATATCCGAAGACCGGCGACACGGCCTCGGTCATCTCGGTCGGTTCTGGTTCTGAGAAGCAGCAGAACTCACCGGTACTATTCACCCTCAGTTACTACGGCTTTCACAATCCCGAATCGAAGAGCATCCGTCTCATCGCGTCCACGGAGGTTTCGCCGCCGACGGACGGCGACAGGCCATCGACTCTGAAGCTGGACGGACGGAGAGTGACCATGACCAGCCACACAGAGGGCGCGTTTCATAACATCGTTACGACAGCGTCATGGACTCAGCGGGGTGACGCCATCATTGTGACGACTGAGGGACTCACGACTCACCAGACATCACGTTTCATCACGGGGCTCGTCGAGCACAAGCCGCCTCGCCGATAACGAACAGGTGACCGCCGTCGGCTATCCCACCGTCCCGTTGGCGTACGGGGGCTCACCCTGGACCTATCGTGGCTGCCGGGGAGGTCACGATGAGAATCGAGCTCGAGGCCAATGAGCGCGGTCGTCTGTGGGCTGAGGATCCCAAAGCGTGGAGGCAGCTGTGCACGACCGGGGCTTGTCCCGTGTGCGGTGAAGACCCGCACCCCGAATGGGTCCTGGCTGAAACCGACATCTGCACGATCTCCGCATGGAGTGAAGCGGTCCTCCCCGGTTATGCCTGCGTGCTCTCGAAGCGCCACGTCATCGAACCCTTCGAACTCGAGGATCACGAACAGGCTTCCTTCTTCTAGGACGCCATGGCTGCGGCCTGAGGACTGGCGAAGCTCTTCGGCTCAGTGAAGATGAACTACGAGATCCATGGCAACACCACTCCTCATCTCCACATGCACCTCT
>Ga0116215_1002016_pt1 | contig 12900 bp, 12 predicted proteins | sample Sb_taG_7_FD_89698 | JGI IMG/M metagenome (GOLD analysis project Ga0116215, IMG submission 89698) | Peat soil microbial communities from Weissenstadt, Germany - Sb_50d_2_FS metaG | ecosystem: Environmental > Terrestrial > Soil > Wetlands > Peat | place: Germany: Weissenstadt | collected 2010-09-21 | reverse complement strand
ATTCCTGCTAAGTTCCGCGAATCCCGTTGCAGAGCTGTCTGCTTACCCGTTCTGTCCTTGGCCGACACCAGCGGCACCACCAAAAGACGGATGGGAAAAGACTTACCCTCGGCGATAGTAGGGCGAGCGGGTCACCGTGACAACGTTACGAACGTCATGGTTGCCGCTATGCGTAATCATCATTCACCACGGAGGCACCGAGGCGCGGAGAAGACCAGCTAGAAGAGAAAAAACAGCGGTTAGTTAGAAATTATCAATGCGCTGGAGAGAACCAAACAAGCAGAGAGAAGAAACGGCTTTCTCCGTGGCTCCGTGACTCCGTGGTGAGAAGGAAGCTAGAAGCCCTTGTTGCCGCTGTTGGGAGTGAAATGCAGGGTGAACGAATATCCCGGAAGGCTTACCGGCACGCTGTAATCGGCCGCCACGTAAACTGCCGGCGCTCCCGGGGTGCCAATGCGCTGCACTGTGACCTGCTCCGCCGTGAGCGTAATGTCGTGCTCCTTCGCCCGCTTTATGACGGCTTCGGCCAGGTCCAGGTCGGTCTGGCGCGGATTGGCGCCGCCCACCATCGCGATGTTGTGCAAGTCGTCGTTAAAAGCGTAGTTCGCGAGCTCCGGCGGAATAATCTGAAATCCGCCATAGATGACCGCAACGATGGCCAGAATCCCAACGATGGCTTTGACAGTTCCCATGGTCCCCATCCGCTCCGTCCGCGGACGGGGTGCCCCATTTCTCGCGAGTCTGCGAGAAGTGGATCTCTATTCCGCGCGGCGGAGCAACTGCTGAAAATGCTCCACGATCGCAGAAATCGTAACATCGCGCACTTCCCCGGTCGAACGAATAACAACCTCGACAGTACCTTCGGTAACCTTCTTCCCGACCGTCACGCGAAACGGGATGCCGACCAGATCGGCGTCCTTGAACTTCACCCCCGGCCGCTCGTCTCGGTCGTCGAAAACCACGTCAAACCCAGCCTTTGCCAGGCGCTGGGCAATGTCCTCGGCGGCGGCCTTTACCGCCTGATCCTTCATATTGGTCGCCGACACCACGATCTCAAACGGCGCAATCGCCGCTGGCAGCCAGAATCCGTTCTCGTCGTTGCCCTGCTCGATCGCCGCCGTCAGGATGCGCTCGATCCCGATCCCGTAGCAACCCATGATCGGCATGACTTCCTTGCCGTTCCTGTCGAGCACCCGCGTTCCCATCGACTCGGAATACTTGTACCCCAGCTTGAAGATGTGTCCGATCTCGACCGCCGTATCGATGCGCAACGGCTGGTCGCAATTCGGGCAGGTCTCGCCCGCTGTAGCCACGCGCAGATCGGCATATGCCGTTGGATGAAAGTCCTTCCCCGGCGTGAGATTCTTCAGGTGATAGTCCTTCTTGTTGGCGCCCGCGATCAGATTCGCGCGCCCCTCGAGCGCCTTGTCGACCAGCAGGACCGGCTTGCCGTCGTGATTCTTGACATCCCGGGCCCACTCAATCCCCATCGGCCCCAGATACCCCGCCGGAGAATTGAACAATCCTTCAATCTCGCTCTCTTCCATGGCCCGCGTCGCCGCAGCCACCGCGCCGTTCAGCTTGGCTTCATTCAGCTGATGGTCGCCGCGCATGAGCACAACGATCGCCCGGGACTTTTTCTTGCCCGCGCCATCGATCTCGTCGGCCATCATGGCCAGGGTCTTGATCTTATTCTTCGGCGACACGCCCAAGAACTTCGCCACGTCCTCAATCGTCTTCTGCCCCGGAGTGTGCACCAGCAGCGGCTTGCCATCGCCCTCCGGCTTCAAATCCTCGACGGCTTCCAGCTTTGAAGTCGCCCTCTCCAGATTCGCCGCATAGCTGCACCCATCACAGCTTACAATCCGGTCTTCGCCCGCCGGGGTCCGTACAATGAACTCCTGCGAATCCTTTCCGCCCATCGCTCCCGAGTCAGCCTCGACCACCATGTACTTCAGCCCGCAGCGGTCAAAGATGCGGCGGTAAGTCTCGTAGTGCTTCTTGTACGAAACATCCAGCCCGGCGGCATCGAGATCGAACGAGTACGAATCCTTCATGATGAACTGCCGCACCCGCAGCAGCCCGGACCGGGGCCGCGGCTCGTCGCGAAACTTGGGCGCAATCTGATACCAGGTCTGCGGCAGCTGCTTGTAGCTGCGCAACTCCTTCAGCGCAATCGAGGTCATGACCTCTTCTTCCGTCATGCCCAGGCACATGTCGGTGCCCTTGCGGTCTTTCAGACGAAACAGGTTGTCGCCCATTACCGCATAGCGTCCGCTCGCCTCCCAAAGCTCGCGCGGATGCAGCGCCGGCAGATAGAATTCCTGCCCGATCCGGTCCATCTCCTCGCGCACGATAGCGATGATCTTGTTGAACGACCGGTTCCCTAAGAAGAGATAGGAGTAGATCCCGGCCGCAAGCTGCCGGATATACCCCGCCCGCACCAGGAACTTGTGCGAAGCCACTTCGGCGTCCGCCGGCGCCTCGCGCAGCGTGGGAATAAAGAGTTCTGACCAACGATGCATAGTTGAGTTTCTCGATGGAATAAAGAATTTATGATTGTAAACGATTGAACGGAAGGGCTTGTGTAGGGGTAGCCGCCCTCAGCTGTCCAGCCGTGCGATCTTTTGACGAGCTGGCCAGCAGGCGACTAGAATCGCTTTCAGTCATGGCTAAGGCGCACTATCGCTACAACCTCATGCTCCGCCCCGAACCCGAAGGCGGCTACACTGCACTTGTACCTGCGCTCCCGGGCTGCGTGACCTATGGCCGCAATCTGCAAGAGGCACGCGACATGGCCAAGGACGCCATCTCCGGCTACATCGCTAGCCTCCGCAAACACAAAGACCCCGTTCCTCCCGACGATGACACGCTGGTTGCCTCTCTGGACTTGGAATATTCGCGCTAGCCTCTTGACACATAGCTCCGGTGGTCCTACGATGCGCGCGCATCTATGGCAAAATTACCTGCTGTCAAACCGCGCCAAGTCATCCGCTTTCTCGAGCAGAACGGATTCCTCGCAATCGTGACCTGCCAAGGGGAACGCTGATGTCTTTATTACGAGAAGCAGGATTCACTCGCGAGGAACTAATCGACTTTCTGGCCGGACGATGAGCACACGCGGCAACGGACCCGGCTCCGCCTGGAACGCGGTACTCGCGACTTGGCGCTACGCCACCAGTTCTTTCAAAATCTCTTTCCCCAGCTTCTGCGCCTCGCCGAACAGCTTCTGGTATTCCACGAACTTCCGGTTCAGCTCCAGCGCCTTGTCGGTCGACGGATGCTTGCGCAGAATCATGTCGCGCACATGCACCGGGTTGGGCAAAGTCGCGTCCTCGGTCAGTTCCTCCAGCGCCGTATTGGGATCGTAGTGATACATGGGATTGAATCATTGAGCCATTGAGTCATTGACTCAATGAAGGCTCAAGCTCCTTTGTTGTGCTTTGCAGTCGCAATGCCGCGGCACCTGTCGCCAGCAATTCGTGCGCTTCTCTGATGAATAGTTTATCGGGCTCTCGCCACTCAGGTATCCGCAAGGATGAATGCAATGACTCAATGACTAAATGATTCAATGACTCAATTCTTACACCAGTTCCGTGGTCCATAGATCGTGCAAATGCACGATCCCTTCCAGCTTGCCGCCGTCAACAACCATCAGCGACGTAATCTTCTTCTCTTCCATCAGCGCCAGCGCCGTGGCCGCAAACTCGCCGGCCCCAATCGTCTTCGGCTTGCGCGTCATGGCCTCGCCTGCTGTCAGGTCCATCGCGTCTTTCCCGCGCTTTTCCAGCAGTCGCCGCAAATCGCCGTCGCTGATAATCCCGACCAGTTTCTTGCCCTCCACCACCGCCGTCACGCCCAGTTTCTTCCGTGACATCTCGTAAATCACATCGGGCATCTTCGTCTTCGGACCTACGCGTGGCAAGGCATCCCCCGTATGCATCAACGACTCAACGCGCGCCAACCGTTTACCCAGCTTTCCCCCAGGATGCAAATTCGCAAAGTCTTCCTCCTTGAACCCGCGCCGTTCGCTCAAGGTGACGGCCAATGCATCTCCTAAAGCGAGCATGGTCGTGGTCGAGGCCGTCGGAGCCAGCCCCAGCGAACAAGCCTCCTGCGCGATGGAGCAATCCAGCGCCACATCCGCCGCCGCCGCCAAAGTCGACCATGTGGAGCGGACACTATTGTCCGCTGCCTTTGACTTTGCCTTTGATTTTCTGGATATCCCATCGCCAGCAATCTCCGAGGCTGCCCGACCCTTCGCGGTTTTCGAAGGGTGGGTATCCCGACCCATCCCATCCCCGGTCATCGTGATCAACGGCACCTGCAGCCGCTTGATCGTCGCCAGCAACTCCAGAATCTCCTCCGTCTCTCCGCTCGCCGAAAGCCCCAGCACCACATCTCCGCGCACCACCATTCCAAGATCGCCGTGCAGCGCCTCCACCGGATGCAGGTACAAGGCCGGTGTCCCGGTCGAACTCAGCGTCGCGGCAATCTTGCGCGCAATCAGCCCGCTCTTGCCCATCCCGGTGACGACCACGCGCCCCGCGCAGGAAAACATCAGGTCCACGGCGCGCTGAAACGCCGCCGCCATGGGGCCCGCAATGCGGTCCGCAAGCGAGCGTAGCGCCTCTGCTTCGATGCGCACAACGTTCTCACCGGTATGTTTCATGCAAGACGACCGAACCTCAGAAGAGCAGCGTCTCGTGAATCTTCGGCTCACTCGATCGCACTGGTCCGCTCAGCCGCGACAAAATGCAGAATCGTGCCACCCAGCAGCGCGTACAGGCCCAAACTGCTGCGCCACATCGGCGACGCCAGCCCGCGCCCGGTCTCGGCAAAGAACGCGGACACCAGCAACACAGGCGCTGCCAGGAACAAAACGGATCCTGCACACTGCAATCCGCGCCGCACGGACGACCGCCTGGGCACCAGATAAAGCCCCAGCAGCACATTCGCGATTCCGCTGCCCAGAATATAGATGTGCCGCGACCGGTACATGAGCCGCGCACCATCGCTCAACTGGCGCATCGGCGGAGTGTGCGTACGCATCACCATCCCCGTGCCGGCGAACACCAGCAACACGAGAATCCCGAATGTCAGGTGAATGCGGCGCATGATGAGCCGGAAACGCCAATGTTAGCACGCAAATTTTCGCAGAGATGTCGCGGGCCATGCTCCTGGCGCAGCCCCATCGCACCAGCTCAAAAATGATCCTCCGCGCCCGGCGCTCTCCCCAGCGTCCCCAGCCCGCGCGCCTGAATGGCCCGATCCCACGGCCCCGCCTGCCAGTTGTCCCGCTTCTTCTCCGGATGGATCCACGGAGGCAATGCCATCATCAGGTTGCGCCCCGTCGAGTGCACATACGGTTCGTACATCGGCCGCAGCTTCGCCAGTTTCTCCCGCGCCTGGTCCACATCCCGCAGACGCAGGCCCGCCGCACCCAGCGCTTCCCGCAACCGGTTAAATTCCGCTTCGGGCAGGCGATCGGCTGCCGCCGCATCGTAGCGGGCATTCACCACCTGCGCCAGATCCACGGCGGCGTGCCTGGCCATGGCAAACGTCAGCTTTGCCTGTCCCGGAGACACGCCCTCAATGCCGGCAAGAATCAGCGACGTCACATCCAGCATGGTAGTCAGCGCCGCCAGCCACGACTGGTTGCTGTGCTGCGAGCGGAAAAACGTGAGCACCGGATAGGAAATCTGCTCCTCCAGCAGCTGCGCCGACCACGTTTCCCACTCCCGGAGCACTTCATCCAGAACATTCTGGTCGACGCCCGGATCCTCCGACCTTCCGGCCAACCGCACCAGCAACTCCACCGCCGACGGCGGCGATCCCGCACGCGCATCCAGCATCGAAATCTGAATCTCGCGCCGCGAAAAAGAGGAGTAGACCACAGGAATGTACCCGATCACCACACCCAGAAACGCGAACCCCATGCCCGCTTCCAGCACGGACAGTGCGCGCGCCGGCCCCGATGTCGGCACAATGTCGCCGTAGCCCAGGGTGAAAAACGTCTCACCGCTGTGGTAAACGATCCTGCCAAACGTCAGCGGCTCATTGTTCAGCTGCTCGTGTCCGCCGATGCCATACTGAATCAAGGCGAATCCGAAGATCAGCCCCGCAGCCCAGAATCCCAACAGCAAAATCAACGAAAGCGGCCCAAAATATCCCAGAAAATTCTGCTGCCGTCCGAAGGTTTTGATGTAGCTTGCGACTCGCCGCCACGGAATCCACGTGCGCCGGTAGAACCAGGCGGTCAGCCGGAAGTGACGTGTAACCCGCCGCGGCAGAACCACGGTCTCAAAGGCGTCCAGCAGCACACTCCAGAGAATAGCGATGCCAAATACCACCGCGACGACGCTGCCGTGCGCATGCATTGCTGGTCAGGATTGCAATCTAGATGCGCTGGGAAGGTTACCAGATTCCGCAGCAGCCCGTGCCACGGGGCTGAATTGGTGATTGTTGATTTTTGATTGTTGAATGAAAACCTTGCTGCCAATTGGGCCTCTATTCGCCAATCGACAATCACAAATCCAACAATTCGACATCCCCTACTGCGGCTTAGGTGGCGGCTGCTGCGCCGGTGGCGGAGTCTGCGTCTGACCGGCCGGAGGCTTGGTGGCTGGGGTCGTGGGCTTGGCCGCTGGCTTCTTCTTCACCGGCGGCTTCTTCGGCGGTTCCGTGTCGTCCACGATGACTTTCTTCGGAGGCGTCACCGGAACCGCCGCCTGCGCTGTCTTCAGATCGGTCCGCAGGCGCACAATCTCTGCCTCTTTTGCTGACGAAAGCGTCTCGATCCGCTCTGCCATCTGCTTCCGCGTACCCTCAAATGCGTTCAGATCGTTCGAGAGCGACTGCAGATCGTCCTTTGACCCAAACGCGCCCGCCCCTTCAACCACGCTGCCCAGCACGTCGTAGAGCGCGTCCAGATTGCGGTAAAGCTTGAAGGTGGCCGACAAATCCTCGGGTGCCGCGCGCAACTGGGAGACAATCGTGGGCAGCGCCCCCTGCAGGTTGCGCTGAATCGACTCCACATTGCCCAGCGCCTGCTTTTTGTAGGAACCGTCCGCCTTCCAGCGCTCAATGCGCAGATTACCCAGATCAACCAGCGTGTTCTTCGAGGTCGCCTCCAGCTGCGCCAGCATGCCGTTCAGCTGCGTGACCGACGCATACGAAACCGGCTGTCCGGTCTGCCCGCCAGCAGCCTGGCCCATGGTCGAATACTGCGAATTCCCCGGAGCCGCCGTCGCAGCCGGTGAGGATGATCCCTGGCCAAATGCGCCGCTCCAGCTCCCTGCGACCAGAGCGGACAACAGCAACAGAATGAGGGAACGTTTCATCTTAGGGCCGTGCCTTCGCGGAAACAGCATACTACAAGAGCACGAGGCTCCTCACCCCCGGGGTCCTGGATGTGTCCCCCATCGTGTCGCGCAACCCGCCCTAGCGCCGCCGCCATGAACAACACGAGATCTCACGGAAGGGCGAGTTTCTCTGACCTCCTTCGTGCACTTTGTGTCCTTCGCGGTGAAATTAGGACGCCACCGCTTGCGGACCTGATTCGACTCCCGTCTTGCCGAGGACGATAATGAAGAGTATGTATGTCGTTGGATTCTCGCGTTAGCCGTGCCCGATGGCTGCTGGTCGCGGCCTTGCTGGCGGCGTTTCCGGCCCTCGCCCAGGAAACCGCCCGCCGCATCATCCTCAACGACGGCTCGTACCAGCTGGTCACCAAATATGAAATCAAAGGCGACCGGATCCGCTACTTCAGTTCCGAGCGCGATGAGTGGGAGGAACTTCCTCTCGCTATGGTCAACTGGCCGGCTACCGAGCAGTTCGAAAAAGATCGCGCCGCCGCAGCCGCCGCTCCCGAGGCCGTGCAGCTCGATAAGGAATTCGAACAAGAGAAAGAGCGCGAAGACGTCCAGCAGCCCGAAGTCGCCCCCGGACTGCGCCTGCCCCAGGATTCCGGCGTGTTTCTGCTGGAGACTGTCCAGGGTTCGCCGCAGCTCGTCGAAGTGCAGCAGAACGAGGGCGACATTAACCAGAACAGAAAGACCAACGTGCTCCGGGCCGCCATCAACCCGATTGCCGGAGCCAAAGCGACCATTGAACTGGAAGGCGCCCACGCCGCCGTGCAATCCCACGTGGATGTGCCGTCGCTCTACATCAACGTGGAACCTATCCCCGACCAGCCCGATCAGCCGGTCAGCCCGAAAGACTCCGGCCGCAATGGCCCGCAGCAGCCAGAACAACCCGAACAGGCTGTCGTGCCTTACGACCGCTTTCGCATCGTCCGCGCCGAGGTGAAAGGCAACAAGCGCATCGTTGGAGACGTGAAGCGCGCGGTCACCGGCAAACTCAGCCAGGAGCAGCACTTCGTGAAAACCACCATCACCGGCGTCAAGGGGGGCTGGCTCAAGCTCACACCCACCGAGAGCCTGACGCCGGGAGAATATGCCCTGGTCGAGATGATGGGAAAAGAAGGAATGAACTTCTACGTCTGGGATTTCGGCGTCAACCCCAAAGCCCCCGAAAACGCCCACCCCTGGAAGCCAGAAACGAAGCCGGCCGACAAACCAAAGCAGCAGTGACTGGAGGATTGCGTCATTGAGTCATTGAATCATTGAGTCATTGCTTGGCGTCAGGCAACCGCCCAATCGCTCAATGACCCAACCTCTCAATCACTCGATCACCCAATCACTAAATGACTCAATGCCTCAATGACACAATTATTTCAGCAATCCTCTTTGCGCGATCCCGATATTGTCCCGGGTAGAATTCTTCACCATGTACATCATCCCGTCGGCCTGCCGGATCACGTCGTGCGCCGTGCGCGCATCATTCGGATAAGTCGCCAACCCGATCGACGCCCTCACATTGAGATTCAATCCTTCATCCCGGCAAAAGCGCGTAGCCCGCATCGCATCGAGTAACCGCTTCGCCACCACCAGCGCCTGATCCTTGCCCGTCTGCGGCAGCAGAATCACAAATTCGTCGCCCCCGTAGCGAAACGCAAAGTCGATCAGTCGCAGCTGCGCTTTGATCAGGTATCCGATCTCCGCCAACAGCTTGCTACCAATCAAGTGTCCATGCGTGTCGTTGACCGTTTTGAAGTGATCGAGGTCAATAAAGAGCACGCTGAATTCATATCCGAAGCGCGACGAGCGGTAGACTTCAGTCTCCAGCGTCTTATAAAGATGCCGCGCGTTGTACAGCCCAGTGCAGTCGTCGGTGATGGTCAGTTCCTGGATCTTCTCGACCCAGCGCGCGTTCTCGATGGCAATCGCCGCGTAATCGCACAGCGACTGCAGAAAGAACAGTTCGCCATTGTTGAACTGCGACATCTCCACGTTGACCAGCTGAATCACGCCCAGCACCCGCAGCTTTGAGCGCAGCGGCATGCAGATCACTGACTTGGTCTCCCACTTGGTCGACTCGTCAATCCGTTTGGCAAAGCGCGGATCAGCCTCCACATCCGGAACGATGAGTTGTTCGCCATGCTTCGCCGTCCAGCCGGCAATCCCCTCGCCCATCTTGAGCCGCACGTTCTTCAGCGCTTCGGCCGCTTCTCCCACCGCGATGGCGAAATACAGTTCGTCGTTTTCCTCGTCCACCATCAGCAGAGACCAGGTATCCGGGCGGAAGTATTCCGCCATCTTTTCCATGATGGTCTGCAGGATGGAGTCAAGATCCAACGACGACGTCAGCGCCTTGGCCACGTCGTGAAAGATCCGCTGTTCCTGGCTCTGGCGCGTCAATTGAGTGCCGGCCTCAGGCATGCAGAAAAATACCTTTTGTTCCCCGTGGGACGCTGTGGCAGTTTCCAAAAATTATATTCATCCCCTTCATGCAGGGGCAATGAACGTTGGTAACAGGAATCTGTAAAGCCAACGGGATCAGGGTCTTCCGCCTGCGCAGCCGTCTGTCTTGCGATTGCGGTAGTCTATGAAAGTATGCCTAAGAAACAACTTAGAAACTGTGCCCTGGTGACGTCCATTCTGCTCGGCGCTTCCTTGCTTCTTCTGTCGCAGACGAGCACCCCGGTTCCCAATGCGAAGGCCTTTCCGGTCGCCGTTCCAGTCATCGACGGCGGCATCGGCTCCTGTTCCGCCGATGTCACGGTCACAGACGCCTCTGGCGCACCAGTGTACGCCGCCAACGTTACAGTACACATCGCCTACGGATTCATGAATATCCGAAAGCTCGACCTGGAGCTCGGCACCAATGCCGACGGCAAGGCCCGCTTCACCGGCCTGCCCGGCCGCATCAAGCATGGCTTCTACTTCCGCGCTTCCGAGGGCGATCGCAGCGGCGAAGCCTTCGACGATCCCGCCAACACCTGCCAGGCGCAGTTCACGATTGCGCTATTGAAAAAACCGCAGTAGCTCCCCGCCATCGCCGCCTCCTCCCCTGATCGATTACCCATCGCCCAGTCGGATGGCGGTGGCGCACTCATTCGGCTTGTCCTATGATGATCGCGTAATGATGCGGGCGAAGCGGGTATCGCCCCAGCGGGGTCTCTTTGGGCCAATTCGGGGATCGATTCAAAAAAGAGCGCGAAAAGCGAGGCTTCTCGCTGGATGATGTTTCCAACGTCACCAAGATCGGCTCGCGCATGCTGCAGGCCATCGAGGAGGAACACTTCGACCAGCTTCCCGGTGGCGTGTTCAACAAGGGCTTCATCCGCGCCTACGCCAGGCATCTCGGCTTGAACGACGAAGAAGCCGTCACCGAATATCTGGCCTGCCTGCGCCAGGCCCAGATCGACGCGCAGGCGGCGTGGAATCCGCAGGCCCGTCCGCCGGCCCCGGAAAAGCGCCCGCTGGTCACGGACGCCAAGCCCTCGGCCAAATCCACGCGAGACCAGCCTCCACCTCCGCGCGAGGAACTCCCCAACTTGCAGCTTCCCCGAGCGGAGCACGTCCGCCCGCCACGCGGGATCTACGCCGAAAGGCGGGGCGGCTCCATCCCCTGGCGAATCCTCGTCGTTTCCGCCGTGGTGGTTGTCCTGCTGCTGGTCTTGTGGAGTCGCCGCTCGCACCGTATAAGTCCCCCGACGACCGCCAGCGCCTCGCAGACCTCTATTCCGTTAAAGCAGCCTCAAACTCAGCCCGCGAGCTCGCCGGTGGCTGCCTCCGCGCCTCCGACTGCAACGCAGGAACATCCCTACATCCCCAATCCGCAATCGCCTCAGATCTCTTCGTCCACGGGGCAGACCGCGCCGGCTGCCTCCCGCGCCGCGCTTCCGGCTCACCCGAATCCGGCCAGCAGCGCGGACAGTGGGGCCAATTCTCCCGAAAACCAGGCGGGCAATCCCCACGGCGTTAGTCCAGAAGACGGGAAGGCGAATCCGCTGCCGCCGGCCCAGCCGGTTGCGCCCATGGCTCTGGTGATACGCGCTTCGGAGAACTCCTGGATCTCCGTCACTGCCGATGGCCAGCCGGTGAGCCAGGAAACCCTGATCGCTCCCGCGCACACCTCGATCCGCGCCAATCGCGAGATCGTGGTCAGGGTGGGAAACGCTGCCGGGGTCACCTTTCTGTGGAATGGCAAGGAAATTCCCGCTCAGGGAGCCGAGGCTGAAGTGAAAACGGTTGTCTTCGATTCGAGCGGAATGCGGACTGTCTCGACTCCACAGCCCCCTGATCAAAACCGTTAGCTAAGGTTGCTGAAGAATAGTTCGCTCAGCCACCCGCCGAACCACTGATTCTTCCCATCCACGCCCGGAATTCCGCAATTGAACTCGTTCCATAGCGCTCAGGGACAAACCACGTTGCGCCGCCGCACACGCTTTGGTAGCCTCTTGAAGGACTTGAGTTTCATCGCGCCGCCGGATGCGGCCGCGCAGATTTCCGCTGGTCCCGCCAGATCTGGAGTCCAGAGATTTTCTGCTCAATCCGTGCCTGACCTGCATGCGATCACACGGGGAATAAGGAGACGCACAACTTGGCAGCCAAGAATCGCTATTTGTTCACTTCTGAATCCGTCACCGAAGGCCATCCCGACAAAATCGCCGACCAGATTTCCGACGCCATCCTCGACGCCTGCCTTGCCGAAGATTCCACCAGCCGCGTGGCCTGCGAAACCCTGACCGCGACCGGACTGGTCGTCATCGCCGGCGAAATTACGACCAAGGCTTACGTCGATTTCCAGAACGTGGTCCGCGGCACGGTCGGCGCCATCGGCTACGACAACGCCGTCTACGGCTTCGACTGCAACACTTGCGCCGTCATCTCCTCGATCAACAAGCAGTCCGGCGACATCGCCATGGGCGTAGACACCGGCGGCGCTGGCGACCAGGGAATGATGTTTGGCTATGCGGTGAACGAGGGGGTTCATGGAAATGACGAGTTCATGCCGACTCCCATCTACCTGGCGCACAAGCTGACCATGCGGCTGGCGCAGGTTCGCAAGAATGGAACGCTTCCCTTCCTTCGCCCCGACGGCAAATCCCAGGTCACAGTCGAATACGATGCTCACGGCAAAGTGCAGCGCGTGGATGCGGTCGTCGTGTCGACCCAGCACGCCGAGACCGTCTCCAACGACGAACTTCGCTCGAGCATCCTGAAGCACGTCATTCAGGCGGTGATTCCCGCCCACCTGCTCGATGAGTACACCAAGTACCACATCAATCCCACGGGGCGGTTCGTGATCGGCGGCCCTATGGGCGACACGGGCCTGACCGGCCGCAAGATCATCGTCGACACGTACGGCGGAATGGGACGCCACGGCGGCGGCGCCTTCAGCGGCAAAGATCCGACCAAGGTTGACCGGTCGGCGGCTTACATGGCGCGCCACATTGCGAAGAACGTGGTCGCTGCCCATCTGGCCGAGCGCTGCGAAGTGCAGCTCGCCTATGCGATCGGCGTGGCCGATCCAGTCAGCGTGCGCGTCGAT
>Ga0116215_1002005_pt1 | contig 12929 bp, 10 predicted proteins | sample Sb_taG_7_FD_89698 | JGI IMG/M metagenome (GOLD analysis project Ga0116215, IMG submission 89698) | Peat soil microbial communities from Weissenstadt, Germany - Sb_50d_2_FS metaG | ecosystem: Environmental > Terrestrial > Soil > Wetlands > Peat | place: Germany: Weissenstadt | collected 2010-09-21 | reverse complement strand
CGACGAACGCAGGTCGGCCAGGCGGCGCGCCATGACGGCGCGAAATTCCTCGAGAACGGTCGGTCCGGGCCGCGAGCGCCGTGGTGCGACCCACGCCTCGTTGCGGGCACCGATCTCGTTCCCGACGTGCGGGGGCAGCACGTCGAGCGGGGGCGGGGACGGGTCGCCGAGCAACGTGCGCTCGATGCCGATCAGATGCGACACCGCGTCGCGCACCGTCCACCCCGGACACTCGGTGGGCAGGTCCCACTCGGGGTCACCGAAGCCCGACGCCAGGGTGTCGATGGCCTCCCACTCCTCGGCCAGGATGGCGATGACGGGCTCCTCGGTTCCCGTGGTCAACGCGGGCCCCCTTCTCGGCGTGGCGTGCGCCCCGGCGAGTTGTCCCGGGGCCCGACCAGTGTGACAATCCCCCGCCGCGCCGGCCAGCGGCCGGCCCGGACCAGGTTGGCGGGGACCTCCGGGGGTGGAGTCCGCTCCCGACCCCTGCCGGCACGGCACCCACCATCCGCGTGTGCCCGGAGGCACGGGGATAGCTTCGACCCGACATTGGCGGGGCGCACAGTGAGGAGGACGGGCGTGGCTTCGTACGAGGGTTACTGTGTGAAATGCCGTGAAAAGCGGCAGTTCGAGGGTCAGGAAGTCGAGCTCGCCAACGGGCGACGGGCCGCGCAAGGGACCTGTCCCACGTGCGGCACCAAGATGAACAGGATCCTCGGCAAGAAGACCTAGGCCCCGGGGCCACCCCTCCCAGAGCCCGAAACGCGGTCCCTCACCAGGACCGGGGCTGGCCTGTCTCCTGTTCGAGGAGCCCCGCTCGTGGGCGCTGGCTCAGCGACGTTGGAGGGCGTCGAGGATCGCGCCCTCTCGCAGCCCCCACTCGCTCACCACGAACCGCCCCACGCCGAGCTCCGCCGCCACGGTCGCCAGGACCACCGCGCCGACCGGGAGCAGGGGTGCCCGGCGCGCCTGCATCCCCGGAAGCCCCAATCGGGCGCGAAGGTCGAGCCTCCCCAGCTGGTCGGCAAGCTCTGCGACCTGGCGCGCGGGGAGCTCCACCTGGTTGACCTCACCGGGACCTGCCGACGGGCGGCGTCGAGCGCGCGCCGTAGCCAGGCGGGCCAGCGCTCGCACCGTGCCCCCGCTCACCACGGTCCTGTCGGCGACGCCCCGGTACCGGGCCAGGACGCCGGCGATCGGCGCCATCGCCTCTGCCGTCCTGGCCCGCAACGCGAAGCGGTCAGCCTCGGACAGGGGGTCACCGGTTCCGAGCTCGCCACGGAGCCGAGCGGGACCGACGGCCGCGCTGGTGGCCATCACCAGCTGCTCGGAGTCCCCCACCGCCGCCTCGAGGCTCCCCCCGCCGAGGTCCAGCCCCAGCGTCTGGTCCTCGCCCGTCCACACCCCCGCTCGTTGGCCGATGAAGCAGAGTCGCGCTTCCTCCTCACCGTCGAGGACGCGCACCGTCGTCCCGACCACCCGCTGCAGACGCTCCACCACCTCGGCACTGTTGGCGGCGTCGCGCAGCGCCGCGGTGGCGACGGCGACGACGATCTCAGCCCGGGACTCGGCCAGGCCGGCCCGCAGGCGCTTGGCGGCCGCCACCGACGCCGCCACCCGGTCGCGGGGGATGCTCCCCCGTGCTCCCACGCTCAAGCCGAGGTTGAGCAGGGCCCGCCGGTGGAGCACCGGGGTGAGGGAGGCGCCGGGCCCCGCCTCACACACAAGAAGATGGAAGGAGCTGCTTCCGAGGTCCCACACCGCAGCTCGAACCCCCACCGCCGAGAACGTAGCCGCCCCGCCGTCGGTCCCGTGGTTTCAGCTCGGCCAGGACCAGTCGGTGATCTCGGGCGCGTCCTCGCCGTGCTCGCGGGTGTAGCGCCGTGCTTCGAGACGGGCGTCGACCATCTGCTGACGGAGGGCCGCCGAGGGCACTTCGAGCCCCGGGACACGGTCGAGCACGTCGATGACGAGATGGAAGCGGTCGAGGTCGTTGAGCATGACCATGTCGAAGGGCGTGGTGGTCGTGCCCTGTTCCTTGTAGCCACGCACGTGGAGGTTGGCATGGTTGGCGCGGCGGTAGGTCAGGCGGTGGATGAGCCAGGGATATCCGTGGAAGGCGAAGACCACCGGGCGGTCCACGGTGAAGACGGTGTCGAACTCGGGGTCGGTCATGCCGTGGGGATGCTCGGAGTCGGGCTGGAGCCGCATGAGGTCGACCACGTTGACGACACGCACCCGCAGGTCGGGGAGGTGGCGGCGGAGCATGTCCACCGCCGCCATGGTCTCGAGGGTGGGCACGTCGCCGCAGCACGCCATGACGACGTCGGGCACCGATCCCGCGTCGTTCGAGGCGAAATCCCAGACCCCGAGTCCCCGCATGCAGTGCACCATGGCGTCGTCGGGGGAGAGCCAGTCGTACTGGGGCTGCTTCCCGGCCACGATGACGTTGACGTAGTCGCGGCTGCGCAGGCAGTGATCGGCCACCGACAACAGGCAGTTCGTGTCCGGGGGGAGGTAGACGCGGGTCACCGAGGCCTGCTTGTTGACCACGAGATCGATGAAGCCCGGGTCCTGGTGGGAGAAGCCGTTGTGGTCCTGGCGCCACACGTGGCTCGACAGCAGGTAGGTGAGTGACGCCACCGAACGGCGCCAGGGTATGTGGCGCGCCGACTCGAGCCACTTGGCGTGCTGGTTGAACATGGAGTCCACGATGTGGATGAAGGCCTCGTAGCAGTTGAAGAGCCCGTGGCGGCCCGTCAGGAGGTACCCCTCGAGCCAGCCCTGGCAGAGATGCTCGGAGAGCACCTCCATGACCCGCCCGTCCGGGGCGAGGTGGTCGTCCCCCTCGACGGTCTTCGCCATCCACGCCCGGTCGGTGACCTCGAAGACGTCCTGAAGGCGGTTCGAGGCCGTCTCGTCGGGGCCGAAGAGGCGGAAGTTCGTGGGGTTCTCCCTGATCACGTCGCGCAGGAACGTTCCGAGCACCTTGGTCGCCTCCCGCAAAGTGGTGCCCGGCGCCTTCACCTCCGCGCCGTAGGCGCTCCAGTCGGGGAGCTCCAGGTCGCGCAGCAGGACCCCGCCGTTGGCATGCGGCGAGGCGCTCATGCGACGGTCGCCGAGGGGGGCGAGCTCGGCGATCTCGGGCACAGGACGACCCGCCTCGTCGAAGAGCTCGTCGGGCCGGTAGCTGCGCATCCACTCCTCGAGCTGGGCCAGGTGCGCCGGGTTGATCCGGACCTCTGCGAGGGGCACCTGATGGGCCCGCCAGGTCCCCTGGACACGAATGCCGTCGACGAATTTCGGGCCCGTCCAGCCTTTGGGGGTCCGCAGGACGATCATGGGCCACGCCGGGCGCTCTCGGACCGTCCCCGAGCGAGCCTCTGCCCAGATGGTGGCGATCTCGTCGAAGCAGGCCTCGAGCGCGTCCGCCATCCTCCGGTGCACGAGCATGGGGTCCTCGTCGTCGAAACCCCCCTCCACCACGCGCGGTCGGTAGCCGTACCCCGTGAACAGTGCCGACAGCTCCCCCTCGGGGATCCGGGCCAGCACCGTCGGATTGGCGATCTTGTAGCCGTTGAGGTGGAGGATGGGCAGCACCGCACCGTCGGTGACGGGGTCGAGGAACTTGTTGGCATGCCAGCTCGTCGCCAGGGCGCCCGTCTCGGCCTCCCCGTCGCCCACGACGCAGGCCACGACGAGGTCAGGGTTGTCGAAGGCCGCCCCGTAGGCGTGCGCCAGCCCGTACCCCAGCTCACCCCCCTCGTTGATCGAGCCCGGGGTGTCGGGAGCGGCGTGGCTGGGGATCCCCCCCGGGAACGAGAATTGCCGGAACAGCCGGGCCATGCCCCTGGCGTCTCTCGACACGTGGGAGTACAGCTCGCTGTAGGTCCCCTCCAGCCAGGCATTGGCCACCATGGCGGGCCCGCCGTGGCCGGGCCCGCAGATGTAGAGGAGGTTGGCGTCGCGCCGGTTGATCACGCGGTTGAGGTGCGCGTAGAGGAAATTGAGCCCCGGGCTCGTTCCCCAGTGCCCCAGCAGACGCGGCTTGATGTGCTCGACGCGCAACGGCTCACGCAAGAGCGGGTTGTCGAGCAGGTAGATCTGCCCGACGGCGAGATAGTTGGCCGCCCGCCAGTAGGCGTGCAGCCTCGTGAGCTCCTCAGCTGTGGCGGGAGCCCCCGGGCCGGAGACGCCGGGAGACGGGGGGGCCGGATCGTGCATGGGTGTGTCCTCCTTGGCATGGTGGGGATGTGCGAGTCCTCGTGGTCAACGCCGGGTCGAGCAGTCTGAAGCTCAGCGTCCTCGAGGCCGACGATGCGTCGCTCATGACCGCCGAGCTCCCCATGCCGGAGTCGGCTGCGATCGGCGACGTGGTGGCCCAAGCCGTGCGGGACGCCCCTGGTGTCGATGCCGTCGGGCACCGCGTCGTGCACGGAGGTCTCGAGTTCACGAGCCCCGTGCTTGTGGAGGACATCCTCGAGGGCCGGCTCCAGCGCCTGGCCGAGCTGGCCCCGCTCCACAATCCTGCCGCCATCGCCGCCATCCTCAGCCTGCGGTCCCTGTGGCCCGACCTCCCCCAGGTGGCGTGCTTCGACACCGCCTTCCACACCACCATGCCCCCCGAGGCCTCAACCTACGCCCTGCCGGACGCCTGGCGAGGATGGGGGTTACGCCGCTTCGGGTTCCACGGCCTCAGCCATGCCTGGGCCAGCCGGCGGGCCCTCGAGGTCCTCGGGAGCCCGCCAGGCTCGCTCCGGCTGGTGACGGCCCACCTGGGCTCGGGCGCGTCGCTGGCGGCGGTGGCAGGCGGTCGGTCGGTGGACACCACCATGGGCTTCACCCCGCTCGAGGGTCTCGTCATGGCCACCCGGTCGGGAACCGTCGACCCGGGCGTGTTGCTGTGGGTCCTGCGCCATGAGCGGATGACCGTGGACGAGCTCGAGGACGCCCTGGACCGTCGTTCGGGCCTGTTGGGACTGTCGGGGGTGTCGGCCGATCTCCGCCAGGTGCTGGCGGCCGCCGATCATGGCGACGGTCGCTGCCAGCTCGCAATCGACGTCTACGTGCACCGATTGCGCGCCGGGGTCGCCGCCATGGCCGCCGCCATGGGTGGTATCGACGGGCTGGTGTTCACCGGAGGCGCCGGAGAGGGATCGTCCCGGCTGCGCCGGGACACCTGCGGGGGCCTCACGTTTCTCGGGATAGCGCTGGACGAGGCCCGCAACGAGGGTGGCGACGGTGCCCCGGCCGACCGGGTGGTGTCGCGCTCCGACGCCGTTCCCGCCGTGCTCGTCGTCCATGCCAGGGAAGACCGGGAGATCGCCCGTCAGGTCCGAGGGCTTCTGGCCCGTTCTCGCTGAGGGTCCCGTCCGCCCCGCCGCCCGCGACGCGCGACCATGGGTCGTGCGCGCATGGGAGGTCCACACGCCCGGTCCATTGGCCGGCACCCCCGTGCGGATGGTCGAGCGCGACCCACCCCAGCCCGCGCCGGGTCAGGTCCGGGTGCAGGTGTCGACGTGCGGCGTGTGCCGGACCGATCTCCACGTCGCCGAAGGAGACCTGCCCGTGCATCGCCGCGACGTCGTCCCCGGCCACGAGGTGGTCGGCATCGTCGACGCGGTGGGCGCCGACGCCTCGCGTTTCGCCGTGGGCGACCGGGTCGGCATCGCCTGGCTGGCGCGCACGTGTGGACGGTGCCAGTTCTGCCGACGCGGCGACGAGAACCTGTGCCCCGAGGCGACGTTCACGGGATGGGACCTCGACGGCGGGTACGCGGAGGCTGCGGTCGTCGACGAGCGTTACGCGTACCGGATTCCCGACGGTCTTGCCGACGACCAGGCCGCACCGCTGCTGTGCGCGGGCATCATCGGGTACCGCTCCCTGCGTCGGACGCGCCTTCGCCCCGGCGGCCGCCTCGGGATCTACGGGTTCGGCGGCTCCGCCCACCTGACGGCCCAGGTGGCGTTGCACGAGGGTGCCGAGATCCATGTCATGACCCGATCCGAGGAGGCTCGACAGTTGGCACTCGACCTCGGTGCGGCCTCGGCCGGCCCGGCCGACGCCGAGCCTCCGGTGCCCTTGGACGCCGCCATCGTCTTCGCTCCCGCCGGCGAGATCGTGCCCGTCGCCCTGCAGGCACTCGAGCGAGGGGGCGTCCTCGTCATCGCCGGGATCCATCTCAGCGACGTCCCTTCACTTCGCTACCAGGACCATCTCTTCTACGAGCGCGAAGTGCGCAGCGTCACCGCCAACACGCGGCGCGACGGCGAGGAATTCCTGGCGCTGGCCACGCGCATGGGGGTGGTTGCCACCACGACGGCGTACCCCTTGGACCATGCCGACCAGGCCCTCGCCGATCTCGCCGGCGACCGACTCACCGGGGCGGCCGTGCTGCACGTGGCGTCGGCCTGACGCCGGCTCAGGGAATGAGCAGCACCCGGCCGAAGGCCCGGCGGCTCTCGATGTAGGCGTGTGCCTGCGCCGCCTCCGACAGCGGGAACCGGCGGTCGATCACCACCTTGAGCGTGCCTTGTTCGATCTCGGCCAGGTGGCGAGCGATCATGGCGTGCGGGCGGGGACTCAAGAACAGCTCGGCTCCCAGGAAGTACCCGATCAGGCTCTGGTTGTTGGGACGCAACATCGAGACGTCGAGATGCTCCGCGGCGTGGCGACCCGCGTCGCCCACCGTCACGCAACGACCCCGGTAGGCCAGGCTCCGCAGGCTTCCCTGCAGGGTCGGCCCGCCCACGGAGTCCACCACCACGTCCACGCCCCGGCCCTCGGTCAGTCTGCGCACCTCGTCGACGAAGTCGGTCGTGGCGTAGTTGATCCCCTCGTCCAAGCCGAGGGCGAGGAGACGGGACAGCTTCTCGTCGCTGGAGGCGGTGGCCAGCACTCGGGCGCCGGCGCGACTCGCCAGCTGGATGGCGGCGATGCCCACGCCGCTTCCCCCCGCGTGGACGAGCACGGACTCCCCCGCCGCGAGCCGGCCGAACTCGAAGAGACAGTCGTCGGCGGTGCCGAAGGGCACCGGGACACAGGCGGCCTCTTCGATGGACAGCCCGGGCGGCACGGACCAGCAGAACGGGGTGGGCACGGCCCGCAGCGCAGCGTGTGACCCGTCGAGGCCGACGGTGACGACCCGGTCGCCGACGGAGAAGCCTTCGACGTCGTCACCGGTGGCGACGACGGTCCCGGCGCATTGGTAGCCCACGATGTGCGGCGTGGGCCCGAGCTCGCCCATGGCGCGCGCCAGGGTGTCGCCCCCCTCGATGCTGATGGCCTCGACCGCCACGAGCAGGTCCGAGGCGCCCATCACGGGATCGGGGACCTCTGCGTAGCGAAAGACCTCGGGCCCGCCCGTTGCGTCGTAGACGGCCGCCTTCACGACACCACCGGAGATCCCTGGTTGCTCACGACATCTTCTCCGCCGCGTCGAGACACGCCTTCATGAGCCGGAAGCTCCGGGTGTCGCCCGTGGTCCCGATCTCCATCCGGTTCATCACGTATCCCATGCCGAGTTGCAGGTCGGGATCCGCCCACCCCGCCGAGCCCCCCATGCCGAAGTGCCCGAAGGCGCTGGGACCGCCGAGCCCGGCCAGGGCGATCATGCCGCTGTTGACGTTGAACCCCAGGCCCCATTGGATGTCGAGGCCCAGCAGGACCTTGTCGGGGCCTTGGGTCTCCTGTCTCACCGCCCGTTCGACCTGCTCCGGGGTGAGGATGCGAAACGGTTCTCCCGACGAGGACTCGACATCGCTGACGCACGCCCCGTAGAGGAGAGCCAGCGACCGCGCGTCGCAGATCCCGTTGGCCGCCGGGATCTCTGCGGCATGCAGCTGCGGGCTGTGCCACACCTCTTCGTCGGCGAGGGCGCCACCGGGGGCGTACAACGCCTTGAACAGGGGGCCCTCGGGTGCGAAATAGGTCTTGGCCAGCTCGGCCAGCTCCGTCAGCCCCGGTCCGGAACCGGGCGTGCCGTCGTCGGCTCCGGGCAGGTTGGGCGGAAGGCCAGACCTGAGCCCCTCGATGAACGACACGAGCCGGGCCACGCGAGGCTCCTCGGAGGCAGGCAGACCGATGAAGAAGTCGGCCCCCAAGGGACCTGCGATCTCGGTGCGCAGGTACGTGCCGATGCTCGTCCCGGTGACCCGGCGCACCACTTCGCCCACGAGCCAGCCGTAGGTGGTGGCGTGGTAGCCGTGCGCGGTGCCCGGTGGCCACGAGGGGGCCTGCTTCTCGAGGGCTTCGACGACCGGGTCCCACCGCACCATGTCGTCGAACGACATGGTGCCGTCCACCCAGGCCAGACCGGCCCGGTGGGCCAGGAGGTCGGCCACCGTGACCTTCTCCTTGCCGGCTTGGCCGAACTCGGGCCAGTACGTGACGACGGGGGCCTCGACGTCGATCACGCCCTGTTGCGCCAGTCGATTGGCGCACATGGCGGTGACACCCTTGGTGGTCGAGTAGACGAGGACGAGGGTGTCCTCCTCCCAGGCTCTGTCGGTACGGGCATCGGCGATGCCCCCCCACAGATCGACCACCTTCTTGCCGCGGTGGTACGCACCGAAGGCCGCCCCGATCTCGACCCCGGCGTCGAAGTTGGCCTGGAACACGTCGTGCACCGCTTCGAAACCCGGTGCCACCCATCCGCTGGTCGTCGTCACCGTGGCCCTCCCCCGTCTGTCGCCTCAGAAGCGCTGCGACCGGTACTGGAGGTTATGGCCTGTGCCTCCGAGTCCGCATCCTGGGCCGGTCGGACGGTGCATCGCCTTGGTTCGCGTGCCCTCACCAGCCTGCAAAGGGGTTCGCGGCGGTGACACCCCCACGCTCCGGTGAGGCTCGACTCCGCGCCGGAGCACACGTCGAATAGTGTCCATCACAGATGACGACCCCGGAGAAAGCGTGAGATGGACCGACAAGGCTGGTACTCGGACCCCTTCGGGGTCCACAGGTTCCGGCTCTTCAGGGGTGGCGAACCTACGGGACTTGTGATGGACGACGGTGTGGAGACTTACGATGAGCCGCCACCGCCGATCACTGTTCCACTGATCGAGTCCGAGCTTCGGGCGTCGACCGAGGGCAGCCCTTTGTCCACTCCACCACCTAGTTGGTACAACGACCCCCTGGGCGAGGGTCTTCGTTATTGGGACGGAACGATGTGGAGCGACGTCGCGGTACCGTCACAGGTCGAATTCGAAGCTCTCAGTCAGCTTTCGACCCTCGTCAACGACACTCGGGAAGAACCTCATCACGAACATCAACCGGAGGTTCGGCGATCTGAGCCTTCCTCGGCCCCATTGTCTCGACCCGGCTGGTGGCAGGCTTCCGACGACAAGTGGTACCCACCCGAGCAGCATCCCACGTACCTTGCCTCCCAAGGCACCGCAGTCGGTGTCCCCCCGCCAACCGCACCACTGACGCGCCAGTCTGCCACGCCGGCAGAAGTGACAACGGCAGAACACGTTTCGTCGCAATGGGACCGTTACGCGGCCCCAGTCCTCCCACCTCGCCCCGAGCGACCCTTCTACAAGGACCCATGGTTTTGGATCGCTGTGGCAGCGGTCATCGCCTGCCCGATGAGGCGACGCGCTCGAACTTGACGCTGGCAGGACCGATCTCGTGGCTCAGCCTTGCCGACGAGGCGCGTGGCGAATAGATCGAACCTTTCATTTTGCCGTTTCCGTCCTGTCGCGTCGTGTTCAACTGTGCGATCTACCCTGCGACATGTGACCGTTGAAGGACCGCCTGTCGAGTTGCGCGTCGTGGGAGCCACGGGCATACGTGCCCACTCCAGCCGCAAGAGCTCCCTGAGGTATCCGGCACCCGACACAGGACGACGAACGATCCTCTACATCGGTGCCGATCCCGATTGCCGTGTCGTGCTGTCCCGCATCGTCCGAAGATTCGCCCACGTTCATCTCGTCGTGACCCAGACAGGCCGAGAAGGTCGGTTGCTGGCGGTCTCCCTCACCCCGAGTGTCATTGTGCTCGATGCCCAACTACCCGCTTGCGGCGCCCACGATCTGCTGAGCTATCTCGCCCGCTCGGCTCTCACTGCCGCCATTCCGCTGGCGATCGTGTCGGGGGACGAGGACGAGAGGACGAAGTTCATCCGCGCCGGAGCGGCGGCATGGATGACGAAGCCTCTGAGGATCTCCGAGGTCGAGCGTACGACGATGGGTCTCCTCGAACCTACTTCCCCTTGGTAGGACCCGGCATTGTCGATACACCCCGAGCTCGACGATCCCGGAGGGTGTCGCGTGAACGAGAGCCTGTGGGAACGGTCCCGATGACTGACTCGCCGTCGATCTCCAATCTCGTCTCGACCTGGGACACGAGTGTGGCCGGGGTCCTCAACGGACGAAGCACGTTACCCGCTCACCTCGATGCCTGGTTGGCTTCGTTGCGGCAGTCATATCCGCAGGCCTCCGCCACCGCGTCGCTCCCTGAGCCGTTCCTGGGCCGTTTGGACCGGCGTCCCGCCGCCGTCTTTCTGGCCGCCACCGCAGGGAGGGCTTATGTCGGGTCCCATGGTCGACCCGACTTTCAATCTTTGACAGGTGTCTTCGCCAACGAGGTGCGCGAGCTCGGGAGCTATAGCGCGTGGGCGGCTACCTGGACATACTTCAGGAGGCCCTGGACCTCGCTGGTGTCGGCGAACAACATCCATCACCGGCGCCTTCAGTTCCTCCGGCACTGGCACGGAGATGACCGTCTCGACCCTGAGGACATGGTCACCTTTGCGTTGTATCCGTGGCACACGAGCGCTCTGACGACCCGGCTCTATTTCGACGCCGACCTACTGTGGACCTTCGTCTTCGAGCCCATCGTGGCACTTGGTTCTCCACCCGTCTTCACATTCGGACGACCATGGTTCAGCATCCTGCCCACACTCGGCTTCTCCTTGGAATCGCTGGTCGCCATGGGAAGAGGAAACAGACAAGCGACCAGCCGGACCAAGGCTGTCGCAACGTTCAGAGGTCCGAGCGGGCTGCAGATCTTCGCCGAGAGGCACCCGGGAAGTCCCTATCCACCACCCATCGAGGGCGTCACGCAGATGCAAAAAGCGTTGGCGAACATCGGGACACCAGTTCCATAGCCCGAGAAGACGCGCGGCTGGCTGAGGTTCGCCGTAGCCGCCGGGATCACCGAGTGCTTCGAGCCACCCAGAAACCTGGTGAGGTTTCACGCCATACGAGGCTTGATGCCATTCCCTCGACGGCGCGCATGGCTTCCTCCTTCGAATGACATGAGCGCGTAGAGCCACTTCCTACCACCGTGCAGGTGTTGTCCTCACACTCGATGACGACCGCGGTAGGTCTCATCCTGGCAGTGGCCGAATACCTTGCAATGCGCACATTGCGGGAGCGCCTCGCAATCGTGGCAACGGGATAAGGTCCCATAGAGGCACCTTCGGCAATCCAACCAAGGACCTTGAACCTCACCACTCCACGTAGGAAATGCGGCCACTCTTCGAGAACGTCGATCCTCGAGGGAGCACCCGGAGGGTCCAGGTACGGCGTCCGAAGTGTGTAGTTCCGCTCATCACGACCATTCAACCGCCATCATTCGCTCGGTTTGACTGCTCGTACCAACGCGTCGATGGCCACGCGACGGCCCTGGCTTGTGTCGACATCGCGTTGCACATGATCAGCTCGCACGATCCGCAACTGAGCCAAGTCGCTTGCCACCTGGTCGGGAGTGAAGAGCACGGTGGCGTCCTGCGGCCCTCCGTAGCCGCCCATCAAATTCGCCGTGTCGTGGCCAACGACCAGGAGTGTGCCTCCAGCGGCCAAGGCACTTTGAACATGCACCATGACTCGGTGTCGGTCGTCGCTCGGGAGATGCAGGTAGAAGACAATCACCAGGTCGAAGGCTCCGGCCGGCGGGTCCCACTCGACGACGTCCGCCTCCACCCAATCCACCTCGACGTCATGTTCAACAGCGAGGCGGCGCGCCTTGGTGAGTCCGACGGGGGAAAAGTCGGCACCGGTGACGTGCCAGCCGCGCGCGGCGAGCCACACCGCGTTACGACCCTCCCCGCAAGCGACATCCAGTGCCCGACCCGGCGGAAGGTCGGCCACCTCGGCCACGAGGAACTGGTTGGGCTCTGTCTTCCAGACGAACTCTTCTCCGCGGTAGCGCTCGTCCCAGCTCAAGCTGTCCACGACCAACTCCTTATCGCGGGATCTGAAGGATTGGCGTCATTCCGCTCAGTGCTCCAGAGCAGGGCATACAGGACGTCCACCGCCAGATCGCCGCACGCGTCGCCGGATCCGCCTGATGCCCTCGGGCCGGTTGGCACCTATTCGGGCTTCGTGGCAACCCCGGCGCTGAACCAGCTCCAAGGCTTCGGCCCTTTGGCATATCGCTCCTCCACGTGCTCGATCGTGAAGCCTGCCTCGCTGACCAACATGGCCGGCTCTCGCGTGAGATGACAACCGTCGGCCAGGCGCAGCTGCAGCGGTTCGAGTCGGCGTTGCCAGGCGGCGACGCCGGGATCGGGGGCGAGGCCGTGCTCGAGGAAGTGAAACCGGGCTTTCGGGCGCATCACCCGGCGCAATTCGGCGAGTGCCCGTTGCACGTCGGGAATGGTGCACAAGGTGAACGTTGACAGCGCGCTGTCGCAACTGTCGTCGTCGAGGGGGATCGCCTGCCCGTCGAGGCCGATGTGGGTGACGGCGACCGTTGACCGAGCGATTCGCTTGCTGGAAAGGCGCCGAGCGACAGCCGCCGGCTCAACGGCGAAGATCAGCTCGACATCCGTCGGGTAATGGTCGACATTCAGCCCTGACCCGAACCCGATCTCAATCACCCGCCCGGTCAGACCCTCGGTTACCTCGGCTCGCCACCGGCGCAAACCACTCGTGCCGCAGGCCCGATCGACCAGACGGGGCAGAACCTGCTCGCGGTAGAAGCTCATG
>Ga0116215_1002001_pt1 | contig 12939 bp, 10 predicted proteins | sample Sb_taG_7_FD_89698 | JGI IMG/M metagenome (GOLD analysis project Ga0116215, IMG submission 89698) | Peat soil microbial communities from Weissenstadt, Germany - Sb_50d_2_FS metaG | ecosystem: Environmental > Terrestrial > Soil > Wetlands > Peat | place: Germany: Weissenstadt | collected 2010-09-21 | reverse complement strand
GGCCTGCTCCGGGTGGAGGCCAACGGCATCTGCGGCAGCGACGTCGAGACCTTCCGGGGCCATCTCGGCGGCCCCAGGCCGGCCTTCATCCCCGGCCACGAGCCGCTCGGGATCATCGAGGAGATCGGCGAGCGCGCCGCCGAACGCTGGGGTGTCCAGCCGGGCGACCGGGTTGCGGTCGAGGTGATCGTCCCGTGCCGGTCCTGCCAGGACTGCCTGACCGGCCGGTACCAGTTCTGCCGCCACCGCAAGTACGGCCACGGGGTGACCAGCGTCGACACCGAGCCGGCCCTGTGGGGCGGGCTGGCCGAGTACATGTACCTGTCGCCCACCTCGGTGCTGCACAAGATGGACAAGAGCCTGCCGGCCGAGCTGGCCGCGATGTACAACTCGCTGGGCGCGGGCGTGCGCTGGACCTGTCACCTCGGCGAAGTCCAGCTAGGGGATACCGTGCTGGTGCTCGGCGCGGGCCAGCGTGGCATCGCCTCCGTCGTCGCCGCGCGTGCCGCCGGGGCCGGGACGATCATCATCACCGGGCTGGCCGCCGACGAGCACAAGCTGGCGGTGGCGCGTGAGTTCGGTGCCGACCACACCATCGTGGTCGACGGCGACGGCGCCGAGAACACCGTGGAGCGGGTCCTGGCGATCACCGACGGCGCGATGGCCGACGTCGTGCTCGAGCTGACGCCACTGGCCGCCGGGCCGGTCTCGGACGCGCTGCTGGCCGCCCGGCAGGGCGGCAGGGTGGTGCTGGCCGGGCTCAAGGGCCAGCGCGAGATACCGCTGCGGACCGACCTGATCATCAACCGCGCGCTCACGATCCGCGGTGCCTTCGGCGTGGACGCCAGGGGCATGGCGGACGCGATCGCGCTGATCGAGTCCCGCCGCTTCCCGCTGGAAAGGATGCATACCCACACGTTCGGCCTGGACGACGCGGCACTGGCCATCCAGACGCTCGGCGGCGACGTGCCGGGCGAGCACGCGATCCACGTATCCGTCCACCCCGCCCGCTAGCTCGCGCCTGCCCAGGCGCGGGCCTGTCCCGGAGGTTGCCGTGCTCGTCGATGCCCATGCCCACCTGCTGCCACGCGACTACCCGCCCGGCGCGCCCGCATGCTTCCCGCAGATGGAGCCGGTCGAGGGGAGCACCGACCGGCTCCTGGTCTTCGGCGCCATGCGGTTCCGGGCCAGCGAGGTGTTCTTCGAGGCGGAGCGCCGGCTGGAAGCGCAGGACGCGGCCGGCGTCGACGCCGAGGTGCTCACGCCCATGCCGCCGCTGCTGCGCTATGACCTGCCGGGCGCTGACGGCCTGGCGCTGGCCAGGCACGTCAACGAGGCCACCGCGCAGCTGTGCTCCGCCGAGCCGAGCCGGCTGATTGGGCTGGGCATGGTGCCGCTGCAGGATCCGGACGCCGCCACGGCCGAGCTGGCCGCGATCGGTGACCTCGGGCTCGCTGGCGTGGAGATCGCTTCGAATGTGCTCGGTGTCTCGATCGGCGACGAGCGTTTCCTGCCGTTCTTCACCGCGGCTACCCGGCTGGGCCTGGCCATCTTCGTGCACGCCATGCCGGCCGCGACCAGCCGGCTGCCGCCCAAGGCGATGGGCACCTACGTGGTGGGACTTGAGGGCGCGATGGCCGCCGCGTCCCTCATCACCGGCGGCATCGCCGCGAAATGCCCGGAACTCCGGATCGCCTTCAGCCACGCGGCCGGCGGCTTCCCGCTGATGCTGCCGCGCGCGCAGTACTTCTGGGGTGGCAGCTGGAACGAAGAACCGAAGGTGCCCGGGCGGGCGGTCATGCCGGACGACGGACCGGCGCCGATCGAGTTCGCCCGCCGGTTCTACTATGACTCCCTGGTCTTTGACCGCCGGGCGCTGCGCTTCCTGGTGGACTATCTCGGCCCGGACCGGCTGCTGGTCGGCTCGGACTTCCCGGCCATGCCACGCGAGGACCCGGCCGGGCGAACGCTTCGCTCGCTGGACCTGCCGTCGGACGTGCTGGAGGACATCACCTGGCACAATGCCTTCCGGTGGCTGGGCGTCAAGCCGGTGCGCTGAGGTCAGGCGGGCGTACTGACGCGCGCGGACATCGCGCCGGCGACCGGCGTGAATCCGGCGCCCCGCGGCGGAGCGCCGGCCCTCGCCTGCCCGGCCAGCCCCTGGCCGGCCTGCCGTGGCCCGATCATGTGCTGCCCAGACTGCGCGGCCAGCCTACGGGTAATCTCGGCGGATGCCTCGGCGAGCATCCTCGCCAGGACCCGCGGCTTGGCCCGCGCGGACTCGACCACCACGCTTATCGCCGCGGCCAGGCCGCCGAACGGGTCGTGCACGGGCACTGCCACCACGAGATCCGGCAGCGTTATCTGCCCCACCGAGACGGCGTACCCGGACTGCCTGACCTGGGCAAGCTTCCGGCGCAGCTGGGCCGGGTCGGTGATGGTCAGCGGCGTGTATCGCTCCAGCGGACGCTGGAGCGCCTCCTCCTGCAGCTCCCGGTCGGCGAACGCGAGTAGCACCAGGCCGGTGCCGGTGGCGTGCATGGGCCAGCGGTCACCGCACTTGCCGCTGGTCGGGTGGGTGGCGCACGCGCGGATCACCTCTACGTAGACGACTTGCATGCCGTCGCGCACCGCGAGATGTACGTTGCCGCGAGTGCGATGGTGCAGCTCGTCTAGGCAGGGGAACGCCGCCTCCCGCAGGTCAAGCCCGCGCGGCGCGAGGGCCGCCAGTTCGAGCAGCCGCACACCGATGGAGTAGCGCCCGTTCTGGTCCCGCTCCAGCGCTCCCCAGCTCAGCAGCTCGTGAACCAGCCGATGAGTCGTGGACAGGCTCAGCTCCGACCGCCGCGAGATCTCGCTCAGCGAGAGCGCGCGGCTCCTTGGCCCGAAGGCGTCGAGCACAGCCAGCAGCCGCCCGGCGGCGTTCTTGCGAGTTGCCTGCGTACTCGCCTCCGATGCGGAATCGAGCAGTTCCGGCATGCTCACCTTCGCCCTTGGCGCCATCGCTTAAGCCGAGGCATTGTCGACGATTTTGAAGCCAGCTGACGGCTGGATTGTCAGTTAATACGCCTGAAATCATGCTGGCACTTCGGATCCGGTTCCGCAAGAACCAAGCGATTTGAAGCAAAGCACGCCGAACCGCCAGGCGAATCCGCGGTGAACGAGGGGGCCGTAGCCCGGAGCCTCGGACACGGCTTGGCCACGGACGAGCAACAGATCGCCACCGGATCGGGTAGGCCGGCATCTCCCTTTCGCCCCGTGGAAGCGCTGTGGACGGGCACCTGACAGGTCACGGAAGCTAGGCGCGTCACCCGGTGAGGCAATCTCACCGTACTGAGGTCTGCCGACCGCGCCGGCCGGGATCCGGGCAGCGCGGCATAGCGCAGCCGCATGTCCATAGCGGAAGAATCTCTATAGGTGGGAGCATCGACGTGAGACCCAAGACGTTTGCGAGACGCGATATCAGGCGGCCTGCCGTGCGGGTGGCGTCCGTCTGCCTTGCGGCGGTCGCGGCGGTCGGCCTGGCCGCGTGCGGATCGTCGAGCACGAGCGCGACCTCACCGAGCGCGAGCGGGGCGCCGAAGCACGGCGGATCGCTCACCGTGCTGGAGGGCGCCAGCTTCGCCGGAGCCTGGCCGGGCCTCGACCCCGCCACGGACACCGACGGGGCGGCGAACCAGAGCTACATGAACTCCATCTTCGGTGACCTGTTCGAGCTGGGCACCGGGGGAAAGCAGATCCCGGACCTGGCCACGGGATACTCATTCTCGAACGGCGGCAAGACGGTGAACATCACCCTCCGCCAGGGCGTGACGTTCACCGACGGGACACCGTTCAACGCGGCCGCCGTCGTGTACAACTGGAAGCGCGACCTCACCGGCACGTGCACCTGCAAGCCCATCTTCCTCAGCCCGCCGGTCATCACGCAGACCGGGCCGTACAGTCTGTCGCTCACGCTGAGCTACGTCGACGCACCGTTCATCAACGGCATCCAGGACAACATTTTCAACTGGATCGCCTCACCGACCGCCATCCAGAAGATGGGCGAGAAGGCGTTCGCGCTCACGCCGGTCGGCGCCGGGCCCTTCACCGTCGTCAGCGACACCCCCGGCGCGCAGCTGGTGCTCAAGAGGAACCCTCATTACTGGGAGCAGGGCAAGCCCTACCTCGACACCCTGACGTTCAAGCCCGTCGCGGCCGACGAGCCAGCCTACGAGGCGATGCTCGCCAACTCCGGTCAGGCCTACGAGGGGATGTCGACACCCCAGCTCGTGAACACGTTCAAGGCACACTTCACGGTGACCGCCGAGCCGTCTACGTCGCCCTACGACATCCAGCTGAACACCAAGGCCGCGCCCTTCAACAACATCAAGGCCCGGCAGGCGATCTACTACGCCACCAACGCCGCGCAGATAGACCAGAAACTGTTCAACAACACCTATCCGGTGACCCAGTCGTTCACCGCCCAGGCCGGCCTGTTCTACGAGCCGACGGTGCCCGGCTACATCGGTTACGACCTGGCGAAGGCCAAGGCACTGGTCCAGTCGCTGGGCGGCATGAACATCACCCTCTACACCATCACCAGCCCGGTCGCCGAGGCGCTGGACGAGGCGCTGCAGACGCAATGGCAGGCCGCCGGGATGAAGGTAAGCCTGAAGACCTTCGACCTGACCTCGCTGATCGCCACCTTCCAGTCGCACAAGTGGCAGGCGTTCCTGCAGACGGCCGGGGCGTACGACCCGGGTACCGGCGTCGGCGTCGCGTTCCGGTTCGCGTCGTATATGCCGTTCACGGGCGTCTACGACAAGAAGGTCGACAACCTGATCAACGCGGCGGCTTCGACCATCGACAACTCGGCCCGGGCCAAGGACTACGCCGACCTGGCCGCCTACATCGCCCAGCAAGCGTACGGGCCGTTCCTCTTCCCCATCGCCGGATACAACATCGCCGCCAAGGGCGTCTATGGACCGGGGCTGACCACGCCGATCCCGAGCATCGTCGTGAATCCGGGAATCCTGTGGCAGGACGTCTACAACAACAACGGGTGATAATGCACGGATTGCCATCACGATGAACACATCGGTCACCGTAGGGCAGCCAGGGAGTTCCAGCGTGGGGCCGAGCCGCCAGGCGGGCGGTGCACCCCTGCACCGCCGCCTGGCCCGCTCGCCGGCTCTGCGCGTGGCCGGCCGGCGGCTGCTCATCGCCATACCTGTCCTGTGGGGTGTGACGTTCCTGACCTTCGTGGTCCTGAACGCCCTGCCCGGCGACGCAGCCTCGGCCCTGCTCGGGGCCAACGCCACCCCGCAGGAGGTTCGGGCCCTGTCGATCAAGCTGCACCTCAACGAGCCGCTCCTGGTCCGCTACGGGCACTGGCTCGGCGCCGCCCTCCATGGCGACCTCGGCACCTCCCTGTACTACAACCAGAGCGTCACGTCGATTCTGGCGCAGCGATTGCCGGTAACCATCGAGCTGGTGGTGTACGCACTGGTCATCACGTTCGTGGTCTCGGTTCCGCTGGCCGTCGTGTCCGCCCGCCGGCCGCGCGGCGGCATCGACCGGACCAGCATGGCCCTGTCCATGGGCGGCCTGTCCATCGCGCCGTACGTGCTGGCCCTGCTGCTCATCCTGGTCTTCGCCGTGGACCTGCGCTGGCTCCCCGCGCTCGCGCAGGGAACAGGCGGGGACATCAGGGACCTGACCCTGCCGGCGATCACCCTCGCCATCCCGCTGATCGGCTTCTACACCAGGTTCCTGCGCGCCGACCTGCTCGAGCAGATGCAGTCCGAGGACTACACCGTGACCGCCCTGGCCAAGGGCCTCAGCCGCGGGCAGGTGCTGACCCGGCACGCGCTGCGGAATTCCGCTATCGGGCTGATCACGGTCATCGGGCTCAACCTCGCCACGCTCGTCGGGGCGACGGTGATCGTGGAACAGATCTTCGGGTTGTCCGGCATCGGAAGCCAGCTGCTCAAGGCGATCAACAACCGGGACGTGCCCCTCGTCGAGGGCATCGTGCTGGTCTTCGCCACCATCGTCGTCTTGGCCAACCTCGGCACCGACCTGCTCTACGACGTGCTCGACCCAAGGATCCGCCATGGCCGTTCCCATAGCTGACGCACTGTCCCTCGCGCCGCCGGCCGGCGACATCGCGGCCGCCGGCCGGCTGTCCCCGGCGCGCCGGCTGATGCGCTCGCTCGAGGTCGCCGTCCCTGCCGCCGTGCTGGCCCTGCTGCTGTTCTTCTGCTTCATCTGGCCGCTCGTCTATCCGGTGCCCCCACCGGTCGGCGGGTCCATCCTGGACAGCGGCCTGCCCTTGTGGTCACCCGGTCACATCTTCGGTACCGACACGGTCGGCAACGACATCATGTCCCGGATCCTGTACGGCGGCCGGGTGTCGTTCGAGGTGGCCGCCGCCGTCCAGGTCATCGGCCTGGCTGTCGGAGGGCTCCTGGGCATGATCGCCGGCTACCACGGCGGCACGCTGGAGGCGGTGCTGATGCGGGTGCTTGACGTGTTCATCGCCTTTCCCTCGCTCGTGCTCGTCCTGGCCATTGTCGACAGCCTCGGCCAAAGTGAGGTGAACGTCATCTGGGCGCTGACGGCCTTCAGCATCCCGGCCTTCGCGCGGGTCACGAGAGCCGCGACACTGCGGCTGCGGGACCAGCCTTTCGTCGTCGCGGCCCGGCTGTCGAGCGTGAAGACCTGGCGGATCCTGTTCGGCCACATCGTGCCGAATGTGGCGCCGCAGATGCTGACCTTCAGCCTGCTCGGCGCGGGCGTCGTGATCATCCTGGAGGGCGCGCTCGACTTCCTCGGCTACGGCATCCCGGACCCCACGGCGAGCTGGGGCAAGATGATCGCGTCCGGGCAGGCGATGCTATCCGTCAGCCCGAGCCTGGTCATCGTGCCGAGCATCTTCCTGTTCGTGACCGTCGTCTGCCTGAACATGCTCGGCGACGGCCTGCGGGCCCTGTGGGGAGTGCGCTGATGGCCGGATCACTCGGGCAACGGGCCGGCCGCCCGACCGCGACGTCGGCGGGCGCTTCGGGCGCGGGAGGTGCCGGGCCCGGGTCCCGGCCAGGCACCGCCCTGCTCGACGTATCCGACCTGCGCGTGCAGTTCCGTTCTCGCGGCGGCGTCGTCAACGCCGTGCAGGGAGTCAGCTTCACCGTCGAGCCCGGCCGGACGCTGGCGATCATCGGCGAGTCCGGTTCGGGCAAGACCGTCAGCGCGTACGCCGTGCTGGGCCTGCTGCCGCGGACCGCCCAGGTGTCCGGCTCGATCCGGTTCGACGGCATCGAGCTCGTCGGCCGCCGCGAAAGGGACCTGCGGGACCACCGCGGCAGGAACGCGGCGATGGTCTTCCAGAACCCGGAGCGGTCCCTGAACCCGACGATGCGGATCGGCACGCAGATCACCGAGGCGATCCGGTGTCACCTGCCGCTCGGCCGGGCCGAGGCGCACGAGCGAGCCGTCGAATTGCTGCGGATGGTGCGCCTGCCCGCCCCGGAACGGCGCTTCTACGAGTATCCGCACCAGCTGTCGGGCGGCATGCGCCAGCGTGTTGTCATCGCGATCGCGCTGGCCTGCGAGCCCCGGCTGCTGATCGCCGACGAGGCCACGACCGCCCTCGACGTCACCACGCAGGCGCAGATCATGGACCTGCTGCTCGGCCTGCAGCAGGAGCTCGGCACGGCGCTGGTGATGATCAGCCATGACCTCGCCCTGGCCGCCTCCTACGCCGAGGAAGTGCTGGTCATGTACGCCGGCCGGGTGGTCGAGCGGGCCGCGGCCGGGGACCTGTTCGGCAGCGTCCGGATGCCGTACACGCGCGCCCTGCTGAATGCCATCCCGCGGGTCGAGCTGGAACCGCATGTGCTGCTCCCAGTGATCGGCGGGCGGCCGCCGGACTTGTCCACGATAGGGCCCGGATGCTCCTTCGCGCCGCGCTGTCCTGACGCACAGCAGGATTGCCGACTCCAGAGCCCGCCGCTCAAGCAGCACGAGTTCGGCCACTGGTGGGCGTGCTGGCATCCGTGCGGAAAGGGAGACGTCCAGTGACGGCGACACCGCTTGGAGCCCACACCACTGGGGCCGACACCACTGGGGCCGACACCACTGGGGCCGACACCACCGCTGGGACGGCCGGTAGCGACGCTCTGCTCGAAGTCCGCCACCTGGTCCAGGAGTTTGTCCTGCGCGATTACGGCGGAGTGAAAGGCGGGGTCCTGCAAGCCGTGTCCGACGTGTCCTTCGACCTGCATGCTGGCGAGACGCTCGGGATCGTGGGCGAGACAGGGTCGGGGAAGTCGACGCTGGCCCGTTCGGTCATCCAGGCTCCGCCGCCGAAGCACGGCCAGGTGATCTTCGAGGGCCAGGATCTGGTCGGCCTGCCAAACCGGGCCATGAAGTCGGTCCGCCGTGACATGCAGATGGTTTTCCAGGATCCGTTCAGGTCCCTCGACCCGAAATGGACGGTCTCCCGGATCGTCGCGGAGCCGCTCATCGCCTACGGGACCGGCTCCCGCGCCGAGCGCCGCGAGCGCGTCCGTTCGCTGCTCGACCTGGTGGGACTCGACCCCGCCAGCCATGGCGGGCGGCATCCTCGCGAGTTGTCCGGCGGGCAGGCCCAGCGGGTGGCGATCGCCCGGGCCCTGGTGCTAGAGCCCAAGCTGATCCTGTGCGACGAGCCGGTCTCGTCGCTGGACGTCCTGGTGCAGGCACAGGTGCTGAACCTGTTCGAGAAGCTGCGCGCCGAGCTGGGTCTTTCCTACCTGTTCATCGCCCACGACCTGGCGCTAGTCAAGCAGGTCAGCGATCGGGTTGCGGTCATGTACCTCGGCAAGCTATGCGAGATCGGTCCGGTGCGGGACATCTACCGCGAGCCGCTGCACCCCTACACGCTGGCGCTGCTGAACTCCATCCCCAACCCGGACCCGTCAGCGGCCAAGCGGGACACCGGCAGCGTGATCAGCGGCGAACTGCCGTCGCCGCTCGACCCGCCGAGCGGCTGCCGGTTCCGCACCCGCTGCCCGAGGGCGGAGGAACGCTGCGCGGCCGAGCCCCCGCAACTGCGAGCGCTCGCTGACGGGCGCCTGGTGGCCTGTCACTTCCCGTTGTCCCAGGTGGCCACGAGCAAGGCCACCGCTGGCCAGGCGGCCGCTGGTGATGGCGGGGATTGACTCCAGTCAGCCCTCAATCACCTGAAAATTGACCACGTTATTGTTAATGATCTGCCCAGGAGGAGAAGGTCCGCATGCAGGATACGCAGGGCATAGAACAGCAGCCAGCCGCGACCGCAGCGCCGGCCACCGGGCGGCCGCCATTCCGCGCCGACCACGTCGGCAGCCTGCTCCGCCCGCCCGATCTGCTCCGGGCCCGCGACGCCGCCGCCGCCGGGCGGATCAGCGACGAGGAGCTGCGGGCCGCCGAGGACACCGCCATCCGCGAGGTCGTGCGCAGGCAGCAGGAGGTCGGGCTGGCCTCGGCGACCGACGGCGAACTGCGCCGGGAGTCCTGGCACATGGACTTCATCTACCAGCTCGGCGGCATCAAGAAGGTGCAGGACGACACCATCAGGGTGGCGTTCCACAACAAGCAGAAGGACTACGAGTGGGCCCCGCCGTCGGCGCATGTGGTCGCGCCGCTCACGCTCGAGCACACGATCTTCGGCGACGCGTTCGCATTCCTGGCTGACACGGTCAAGACCGCGGTGCCCAAGCTCACGATCCCGTCGCTCAGCATGGTGCATTACCGCGGCGGCCGCTCGGCCATCGACGAGTCGGTCTATCCCGACCTCGGCCAGTTCTGGGCCGATCTGGCGGCGGCGTACGCCGAGGAGGTGCGGCGGCTGTACGAGCTCGGCTGCCGCTACCTGCAGCTCGACGACACCAGCCTGGCTTACGTGAACGACCCCGCTCAGCGTCGGCACATTGCCGAGATCGGCGGGGACCCCGAGCACCAGCACGAGCAGTACATCGCGAACATCAACCGGGCGCTCGCCGGCCGCCCGCCGGACCTGGCCGTGACGACGCACATGTGCCGCGGCAACAACCAGAGCATGTGGGCGGCCGAGGGCAGCTACGATTTCGTCGCTGAGGCCCTGTTCAACGATCTTGACGTCGACGGGTTCTTCTGCGAGTGGGACGACGAGCGCTCGGGCGGGTTCGAGCCGCTGCGCTTCGTGCCGAAGGGCAAGCGGGTCGTCCTCGGGCTCGTCACGACCAAGCGCGGCGAGCTGGAGAGCAAGGACGAGCTGAAACGACGGATCGATGCGGCGGCCAGGTTCACCGACATCGACCAGCTGTGCTTGTCTCCGCAGTGCGGCTTCTCCTCCACCAAGGAGGGCAACGACATCACGCCGGATCAGCAGTGGGCCAAGCTCGCCCTGATCGTCGAGACGGCGCAGGAGGTCTGGGGCTCGCTGTGATTCTCCGGCCGATCCCGCATCTGCCGGACCGGCCGAGGACAACGTCGTCTGAGGAGGCCTGAATATGCCAGCTAACTACCACGCCGATGTGATCGGTTCCCTGCTGCGTCCGCGCTATCTGTGGGAGGCGCGGGCCGCGTTCGAAGCCGGCCAGATGGATGCGCGGGAGTTCAAGCAGATCGAGGACCGCGCGGTCGACCAGGCGATCGCCCTGCAGGAGGGATGCGGGCTCGATGTCATCAGCGACGGGGAGCTGCGCCGTTTCTCGTTCCTCGATCAGCTGCTGGGCGAGATAGAGGGCGGCACCCAAAAAGAAGGCGCGGCGGTCCGTTTCCACGGCCAGGATTCCAGCCAGGACTGGGACTGGCATCCGCCGGTGACCATCACGGGGAAGATTCGCGCGCGGCGGATGATGACCCTTGAGGAGATCAGCTACGCACGCGCCCGGGCGCGGCGGCCGGTGAAGGTGACGCTGCCAAGCCCGCTGGTTCTCTACGGCGCGTGGTCGCCCGAGCTGTCCACGACGGCCTACAAGGACCCCTGGGAAATGTTCGCCGACGCCGCGACGCTCATGCGCAACGAGGCGCGCGAGCTTGCGCGCCTCGGCTGCACCTACATCCAGATCGACTCCCCTGACCTCGGGACCCTCGTTGACCCCGAGAACCGCCAGTTGCGCGAATCGCTCGGCATGCCGACCGAGCGCACGCTCACCGACGGCGTCGACATCATCAATTCCGTCGCTGACGTCCCCGGGGTCACCTTCGGCCTGCATCTGTGTAAGGGCAACTACCAGAGCAAGTGGATAGCCGCCGGCGGCTACCACGATACTGCCGACAAGATATTCGGCCGGATGAACAACATCGACGTGTTCCTGCTGGAATACGACGACGAACGATCGGGGTCGTTCGAGCCGCTGGCGAAAATGCCGGACGACAAGGTGGTCGTCCTCGGCCTGGTGTCAAGCAAGCGCGCCGAGGTGGAGCCCGTCGACGTGCTCACCGCACGCATCAACGAGGCGGCCCGCTACGTCGACCTCGAGCGGCTCGGCCTGTCCACCCAGTGCGGGTTCGCCTCAGTCTCCATCGGAGCGAACCTCATCAGCCAGGACACCCAGCAACGCAAGCTCGAGCTAGTAGCCGAGGTGGCCCGCCAGGTCTGGTAACCGCTCCCGTTATCGCCGTGGCACGCACCACGGCCCGTTCGGCAGAAAAAATCGGAGAAACCCCGCGATGAGAATGCGCGTCCTGCTCGAGCCGCACCACGGCGCCGGCTACGACCAGATCCTGGCCCTGGCCCGGGCGACCGAGGAAGCCGGCTTCGATGCCTTCTTCCGCTCCGACCACTACCTGGGCATCGACCCGGACGACGCCGGCTACCGCCCGACGGACTCGTGGACCACGCTCGCCGGGCTGGCCACCCAGACCGAGCGGGTCCGCCTCGGTACGCTGATGACCGCCTCCACCTACCGCCAGCCGGGGCCGCTCGCGATCATCGTGGCCACGGTGGACGCGATGAGCGGCGGCCGGGCCGAACTCGGCATCGGCGCCGCCTGGTACGAACAGGAGCATCGGTTCTTCGGCATCCCGTTCCCGCCGCTCAGCGAGCGGTTCGACCGGCTGGGCGAGCAACTGGAGGTCATCACCGGACTGTGGCGGACCGCGCCGGGCGAGACGTTCAGTTACCACGGCAAGCACTACCAGCTCGAGGAGTGCGCCAGCATCCCCCGGCCGGCGCCCCACCCCCCACCCACCTCCCCTTCCCTCTTCACACCCCCTTCCATTCCCATCATCATCGGCGGCGCCGGGCTGCGGCGCACGCCGGCCCTGGCGGCGCGGTTCGCCGACGAGTTCAACAGCGGGATGTCCGACGGGCTGGCCGAGCGGTTCGCCAATTTCCGGCGGGTCTGCGGGGAGGTGGGGCGTGATCCGGCAGAGGTTCGGCTGTCCACCACGTTGCCGGTGTGCTGCGGCGAAACCCGCGGCGAGGCCGCCCGCCGGGCCGCCGCCCTGGGCCAGGCCGGGGCCCGGATGCTGCGGATGGGCGTCACCGGCACCCCCGGCGACGTGGCCGCCCGGCTGGCCGAGCTGCAGGCGGCCGGCGCGGACACCGTCTACTTCCACCTGTACGACGTGGCGGACCTAGACCACGTCCGGCTGCTCGGCCGCGAGGTCCTGCCCCGGCTGCAGTGCTAGCCGGCCTGGCCCGCCCGCCACGAGCCCGGCCGTCGGGCCGCGAGCGCGGCACCCGCGTTAGGACGGCGTACCGAGGTCAGCTCGCTGATAGATATCAGAGCTATTGCTTATCTCGAATATCGCTAACCAAAGTCGCTTGGCGCGATCCCGTTTCTGCCGGAAAATGTCCTAGCCGAATGCTAGAATCGAACTAGTTAGTGAACGTTTCGAGCTTGGCCCGTTGGCCCGTTGGCCCGGGGAGAGGAGCCCGACCGCCGGACCACCAGCATCATGGGAGGAGGTGACAACGACGATGAGCGGTGCCCCGTCACCGGC
>Ga0116215_1001996_pt1 | contig 12955 bp, 10 predicted proteins | sample Sb_taG_7_FD_89698 | JGI IMG/M metagenome (GOLD analysis project Ga0116215, IMG submission 89698) | Peat soil microbial communities from Weissenstadt, Germany - Sb_50d_2_FS metaG | ecosystem: Environmental > Terrestrial > Soil > Wetlands > Peat | place: Germany: Weissenstadt | collected 2010-09-21 | reverse complement strand
TGGGATCTGCCCGCCAACCCGATCCTGGTCGCGGGCGAGAACTTCGGCTGCGGCTCCTCGCGCGAGCACGCTCCCTGGGGCTTGCAGGACTACGGCTTCCAGGCGATCGTCGCCCCGAGCTTCGCGGACATCTTCTACTCCAACTGCACCAAGATCGGGCTACTTCCGATCGTGCTAGACGAGCAGCACTGCCAGGCGCTCGCGCGGGCGGGGGAGGGGCAGGTCGACCTACGCGCCCAGGAGGTTCGCTATCCCGACCCCGACAGGCCCGATCACGCGCTCGTCGCAGTGCCGTTCGACATCGACCCGGAGATCCGCCGGCGGCTGCTCGAGGGGCTGGACGACATCGGGGTGACGCTGGCCGAGGAGCAGCGCATCGACGCGTATGAAGGCGAACGTGAGCAGCGCACGCCGCGTATCCCGGTGACTACGGCGCTGTGAGCGCCGGGCCGTTCAGCGGTGAGGAGGGACGCTCTACGTTGGGCTGTCCTGGTAGTCGTCGCGACGGTGGTCAGTCCTCTCGCGGTGCTTGCAGGTAGACGATGCGATCCGCGAGCACTTCATCGACTACGGCGCAGATCGCAGCGACGAGCGCACCGACCCCCGCGGGTCGACGTGAGAACCGGGATGAGAGGGCGATCAGCACGCCGGGATGGTGATTGCCCGCGGTGAGGTGCTCAGCAGAAATGCGCGCGAAGTCGGCTACATTCTCGGTGAGCAGCATGTAGCCATCGGCGACAGCCGCGGCGAAGACCTCGGGGTCAGAGCATCCAGCCAGTCCGAGCTTGACAACGGTGCTCACATCGATGTCGACGGCTCGAAGCGCCTCGGCCAGGGCGGCCGGGTACATCTCGTCGAGCAGCAGCTTCAATGCTTCTCAGCGGCGGCTGTCTCGCGGCGGTGCAGCTCGATGCGCGCGGCGACCTCGTCCGGATAGGCAGTGCGGTAGCGCAGTGCGGCGTCGATCTGGGACCGTGTGAACCCCAGGTCCCCGACGAGCGTGGCGATCGGGTCCGGCTCTGATGCCAGGTCCTGCACCCACATCGCGATCTCCCAGACGTCGGGGCCGCCGATCAGCCCGGCCCGTCGGCCCGTCGGCCCGTCGCGAAACGTGATCAGCGGATGCTCCTCGCGACGCGTCCCTTCCTCGGCGTAGCGACGGAGGCGATCCGAGAGGGTCTCGCCGGCGGCGCGCGCCCGTAGACGCAGACTCTCGGCGAGAGCGTCATCGAGACGCACGGACACGTTGACTGACATGTATACAACGTAGCACATCGTCCACATGTGAGGGCTGGACCGGCTAGGACGTGGGCTCCAGCGCTCCGCCCCGCCCCGTCCTGCTACCGTCGCGCGCCACCATGACCCACCACATCATCACCCTCCCCGGCGACGGGATTGGCCCGGAGATCATGGCGCCGACGCTCGCGCTGCTGAGCAAGCTGGGCGAGTTCGAGTTCGAGGAGCACGCGTTCGGCGGCGCCTCGATCGACGCGCACGGCGTGGCGCTGACCGACGAGGTCGTCGAGGCATGCAGGGGCGCGGACGCGGTGCTGCTGGCGGCGGTGGGCGGCCCGAAGTGGGACACGACGGATCCCCAGAAGCCCCGGCCGGAGCAGGGCCTGCTGGGCCTGCGCAAGGGCCTCGGGCTGTACGCGAACCTGCGCCCGGTGAAGCCGCTGCCGGCGCTGTACGACGCCTCGCCGCTGCGGCGCGAGCGCATCGAAGGCACTGATCTGCTGGTCGTGCGCGAGCTGACGGGCGGCATCTACTTCGGTGAGAAGACGCGCACGGCCACGAGCGCCAGCGACGTGTGCTCCTACACGACGGAAGAGATCGAGCGCATCGCGCGCACGGCCTTCGGAGCGGCGCGCTCGAGGGTCTCGAGCGTGGACAAGGCGAACGTGCTGGAGACCTCGCGCCTGTGGCGCCAGGTTGTCAGCGAGCTGCACGCGCGCGAGTTCCCGCACATAGAGCTGGAGCATGTGCTCGTTGACAACGCGGCGATGCAGCTGGTGTCCGCGCCGCGGCACTTCGACGTGATCCTGACGGAGAACATGTTCGGAGACATCCTCTCGGACGAGGCGGCGATGCTGACGGGTTCGATCGGCATGCTGCCGAGCGCGTCGCTTGGGGGCGATATCCGCTCGTCTGACGGCTCGCTTGGTGATGGGAGCCCGTCCACCCCCGGCCGACACCCGGGCCTGTTCGAGCCGGTGCACGGCTCTGCCCCGGACATCGCTGGGCAGGGCATCGCGAACCCGCTGGCGATGTTCCTGTCGGCGGCGCTGATGCTCAGGCACGGATTGGGCTTGGAAAGCGAGGCGGCGGCTGTAGAATCGGCGGTGCAGCGGGCGCTGGACGCGGGCTTGCGCACCGTCGATCTGGGAGGAGAGGCGGGCACCGCGCAGGCGACCAGGGCAGTGCTCGAAAACATCGCATAGAGGGTGGCGCAGGCAACCGCAGGTGGCCAAGCCGGGCCCCTCGCTAAATTAGTCAAGGAGTCAATGAAAGTGGAGCCGACCGACCTCATCTGGATGAACGGAGATTTCGTCGCCTGGGAGGACGCGAAGGTCCACGTCCTGACGCACGGCCTGCATTACGGCACGGGCGTGTTCGAGGGCGTTCGCTGCTATGACACGGTGCTCGGTCCGGCGGTGTTCCGCAACACCGACCACATCGAGCGCCTGCGCCGCTCGGCGGAGCTGTTCTACATCCAGCTGCCCTACACCGACGAGCAGCTGCGCGCGGCGACGCTCGAGCTGGTTGCGCGCAACGGCCTGCGCGAGTGCTACATCCGCCCGCTGGTGACGCTCGGCTACGGCACGATGGGCCTGAACCCTGCGGGTGCGAGCGTGGACGTGAGCATCGCGTGCTGGGAGTGGGGCACGTACCTTGGCGAGGAGGGCATGCGCGACGGCGTGCGCGCGATGACCTCTTCGTGGCGGCGCATCAGCCCGGACTCGCTGATCCCGCACGCGAAGGCGAGCGGCCAGTACCTGAACAACGTGCTCGCGAAGGTGGAGTCGGTGAAGGCGGGCTACGAAGAGGCGATCCTGCTGGACGACCACGGTCACGTGTGCGAGGGCACGGGCGAGAACATCTACATCATTCGCGATGGCGAGATCGCGACGCCCGGACAGCACAACTCGATCCTCGACGGGATCACGCGCCGATCGGTGATCCAGATCGCGCAGGACCTCGGCTACAAGGTCGTGGAGCGCAACGTGGCGCGCGCGGAGATGTACCTCGCGGACGAGGTGTTCCTGTCGGGGACCGCTGCGGAGATCGTGCCGGTGCGCGAGGTCGACAACCACCCGGTGGGGACGGGCCGGCCGGGCGAGATCACGCGCGTGCTGCAGGCGGCCTTCGACGACGCGATCCACGGGCGCAGCGAACGCTACCGCGAGTGGCTGGACGTCGTGCACGCGACCGACCTTGAGACCCCGGCGGGCGAGGCGCTGACGCCGGCGCAGCGAATTACCGGCGCGACCGGCTAGGGGGCGGGTGTTCGCCGCGGCCGGTCGCAACGACACGCCGCTACCCCACCCTTAGAGGCCGAAAGGAACATCCCGGATGAGCGCCACCACCAATCGCATCGAACTGTACGACGCCACCCTGCGCGACGGCATGGGTGGCGGCGGCCTGACGCTGACCGCGCAGGAGAAGCTGCGCGTGGTGCACGCGCTGGACGAGCTGGGCGTGCACATGATCGAGGCGGGCTTCCCCGCATCTAACCCGAAGGAGCAGGAGCTGTTCGCCCTGCTGGCGGGCGAGCGCCTGGAGGTCGCGGAGATCGTCGCGTTCGGGATGACGCGCAGACGCGAGGTGGCGGCGGACCGAGACGAGGGGCTGCGCATCCTCGCGGAGTCGTTCGCACCGGTGTGCACGATCGTGGGCAAGTCCTCGGTGCTGCACGTGGAGAAGGTGGTGCGCGTCTCGCGCGAGGAGAACCTGGCGATGATCGCCGATTCGGTCGCGTTCCTGGTGGGCGCGGGCAAGCGGGTGCTGCTCGACGCGGAGCACTTCTTCGACGGTTTCGCGCTGGACGCGGCCTATGCCCTGGAGTGCCTGCGTGTGGCCGCCCAGGCTGGTGCCGAGCGCCTGGTGCTGTGCGACACCAACGGCGGGTCGCTTCCTGTTCGTATAAAGACCGCGTTCGCGGTGGTGAGCGAAGCGTTGCCGGGAGTGCCGTTGGGGATTCACACACACGACGACTCGGGGTGCGCGGTGGCGAACACGCTGGCGGCGGTGGAAGCGGGGGCGGGGCAGGTGCAGGGGACGGTGAACGGCATCGGCGAGCGCACCGGCAACGCCAACCTGATCACGCTGATCGCGGACCTGCAGCTGAAGATGGGGGTCGAGCTGCTGCCGGCAGAGCGCCTGGCGCGGTTGACGAAGACGGCGCACTTCGTCGATGAGCTGCTCAACCGCAGCTCCAATGCGGCGCAACCGTATGTGGGCAAGCACGCGTTCGCGCACAAGGCGGGGCTGCACGCGGCCGGCGTGAGCGCCGACCCGCAGACGTTCGAGCACGTCGACCCGGCGGTCGTGGGCAACAGCCGCGACGTGCTGATCTCCGAGTTGTCGGGGCGCGGCACGGTGGTGGAGAAGGCACAGGAGGCGGGGATCGCCGCCGACGAGACGTTCGCGCGCCGGGTGGTGGAGCGCGTGAAGGAGCTCGAGCACGAGGGTTTCCAGTTCGAGGCCGCGGACGGCTCGTTCGAGCTGTTGATGCGCAAGGAGGCGGGCAGCTACGAGCCGCTGTTTCGCCTGGAGTCCTGGCGGGTGATGGTGGAGAAGCACGCGGACGGGCGCGCGACCACGGAGGCCACGATCCGGATCTGGCTGGGCGGCGAGCGCTACGTGCACACGGCCGAGGGCAACGGGCCGGTCAACGCGCTCGACAGCGCGCTGCGCGCCGTGATCGGCGAGATCCACCCGCACCTGAAGGACATCGAGCTCGTCAACTTCAAGGTGCGCATCCTGGATGAGACGAAGGGCACGGGCGCGGTCACGCGCGTGCTGATCGACGCGTCCGACGGGGCGGAGGTGTGGGGCACAATCGGCGTCTCCGAGAACGTGATCGCGGCCTCGTGGGACGCGCTGGTGGATTCGCTGGAGTACGGCATGCAGGGCGAGCGGCGGCTGGCGGCCGCCTCCTCGCTCGGCTCCCCCTTCGGGGACGATGCGACGGGCGGCGCTTAGTGGCCGACCTTGGCGCCGGCGGGCGCGCGTCGGACGAGTCGATCCCGCTCGCTCGCCCCGTGCTGGGCGAGGCGGAGGAGCGGGCGGTGCTGGAGGTGCTGCGCTCCGGGCAGCTGTCGTTAGGCCCTCGCTTGGAGCAGTTCGAGGGCGCCTTCGCGGCGCGGGTGGGGGCGCGGCTGGCGTGCGCGGTGAGCAGCGGCACGGCAGGGCTTCACCTGGCGCTGCGCGCGGTCGGCGTGGGGGAGGGCGATGAGGTGATCACGAGCCCGTTCTCGTTCGTCGCATCGGCCAACGCGGCGCTGTTCGAGCGCGCACGGCCGGTGTTCGCGGACATCGACCCGGTGACCCTGAACCTCGACCCGGACGCCGCTGCGGCGGCTGTGAGCGGGCGCACGCGCGCGCTGCTGCCGGTGCACATCTTCGGCTACCCCGCCGACATGCCCGCGTTCGAGGCACTCGCTGACGCGCGCGGCCTGGCGATCGTGGAGGACGCGTGCGAGGCGCTGGGAGCGGTGCACGCGGATGGGGTGGCGGTTGGCGGGCGCGGACACCCTGCCGTGTTCGGCTTCTACGCCAACAAGCAGCTGACCACCGGGGAGGGAGGCATGGTGACGCTCGCGCAGCCGGCGCTGAAGCAGCTGATCGACTCCGAGCGCAACCAGGGCCGCGCGCCTGACATGGGCTGGCTCGACCACGACCGATTGGGCTTCAACTACCGCCTGTCGGATATCGCGTGTGCGCTGGGGATCGCGCAGCTGGGGCGCCTGGACGCGATGCTCGCAGAGCGCGCGCGCGTGGCCGCGTGCTATCGCGAGGCGCTGAGCGGGATCGACGGGTTGCAGCTGCCGTGCGCGGACACGAACGGAGATCGCCGCGGCTGGTTCGTGTTCGTCGTGCAACTGCCGCACGGCGCCGACCGTGACGAGACGGTGCGCGCGCTGGCGGCGGCGGGCATCCAGAGCAAGCCCTACCTGCCGGCGATTCACCTGATGAGCTTCTACCGCGAGCGCTTCGGGCACCGCGAGGGCGAGTTCCCGGTGTGCGAGGACGTCGCCGCGCGCTCGCTGGCGCTGCCGTTCTTCCCGCAGATGAGCGAGGGCCAGGTGGCGCGCGTCGCGACGGAGCTGCGCGCGGCGCTGGAGCGCGTCCGGCAGGAAGCGGTCGCGCATTGAGGGCCGCGCGCGGCGGGTCGGCGTCGCGCGCTCTGTGCGCGCTGGCGGCGTCCGTAGACTGAGGCGCCTGTGTCGCGCTTTCGCGAGCCCCAGGACCCCATCTTCCAGCGCCTGAACGCGTCGATCGACTTCGACAGGCGGCTGTGGCCGCAGGACATCGCGCAGTCGCGTGCGCACGCGAACATGCTCGCCGAGCGCGCCATCATCAGCGCGGAGGATCGCGACGCGCTGCTGGCGGGGCTCGAACAGGTCGCGCGCGAGCTGGAGCCGCCTGGCGAGTTTCGCTTCGACCCCAACGACGAAGACATCCACATGGCGATCGAGCGTCGCCTCACGGAGATCGCCGGCCCGGTCGCGGGCAGGCTGCACACGGCGCGCTCGCGCAACGACCAGGTGGCGACCGACGTGGCGATGTACACGCGCGAGCGCACAGGCGAGCATCAGCGGGCGCTGAGCGAGCTGATGGCCGCGCTGATCGAACGCGCGCAGGAGCACCTGGATTGGGCGATGCCCGGCTACACGCACCTGCAGCGCGCGCAGCCGGTGTACCTCAGCCACCACCTGCTGGCGTACTTCTGGATGCTCCAGCGCGATCGCGAGCGCTTCGCGTTCGCCGCGCGCGAGGCGGGGCGGCTGCCGCTGGGCGCGGGCGCGCTGGCGGGCGTGAACTTCGACACTGACCGGGAGATGGTGGCGCGCGAGCTGGGCTTCTCGGGGGTGGCGCCGAACTCGATCGACGCGGTCAGCGGACGCGACTTCGTACTCGACTACCTGTCCGCGGCCGCCACCTGCGCCACCCACCTCTCGCGTCTGGGTGCGGAGCTGGTGCTGTGGTGCAGCGCGGAGTTCGGCTTCTGCGAGTTGCCGGACGCATGGAGCGCGGGCTCGTCGATCATGCCGCAGAAGAAGAACCCCGACGCGGCGGAGTTGCTGCGCGCGAAGGCGCCGCGCGTGGTCGGCCACCTGGCGGCCTTCCACGGCGTCATGCACGCGCTGCCGCTGACCTACAACAAGGACCTGCAGGAGGACAAGGAGCACCTGTTCGACACCGCGGACACGCTGGCGCTGACGTTGGCGGCCGCGCGCGGGATGATCGCGGGAGCGCGCTTCGATCGCGAGCGCATGCGCGCGGCGGCGGCGGACGAGCTGATCGCGGCCACCGACATCGCCGACCTGCTCGTGCGCCTGGGAGTGCCGTTCCGCGAGGCGCACGGGGTCGTCGCGGGGCTGGTGCGCACGGCGCTTGACGCGGGCAAGTCGCTGTCGGCGCTGAGCGCGCAGGAGCTTGCCGCGCACAGCGAGATTCTGGCGGCCAACCATGAGCGCTACGAGCGCGTGCTCGCACAGGACTCGTGGCTGGAGTCGAAGGTCTCCGAGGGCGGGACCTCGCTGGCGCGTGTGCGCGAGCAGCTGGCGCTCGCCCGCACGACACTCGCATCGTCCCCGGAGGGGGACGCGCAGCCGTCCGCATGATGCGCTCGACGCTCGACGTGCGTTCGTCCCGCCGTCCGCGTGAGTCCATACGCGCACTGCCGCCTGCCTTCTACGAGCGCCCGGTGCTGGAGGTGTCGCGCGATCTGATCGGCTGCACGGTCTCCTACGGCGGCGCGGCGGGCGTAATCGTCGAGACGGAGGCCTACCACGAGTCAGAGCCCGCCTGCCACGCGTTCGTTGGCGTGACGGCGCGCACGCGCACTCTGTTCGGGCGGCCGGGTCGCGCGTACGTGTACCGCTCGTATGGCATCCATGCGCTGCTGAACGCGGTGTGCGAGCCCGAGGGCGTCGGCGCGGCGGTGCTGATCCGCGCGCTTGAGCCGATCGCGGGGCTCGAGCGGATGCGCGCCAGGCGTGGTGTGGCCGGCGATCACGAGCTGTGCTCGGGGCCGGGCAAGCTCACGCAGGCGCTTGGCGTGTCGCTGGGCGAGAACGACTCGAGCCTATCGCGAGGGCCGGTGCGCATCCTTCCCCGCACGGAGGGCTGGCTGGAGCCGACGGTGCTCGAGGGAGTGCGCGTGGGGATCAGCCGCGCGGTGGACCTGCGCTGGCGCTTCTGCGTGGCGGACAGTCGCCACGTCTCGCGTCCGCGCCCGGCCGATGCGGCGCGCCCGACGAGGGTCGCGCGTCCCCGACGGCCCGCGGCCGCACGAGCAGGCTAACCGCCGGCGCTCGCTCCGCCCGTCGGCGACGGCGAGGTGGAGGTCGGCGGCGTTCCGGAGGAGGATGGCGGGGCGCTGGGGGCTTCCCCCTTCGGGGACGATGCGCCAGCGGGGGCGGGCGTCTGCGCGGGCGTGGGTGTGGCGGCGTGTTCGGGCGTGGCGGTGCGTTCTGGAGTCGCCGCGTGTTCGGGGGCGGCGACGTGTTCGCCGGCCGCGGGTGGCGAGCCGGCGGCGCCTTCGTTGTGGGCGGGGTTGGACGTGGACGGCTTGCCGCCGGGCTTGGAGCCCGAGGAGGACGGGCCGCCGCTGGACGCGCCTTCTTCGGAGGCGCCCGTAGTGGACGCTTCGCCTTCGTGGGTGTTCTTCTTGCCCTTGTTCGCGGCGATGGCGGCCGCTTCTTCGGCGCGCGTCTTTTCGATCCCCAGCGCCGAGACCATGAAGTCGTGCCAGATCAGCGCGGGGAAGGTGCCGCCGAGCACCGGGCCATTGTTGAAGTCGGTGGTCATGGGGATCAGCTTGTTCGGGAAGCCCACCCATACGGCGACCGTGAACTTGGAATCCCAGCCGACGAACCACGCGTCGCCGTAGTTGGAGGTCGTGCCGGTCTTGCCGGCGGCGAACTGGCCGATAGCGGCGGCCCTGCCGGTGCCGTACTGGATCACGGTTTCGAGCATCGAGGTCTCGGTGGAGGCGACTTCGGGGGGGAGCACGCGCGTAGTGGTGACGTGGTTGCGTTCGCTGTGCTTGCCGTCGGGCAGCGGCTGGCCGGCGTCGGTGACTTCCTGGATTCCGACGGGGGCGTCGCCTTCGGCGAGCGTGCCGCTTACGCGCTCACCGCTGTGCGCGATCGTCTCGTACGCGTGCGCCATGTCCAGCGGCGTGACGCCAACGGTGAGCCCGCCGATGGTCATCGCCGGGTTGGTCGACAGCGGCGTCGTGATTCCCATGCGGTGCGCGAGCAAGGCGATCTTGTGGGTGCCGACCTTCAGGCCGACTTCGGCGTAGATCGAGTTGTCCGAGAAGGCGGTGGCCCCGGTGAGGGTGTTCGATCCGGAGTAGGCGCCTTCGTCGTTGTGCACGATGAACTTTTCGTGGCCCCCCGTGTGGGGGACGATGAATTCCTTCTGCTTGGAGGTCCACACGGAGCTCGGGGAGATGCCGTGCTCGAGCGCGGCGGCGAGGTCGAACGCCTTGAAGGAGGAGCCGGGCTGGCGCTCGCCCTCGGTGGCGATGTTGAAGGGGCTTTCGTCGTAGTTGCGCCCGCCGACCATCGCGCGCACCTGCCCGGTGGAGTTTTCGATCACGACGAGCGACGCGGTTGGGCCTTCGGGGTAGGCGAGGTAGTTGTTGACCGCCTGTTCGGCCGCGCGCTGCAGTTCGAGGTCGAGCGTCGTCTTGATGTGCAAGCCGCCGTAGAAGGCGCGCTGTCCGTAGCGTTCGATCACCTGCTGCTGCACCCAGCTCGTGAAGTAGCCGGCGTCGACGCCTTCGACGGTCTGCTCCTGTGGCGCCTGGACCTCGGCGGCCGACGGCAGCGCCTGCTGCAGGCTTTCTTGGTACTGCGCCTTGGTCAGGTAGCCCTGTTCGAGCATCTGCTGGAGCACGACGTCGCGCCGATCTTTGGCGGCTAGAGGATGCTCGGCGGGGTCGTAGGCGGTGGGCGACTGGATGATCCCGCCCAGCAGCGCCGCCTCCCACGGTTTGAGCTGCTGCACGCACAGTTCGTGGCCGGGCGTGCCGCAGCCGAGGTGGTTGACTTCGTGGCCGAAGTAGGTCTGCGCGGCGGCCTCGATCCCGTAGGCGCCGTTGCCGAAGTAGATCGTGTTGAGGTAGGCGGTGAGGATCTTTTCCTTGGACCACTTGTGCGAGAGCTGGTAGGCGAGCGCGGCCTCGCGCAGCTTCTCGAAGATCGTACGGTGCGACTGGGCCTGCAGAGCGTTCTTGATGAACTGCTGCTCGATCGTGGAGGCTCCCTGCACGACGCCTTTGTGCCGGATGTCGTCGAGGAACGCGCGCGCGATGCCGCGGATGTCGATGCCGCTGTTGGTGTAGAAGCGCTTGTCCTCGATTGAGATCACAGCCTGCTTGACGATGTGGGGGATCTGTTCGGGGGTGACGATCACACGGTTCTGCTGGCTGATGATGCCGATCGGGTGGTTGAAGGCGTCGTATAGCGTCGAGCTCTGCTCGTCCTTGTAGAGCGAGAACTTGGTCAGCGACGGCAGGTCGGAGGCGACCGACACGAAGATGCCGAACACGAACGAGATCAGGCCGAGGATCAGGACCGCGAACAGGATCGCCACAAGCCGCAGACGCTTCAGGCGGGTCCTGGCGGCCGACGCGCGCGCGGCCGATTGCGGGTCGGAAGGCTCGGAACGTGGGGTCTCGCCGGGCGCGGGTGGCAGCCGCGGACGCTCCGTGGGCCTCAGGTCGGTCGACACCGCGGGCCTGAGGTGGATGTCGGTGCGATCGTGGTCGCTCATCGGCGGCGGACGGGCCGATCTGTGCGCGATGCGCGCAAGTCGAGTCCCCACGGGACGGACCACGGTGTGCGCGGCGCACGGTGTCGACGAGACACGGTGGGACCGTTCAGGGGGCGAGAGTCTAGCATTGGACATGATGCCGAACGCCGAGCCAGCGGCCGCCGCCGAGGACGACGATCGGCTCGCGCGCGAGCTGGCGGCGGGTGCTGTCGACTGCCTGCCGGCGGGTGCGCTGGCGGCCAAGCTGCGCCTCGCGCGGGCGCAGGCGCGCCCACTGCGCGTGAAGCTGGGCATCGACCCGACCGCGCCGGACATCCACCTCGGCCACGCGGTCGTGCTGGCCAAGCTGCGTGAGTTCCAGGACGCCGGCCACGTGGTCGTGCTGATCGTCGGCGATTACACGGCCCGCGTGGGCGATCCGTCGGGTCGCTCGACGCTGCGCCCGATGCTCTCCGAGCAGGAGATAGACGCGAACGCGGCGACCTTCCAGGAGCAGGCGCTGAAGATCCTTGACGGCGACCCCGATCGTTTGGAGGTCCGGCGCAACGGCGAATGGCTGGACATGCGTCTGGCCGAGCTGCTGAAGCTGGTGGGGACGACGACCGTGGCGCAGCTGCTCGAGCGCGACGACTTCGCCAAACGAATGGCGGGCGGTACGCCGATCTCGATGCTGGAGCTGCTGTACCCGCTGCTGCAGGCCTATGACTCGGTGGCGATTCGCGCGGACATCGAGTTGGGGGGGACAGACCAGAAGTTCAACCTGCTGCTCGGGCGCGACATCCAGCGCGCGTACGGACAACCCGAGCAGGCGATCCTGACGATGCCGATCCTGGTGGGCGTGGACGGGCAGCAGAAGATGTCGAAGTCGCTGGGCAATCAGATCGGCGTGACGGACCCGCCGCAGGAGATGTACGGCAAGACGATGAGCATCCCTGACCAGGCGCTTGCGACCTATCGGCAGCTGCTGCTGGTGCGGCGCGCGGGCGCGGGCGAGACGGCGACCGATCGCAGTTCGGCCAGCGCGGCGCAGGGCCTGTCGCCGCGGGACGCAAAGCGCGCGCTGGCGCGCGCGCTGGTCGCGTGGCTGCACTCTCAGGCCGACGCGCAGGCCGCCGAGCGCCACTTTGACCAGGTGTTCGTGCAGCGCGGCGTGCCGGACGAGGTCGAGCAGGCGCGCTTCGGGTGCGACGAGGGCATGGTGCACCTGCCGGGCGTGATCGCGCGGGAGTTCGGACTCTCGCGCTCGGACGCCCGCCGGCTGATCGACCAGGGTGGCGTGACGCTCGGCGAGCGCCAGCTGCGCGCGGGCGAGCACGATGTGCCGTGCGAGCAGGCCGACGGGCAGGTGCTGAAGGTCGGCAGACGGCGCTTTCGCAGACTGCGCGCCGGCTAGCATGGTTCGGGCGAGCGTCAGGCGCCGGCCCGACAGCGTCGCCCTGACGTCCGGCACCTCGCGAGCCGGCCTGCCACCAGCCCGGCGGAGCGAGCGTTCGCGGCCGGGAGCGAGCCGCCGCTCGACGATCGCGCTATACTGGCTGGTCGGCCCATAACCGCCTTCGGGCGCGGGTCGGATCGGTCTCCTCCAGAAGGAATCCCTTTCGGTGAGGCGCGGCGGTCTTTGAAAACTCAACAGCATGCGCATCTGCGATCCAATTCGGATCGTGGTGTGCGTCCAGGTTCGACCCGCCGACGGGAGCGTCTATGACGCCTCCGGGTGGCGGTCAAGAGTCAAGTAGAGCAGTACCCCGTCATGGTTCGAGGCCACGGTGTATGGGTCTCGTGCTGCCGTAGCCGGTAGTGCGCTTGCGTACGACCGGCGAAAGCAAACCAATGACAGCTTTTCGTGAAGTTCTTCACGGAGAGTTTGATCCTGGCTCAGGACGAACGCTGGCGGCGTGCTTAACACATGCAAGTGGAGCGACGAACCAGGGCTTGCCCT
>Ga0116215_1001984_pt1 | contig 12998 bp, 10 predicted proteins | sample Sb_taG_7_FD_89698 | JGI IMG/M metagenome (GOLD analysis project Ga0116215, IMG submission 89698) | Peat soil microbial communities from Weissenstadt, Germany - Sb_50d_2_FS metaG | ecosystem: Environmental > Terrestrial > Soil > Wetlands > Peat | place: Germany: Weissenstadt | collected 2010-09-21 | reverse complement strand
GTGGTTTTGAACGACTTGTCTTCGCCGGTGCTGGTGCCGGTGGGGTTGGTGGCGTTGATCCTGTAGTGGTAGGTGGTGTTGGGGGTCAGGCCGGTGAGCGCGGCGTTGACCGCGACGGGGCTGGTGCCCGAGCCGGGCAGGCTGGAGCAGGGGATGCTGGTTCCGTAGGTTTCGTCGGTGCCGTATTCGAAGTGGCAGTCGGAGACCGTTTCGTCCTGCGGGTTGACCGTCGCGTTCAGGGTGGCGGTCGTCGGCGCCGCCGCCGACGCAGGTTCGGTGAGCACCGTGGGCGTGTCGTGCTGCTCGGAGAACATCCACGCTGCACCCACCAGGGTGTTGTCGCCGTAGCCGCCGATGACCGCGGTGCGGCCGTCTCCCGACAGCGACACGTCGCGTCCGAAGAGCGCTTCGCCTTTCTCTTCGCCGCCGGTGATCTTCGCTCCGTGTTGGGTCCAGCTCGAGCCCGACCGCGTGAACTCCCAGGCCGCGCCGATTTCCAGGTTGTCGCCGTAGCCGCCGATCAGGGCGGTGTTGCCGTCCGTCGACAGCGCCACGCCGCAGCAGCCGAAATGGCCGGCTTCGATCTCTTCGCCGCCTGTCAGCTTCGGGCCCTGCTGGCTCCAGCTCGAGCCAGAGCGCGTGAACACCCAGGCCGCGCCTGTGTGGAGGTTGTCGGCGCCGCCGCCGATCAGGGCGGTGTCGCCTTCGCCCGAGAGCGCCACGCTGTAGCCGAACTGTGCCGCGCCGGTCTCTCCCGAGCCGGTCAGCTTCGAGCCCTGCTGGCTCCAGGTCGAGCCCGAGCGCGTGAACACCCAGGCCGCGCCCACGTTGGAGCTGTCCGCTCCGCCGCCGATCAGCGCGGTGTTGCCGTCTGCTGACAGCGCCACGTTGAAGCCGAAGTGCGCCGCGCCGCTCTCGCCGGTCGCGGTCAGCTTTGAGCCCTGCTGGCTCCAGGTCGTGCCGGAGCGGGTGAACACCCAGGCCGCGCCGACGTTCGAGTTGTCGCCGTAGCCGCCGATCAGCGCGGTGTTGCCGTCTTCGGAGAGCGCCACGCCGCAGCAGCCGAAGTGGCCCGCGCCGGTCTCGCCCGAGCCGGTCAGCTTGGAGCCCTGCTGGCTCCAGGTCGAGCCCGAGCGCGTGAACACCCACGCGGCGCCCGTGCTCGCGTTGTCTTTGCCCGCGCCGATCAGGGCCGTGTTGCCGTCGGCCGACAGCGCCACGGTGTAGCCGAACTGGGCCGCGCCGCTCTCGCCGGTCGCGGTCAGCTTTGAGCCCTGCTGGCTCCAGGTCGAGCCGGTGCGGGTGAAGACCCACGCCGCGCCGACGGCGGCGTTGTCGGCCGGGCCGCCCACGAGCGCGGTGTTGCCGTCGCGCGAGATGGCGACGCTCAGGCCGAACTCGCCGGCGCCCACCTCGCCGCTGCCGGTGTGCTTCGGGCCCTGCTGGATCAGGGGGTCGATCCGCAGCGGGTAGCGCGCACCGCCGGCGTCCACGCGCAGCCACAGGGTTCGCCCGCTCAACGCCAGCCAGCTGCGCAGCAACCGCCCGCGGGCGTCGGTCACCGTGAGGTCGCCGTAGCGCAGCGATGGCCCACCGGCGTGAAGCAGCTCGAGCGCCCTGCCGCCCGGCGCAAGGTTCGCGGTCACGTTGCCCGACAGCGCCATCGCGAGCGTGAGTGGCCCGGCAGCGGCGCGCACGGGCGCGCGCAAGACCGTGAAGCCCTGCTCGAGGCCGAGGGGACCGTTGACGTACCACTCGCTGAGCGCGCCGCGGGCGTAGGTCACGGAGTTGGCGCGCGCGCTCGGCGCCACGCGCGGGAGCGCGCGCAGGCGGGGGCCGTAGCCCGCCGCGAGCAGGCTCAGGCCGAGGCGCGTGGCACCGGCGCGCACCTCCACGCCCGAGCTCGCGAACCCGACATGCAGCGCCCCTGCGCCGCCCTGCGCCCGCAGGCCGCCGTGCGATGCCGCGTGCATCGCGTAACCGGCGATGCTCGCCCCGAGGGCGGCGGACACCGGGGCCTGCGCCGAGGCGGGCAGGCTCGCGGCGCTCTCGGGCGCAAGGCGCCCGCGCGCGGGTGCCGGCGCGCCGTGCCGCGCTGCGAGGCCGTGGTGCAGGCCGGCGCCGAGGAGCGCCAGCAGGAGCGCAGCAAGGCCCAGGCGAAGCGCGCCCAACCGCCGCGCTCGAGGGCTCGACTGCCATCGTCCTCCGCTCCGACTTGCGATCGAAGGAAGCGTCGCCGCCCTCAGGAACTCCATCTCAGCCCCCTGTCCGTGGAGCGCTTCGGCCGCGGCTCAGGCGAGCGCGGCAACGCTCGGTGGTCCGTCCCCTTGCGGACCCTAGCGCAACCGGGGCGAGCGGCTCAACACCAGGATGTGAACAGCAGCGATCGGTCTCGCGGCCGGTGCTACCAGGCCTGGCCGACGTGGCAGTGGGGGCAGTGCACGGTCGTGGAGACGGGCGCGACGAAGCGGTATCCGCATTCACAGGTGTAGGCGGCGTGGTCGATCGGGCCGCCCGCCTCGCGCACGCGCTGGACCGCCGGGTCCTCACACGCCCTCGCGTCTCTGACGAGCGGAGCCGAGGGGACGCCGGGCGCCGGGCTCTCGGCGCCTCGCCGGTCGCGCCGGCGCGGACGCCGGCGGGTCTGCAAAAGGGGATGTACGGGTCTCGCTCTCATGGTCTGCCACCTCCTAGAACGTCCTGCACACCAGAAGGTTTCGTCCTGGCACCATTTTTTCCTCGTTCTCGGTCGGATAAACGGACGAACGGCCCCCGCGGGACCGCGGCCGCGGCCACACCGGGCCACGTGGACGCCCACGAGGGCCCGGCGCGGGTGCCGCGGGGCCCGCGTGGCGGCGGGGCGCGCACACGAGTTTGAGATACTTCGGGCGATGAACCCCGCGCGCAAGCGAACGGTGCGGCTGGTCGTGGCGCTGAGCACCGCCGTCGTGCTCGCGAGCGCGCTGATCTATACGAGCTTCAGCGCCGCGAGCCCCGCCCTGACGCCCACCGAGCTCGTCCACCAGGCCCAGCCCGGGCGCAGCTACCAGGTGACCGGCACGGTCGTGCAGGGATCGGTGCACCGATCCGGCGAACAGCTCTACTTCAGCGTCGAGGACCGCGCCGGCGGCACGACCATCCCGCTCAGCTACACGGGGACCGTTCCCGATCCCTTCCGCGAAGGGCGCGAGGTGATCGTCACCGTCCAGAAGCAGGGTGCCGGCTACGTGGGCGAACGCAACTCGCTAATCACCAAGTGTCCCTCCAAGTACAAGACGGCGCCATCCAGCGAGCAGCAGAACTACTGAGTGTCCTCCCGCTCGCCGCACACCTGCCGCCTAGACCGTAGGCCGTGATGGCCGGACTCGGCTACGCCTGCCTGCTGCTCGCGCTCGGCGTATGCCTGTATGGCATCGGCGCCTCGCTCTACGGCGTGCGCAGTGGCCGCGCGGAGTTCTCAGCCTCCGGACGCCGGGCCGTGTACGCGCTCGCGGGGATCCTCACGGTGGCGTTCGCGGTGCTCGAGGTGGCCTTCCTGCGCAACGACTTCGCCTTCAACACGGTCGCCGACACCTCCAGCCGCACCACCCCGACCTTCTATCGCGCAGCCGCGGTGTGGTCCTCCCAGGAAGGATCGCTGCTGCTGTGGGCCTGGCTGCTCTCGCTGTGGTCGAGCCTCGCGCTGTTCCTCACGCGCCGGCGCATGCGCGAGATCGCCTCCTACGCGACCGCGATCCTGCTCGGCTTCGGCGGCTTCTTCATTGCGCTGATGATCTTCTACGCCAACCCGTTCGCCACGACCAGGCCGGCGCCCACGGAAGGGGCGGGACTCGATCCGCTGCTGCGCTTTCCGACGATGATGATCCACCCGCCGATGCTCTACTCGGGCTACACGCTGTGCACGATCCCACTCGCGTTTGGCATGGGCGCGCTGCTCGCCCGCAGGGTTGAGGCCGACTGGATCAAAGTCATCAGGCGCTTCGCGTTCGCGGCCTGGCTCGCGCTCGGCGCCGGCATCCTGCTCGGGGCGCGCTGGTCCTACTCGGAGCTCGGCTGGGGCGGCTACTGGGGCTGGGACGCCGTCGAGAACGCCTCGCTGATGCCCTGGCTGACCGCCACCGCGTTCCTGCACTCGCTGATGATCCAGGAGAAACGCGGGATGCTCAAGGTGTGGAACATCTCGCTTGTGCTGGCCACGGGGACGCTCGCGATCATGGGCACGTTCCTGGTGCGCAGCGGCATCCTGAACTCGATCCACGCCTTCGGCGGAGCCACATTGGGCGTGCCGTTCGTGGTGCTGATCGCGACGCTGATCGCCGGCTCGATCTACCTGGTGGTCTCGCGCCGCGACATGCTGCGCTCCGAGCACAGGCTCGACTCGCTGCTCTCGCGGGAGTCGATGTTCATCGCCAACAACCTCGTGCTCGTGGGCCTCTGCTTCGTCATCTTCTGGGGCACCTACTTTCCGCTGATCTCCGAGGCGCTCACCGGTCAGGAAGCCTCGGTGGGACCGCCCTGGTTCGACCGCTACACGGTCCCGCTGGCCCTCCTCCTCGTCCTGCTCAGCGGCATCGGGCCGGTGATCGCCTGGCGCCGAGCGACCCTCGCGAGCGCGCGCAGGAACTTCATCGTGCCGACCGGCGTGGCGCTGGCAACGCTGCTGGCGCTGCTCGCATCAGGAGTTGCCGGCAGTCCTGCGGCGATCGCGATGTTCTGCTGCGCCGCGTTCGTGTTCGGCAGCGTCGGACAGGAGTTCTTCCGCGGCACCCGCGCGCGCAGGGCGATGGCCGGGGAGTCGCTCCCGGTCGCGCTGCTGTCGCTGGTGCGCCGCAACCGCAGGCGCTACGGCGGCTACGTCGTCCACATCGGCATCGCGGTGCTGTTCATCGGCGTGGCCGCCTCCTCGTCCTTCCAGCACGCCTCCGAGCTCTCGCTCTCGCCCGGCCAGTCGACCAGGGTCGGCGCCTACACGGTTCGCTACGTCAGGCCCACCGCGACGCTCACACCCCGCTACGACGAGGCTCACACCGGCTCCACGCTCGGCCTTGGAGCTGTGCTCGACGTCAGCAAGGGCGGCCGCCACGTCACCACGCTGAACCCGAGCGAGGGCTTCTACGCCTCCCAGGACGCCAGCCAGGGATCGGTGGGCAGCCTGATCGGCGGGCAGCCGGTCAGCCACGTGAGCATCGACGCTGGGGTCACGCGCGACGTCTGGAGCGCGATCGCGCCGGACATCGAAGCGCCTGCGCTACAGCGCATCATCAAGGCCGGCAACGCCACGCTGTCGCCCGAAGAGGCGCTTTACGCGCTCGGCTACCTCGCGCGCGCCTACCTCAAGAGCCCGCCGCCAGCACAGTTCCACTTCATCGTCTCGCCGCTGGTGATGTGGATCTGGATCGGAGGGCTGATCGTCTTCGGCGGCGGCCTGATCGCGATCTGGCCCGCGCCCAGCACGGTCCGTCGGCGGGTGGGCGCCCGAGCGCGCGCGCGCTCGGTCCGGGGACTGGCCCGCGCGTGAGGCGCGCCGGGCTCGCCCGGCGCGAGCGGCGGCCGAGCCCGTGAGCCTGCTGGTCGTCGCGCTCACGCTGCTGCTGGGGCTCGTCGTGCTGGTGCTAAGCGCGCCGCTGCGCGCCGCGCGCCGCGAAGCAGAGCGCGGCGATGCGGATGCGGCGCCTTCCGGCGGCGCGTCCGAGGTGTCCTCGCAGGAGGCCCACCGCGACACCCTGCAGGCGCGCGAGGAGCTGCGCTCACGCGGCGAGCTGGAGGCCGAGCGTGAGGCCAAGTACCGTGAGATCCGCGACGCCGAGCTGGACTACCGCACCGGCAAGCTCTCGCGCACGGACTACGAGGCGATCGACGCCGAGCTGCGCCGGGAGGCGCTCGAGATCCTCAACCGCATCGAGGCGGCCGAAGAGGCCGGCCCGGAGAGCCCATGAGGCCCGCGCCCGGGCCCGCGAGCAACCCGGCGCTCAGGCCCAGGGTCGCTTCAGCAGCACGATCGCGTTCACGAAGAACAGGATCGCGAAGAAGATCGTCCAGCGGTTGAGGTTGCGCTCGACCATCGACCCGCCCCCGAGCGGACCGCTGCCGCTGCCCACGCCGAATGCGCCGGAGAGGCCGGAGTCCTTGCCGGAGTGCATCAACACCAGGAAGACGACGATCACCGAGATCGCCACCTGGAGGACCGAGAGGATCGTTTCCACGGCGCAAGCGTAGCGACTTCGCGCCGCCTCGGCGGCGATGCGTCGACCGCGGTCGAGGCCCGCTGCGCGCCGCTGGCGCCCGGCCGCGCGGGGGGGCGGTGCGGGCGGCCCCCCGGGTGCTCGCAGGAGAGTGCCGCCCCCAGGCGAACAGGCACCCGGTGCGGCCGCGGAGCGGCGGCGGAGGTCGATCGCGGGGCTCGCGAGCAGCGCGCGCCCGCAGGAAGGCCCGCAAATCCCGCAATTCGGCCAACTGCGACGCGTGCGCCTTGAGTGGCGCTACCGTCCGGTCGCTCTCCACTGAGATGGCCCTAAGATCCTCGCCCCCCCGCAATCGCGATTACGAATCCTTTACGGATTGCTGTTTCCCTGCCGATATGACTTCCGGTGGGCGTATCCCGCGATTGTGGGCTGTTGCGCCGACCACAACGATGGGAACGACCCCGCGATGAAGAGCCACCGCCGATGCCGCCCATGAGTGCCGCCCGCCGTAGGGCGCTGCGCGCGGTCCTATCCGCCCTCGCCGGCGGTGGGCTGACCGCGGCGAGCCTGGCCGGCCCCCTGCAAGGCACCGCGCTCGCAGAAGGCGTGGCCACGGGAACGGCCACCACCGAAGGGTCGACCTCGCCCGCGCCGAGCGGTCCCGCGGCCGGCGGCTCCCAGACGAGCACGACCACTACCGCCACCACGACCGCCCCCGCGGCCACCACGCCACCGGCGAGCACGACGACCGCGCCAGCGCCCGCGCCCGCCGCGACCACGCCGGCAGCGGCTCCCAAGGTCGTCCTGCAGCGCCCGCAGCGCACGTCCAAGGGCGGGGCTCCGAAGCCCGCCTCGAGCAACAAGACAGAAAGCTCCACCAAGAAGGCGACGAGCAACAAGGCCACCGGGCCCAACAACGTGGCGCTCTCGCCGCAGGTGATCGCGGCCCAGGCCAGCGCACTGGCCTCGACGGAGGCCTCCATCCAGGCGCTCGGCTTCTACCGCATCCCGCTTTTCCTGCTTCCCGTCTACAAGGCCGCCGCGGTCCAGTACGGGGTGCCGTGGCAGATCCTCGCCGCGATCAACGAAATCGAGACCAACTACGGCACCGACCTGTCGGTCTCCACCGCCGGGGCCGTCGGCTGGATGCAGTTCATGCCCGCGACCTGGCTGCAGTACGGCGTCGACGCGCTGAACGCCGGCTACGCCGATCCCTACAACCCGGTTGACGCGATCTTCGCCGCGGCGCGGTACCTGCGCGCGGCCGGTGCAGCCACCAACCTCCCGGCCGCGATCCTCGCTTACAACCACTCGCAGGAATACGTCTCCTCGGTGCTCCTGCGGGCGAAGCTGATCTCCGCCTACCCGAGCTCGGTGATCGCAACGCTCACCGGCCTCGTCGACGGCCGCCTGCCCGTTACCGGCACGCAGCTGGCGTGGGACTCTCCGCTGACCACGAGCACCCCCTCGGCGTCGAGCGCGACGGGGAACGCCACCGCTCTCACCGGCCCCTCGACCGGCGGGGCGGCCGGGGGCGGCTCCCAGCAGCCCGCGACGCCCGGCTCGACGGCCGCGGTGGCGCCCGGCGCAGCTGCTGCAGCTGCCGCCGCCAAGCCTCAGCCGCTGCATCTCGTGGAGCTTACGAGCGCTCCCGACGCGAAGGTCGTGGCGGTGCAGAGCGGGCGCATCAGCCAGCTCGGCTCCTCGCGCCAGCTCGGCAGGTACGTGGTCCTGCGCGACGTCTACGGCGACGTGTTCACCTACGCGGGGCTCGGCAGCATCGCACCGAGTTACACGCTGCCACAGGAGGCGGAAGCGCAGAGCAGGTCTCCGCTGGTGGAAGTCGCCAGCCGGCGCGACCCCGCGCCGTCGCGGGCCGCGAGTGCCGGCTACCAGTCGCCGCTCACGCTCCAGGTCAAAGCCCCCGTGCACAAGCACGCGACCGGTGCGGCGCCTGCCGGCCAGGTCTCGATACCGCTCGCTCCCGGCGCCGGCGCGCCTGCGGGCGCGAGCAAGGTGCGGCTGTTCGCCCACCCCGGCAACCCGGATGCGCGCGCGGCCGCTAGCCTGAACGCAGCCGTGCGCGCGCGCCAGGTGCGGACCTCGGACCGTCATCCGCTGCGCCCGGGCGCGGTCGTCTCGAGCGGCACGGTGCTCGGCACGGTGTCCACGGCGCCTGGTGCGCAGGCCGGTCACCTGCGCTTCGCGGTGCGTCCCGCCGGCGACCCCGGCACGATCGACCCAGGGCCGATCCTCGCCAACTGGGCGCAGCTGCAGGCCGCCCTGCATCCGCACGGAGCGAAGGCCGAAGACGCCCTGCTCGGCGCCACAGCCGCGGACGTCTTCCTGCTCTCGAAGGCCGAGCTGCAGCGCGCGGTGCTGTCGGACCCCGGCATCTCGATATACGCCTGCGGGCGCCACGACATCGCCTCCGGCGTGATCGACAAGCGCGTGCTCGCCGTGCTCGCGTTCCTCTCCCGCAGCGGGCTGAAGCCGACCGTCAGCGCCGTGCGCTGCGGCCAGGGCGCGGTGAGCGCGGCCGGTGCGCCCTCAGCGGCCTATCAGGGAGACGCCGTGGAGATCTCGGCGATCAACGGCACGACGATCGCCGGGCACCAGGGCACGGGCACGATCACCGACCTCGCGATCCGCACGCTGCTGACGCTGCCGGGCGAATTCCTGCCCAACTCGATCCTCAGCCTGATGCGCTACCCGGGCGCGCCGAGCACGCACTCGGCCTCGTCCTACTGGAACCGCATCGGCCTGGAGTTCAACCCGGCCGCCGCGCCGGTGGCGCTGGCGCCCTCCGCCGCCGGCGCGGCCGCGCACTCCTCTCGGCACGGCAGGGTCGCGGCCGTACCGATCGTCAGCACGAGCGCGCTCAGCGCCCAGCAGTGGACGCAGCTGATCGAACGGGTGGGGTCGCTGCCTGCTCCGACCGTCGCACGCAAGCCAAGCTCGGCAGCGATCCCCGACCCCAAGCGTCCCTAGGCTAACCCGCGGCCGGTGGGCCGGCGCCCGTCGACGGGGCTCCGCCCGCGCCGGGACGAGCGCCCAATACCGAGCGCAGGTTGGCGTAGCACTTGCTGATCGCCGCCTTGAACGCCGGGCTCGCGGTGTTCAGGCCTTTCGTGTCGAAGACCGGACCGTTGCCGGAGCTGTTCGGTTCGGGCACGTTCACGCCGTGGGCGCGCATGCAAGACGCGAAGGTGGCGAGCGCCGCTTTCAGATTAGGGCTTGTCAGCCGTGCGCCCCCTCCGAACCGCCGGCCTAGAGCGCCGCACTTCCTGAGCGCGGCTTCGTATTGCGCTTTGCTCACCCCGCTCGGCAGCTGCCGCCCGGCAGCTCCGCCGAAGAAGCCGCCCAGCGGCGATCCCTGTCCGGGGGTGCGTTTGGGAAGCGCGATGCCGTTCTTGGCCAGGCATTCGCGCAGGGCGCGGACGCGAGCCACCACGGCGTCCGTTCGGGCGGCGCCCGTCACGGTCGTGGAGGCCGCTTTCGTTGCGGTCGAGCTGCTCGAGGAGCTTCCGCACGCCGCCAGCACCAGGCTGGCGAGCACGAGCATCAACACCGCGTAGGCGGGCCTGGTCTTCTTGTTCTTGATGTGGTGCATCTGTTTCCTTTGTCGATGATGTGCGATTGAAGCACGCCCCGCCTTGCGACCCCGTCCTTTAGCTCTGGTCAGCCTCCGGACCCGAACAGCTGCGGCACGCCGCCGCCACTGCTCCCTCCGCGCCCGGAGCCGCCGCTTGCGCCGGAGCTGCCGCTCGCGCCCGAGCTGCCGCCACCGGCGCCCGAGAGCCCGAGCAGGGCCTCCAGGCCGCCGCCTGCGCCGACGCTGATCGATTCGGCGCTGATCGCGCCGCCCGAGCCCGCGGGGCCCGTAATCGTGACGGTTTCGCCCGGGTGGATGCCCGCGACCGACGCTTTGACCGTCTTGGTCACGCTCGTCGCGCGCGAGGTCGTGACCTTGACCGTGTTGCCTTCTGCGTTGGTCACGTAGAGAGTGCTGCCTTCCAGGTAGGCGACCTGGCCGGCCGTCGGGCGCGTGAAGGCGGTGCCGGAGGCGCCGGATGCTCCAACGGCGCCGGACGCTCCCGAGGCGCCGGCGCCGGACCTGCCCGCTCGCAGCGTGGCGAAGCGCGAGGCGAGGCTCGCCGTGCCGCCGGCAGAGGCGCTCGAGGAGCTCTGTCCCTTCTCCACGAGCACGCCGCCGATGAAGCCGCAGGCGGTCAGCAGGACGCCCAGCAGGGCGAGCGGCAGCGGCGCGAGCAGGCGCCGGCGGGGCCGGCGTGGCAGATCCAGCGGCTGCTCCCACTCGGATTCGGCCCGCGGCTGCGCGGGGGCCCCGTCAGCGGCATGCGAGGCTTCCTGCGGCGATCCGTCGGTCGCGGGCGGCGGCTCGTAGGCTCCGGGCTCGGCGGCGGGGCGCTGCGCCGCAGCGATCGTGGGCTGGCCCTCCTGGACCTCGGGGGTCGCGGGTTGCTGAGGCATTGCGGTCTCCTGGTTGGGGGGAGCTGGCTCACTCAAAGCGCAGCGCTTCGATCGGTCGGAGGTGGGCGGCGCGGGCTGCCGGGTAGGTGCCGAACACCAGACCCGAGAGCGCGGCCGCGCTGAAGGCGAGCGGGATCGAGTAGGCGGCGATCTGCGGCTGGACGCCCGCGATCTTGAACTGGCTGCCGAGCACACCCAGGAGCACGCCCGCGATCCCTCCGAGCAGCGACACCAGCAGCGCCTCGGTCAGGAACTGGGTGAGGATGTCGCCGCGGCGCGCGCCGATCGCCTTGCGGATGCCGATCTCGCGCGTGCGCTCGGTGACGCTCACGAGCATGATGTTCATCACGCCGATCCCGCCGACGAGCAGCGAGATCGCGGCGACCTCGCCGAGCAGCGTGGTGAAGACGTTGCTCGTGGAGCTCGACGTCGACAGCAGCGACCCCTGGTTGAGCACGTTGAAGCCGGGTTCGGCGGTGTTGGTGATCTTGTGGCGTTCCTCGGTGATCGAGCGGACCTCCGCTTCGGCCGCGCCCAGCGCGGATTCGGAGGTGGCCTCGACGGTGATCGAGCTGATCGGCCCGTAGCCGGTGAGCGAGTCCTCGACCGTGCTGATCGGCGCCATCACGACGTCGTCCTGGTTGGTCGCGCCGTTGGTTCCCTTGGCGCCGAGCACCCCCACCACTTCGAAGTTGTTGCCGTTGACCTTGATGCTCTGCCCGACGGGGCTCTGGCCGGAGAACAGTTCCTGCACGACCGTCTGCCCGATGATCGCCACCCGCTTGTGCTGGCTGACGTCGGCGGCCGTGAACGAGGTGCCTTCCTGGAGGTGGTAGTTGTGGGCGGTGACGTAGCTCGGCGTGGTGCCCACGAACGATGACGGTTCGTAGCTGGTGCCGTCGAACACCAGCTTGGTGCTGGTTGCGTTGACCACGGGCGAGGCGGTCTTCACGTCGGGCGCCTTGCCCGGTTCCTGAAGCGCTTCGGCGTCCTGCTTGGTCAGCGAGATCGTATTCGTGCCGGCGAAGCGTGCGCCTCCGCGGCCGAGGCCGGACTGCACCAGCAGCACGTTCGTGCCGAGGCTCTGGATCGTGGACTTGACGGCCTGCGAGGACCCGTTGCCGACCGCGATCAGGACGATCACCGAGGCGACCCCGATCGTCATCCCCAGGATCGTCAGGCCGGAGCGGAGCGTGTTGGCGGTGATCCCGCTCCAGGCGATGCGCAGCGTCTCGCGGCCGATCACGGCTGCGCCCCCCGACGCGTTTCCGAGAGGCCCGGACCCGCGAGCGCGTGATGGGCCGACTTCTGCGCCTGCGGCGCTGGCGGCCCGTCGTGCACGCCGACCATGCGGCGGTCCTCCACTACCTGGCCGTCGCTCAGCTGGATGACGCGCTTGGTCTGCGCGGCGACGTCCGGCTCGTGCGTGATCAGCACGACGGTCCTGCCTTCCTCGTTGAGGCGGGCGAAGATCCGCAGGACCTCCTCGGTGGAGTGCGAGTCCAGGTTGCCGGTGGGCTCGTCGGCGAGGATCAGCGAGGGGTTGGTGACGATCGCCCGCGCGACCGCCACGCGCTGCTGCTGGCCGCCGGAGAGCTCGGAGGGCATGTGGTGGATGCGGTCGGCCATCCCCACCGAGCGCAGCGCCCCTTCGGCGCGCCGCCGGCGCGCCGAGCCCCTCAGCCCCGCGTAGGCGAGCGGCAGCTCTACGTTGACGAGCGCGCTCGTGCGCGGCACGAGGTTGAAGCTCTGGAAGACGAACCCGATCTTGCGGTTGCGCAGGTCCGAGAGGTCGTCCTCGTCCATGTGGCCGACGTCCACGCCGTCGATCAGGTAGCGGCCGCTGGTGGGCGCATCCAGGCAGCCGAGGATGTTCATCAGCGTGCTCTTGCCACTGCCGGAGCTGCCCATGATCGCAACGAGATCGCCGGCGTCGATCGTGAGCGACACGTCGAGCAGCGCGCGCACGCGGATCGGCCCGAGCGTGAAGATCTTGGTTACCTCGTGCACGCTGATCACCGGCTGGCCGGCGGCCGCGCCCGCCGCCTCCTCGCCCGCGGCGGGGCGTGCGACCAGCGGTCGCGGGCGGGGGCGGCGCGCGCGGCCGTCCGCGCGCGAGGACAGCCCTCGGCGCACTAGCCCCCGCCGCCCCTCAGGAACACGCCCGGGCCCGCGCCGCCGCCGAGCCCGCCGAGGCCGCCTACGCCGCCGAGCCCGCCAAGGCGGCTGCGCAGCGCGCCTGCGCCGGCGCCGGAGGTGGTTGAGGTGGTGCTCGGCAGCACGACGGTTTCACCGGCCTTCAGGCCGCTGAGCACGATCGTC
>Ga0116215_1001972_pt1 | contig 13078 bp, 10 predicted proteins | sample Sb_taG_7_FD_89698 | JGI IMG/M metagenome (GOLD analysis project Ga0116215, IMG submission 89698) | Peat soil microbial communities from Weissenstadt, Germany - Sb_50d_2_FS metaG | ecosystem: Environmental > Terrestrial > Soil > Wetlands > Peat | place: Germany: Weissenstadt | collected 2010-09-21 | reverse complement strand
TCGGAGCGCTGGATCGCCGACCTGCTGCGCGGGACGGCCGAGGTGTGGCAATGGCCGCTGCGCGAGCTGCGCGACGAGGCGGCGATCGTGCGGGCGCTGCGCCAGGGCGGGCCATCGGTGCTGGTGGTCGAAGTCGGCGGCGACGTGGAGCGCGAGCTGGCCCTGCTCGGCCGACTGACCTGGCTCTGCCCCGAGGCCACGACGGTTGCAGTCAGTAACGTGGCTGGCGTCGAGCTGACGGGACTCGCCTGGGACCTGGGCGCCGATTACGTCCTCGCCCCGCCGCAGCCGCGCGACGCCCTGCTGCCCGTGGTGCTGGGGCTGATGGAAACCGCGATGGGCGGATGACATGTCACTGGGGAACCCGACGATGCCCGGGACCGGGAAGCTGCGCGACGCCGCCAAGGAAGCCTTCTGGCGGCGGCAAGTCCAACTCTGGGAGCAGTCGGTCCTCCCCGTTCGCGCCTTCTGCGAGCGCCACCAGCTACCCCTCGACACCTTCTACCGCTGGCGTCGCCGCCTCGCCGAACGAGACCGCCCCGCTCCCGCGGAGCCACCCGCCCCGGCCGAGGTTCCCCGCTTCGTCTTGCCAACGCTCGACGAAACGCGCTGCACCGGCTGCGGGGACTGCGTCGCCGTCTGCCCAACCGGCTGCCTGGAAATGGCCGGACCCCTCCCCTGGCTGCCGCGCCCCGCCGACTGCGTCAGTTGTGCCTTGTGTGCCGCCGTCTGCCCCGCCGAGGCCATCGCCATGAGTTTAGCGGCCGCCCTCGGGGCGGCGCGTTGAGCGCCGCCCCGAGGGCAGCCGCTAAACGGACCCGACCGGGATGGGCACGTCGCGACGGGCATCGACGATACACAGGAAGCCGAACGGCTCGTCCGACCCGTTGCGGAACTGGTGGACCTCGTGCGGCGCCACATAGACGACATCGCCGAAGCCGAGTGGATGCACGTCGCCACCGAGCCGGACCTCACCGCGGCCGCACAGCACGAAGACGACGTGCTCGTGGGCGTGATGCTCCAGCGACGAGAAGCCGCCGGGCGCGATCTCGAAATAGCGGACGTGGAAGGCGGTCTGTTCGCCGCGCTCGCCCGTCAGCGAGGTGCGGTTGATGCCGCACCAGTGGTCGGCCGACGCCTTGTACGCCTCGACGGGAACCCCGTCCCAGCGGAAGCCCGGCTGCCAGCGCAGCACGCGCGAGCCGGCGGCGCGAGGCGCCTCTTCCTCCGGGCGTGTGGCGACTTCGCAGCTACTCGGTGTCTCGTTCATCGTCGGACCCTCACTCGAACGTCACCAGCACTTTCAGCGCCGCGCCGCCGCGGCGCGCCGTGTCGTACGCCTCCTGCACGCGCTCCAGAGGAAAGCGGTGCGTCACCAGTTGCTCGACGCGCACACGACCGCCCCTCAGGAGTTCGTAAGCCTGGCGCGTGTCGTCCGGCCCGCAGGAGTACGACGGCACTACGCTCACCTCGCGGAAGTAGAGGTCGTGCAGGTCCAACTCGGTCGCCACCCCCACGGGAGTCGGCGTGAACAGCAGCGCCGTGCCGCCGGGTCGGACGTAGGCCAGCGCCTGCCGAATGACGTCGGGATGTCCCGGCCCGATCACGACAAAGTCGGCCGTATTCCGCAATTCGCGATACGCCTCATCCGGGGTCGCCGTCTCGTCGGCCCCGAAGGCCGGCGCCAGTCCTCGACGCACGGAGTCCGGCTCGACCGCGACGAGCCGCCCCGCCTCCAGCGCCCGCGCCGCCGCCAGGTTGAGCAGTCCCATCACCCCACAGCCCACCACGACGCCGCTCAACCCCTTCAGCCCCGGCAAGCGCTTCAGCGCCTTGAGACTGCACCCGAGCGGCTCGATGAAGACCGCCTGCTCCGGCGCCAGGTCGTTGACCGCGAAGGCGTCAGCGCGGACGATCTCCGCCGGCACGCGGATGAATTCGGCCATGCCGCCGGGATCTAGCTTGCTGGGGCGCCAGGTCGGGCAGTGGACGAACGCGCCCCGCGCACACTCCGCGCAGGACAAGCAGGGCGCGTGATGATGCAGGAAGACCAGGTCGCCGGGCCGGACGTGGGCCACGGTTTTGCCGACGACGACGGCGCGGCCGACGACCTCGTGTCCCAGGACGGTGCCGACTTTCTTCGCCAGATACCACGGCATCAGGTCGCCGGAGCAGATGCCGCAGGCCGCGGTCCGCACGAGGAGTTCGCCGTCGTTTTCGAGGCGCGGCCGCGGCACGCTGACGACCTCGAAGCGCTCGGGGCCGGCGATGAGCGCCTGCCGCATGACAGAGGAATCGGGATGATGGGGGGCCATGCGGGACAGAGGATAGGGGGGAAAACGGGGTTAACAACGGAAAACAGGCAAGTAATCTCTTTTCATTCGCGGCAGCCTTCACGATAACAACACTGGCGAGACGGGCGGCCAGCCACGGCCGCCATCATTCATTCTCAATGGGAGGAGTTACCGTGGCAAGCGCCAAGCAGTTGCAGAGTCAGCTGGAGAAGCTGACCGCCAAGATTCAGACGCGGCAGACGGAGCTGACGGAACTGAAGAGCAAGCACAAGGACGTCAAGACGCAGCTGGCCGACGCCAGGAAGGCGGCGAAGGAGAAGGCCCAGGCCGCGAAGGCGAAGTGAGCGGTCTCCCGTCGTGGTGCGGGTGGCCCCGCACCACGAACGTGTGTACCCAGCCCTCTCTGACTCACCGTTTTCCGCCGTGGTCCGCCTCGGCGATGCGCCGGCGGTGAAAGTCCGCCGCGGCCGACTGCCCGGCGGCCCGCGGCGTCGGCCACGGCCGCGCGGCCTGCTCGGCCGATTCGTTTCACCGCCCGGTGAAACGAATCGTGTTTCCGCATGTCCTTGGGAATCGCCAGCTTACGGCCGGTGAGTGCCATTCGTTTCACGACTTTGGCAGACACCCCGCGGGGGGGGCAATGAAACGATTCGTCAGGTAGCAAATTGCGGTCCCTGCTGAGCTTGCCGACCTTTTCGCTTGCCTTGGGGGAACAATTCACGCCGGCCCTTTTTCTCTTCCGACGGACTGCTCGACTGAACCGCGGCCCAAATCCTTTCGGGGAAAACAGTTTCGCGCTTCCCTCAGGCGAAAAGGCGTAGAATGGATCGAGGAAGGAGGTTCGCGCCATGGTTCGAATACGCCGAAAGCTCGATTCGGAAACCTTGTACCTGCCGGAATTGCGGCCGCTGATCGGTAAGACGGTGGAAATCATCATCCAGGAGGAGACGGATCCCCAAATCACGCCCGGAACCGGCGATTGGGAAGCCGCCGAACGCGCCGCACGACGGCTTCGGGAAACCGGCTACAACTTCGATGCCTGGCGTGAGCAACGTGACTTTGACGCGAAACACGCCACCGATCATCTCTTATGATCCTCGTCGATACCTCCGTGGTCATTGACTAGGCGCGGGGAAAAGACGCCGAGCTGGCGGCGCACCTGCCCACCCTCTCGCTGGCGGTCTGCGGCATCGTGCGTACGGAGCTGTTGTGCGGCGCCCGTGATCCCAAACACCGCGCCGATCTGTTGACTTTGCTTGCAACCTGCAATCAGCTTGCAATTCCCGATTCCATCTGGGACACGATGGGCGATAACTTGGCCGCATTGCGGTCGAAAGGGGTCACGGTCCCGCTTCCGGATGCCGTCATCGCCACGTTAGGCATCGAGAACAACATGGAAGTTTGGTCTCGCAATCCCCACTTCCCAGCCATGCAAAAGATCCTGCCCGCCCTGCGACTGTACCCGGAGCCGCCGTGACCTCAACTGGAAGCGGCACCTGTTCTTGAAGCACGATGGCGGCATGCTTCGAGTGCAAGGCGCACAACTGCTTGTCCACTGGAAAGTACGCTGGCCCCTTATCCGGGCTCCCTGCGGTGAGGTCGGAACCGGGCCGTCGGGCGGCTCGCCGTGCCGCGTGGCACGGCGAGGCCCCCCCGCCCGACGGGCGCCCCGGTCGGGTTTACTGCACGACCGCCCCACCCGAGGGCGTCCACACGATCCGGCCGTGCTGGAAGTAGCTGACTCGGCCGCCCGGGAAGCCCAGCTCGTCCGTGATCGGTAGGCCGAGGAAGCTCGCCGGCCCGCCGATGCTGTTGTACTTGGCGAGGATGGCGCCGTAGACGACGTGGGCGCCGGTGGACGGCGACCAGTAGATGGCGCCGCCCTGGAACGTGTTCATGCGGGCGCCCGGTACGCCGGGGACGTCCATCTCGTCGCTGGTGGGCGCCCCCAGCAACGTCTGGACGTTCCGGCCGAAGAAGTCGCGCTCGTTCGCCGTGGCGGCATACTCGACGCCGATGAGGCCGTGGACGAAATGGGCCCCGGTCGCCTGTGACCAGTAGATGGCGCCGCCGATGCCGTTCTGGAACTGCTGGACGCGGACATTCCCCTGCAAGCCAAATGCAGGCACCTCGTCGCTGAGGGGTAGGCCAAACTGGGTGGGGCCGCCCATGGCGTTGTACTTGGCGCCGATGGCACCGTAGACGACGTGGGCGCCGGCGGTCGCCGAATAGTAGATGGCGCCGCCCTGGAACGTGTTCATGCGGGCGCCCGGTACGCCGGAGACGTCCATCTCGTCGCTGGTGGGCGCCCCCAGCACTGTCCTGACGACATTGCCGAAGGCGTCGTGACGGTACCCCGTGTGGTCATACTCGGCGCCGATGGCGCCATGGACGAAATGGGCCCCCGTCGCCTGCGACCAGTAGATGTCGCCGCCGTTCTGGAACCGCGTGACGCGGACATTCCCCAGCAAGCCAAATGCATGCGCCTCCTCGCTGATGGGTAGGCCAAACTGGGTGGGGCCGCCCATGGCGTTGTACTTGGCGCCGATGGCACCGTAGACGGCGTGGGCGCCGGTGGCCGCCGAATAGTAGAGGGCGCCGCCCTGGAACTGGGTCTCCCTGGCATAGCCGGCCACGCCGGGCGCCTGCGTCTCGTCGGCGACCGGCAGCCCCAGGATCTGCTGGACGTCCGCACCGTAGGCGTCGCGCTCGGCGTCCGTTTGGTTGAACTCGGACCGGATGGCGCCGTAAATGTCGTGGGCACCGGTCTGCGCCGAGTAGTAGATGTCGCCGTTCTGGAAGCTCTGCATGATGCCGCCGCCGTACTTCGTGGGCATCTCGGCGCTGGTCGCATTGCCTAGGAATGTGCCGGCCCGGGCGAGGGATTGGTACTTGGCCTGGATGGGATCGAGGAAGGGCAGCGGAGAACTCGAGAGGAGTTCGCGGTTTTCCAGCCCCTCCACCTGGAGGAAGGCGCGGCGCGGCCCCCCCTTCGTGGCCCGCGCCTTGTTGGTCGATCGGAGGCTCTTCACCAGCTTGCTCATGAATCGTCGCATGGGAAACTCCTGGCTGACTTGCAGCCGTCTCGGGTTTTCGGAAGGTTAGGGCGGTGTCGTTCGCCGGGCCACCCGGCCCGGCGCCCCGCCCCATCGTGAGAGCTATCAAGCTGGCGGGCGCGACCGAACAAATCTGTTTCGCGTTTTCTCTGGAGTCCCCCGGCCGGGAATCGGCTAGGCGCCGCGGCGCAGGAAGGATACGCTATCGCTCTGTCCTCTCTCTTACCGCCCTCCGGAGTCGTCCTCATGTCCGACGCGGCCTCCTTCGGCGAGCTGATCGCCCGCGTGCGCGCCGGCGACGCCCGCGCCGCCGCCGAGGTGGTGCTGCGCTACGAGCCGACCCTCCGCCGCGCCGTCCGCCTCCGCCTGCGCCGCGACCCGCGCCTGTGCCGCCTACTCGACTCGGTGGACGTCTGCCAGTCCGTCCTGGCCAGCTTCTTCGTGCGCGCCGCCCTGGGCCAGTACGACCTGAGCACCCCGGAGCACCTCGTCAAGCTGCTGGCGACCATCGCCCGCAACAAGGTCATCAACCAGGGCAAGAAGCAGCGGGCCGCCCGTCACGACCCGGGGCCCGGCGCGGCGCCGGCCGAGGGGTACGACGTGGCCGCGCCCGGCCCGGGCCCCGCCCGCGAGGCCGAGGCACGCGAGCTGCTGGCCGAGGCCCTGCGCCGGCTGTCGCCGGAGGAGCGGCGGCTGCTGGAGATGCGCGAGGGGGGGCAGGGGTGGGCGGAGATCGCGGCGGCGCTGGGCGGCCGCCCCGACGCGCTGCGGATGCAACTGGCCCGGGGCACCGCCCGCGTCACCCGGGAACTCGGCCTGGACGAGGACGGCCATGAGTGACACCGCGCTCCTGCTCGAACGTCTCCAGGACGAGCAAGCGCTGCGCTGGCACGCCGGCGAGCGGCCCCTGGTGGAGTCCTACCTCGAAGCGCACCCCGAGCTGGCCGGCGACGCCGCCGGGCTCCTCGACCTGCTCAACCACGAGTTGCTGCTGCGCGAAGAGCGGGGCGAAGCGCCCCGGCTGGACGAGTACCTGGCCCGCTTCCCGCCCCTGGCCGGCCCCCTGCGCGAGATGTTCGAGGTCCACGCGGCGCTGGAGGCGGAGCCGTCGCCCGCCGGCCCACCGACCTGGCCGGCGCCGACCCTGGCGGCCGGCACCCCCGATGGCGATTCCCCGCGCGGCACGCCAGCGGTCCTCGGCTACGAAGTGCTCAGGGAGCTGGGGCGGGGCGGCATGGGCGTGGTCTACCTGGCATGGCAGGCCGGCCTGCACCGGCTAGTCGCACTGAAGATGGTCCGGGCCGGGCCGGGCCCCGGGCCGGACGAACTGGCCCGCTTCCACACCGAGGCCGAGGCGGCGGCGCGCCTCGAGCACCCGAACATCGCCCGCCTCTACGAAGTCGGGACGCACGACGGCTGCCCCTACTTCTCGCTGGAGTACGTCGCGGGGGGTAGCCTGGCCGCGGCCGTGCGCGGCGCGCCGCAGCCGCCGCGGACTGCCGCCGCCTTGCTGGCGGTGCTGGCCCGGGCCATGCACTACGCCCACCAGCGCGGCGTCGTGCATCGCGACCTGACGCCGAACAACGTGTTGCTCTCGTTTAGCGGCGACCCGGAGGGGAGCGCGTCCGACGCGCTCCCCTCCGGGTCGCCGCTAAACGAGTGTGTGCCCAAAATCACCGACTTCGGCCTGGCCAAGCTGCTCGTCGGCGGCGCCAGCCACACGCAGACCGGCGACGTCTTCGGCACGCCCAGTTACATGGCCCCGGAGCAAGCGGCCGGCCGCGGCAAGGACGCCGGCCCGGCCACCGACGTGTACGCCCTGGGCGCCATCCTTTACGAGCTGCTCACCGGCCGGCCCCCCTTCCGCGGCGCGACGCCCGTGGATACCCTGCTGCAGGTGATGGCCGGCGACCCCGTCGCGCCGCGCCGCCTGCAGCCCGGCGTGCCGCGCGACCTGGAGACGGTCTGTCTCGAGTGCCTGCACGAGGAGCCGCGCCAGCGCTACGCCAGCGCCCTGGCTCTGGCCGACGACCTGCGCCGCTTCCTCGACGGCCAGCCCGTTCGCGCCCGGCCGGTCGGCACCTGGGAGCGTGGGCTGAAGTGGGCGCGGCGGCGGCCGGCCGTGGCCGCCCTCCTGGCCCTCAGCGCCGCCGTCCTGCTGGTCGGCTTGCCCCTGGTGAGCTGGCAGTGGTATCAGACGCGGCTCGCCTGGCAGGCCGAGCACGAACAGCATCAGGCCGCCGACCAGGCCCGGGAGGCCGAGCGCCGGCAGCTCCAGGAGAAGGAGGCGGCCCTGCGGGGCGAGGCGGATCAGCGGCGGCGGTTCCAGGCGCTCTCGGCCCGCCTCGTCCGCGACGAGGGGTTGCGCGCGTGCGAGGAGGGAGACGTCGGCCGCGGACTGCTCTCCCTGGTGCGCGCCCTGGAACTCGCGCCGGAGGAGGACGAGGACCTGCGGCGGGCGGTCCGCACCAACCTGGCCGCCGGCGAGGCGCGAGTCCACCCCCTGCGGGCCCTCCTCACCCACGAGCGCGCGGTCCTCGCCGTCGCCTGGAGCCTGGACGGCAAGACCCTCGCGACGGGAGGCCACGACAGGAAGGCGCGCGTCTGGGACGCCGCCACCGGCGAGTGCCGTCACGTCCTCGAGCACCAGGACAGCGTGCGCTGCCTGGCCCTCAGGGCGGACGGCCGGATCCTGCTGACCGGCACCGCCCGGCAGGGCGCTCGCCTGTGGGACGCGACCAACGGCGAGCCGATCGCCTCCGAAGGTCTGGCCAGCGAGGCCGACGTGATGGCGGCGGCTTTCAGCGCGGACGGCCGGAGGCTGTTGACGGGGACGCGGGGCGGGGTGGTGCGCCTGTGGGACGCCGCCACGGGCCAGCCACTCCGCCAGCTGGAGGGGCCCGCCCTCGCGGTGCGGGTCGTGGCCTTCAGCCCCGACGGGAAGACGCTGCTGGCCGCGGGCGAAGACCCGACCGCCTGCCTGTGGGCCGCGACGGGCGACCTCCTCGGCCGCCTCAAGCACGACCGGCCCGATCGGAAGATCGGGGACGCGGCGTTCAGCCCCGACGGCAAGACCGTCCTCACCGGCAGCTACGACGGGACGGCTCGGGTCTGGGACAGTGCCACCGCCGGGCCGCACACCGCGTTCGACCCCGAGACCGCGGCGCCCCGCCCCGTCGTCCTGCGCCACCCGGGGCCGATCGCGGCCGTCGCCTTCAGCCCGGACGGCAAGCGGGTCGTGATCGGTGGGGCGGACCAGTCGGCCCGGGTCTGGACGCTGGCGGGCCAGCCCCGCGGGCAGCCCTTGCGGCACGACGGCGCCGTCGCCTCGGTGGTCTTCAGCCCCGACGGCAAGACCGTCCTGAGCGGCGGCTGGGACCAGGCCGCGCGGTCGTGGGACGCCGCCACGGGAGAGCCCCTCGGCGCCCTCCTGCCGCACCTGAGTGAGGTGACGCGCGTGGCCTTCCTCGCGGACGGCCGCACCGTGCTGACCTTCAGCCGGGACCGGAGCGCGCGGTTATGGGAGATGACGGCCCGGCCGCCGGAGCCGCTGCGCCACGAGCGCTGGGTGACGGCGGTGGCCTTCAGCCCCGACGGCCGGACGGCCCTGACGGCGAGCAGCGACACGACGGTCCGGTCGTGGGACGCCGTCACGCGACAGGAGCGCGGCGAGCCGCTGCGGCACCCGCACTTCGTCCTCACGGCGGCCTTCGCGCCGGACGGCCGGACGATCGTCACCGGCTGTGAGGACAGGCGGGCCCGCCTCTGGGATGCCGCCACGGGGAAATGTCTCAAAGACACGCTGGTACACCCGGACCGGGTGCGGGCGGTGGCCGTCAGCCCCGACGGGAAACGACTGCTGACCGGGTGTCAAAACGGCCAAGTCACCCTCTGGGACATGGCCACGGGAGAGCCACTCCCGGCCGTGGCGAAGCACCACGACAAGGCCGTCTGGGCCGTCGCCTTCAGCCCCGACGGCGACCGCTTCCTCACCGGCAGCGAGGACATGACGGCCCAGTCGTGGGACGCGGCCACCTGCCGCCCCATCGGGCCGCCCTTGATTCACCTGGGCACGGTCCGCTCGGTGGCCTACAGCCGCGACGGACAGACTCTGCTGACCGGCAGCGAGGACCGGACGGCGCGGACGTGGCGGGCAGCGACCGGCGAGGCGCTCGGGGAGCCGCTGGTCCACCCGAGCTCGGTCCTCGCCGTGGCGTTCGGCGCGGGAGACCGGCTCCTGCTGACGGGGTGCCAGGACGAGAAGGCGCGGCTGTGGGACCGGGCGAGCGGCCACCCGGTCGGCCTGGCGTTCCGCCACCCGCGCTCCGTTCGCGCCGTGGCCTTCCGCCCGGACGGCCGGGTGGTGCTGACCGGGTGCGAGGACAGCAAGGCGAGGTTCTGGCCGGTGCCGGAGCCCGTGACCGAGGAGGTGGGGCGCGTGGCGCTGCGGGCGCAGGTGCTGGTTGGCATGGAGCTGGACGCCCACGGCACTGTCCGCGCGCTGGACGCTGCCGCCTGGGCCCGACGCCGTCAGCAGAGGGATGGGAAGGATTGAGGCCGCCGCTTGCGGCGTAGCGCTCGCGTGTGGTGACGCGAGCGCTACGCCGCAAGCGGCGGCCCTGAAACTACCACTCAGTTCGACTTCTGCCCTTTTGGCAGGCGCCGGCCACGGTTGGGTCAGAGCGGTCAACCTCCGGAAAAGCTGAGGGCCGAGCATTCGGCGCTCAAGCAGAACCGGAGGACTTTTTGCACACCCCCGGGCGGGGCGGGGCTTGCAAAAACTGGAATCCGCCGCTTTCCCCGCAGCTTTCCTGGCGTCACTCCCTTCGAGAAAGGGCAGAAGTCGAACTGAGAGGCCATCCGGGAAGGTCCCTCCGCTCCTCGGGTTGCCCAGGCTCATGCTTGTTGGGAGGGGTTTGCGCGTATAACAACAATGTGAGCAAACCCCCCTTCGGCGGGCATGGTTCAGAACCGGGCTTTTTCAGGTAACACTGTGCGGCCTCTTGGGCCGAGCAGTTCACGGCTTAACTGCCTGAATCTGAAGCGGTTGCTGCCAACATCTGTGCGGCCGTTCACATCCGAAAAGGTGTTACCCGGTTCTGAACCATGCCCTTCGGCGCCGCCGCGGGACGGCGCAAGGTGCTGCTCAACCAGGGTTTGCGCTCGCCAGGGGGTTTGCTCACAATTCGCGGGGAATTGTGAGCAAACCCCCCAATTGTGCGCAAACCTCCGCCAGCCACCGCAGCAGCCACCGGCTTCCCAGATAGCCTCGAAGGCCGGTGCCAGGGAGCGCTCCCAGGAAACGGGGCAGGGCGGGGGGTCTCTTCGCCCCGCCCCCGTTAACGGCTTCGACAGCGAAACGCCGCGCGGGCGGATATCGATGGCGGAGGTGGTGAGATTGCGACTGCAGGTCGTCAGGCAATCCCGCGATTGCTCCGCCGCCGCCCGATGTCCTGGCCGTGGGTTGCCGTGGGGGGCAGGAACGGATGCATGAAGGAGTCCCCGAGCCCTGGGAAGCGATTGACACGCCGCGCGGCCCCTTCACCGAACCCTTCGCGCGGATTGCGGAAAGATAGCACACGGCACGGCATGAGGTCGGGAAGTGGAGCGCCGCGGCTCAGGCGCCCGCCCAGGGGTCGATGGCGTACTGCAGCGCCTCGCCAGCTTCGAGGCGCCGCAGCGCCTCCGGTAACTCCGTCAACGGCAGGCACCCCGAGATCAAGGCGTCCAGTTCCAGGTCGCCCGAGAGCAGGAACTCGCGCGCCTTGGCCACGTCGTGCGGGGAGAAGTGGAAGCTGCCGAGGATGCGCACCTCCTCGTAGTGCGCGCGGTAGCTATCGACCGGGAACAGGGTGCCGCGCGGCAGGCCGCCGAAGAGCAGCACCTGTCCGCCCGGCGCCGTGCGGGCAAACGCCTCCTCCCAGCCGTCGAGCCGGCCGGTACACTCGATGACCACGTCAAAGCGCTCCTCGGCCGGGAGCTGATCGCGGAGTGACACCGCGGTGACGTCCCAGATGGGACGCAGCCCGACACAGCGGCCGACCTCGACCCGCGCCGCCCTGCGGCCGGCGCCGGCGCGGGCGGCCGTGGTGTATTGCGGCAGCAGTTGGGCGAACAGCAGGCCCATGACGCCGAGGCCAAGCACCAGGACGCGCTCGGCGCCACCCCAGTCGAACAAGTCCAGCCCGTGGACCACGCAGGCCGCCGGCTCCAGCAGGGCGGCGCTCTCGCTGTCGAGCCACGGCGGCCGCGGAAAGAGGTTCTGCCGCGCCACCGGGGCCGGCACGCACAGGTGCTGGGCGAAGGCGCCCAGGACCTTCTCGCGCATCACGTCGGGGCAAAGGTTCTCGCGACCCTTGCGGCAGAGGTCGCAGGTCAAGCACGGGGCGCTGTGGACCCCCATGACCGGCTCGCCGACCTCGAACCGCGGCGCCCCGGGGCCGAGTGCGGCGACGGTGCCGGCGTAGCGATGGCCGAACGGACCCGGCATGGGGATCATCGGGTGGCCGCGAGCGAACGCCTTGCGGTCGGTGCCGCCGGCCAGGGCGCGCTCGAGCCGCAGCAGCACCTGGCCGGGGCCGGGCTCGGGAATGGGGACACGGCGCAGCTCGACCTGACCGGGGGCGACGAGGTAAGCGCAGAGGTGGTCGGACATGGGGTTCTCTGTTTACGTTTCGCGCTCGCTCCGCCGACGAGCAAAACCTTCATCTTACCGTGGCCGAACTTCCTCGACATGGTTCACGGCTCCGGTTCAGCCTTGCGGGATCGGCCCCGGGTGGTCCAACTCGGGTTTGTCCCGGCGGCTGATGCCAACGCGAGGGTGGCACCACGGATGGCCCGGCCTGGTTCAACTCCGGGGGTGCTCGGGTAACACGGCGCGGGGGTCGGTGCGGGCCCGAGTTCTGTGCCAGCGGGCCCGAGTTCTGTGCCAGCGCGTGGCACAGAACTATCCCTTGTCAGGATTTGGTTTACGGCGAGAAAAGGAGTTGTGTGCCACGGTTTCAGAGGGTGTGGGCTGGCACAGAACCCCGCCCAGCGCCGCCCGCGCTGCCGAACCGACCCCCCCATCACTGTTCCCTCGGCTTGGACCAGGCCGGCCCCAGGGCCTGCCTTATCGCTGCCGAATTGCGAAAATGGTCTGTTCGCAATTCGGCAGCGCAGAGAGAACTGGTGGAACATCTCCGGATAGCGCTTGCCGAACCCTCACCCTGGGGAGCCGTGAATCCGAATTCCGCAATCAGTGATTGCGGAATCGGGTAGCGGAGGAACAAGTCGCGGATGGTTTCGAGGTTCGGCACTGCGCTGTGACATGGGCCTGGGCCTGGCCTCCACCAGGGCGCCATAATCCAGCGACCCCGCCGCCCGGCTCTTGACCAGGCTCGTTTCGGGGTTCGGCTTGCGACGGGCCATCTCCTCACCCTCCCTGGATAACAACAGACCGACGATGAGGATTGTGCCACGATCCCCGCGACCGGACAAGCGGAACTCCTCCGGCGGTGGGGGCTCCGGCCAGGCTGTCAGCGGCCCGGGCGCTTCGGCGGGCTATTCAGGTCCACGTCGGGGAGGTGCTCGCGGGCGTACTCGACGAACTCCCAGTGATCGCGGAACGAGCGGTGGTAGTGGTGCTCGAGATAGTTGAGGATCATGCGGCGCGCGGGGGCCAGGCACGTTGGCTGCTTGAGGAGATCGACCAGCTGCTCGGTCGAGAGGCGACACGGCAGCGGCTCG
>Ga0116215_1001965_pt1 | contig 13119 bp, 9 predicted proteins | sample Sb_taG_7_FD_89698 | JGI IMG/M metagenome (GOLD analysis project Ga0116215, IMG submission 89698) | Peat soil microbial communities from Weissenstadt, Germany - Sb_50d_2_FS metaG | ecosystem: Environmental > Terrestrial > Soil > Wetlands > Peat | place: Germany: Weissenstadt | collected 2010-09-21 | reverse complement strand
GCCTATGAGTTCGGGCCCAAGCCGAAGCGTCGCACCGAGCTCGGACTGCTCATCTTCGGCTGGGTGATCATCATCGCCCTCTACGTCCTCGCCAGCCTCGCCCGGTCCTCCAAGATCCCGCCCCACATCGGGCCCTTCCTCGGGGTGCTGTTCGCCCTCACCCTGGTGGCCCACCTGGTCAACCGGTGGCTGGTGCCCCACGCGCACCCGATCGTGCTCCCGACCGTCGTGCTCCTGAACGGCATCGGCTACGTGGTGATCGCCCGCTACGACCCGGCCTTCGCGTCGGCCCAGGCCGGCTGGACCGCACTCGGGGTCGCGTTCTACATCGGCACCCTGCTCCTCGTCCGGCGGACCCGCGACCTCGACCGCTACCGCTACCTCATGCTGATGGCGGCCACCCTGCTCATCCTCGCCCCGCTGAGCCCGCTCGGGCACACCGCCGCCAACACCGGCAACGTCCGCCTGTGGGTGCACGTCGGCAAGATCCAGTTCGAGCCGATCGAGATCGCCAAGGTGTTCCTCTGCATCTTCTTCGCCTCGTACTTCGCCGAGAAGAAGGAGCTCCTGTCGATCCCGACCGCCCGGCTCGGCAACCGCCTCGTGATCGACCCCCGCCCGCTCATCCCGATCCTCTTCGCCTTCGGCTTCGCCATGCTCGTCATCGCGAAGGAGGCCGACATCGGCTTCGCGCTCCTCATCTTCACGCTGTTCATGGTGATGCTGTGGGTGACCACGGGCCGGATCGGCTACATCGTGTTCGGGCTGCTGCTCTTCGCGCTGGGCACGTACGCGGCGGCCCACCTGTTCGCCACCTTCCACGAACGGGTCACGCTCTGGCTCGACCCGTGGCACTACACGTCGAGCTCGGCGATCTGCCAGGGCAAGTCGATCCCGGCGGCCTGCCAGGGCGGCGACCAGATCGCGAACGGCTGGTACGCGATGGGCCTCGGCGGGGTCGGCGGCGTCGGAATCGGGCTCGGGCAGGCCTGCGCCGGCGGCTGCGCGCTGTTCATCTACGGACTGACGAGCGACATGATCTTCTCGGCCATCGGCTACCAGCTCGGCCTGATGGGCACCACCGCGGTCGCCCTCGGGTTCCTGCTCCTCGTCGGCACCGGGCTGCGGATCGCCCAGACGGCCCGCTCGGACTTCGCCCGGCTGGTGGGGGTCGGCCTGACCACCCTGCTCGGGTTCCAGGCCTTCTTCATCATGGCGGGGGTCACCCGGCTCCTGCCCCTGACCGGCATCACCCTGCCCTTCATGGCCTACGGCGGGTCGTCGCTCATCACCAACTACGTGCTGGTGGCCATCCTCATGCGGGTGTCCGAGGAGGGCAGCTCGACGTCGGCCGAGCGGGCCTCGGGCGTGAAGCAGCCGGGCGAGCGGGCGTTCACCCGGGTCGGCTGACCCGACCCCCTAGGGCCTCGGCTCGACGTCGTCGGGGCCGCGGAAGAGGCGGCGGTCGACCATGATCGGCGGCGACACCCCCTGGCGGAGCGCCAGGGTGAGCCCGTCGCTCGGCCGGCACGGCACGAGCTCCCGGCCCCGGGGGCTCGACAGTTCAAGCTCGGCGAGCACCACCCCGGCGCGGCGCCCGGTGAGCCGGACCACCTCGATGGTGGCGCCAAGCCGCGCCAGCACGTCGCTGAACAGCTCGTGGGTCAGCGGGCGGGGCGTGGCGAGCGACCGCCACGCGTGCGCCATCCCGGTCGCGTCGGTCAGCGCGAGGGGGATGGCCAGCTTGCGGTAGGGGGCGACCACCTCGCGGAGCACGACGACGGCATGGGGTGAGGGCAGGTCGACCTTGATGTTCCGGATCTCGGCCACCGACCACCGCTGGGCCGCCCGGGCCCGCTCCTCGGAAACGGCGGTCGCCGCGTCGCCGTTGGACGACGCGGCGAGGTCGGCGACCTCGACCCGCGCCGCGTCCCCGTCCCCCGGCCCCGGCGGCTCCTCGCCGACCGGCCCCGGCGGCTCCTCGCCGACCGGCTCGGTGGTCGCGGCCGCGCCGTCAGGTGGCATGGCGACCGCGGTGACGACGGACGCTGATCGCGATCCCCACCACCGCGAAGAAGCAGAGGGCCGCCGAACCCCCGTAGCTGACGAAGGGCAGTGGCACGCCGGCGACCGGCATGATGCCCATCGCCATCCCGGCGTTCTGGAAGGTCGAGAACGCGATGAAGGCGAAGGCCCCTGCGCACAGCAGCCGGCCGAAGGTGTCCCGGGCCAACTGGGCGGTCCGCATGAGCCGCCAGGCGATGGTGCCGAGCATGGCCAACAGCAACGTCGAGCCGATGAACCCCAGCTGCTCGCCGACCGCCGAGAAGATGAAGTCGGTCTGCTGTTCGGGGACGTACCCGGAGTTGGTCTGGGTCCCGTGCAGAAGGCCCTTGCCGTGCATCCCGCCGGCACCGATGGCGAGCTTGGACTGCTGGACGTTGTAGATCGACTGCTGGATGAGCGGGTTCTGGCTCTTCGAGTTCTGGTTCAGGAAGCTGTTGAGTCTCGTGAACTGATACCCGTGCAAGATCCCGATCTTCGGGCCGATCTTGACCGCCAGGAACAGGGCGATGGCCGACCCGAGAGCGAGCAGGAACAGGGTCCGCACCGGGAGCCCGGCGACCGCCAGCATGACCACGAGGATGACCGCCATGATGATGGCGGTCCCGAGATCCGGCTGGACCATCACGAGCAGCATCGGCACGGCCGCCATCGCCAGCATGCGGGCGAGGTCGCGCCAGGTGAGCCCGTCGATCCGCCGGGCCACGAAGGTGGCGAGGGCGATGATGAGCCCGACGATCGCAAACTCGGAGGGCTGCACCTCGATCGGGCCGAAGTTGATCCAACGGCCGGCTCCCTGGGAGTGGTGGCCGACCACGAACACGCCGAGCAGGCCGGCGATCGACAGCCCGTAGATGACCATGCCGACGAGCTCGAGGCGCCGGTAGTCCAACACCGCGAGTGCCGCCATCACCCCCACGCCCAGGATCAGGAAGAGCGCCTGGCGGTACAAGAAGTAGTGGGGCGAAAGGCCGGCGGAGACGGCGGTCGCCCGGGAGCCCGTGTACACCATCACGACCCCCACCACCGCCGTCGCGAGCGTGGTGACCAGGAGGGTTACGTCCAGATCGGCGATCCTCCGGTTGGTCCGCGGCTCTCCGAGGCTGATGGCAGCACGCACCACGGGACAGAATAACGGTCGTGACCGTGACCCCTTGGGCGACCCTGTCGACGCGCCTGAGCTGGGCAATCGTCGCCCCGGCCTCCATCGGCGGCAACAGCGGGTGGTTCTACGACCTGCTGCGCAAGGCCGGCGTGTCCCGCTCGCTCGCGCACACCCTCGTCGAGTTCGTGCTGCGCCCGCTCGAGGTCGTGCTGGTGCTGCTCGTGGCCTGGCTGATCGCCCGCTACGGGGCCCGCCTCGTGCGGCGGCTCGTCCGTCGGCTCGGCCAGCCCGCGGCCAACCTCTCCGCGTCGACGCGCACCTCGCACCGGGTCGAGACCAACGCCGCGATCGTGGCCAACGCCTGGCGCTTCGTCATCGGGGTCTTCGCGATCGCGGTCATCCTCGGCATGCTCGGCATCGACCTCACCCCGCTGCTCGCGTCGGCCACGGTGATCGGCGCGACCATCGGTTTCGGCGCGCAGGCGCTCGTGCGCGACTACCTCTCGGGCTTCCTGCTCACCGTCGAGGACCAGTTCGTGATCGGCGACACCATCTCGGTGAACGGGATCGTCGGGACCGTCGAGGACCTGAGCCTGCGGGTCACCAACATCCGCACCGTCGACGGCTCGCTCGTCTACCAACCCAACGGCGACATCCGCCAGCTCACCAACCGGTCGAGGGGCTGGGCCAAGGCGTTCGTCGAGGTCGACGTCCGGGTCACCTCGGCCGACGACCTGGCCCGCGCCACCGAGGTCGTGACCGCGGCGGCGGCCGGGGTGGCCCGCGACGCCCCGCCGGCGGCCGGGTGCACCCAGGACCCCGAGGTGCTGGGCGTGGTCGCGACGGGCGGCGCCAACGCCACAATGCGGGTGATGCTGCGGGCCAACCACGGGCACCGCTTCGCCATCGAGCGGGCCCTGCGGGCCGCCGTGGTGGGCGCGCTGGCCGACGCCCACCTGTGGCCCGACCCCGCCTGAGGCGGATTCAGTCCCCGCGGACCGCTCGAACCGCCTCCCACATGGCCTCGACCGGCGGCTCGCGCCCGGTCCAGAGGGCGAGCTGGGCGGCGGCCTGGTGGACGAGCATCCCGAGCCCGCCGAGGACGGTCGCGCCGCGGGCGGTGGCGGCGGCCATCCACTCGGTCTCGGCCGGCTCGTAGACGAGGTCGACCACCACCTGCCCGGGGCCGAGCAGCTCCGCCGCCACCAGCGGGGCCCCGGGTCCGGCGACCATCCCGACCGGGGTGGCGTTGACGACGAGCTCGGCGTCCGGGGCGTCCCGGGCGGAGCCCACCCGGCCACTCCCGCCGGCCAGCGCAGCGGCCTCGAGGGCCGGCTCGGCCCGGCGGGCCACCACCACCACCTCGGCCGCGCCGGCGTCGGCGAGCGCGGCCACCACCGCCCGGGCGGCGCCGCCCGCCCCGACGACCAGACAGCGGCGGCCCGACGGCGTCCAACCGCTCCCCCGCGCGAGCGCCTCGAGGAACCCCCGGCCGTCGGTGTTCTCGCCCACCAGCCGCCCGGCGCGGGCGACGACGCAGTTCACCGCGCCGAGCCGCGCCGCTTCCGGCGTGCACTCGTCGACCAGGTGGGCGACCACGCCCTTGTGGGGCATCGTCACCGACAGCCCGGCGATGCCGAGCGGGAGCACCGCGGCGAGGGCCGGGCCGGCCTGGCCGTCGGGGACCGGGAAGGCGACGGACACCCAGTCGAGCCCGAGGGCGGCGAAGGCGGTGTTGTGCAGGAGGGGCGACAACGAGTGGCGGACCGGGTCGCCGATCACGCCGACCAGCGTGGTGGTGCCCGACGGCCAGCGGCCGTCGTGGCCCGTCACGGCAGGCCCCGGCTTTTGGCCAGCGCCTCGGCGGCGAGCTGCTCCGCGTAGGTGTCGGAGAACTGCTCGGTCCCGTCCTTTGACACCAGTTGGAAGTAGAGCCACGCCCCGGGGGTCGGGTGGGCGGCGGAGACGAGGGCGGTGCGCGACGGGGTGCAGATGGCGGTCGGCGGCAGGCCGGTGTGCAGGTAGGTGTTGTACGGGGACCGCAGGGCCAGGTCGGCCGCGGTCACCGGCCCCCCGTCCTGGCCCAGCGCGTACAGCACGGTCGAGTCCATCTGCAGCGGGCTCCCGGCCTTCAGCCGGTTGAAGACGACCCGGGCGACCTTCCCCATGTTCTTCGGGTACTCGCCCTCCTTCTCCACGATGGAGGCCACCACCACCAGCTGGGCCGGCGTCACCCCGAGCGCGCCGGCCGCCGCCGGCAGCCCGAGCCCGGCGGCCTGGCGGTCGAAGCGGTCCACCATCTGGCGCAAGAGCGCGACCGAGGTCTCCCCCGGCAGGACCCGGTAGGTGCCGGGGGCGATCGTGCCCTCCAGGTTGTTCGAGCCCGGGATCTCATAGGGCGAGGACACGGCGCCGCCCTGCTCGGCCCGCAGGAAGGAGCCGACCGGGCGGGTGGGCAGGAGGTCGGTGACCCGCTGGGCGACCTCGGAGAGCGAGAAGCCCTCCGGCACGACGAGCGTCGATACGTCGGGGCCCCGGGCGAGGATGGCCCGGACGGTCGAGAACGGTTGGTTGGCCCGGAAGAGGTACGAGCCCGGTTCGACCGTCGGGTTTCCCTGGAGGACGTCGTCGACCCGGAAGAAGAAGGAGCTCGAGATCACCCCGTCCCGGGCCAGCGCGTCGACCGTCGCGCCGACCGACTGGTTGGGGGCGATCGTGAGCACCACGTTGCGGCCCGGCCCACCGAGGGGGTGGGCCTCGAACCAGAACCAGGCGAACAGCCCGCCGAGCACCACGACCACGACGCCGGCCGCGCCGAAGAGCACCCGGCGCCGGCGCCGCCGGCGGGCCCGCCGGGCCACGCCGCGGGGCAGGTCGGTCTCGCCGGTCGCGGGGCCGGCCGGCCCGAGCGAGTCGCCGGTCCCGCTCACCGCACCGGCCTCCCGGCGTCGAGCCAGGCCTGGAGGAGCACGGTGGCGGCCGCGCTGTCCACCGCCCGCCGCGCGCCGGGCCCCCGCCGGCCGGCCTCGGCCAGGGCCGCGGCGGCCGAGACGGTGGTCAGCCGCTCGTCGAACAGCACGACCTCGACGCCGTCGACGAGCGGGCGCAGCGCGTCGGCCTCGTCCCGGGCCCGTCGGGCGGCCGGTCCGTCCCGGCCGTCGAGCGACACCGGGAGCCCGACCACGACGGTGGTCGCCCCGACATCGGCCACCACCGCCGCGAGCGCGGCCAGGTCGGCGGCCTCGTCGCCCGAGCGCTCGAGGACCTCGCGGGGGAAGGCCAGCTGCCCGGCGGAGTCCGAGACCGCAACGCCGATGCGGCGGCTGCCGAGGTCGAGCGCCACGGCCCGGCCGGCCGGCGCGCCGCCAGTCACGACGATCGCAGCGCCTTGGCCGCCGCCCCGAGCGCCTTGTCGAGGCCGGACGGGTCCCGTCCGCCCGCCACCGCCAGCTCCCGCTGGCCCCCGCCCGAGCCGCCGACCATCGGCCCGAGCTCCTTCACGAGCGCGTTGGCGTCGGGGTCGCCGCCGGTGGCCGCGGCGAGGGCCACCCGCTCCCCCTGCACGCCGCCCACCACCGCCGCCCGCACGCCGTCGCGGCCCGCGACCGCCTGGGCGAGCGCGCGCAGCTCGTCGGCGCCGAGCCCGTCGCGCCGGGCCACGACCACGCCCCCCTCGGCCCCCGCCGCGAGCGCCGCCGCCTCCTGGTCGAGGGCGGCCCGGCGCAGGCCCTGCAGGGACCGCTCGGCCTCCCGCTGGCGGTCGAGCAGCCGTTCCAGGGCCTCGAGCACCCCATCGGGCTCGGTCCGCAAGAGGCGCGCCGCCTCCTCCAGCTGGCGACTCCGGGCGAGCGTGCGCTCGAGGGCCGCCTCGCCGGTCACCGCGAAGATCCGCCGGCTGTTCGCCCCGATCGAGCCCTCCGAGGTGAGGCTGATCGGCCCGATCTGGCCGAGCGCATGCACGTGGGTGCCGCCGCACAGCTCGAGCGAGTGGGGGCCCGCCCGCACCATCCGGACGACGTCGCCGTACTTGTCGCCGAAGTACGCCATCGCCCCCTCGGCCTCGGCCTCGGCGAGCGTCGTCTCCGTCGTCGTGACCTCGTCGTCCAAGAGCACGTCGCGGTTGGCCATCTCGACCACGGCGGCCAGCTCTTCTGGCGCCGGCTGCTCGTGGTGGCTGAAGTCGAACCGCAGGTAGTCGGGGCCGACGTGGCTGCCCTGCTGGTGGACGTGGTCGCCCAGCACGCTGCGGAGGGCGGCGTGCAGGAGGTGGGTGCCGGTGTGGTTGCGGCGGGTGGCCTCGCGCCGGGGCCCGTCGATGGCGGCCAGGGCGTCCTGGTCGGCGAAGATCTCGCCGGTCACCGTGGCCCGGTGCGCGTGCAGCCCCGGCAGCGGGGCGACGGTGTCGAAGACCTCGGCCCGCCCGGTCTCGGTGACGATGGAGCCGACGTCCCCGACCTGCCCCCCGCCCTCGGCGTAGAAGGGGGTCCGGTCGAGGAAGATCTCGGCGGTCCCCTCCTTCTCGCCGGCCAGCACGGCCACGATGCGGGCCGGCACCGCGTAGGCGTCGGGGGCACGCCCGACGAACGCGCTCTCGCCCGCCCTCTCCAGGATCTCGCGGTAGGCGGCCTCGTCGGCGACCGCCGGGGTGCGCGCGGCGCTGCGGGCCCGCTCGCGCTGCGCGCGCATGGCCGCGTCGAACACCGCCCGGTCGACGCCGAGGCCCGCCTCGGCGGCCAGCTCCTCGGTCAGCTCGATCGGGAATCCGTGGGTGTCGTGCAGCCGGAACGCGATGTCGCCGTCGAGGACGCCGCCCGGCGCGCCCTCCGCCCGGCCCATCGCCTCCTTGAGCAGCCCGAGGCCGGCCCGCAGCGTCCGGTCGAAGGACCCCTCCTCGCGCTCGAGGACCGAGCGGGTGAGGTCGAGGCGGCCCGGGAGGTTCGGGTATGCGTCCTGCATCAGCTCGACCGTCGCCTCGGCGAGCGGCACCGTGATCGTCGTCGCGACGTCGAGGCGGCGCGCCGCCAGGACGGCCCGGCGGATGAGCCGCCGCAGCACGTACCCCCGTCCGTCGTTCGACGGGAGCACGCCGTCCGCGATCAGCATGGTCATGGCCCGGCCGTGGTCGGCCAGCCGGCGGATCGCGATGTCGGTGGCGCCGTCGGCCCCGTAACGGGTGCCGAGCAGGCGCTCGGCCGTCTCGATCATGGGCCGGAAGGCGGCGGTGTCGAAGATGGTGTCGACCGCCTCGGCCACCGCCAACGCCCGCTCGAGTCCCATGCCGGTGTCGATGTTCTTGTAGGGCAGGTCCTCGACCGTGCCGTCGGGGAGGCGGTTGAGCTCCATGAACACCAGGTTCCAGAACTCGAAGAACCGCTCCTCGGAACCGTCCTTCGGGCCGCCCGGCGCGCCGTAGGCCTCGCCCTTGTCGAAGAAGATCTCCGAGCACGGCCCGCACGGCCCGGTGTCGCCCATCTTCCAGAAGTTGTCCTCGCCCAGGCGCTGGATGCGCTCGGCGGGGATGCCCGTCGTCTCCACCCAGATTCCCGCCGCGTCGGTGTCCGACTCGTGCACGGTGACCCACAGCCGGTCGGGGTCGAGGCCGAGGACCTCGGTGACGAACTCCCAGGCGAGCGGGATGGCCCGCTCCTTGAAGTAGTCGCCGAAGCTGAAATTGCCGAGCATCTCGAAGAAGGTGTCGTGGCGGGCCGACGCCCCCACGTTGTCGATGTCGACGGTCCGGAAGCACTTCTGCACCGAGGTGGCCCGGGGCCACGGCGGCTGGTTCTCCCTGGTGAAGTAGGGCTTGAAGGGGACCATGCCGGCGATCGTGAACATGACCGAGGGGTCGCGCGGCACCAGGCTCGCGGACGGCACCCGGTGGTGGTCGCGGGCCGCGAAGAACGAGAGGAACGACGAACGAAGTTCGTTGGCGTCCATCAGCTCGGCCTCACGGGTGTGCGCACCTTCCAATCGGTCCGCGGGGGCGGGGTCGACCCCGGGTCCGGGGTCGCGACGAGCCTAATGGGGGGAGGCTCGGCCTCCGAAGCGTCGCTCGAGCCGCTCGGCCAGCTCGGCTTCCGCGCCGTGGTCCGAGGGCTCGTAGTAGACGTGGCCCTCGAGCTCGGCCGGCCGGTACTGCTGGTCGACCCAGCCGGCCGGGTCGTCGTGGGGATAGCGGTACGTGTCTTCCCGCAACCGCCGGGCGGCGTTCGGCGAGTTGCCGTCGCGCAGGTGGTTGGGGACCTCGCCCCGGATGCCGGAGCGGACGTCGTCCATCGCCCTTCCGAGGGCAACCATCACCCGGTTCGACTTCGGCGCGGTCGAGAGGTAGATCACGCACTCGGCGAGATTGAGCGCGGCCTCGGGCATGCCGACCACCTCGACCGCCCGCGAGGCGGCGTCGGCGACGACGAGCGCGAGCGGGTCGGCCAGGCCGACGTCCTCGCTCGCCAGGATGACGAGCCGCCGGGCCAGGAACCTCGGGTCCTCCCCGGCCTCGAGCATGCGGGCCAGCCAGTAGAGGCCGGCGTCGGGGTCCGAGCCCCGCACGCTCTTGATGAGCGCGCTGATCTGGTCGTAGTGCTCCGAGACCCCCTGGTGGAAGATCCGGCGGTCCCGGGCGGCCGCCACGTGGTCGAGGGTCACGTGCACCGGCGCGTGCGGGTCGGCCCGGCCGGCCCGGGCGAGCGAGACCGCGACCTCGAGGGTGTTGAGCGCGCTGCGGGCGTCGCCCGCCGCCGACGCGACCAGCGCGTCGAGCGCATCGTCGTCCGCGCTCGCCCCCTCCGCCTCGAGGCCCCGCCCCGCGATCACCCGCAGGTCGGCCTCGGTGAGCGGCTCCAGCCGCCACAGCGTGGAGCGGCTCATGAGCGGGGCGTTCACCTCGAAGTAGGGGTTCTCGGTGGTGGCCCCGATCAGCACCACCAGGCCGTCTTCCACCGCCGGCAGCAGCACGTCCTGCTGGGCCTTGTTGAACCGGTGGACCTCGTCGATGAACAGAAGGGTGCCCTGTCCGTGCTCGCCGAGGCGGCGGTGCGCGTCGTCGAGGGCGGCCCGCACGTCCTTCACCCCCGACGCGGTGGCCGACAGCGGGACGAAGGCCTTGGCGCTCGACTCGGCCAGGACCCGGGCGAGGGTGGTCTTCCCGGTGCCGGGCGGGCCCCAGAAGATGGCCGAGCCGATCCGGTCGGACTCGGCCAGCGCCCGCAGCGGACCGCCCGGGCCGACCAGGTGGGCCTGCCCCACCACCTCGTCGAGCGAGCGGGGCCGGAGCCGGGCTGCGAGCGGCGACCGTTCCGAGAGCGCCTTGTCGGCGGCCGCGCCGAACAGGTCGCCCGGGGTCATGTCCGCTTAGGCGGCGGCGCGAGGCCGAGCTCGCGCAGGACACCGTCGGCGAGCGGCTTGGGCGCCCCAGTCAGGGGGTCGGCCCCCGACTGGGTCTTCGGGAACGCGATGACCTCGCGGATCGACTCCTCGCCGGCGAAGATCGCCACCATCCGGTCGAGCCCGATGGCGAAGCCCGCGTGCGGCGGCGCCCCATACCTGAACGCGTCCAGGAGGAAGCCGAAGCGACCCTGGGCCTCGTCGGGTGCGATGCCGAGCGCGCCGAACACCCGCTGCTGGATGTCGGCGCGGTGGATCCGCACGCTCCCGGAGCCGAGCTCCCAGCCGTTCAGCACGAGGTCGTAGGCCTGGGCCCGCACCGACATCGGGTCGGTCTCCAGCCTCTCGAGGTCGTCTCGGTGCGGCATGGTGAAGGGATGGTGGGCCGGGACCGGGGTGCCCGACTCGTCGAGCCCCTCGAACATGGGGAAGTCGACCACCCAGACGTAGCGGTGGGGCCCGTCGGCGACCGACTGGCCGCCGAGCTGCACCCGGAGGGTCCCGAGCACCCGGCAGACCAGGTGGTGGTCGTCGCCGGCGACGGCGAGCACGAGGTCCCCCTCGGCCGCGCCGGTGGCCGCGAGCAGCCCGTCGCGCTCCTCGGGGCTCAGGTGCCCGGCGAGCGGCGAGTCGAGCGCGGTCGCACCCTCGCCTCCCTCCACCCGGAACCAGGCCAGCCCGGCCGCTCCCAGCTCCTTCGCCCGGTCGACCAGCGCGTCGATGCGGCCGCGGCCGAGCGACCCGCCGCCCTCGAGCACGATCGCCTTCACCACCGGGGCCGCGAACGCCCGCACCGACGTCGACGCGAACACCGAGGAGAGCTCGACGAGCTCCATCCCGAAGCGGAGGTCCGGCTTGTCGGTCCCGTAGCGGTCGAGCGCGTCGGCCCAGGTGATCCGCCCGATCTCGGCCGGCCGGGCGCCGGTCACCGCCTCGGAGGCGTCCGCGACCGCCTCGCCCACGAAGCCGAGCACGTCGTCCTGGGTGACGAAGGACGCCTCGAGGTCGAGCTGGGTGAACTCGTACTGCCGGTCGGCGCGGGGGTCCTCGTCGCGCATGCACCGGGCGATCTGGTAGTAGCGGTCGAAGCCGGCCACCATGAGCAGCTGCTTGGCCAGCTGGGGGCTCTGGGGCAGCACGTAGAACGAGCCGTGGTGCAGGCGCGACGGCACCGCGAACTCGCGGGCGCCCTCGGGGGTGGGGGCCCACAGCAGCGGGGTCTCCACCTCACAGAACCCGTTGCGCTCCATCGCCCGCCGCAGCGCCGAGTTGATCACCGCGCGCAGCCGCAGGTTCCGCTGCATCCGGGGGCGACGGAGGTCGATGTAGCGATAGCGGAGCCGGAGCGCCTCGTCGGACTCGTTGCGCTCCTCGATCGGCAACGGCGGGGTCTCGGCTCGCGCCAGGATCTCGACCCGGCAGTCGTGCAGCTCCACCTCGCCGGTCGCGAGCTTCGGGTTCACGGTGCCGTCGGGCCGCCGCCGCACCTCCCCCTCGATCCGGACGACGTCCTCGCCGCGCACCTCGACCGCCCCGTCGACCACGCACTGGACGAGCCCCGAGTGGTCGCGCAGGTCGAGGAAGGCGAGGTGCTCGCCGTGCTCGCGGCGGCGCGCCACCCAGCCGCACAGGGCCACCCGGGTCCCCACGTCGTCGACCCCGAGCCGGCCGCACAGGCCGGTCCGCATCGAGGTGGGGCGCTCGCCGGTCACCCCGTCCTCCCTGCCGACACCGCGTCGGCCACCTCGGCGCGGGGCACCGCCCGCTGCTCGCCACCCCGGAGCGGCCGGAGGGTGACGGTCCCGGCCGACAGCTCGTTGGGCCCGACGATCAGCGCGACCCGGGCGCCGGAACGGTCGGCCGCCTTCAGGTGGGCTTTGAGCGAGCGACCGTCGAAGCCCCGGTCGACGCGGAGGCCGGCGTCGCGCAGTGCGACGCTCAGGTCCCGCGCACTGTCGCCGCCGGTGAGGTCGATCACGTACGCGTCGAGCGCGGGCGGCTCGACCGGGAAGCAGCCCTCGGCGTCACAGGCGAGCAGGACCCGCTCGATGCCGATCCCGAACCCGATGCCCGGGGTCGACGGGCCACCCATCGCCTCGGCCAGTCCGTCGTAGCGGCCACCGCCGCCGATCCCGTTCTGGGCCGCCTCGATCGCGCCCGAGGCGAACTCGAACGTCGTGCGGGTGTAGTAGTCGAAGCCGCGTACCAGGCGGTGGTCGAGCTCGGCCGTGATCCCGAGGGCGTCGAGCCCCGTCCGGACCCTCGCGAAGTGGGCGGCGCAGTCGTCGCACAGGTGGTCGACGAAGCGCGGGCCGGCCTCGGTCACGGCGCGGCACTCGGGCCGCTTGCAGTCGAAGAGCCGCATGGGGTTGGCGTCGATGCGGCGTCGGTGGTCCTCGCACAGCTCGTCTGCGTGCGCGCGCAGGTACGCGGCGAGCAGCTCGACGTAGGCGGGCCGGCACGTGGCATCCCCCATGGAGTTGACCGAGAGCACGTAGTCGGCGAGGCCGAGGGTGCGGAAGAACCGGTCGGCCACCCAGATCACCTCGACATCGACGTCGGGTTCG
>Ga0116215_1001962_pt1 | contig 13143 bp, 10 predicted proteins | sample Sb_taG_7_FD_89698 | JGI IMG/M metagenome (GOLD analysis project Ga0116215, IMG submission 89698) | Peat soil microbial communities from Weissenstadt, Germany - Sb_50d_2_FS metaG | ecosystem: Environmental > Terrestrial > Soil > Wetlands > Peat | place: Germany: Weissenstadt | collected 2010-09-21 | reverse complement strand
TCCAGCGCGCCCGGGTCGCGCGGCTTGAGCACCACGTCGGCGCGGATCTCCGTCGTCGTCGCCACGGGACGCAGCGCCCGGCTCCCCTCGGGGAGGGCGGGCACGCTCCTGGTGCTGCGCACCCACGCCCGAGACGACGGGGCGGGGGCGGCACGGGCCCGGGCCGCGGTCACGACGACGAGCGAGCTCGACACGGCCAGGCAGGCGAACACTGCGGCGACCCCCCGCCGATGTCCGGCATGGGTGAGGATCAATGGCTCACTCTTCTCTGTCGACTCGGTCGTCGACGCCGCCACGGCCCCGGAGCCGACGCAGGCGCTCTCCCAGCTCGGCCTCGGCACCGTGCCCGCTCGGCTCGTAGTAGACGTGCTCGGCGACTTGCGGAGGACGGTAGTCCTGTTCCACCCAACCCCGGGGGTCGTCGTGGGGGTACCGGTAGCCCTCGCCGTGCCCGAGGTCCTGGGCGCCGCGGTAACTGGCGTCGCGCAGGTGGGTGGGCACGTCGCCCCGGGGCCCCTCCCGGGCATCGGCGCGGGCCCGGCCCAGTGCGGTGGTGACCCGGTTCGACTTGGGGGCCGTCGCCAGGTAGACGACGGCCTCGGCCAGGTTGAGCTGGGCCTCGGGCAGGCCGACGAACTCCACCGCCCGCGCCGCCGCGTCCGCCACCACGAGGGCCAGAGGATCGGCGAGCCCCACGTCCTCACTGGCCAGGATCACGAGGCGGCGCGCGATGAAGCGGGCGTCCTCGCCCCCTTCGAGCATGCGGGCGAACCAGTACAGCGCGGCATCGGGGTCCGACCCCCGGATGGACTTGATCAAGGCACTGACCTGGTCGTAGTGGGCGTCGGCGCCCTGGTGCAGGAGCCGGCCGGCCCGGGCCCGCTCGACCACCTCGGCGGTGATGGGCTCGGGCCCGGCCAGGGACAGCGCCACCTCCAGGGTGCCCAGCGCGGCTCGGGCGTCCCCGTCGGCCACCGACACCAGGGCCTCCACGGCCTCGGGGTCGGCCCGGGCGTCCTCGGCCTCGAGGCCGCGCCGGATCACCTCGGCGACGTCGTCCTCGGAGAGCGGCTCGAGCCGCCACAGCGTCGCCCGGCTCAGCAAGGGGGAGTTCACCGAGAAGAAGGGGTTCTCGGTGGTGGCCCCGATCAGGACGACGAGGCCCTCCTCCACCGCGGGGAGGAGGGCGTCCTGCTGGGACTTGTTGAACCGGTGCACCTCGTCGACGAAGAGGATGGTCCCCCGTCCCTGTTCGCCCAACGAGCGCCGGGCGTCGTCGATGGCCTGGCGCACGTCCGCCACCCCGGCGTTGACCGCGGAGAGGGGCACGAAGGTCTTGGCCGTGGTGGCCGCAACCACCTGCGCCAGGGTGGTCTTCCCCGTCCCCGCCGGGCCCCACAAGATGGCCGAGGTGAGCCGGTCCTGTTCGATCAGGACGCGCAGCGGTGCGCCCGGCGCCACCAGGTGCCGCTGCCCCACGATGTCGTCGAGGGTGCGCGGCCGCAGGCGCGCCGCCAACGGAGCCCGTTGGCGCAGCCGGTCCGAGGCCGCCTGGGCGAAGAGGTCAGGGGGCGACGCACCAGGGCGACGCGGTGACCGGCCTGCCATGTCTCGTCGCTGTCGTGGGCGCCGGGGGCTGGGACTCAGTCGCCCGGGGGCGTGATGCGCAGTCCCAGCTCGCGCAGGGCGGACTCGCCCAACGCCTTGGGGGCACCGGTCATGGGGTCGGTCCCGGACTGGGTCTTCGGATAGGCGATCACCTCGCGCAGGCTCTCCTCGCCCGACAAGATGGCGACCAGCCGGTCCACCCCCACCGCGAAGCCCCCATGGGGCGGGGCGCCGTAGCGGAACGCCCCCAGCAGGAACCCGAAGCGCGCCTCGGCCTCGTCGGGGGGGATGCCCAGGGCGTCGAAGACGCGGCGCTGGATGTCCTCGCGGTGGATACGGATCGACCCCGACCCGAGCTCCCAGCCGTTGAGCACCAGGTCGTAGGCCTGGGAACGGACCCGCCCCGGGTCCGACGCGAGCAGCTCGAGGTCGTCGGGGTGCGGCATGGTGAAGGGATGGTGGGCGGCTCGCGGGTTGCCGTCCTCGTCGGTGCCGTCGAAGAGCGGGAACTCGGTCACCCACAGGAAACGCCGCTCGCCCGTGCCCACCGGCATGTGGCCCAGATCGAGGCGAAGCTGCCCCAGCACGTCGCACACCGTGCGCCACTCGTCGGCGACCACCAGCACCAGGTCCCCGGCCACCGCACCGGTGCGGGACGCGAGCCCGGAACGCTCCGCGTCGGTGAGGACCTTGTCGAGCGGTGAGTTCAGGGCCAGCGGCGCGTCCGAGGTGACCCTGAACCAGGCCAGCCCCTTGGCGCCGAGCTCCTTGGCCCTCTCCACCAGGGAGTCGAGGCGGTTGCGGCCGAGCGAGGAGCCACCCGGCACGCGCAGCGCTTTCACGCACGGGGCCGAAAAGGCGCGCACCTCGGTGCCGGAAAAGACCTCGGAGACGTCGACGAGCTCCATCCCGAAGCGCAGGTCGGGCTTGTCCACGCCGAAGCGGTCCATGGCCTCGTGCCAGGTCATGTACTCGATGGCGGCGGGCCGCTCCCCGACGGCCGCCTCGGTGGCGTCGACGACGGCGACGGTCACGGCGTCCTGGACGTCGCGCTCGGAGACGAACGACGCCTCGATGTCGAGCTGGGTGAACTCGAATTGGCGATCGGCTCGCAGGTCCTCGTCGCGCAGGCAGCGGGCGATCTGGAAGTAGCGGTCCATGCCCGCCACCATGAGCAGCTGCTTGGCGATCTGGGGACTCTGGGGCAGCACGTAGAACCTGCCCCGGGACAACCTCGACGGAACCGCGAACTCGCGCGCCCCTTCGGGCGTGGGGGTCCACAGCAGCGGGGTCTCCACCTCGCAGAAACCCTGCCGGACCATGGCGGCGCGCATGGCGGCGAGCACCCGGCCCCGCAAGCGGAGGTTGCCCTGCATGCGTGGCCGGCGTAGGTCCACGAACCGGTAGCGCAGGCGCACCGACTCGTCGACCTCGGACCGGTCGTCGACGGGGAAGGGCGGGGGCTCGGCCTCGGAGAGGACTTCCACCGTGCAGTCGGCCAGCTCGACCTGGCCCGTCGCCAGCTCGGCGTTGTCGGTGCCCTCAGGCCGGCTCCGTACCGTGCCCTCCACGCGCAGCACCCATTCGCTGCGTACGTCCACCGAGCCGTCCACCACGCACTGCACGATGCCGCTGTAGTCGCGCAGGTCCACGAACGACAGGTGCTCACCGTGCTCTCGTCGTCTCCCCACCCACCCGCACAGCGCGACGCGCACCCCGGCGTGCTCGGGGCGCAACTCGCCGCACAGATGGGTTCGCATGGCCGTCGCCTTCACCGCTCGCCCCTCGTCACCTTGGCGTCCCTTTGCTTTGCGGGTGCTCTGTCTCTTGCAGGTGCTCTGTCTCTTGCAGGTGCTCTGTCTCTTGCAGGTGCTCTGTCTCTTGCAGGTGCTCTGTCTCGGTGAGCGACGAGCGCGCCGCCAACCACTGGAGCACCGACGCACGTGGCACGGTTTCCTGCGGGCCCTCTGCCCGCAGTGGCCTCGCCGTCACGACGTTGCCGGCCAGCTCCTCGGGGCCCACGATGAGCGCGTAGCGCGCTCCGGAGCGGTCCGCCTGCTTGAGCTGGGCCTTGAGTGAGCGCCCATCGTAGGCGCGCACCACCCCCAGGCCCGCCCGGCGCAGCTCGCCGCACAGGGCTCGTGCCGCGGCCCCTCCCGTCACGTCGACCACGAAGGCGTCAGGGAGAGGGGGGTCCACCGGGAACACCCCCTCGGCGTCGCACGCCAGCAGGAGGCGCTCGATGCCGATGCCGAAGCCGATGCCCGGGGTGGGAGGGCCCCCGACGGCCTCGGCCAGCCCGTCGTAGCGCCCGCCCCCTCCGATGGCATTCTGGGCCGAGGTGAGCGAACCGGCCGAGAATTCGAAGGTCGTGCGCGTGTAATAGTCGAGCCCGCGCACGAGCCGGGGCTCGAGGCGGTACGAGATGGCGAGCTCGTCGAGGCCCGCGCGCACCCGCGTCAGGTGTGCCGCACAGGCCTCGTCGAGGTAGTCGGTGATGCGGGGCGCGCCCTCGGTGACGGCACGGCACTCCGGGCTCTTGCAATCGAGCACCCGCAGGGGGTTGGTGCGGTACCGCTCCCGGTGCTCGTCACGCAGCTCGTCGCGGTGCTCGTCGAGATACGCCGTCAGCGCGGCCACGTACGCGGGCCGACATTGCGCACAGCCCATGGAGTTGAGCGCCAACTCGACCCGGCGCAGGCCCAACCAGGCGTAGAGATCCGCGGCCAGGGCCACCACCTCGACGTCGACGTCGGGGTCGTCGGTGCCCAGAACCTCCACACCGAGCTGGTGGTGCTGCTTGTAGCGCCCGGCCTGGGGCCGCTCGTAACGGAACGCAGGGGTCACGTACCACGCTTTCCACGGCACCGGCGGGCGATGCTGGACGAAGGCCCGGACCACCGACGCCGTGCCCTCGGGTCGCAGCGCCACGTCACGTCCGCCCCGATCGGCGAACTCGTACATCTCCTTGCGCACCACGTCGCTCTCGTCCCCGATGCCGCGTCGGAAGAGCTGGGCGTCCTCGAACATGGGGTTCACCACCAGGCCGAAGCCGCCCAGCTGCGCCCGGCGGGCGAACTCCGCCACGAGCCTCTCCCATCGGGCCGACTCGGGCCACAGCACGTCATGGGTGCCCGCAGGGGCGCGCAGCGGCGCCGACTGGTCGGCCACCTCGGACTCAGCCCTTCCGGCCGGGGAGTGTGCGGAAGGCGTCGAACACGCCGTCGAGGTGCTTGAGCGAGCTGATGAGCGACTCCAGGTGCCCGGGGTCGGCCAGCTCCACGTCGAAGTGCATGCGGCTCACACGATCGGGCGCGGTCTGCGACGACGAGGACACGATGTTGAGGTGGTGCTCCGACACCACCCTGGTCACGTCCGAGAGCAGGCGTGAACGGTCGAAGGCCAGCACCTCGACGGACGCCACGAACACCGTGGTGCCCTCGCGGTCCCACTCCACCTCGATCAGTCGCTCCTGGCCCGCGGCGGCCAACGCGGTGGCGTTGGCGCAGTCGGCCCGGTGCACGCTGACACCACGACCGCGGGTGACGAAGCCGACGATCTGGTCACCGGGGACAGGCGTGCAACAGCGCGACAGCCGGACCATGACGTCGTCGAGGCCTTCGACGTAGACGCCCACCGGTGACCCGCGCCGGGTGCGGGTGCGCAGGCCAGGCCCCACCGTCGTGGGGAGCTGCTCCTCACCACCCCCGCCGCGCAGATCACGGGCCAGGCGCTGCGCCACCGATCGCGCCGAGACGTGCCCGTCGCCGATGGAGGCGTGGAGGGAATCGAGGTCCACGTAGTTCATGGCGGCCGCCAGCCGCTCGAGGGCGTTGGAGGCCGCCAGCTTCTGCACCGGCAGCCCCTCGCGGCGCAGCGCCTTGATGAGCTCCTCGCGCCCGGTCTCCATGGCGTCCTCGCGCCGCTCGCGCGAGAACCACTGGCGGATCTTGTTGCGGGCCCGGGGTGAGGCCACGATCTGGAGCCAGTCGCGCGAAGGGCCTGCCGAGGGGACCTTGGAGGTGATGATCTCGATGGTGTCGGCCGATTGCAGCGGCGTGTCCAGAGGGACGAGGCGCCCGTTCACCTTGGCGCCGATGCACCGGTGGCCGACTTCGGTATGGATCGAGTACGCGAAGTCGATGGGCGTCGAACCCGCCGCCAGGGCGATCACCTTGCCCTTGGGTGTGAAGACGTAGACCTCGTCTTGTTCGAGGTCGAGCTTGAGGGTCTCGAGGAACTCCAGCGGGTCGATCGTCTCCTGCTGCCAGTCCACGATGCGCTGGAGCCACGCCATCTCCGCCGTGGTGGCCGCCGCCCCGTCCTTGGAATGCTCCTTGTACCCCCAGTGTGCGGCGATCCCGTACTCGGCCCGGCGGTGCATCTCGTTGGTGCGGATCTGCACCTCGATGGGCTTTCCCTCCAGTCCGATCACCGTGGTGTGCAGCGACTGGTAGAGGTTGAACTTCGGGCTGTTGATGTAGTCCTTGAAGCGGCCCTGCACGGGGCTCCAGATGGCGTGGATGGACCCGAGCGCGGCCCAGCAGTCCTTTTCGGACTCGACGATGACGCGCAGGCCCACGAGGTCGTGGATCTCGGCGAACTCCTTGCCGCGCACCACCATCTTCTCGTAGATGCTCCACAGGTGCTTGGGGCGTCCCGTGACCTCCGCCTTGACCCCCGATGCGCTCAACCGCTCGCGCACCGCCACGAGCACCCGGGCGAGGTACTCGTCGCGTTCGGGAGCACGCGTGGCGACCATCTGCTCGATCTCGGCGTAGCGCTTGGGGTGGAGGGTGGCGAACGCCAGGTCCTCGAGCTGCCACTTGAGCTCCTGGATCCCCAGCCGGTGCGCCAGTGGCGCGTAGATGTCCAGCGTCTCCTGGGCGGTCCGGCGCTGCTTCCACTCCGGCATCACCGCCACGGTCCGCATGTTGTGGAGACGGTCGGCGAGCTTGATGACCAGCACCCGCCAGTCGTTGGCCATGGCCACGAGCATCTTGCGCACGGTGGCGGCCTGCTGGGCCTCTTTGGAGTCGAACTGGAGGCGGTCGAGCTTGGTCACGCCGTCGACGATGGCGCCGACCTCGGGACCGAATTCCTCGGTGACGCGCTCGAGGGTGAGCCCGGTGTCCTCCACGGCGTCGTGCAGCAACGCCGAGGCCACCGACCGGGCGTCGAGCCCGAGCTCGGCGACGATAGTGGCCACCGCCACCGGGTGGGTGATGTAGGGCTCGCCGGTCTGGCGCAGCTGCCCCAGGTGCGACTGCTCGGCGACCTTGCCGGCCCGGACGATCAGCTTGCGGTCGGAAGCCGAGGATCGGGGCCGACGGGCGTCGTAGGCCGCCAACACCCCCGCCACGAGGTCGTCGAGCATCGCCGGCCGGCGAAATGGGGCAGCCAGGCGCTCGACGGTGACCACGTACTCACCGTACCTGTCCCCACCGAGCCACAGGGCGCTCCGGCGGCTCCCGGGCCCACCTCGGAGCAGGGGGAACCGGCTACCGGCGCTTGCCGCCCTTCTTGGAGCCCTTGCCCTTGCGCGGCCGCGGTGGCGGACGGCGGGGGGTCGAGGCACCGGCCCCGGCACCGGGCCGGGTGTTGCGACCACTGCTGTTGGACCGGCTCTTGGCCGTCCCCGCCCCGGTGACCGCAGGTGCGGCCTCGTCCTCGTCGAATTCCACTTCGCCGTCGTCCACCGGCAGCGGCCGGGAGGCCCCGCCCGGTCGCAGCACGCCGGTCTGGCGGCGCGGGGCGGCGCGGCCGGTGGATCCCTGTCCGCCCCGGGTCCCCGTGGTCGACGCGGCGGCGTTCAAGGTGGCGGCCTGGCGCGGGGTGAGCAGACCCGATCCCTCGGCGCGGTTGGCCAGCTTGCGCCGGATGTTCACGTACCGCGGCTCGCGCTCTTTCAACACCGCCAACACCGGAGACGCGATGAAGATCGACGAGTACGCCCCCGACGTGAGCCCGATCACCAGGGCCAGTCCGAAGTACTGCAGCGTCGTGGCTCCCAGGATCTGGGCGCCGATGACGAGGACGGCCAACACCGGCATGATCGCCACTAGCGAGGTGTTGATGGACCGGGCCAGGGTCTGGTTCATCGACAGGTTGACGACGTCGGTGTAGGTCATCCGACCCGATGCCCCCAGGCCCCGGCTGTTCTCCTTCACCCGGTCAAAGACCACCACCGTGTCGTAGAGCGAGTACCCCAGGATGGTGAGCAAGGCGATCACCGTGTCGGGGGTGACCTGGAAGCCGAAGAGCGAGTAGACGCCCGCCGTCACGAGCAGGTCGTGGATCACGGCGACGAGCGCGGCGATGGCCATCTTCCACTCGAAGCGGAACGAGATGTAGATCACGACGACGACGAAGAAGACGAGGACGGCGATGACGGCCTTCTCGCTGATCTGGCTCCCCCACGTGGGCCCGACGTCGGTGAGAGAGACCTCCTGGGGCGAGATGTGGGCGATACGGGCCAGGGCCTTGGACACGTTGTCCTTGTCGGTGGCCTGCTAGCCGACCGACAGCTTCGTCAGGTCCGCCTGGACCTGCACGGTGGCCGAAGAGCCCTCACCGAGGATCTGCACCGTGGCGCCCGGTACTCCGGCGTTGCCGACCGAGCTCTGAACTTCGCTCACGGTCGCGCCGTGGGCGGGGATCTGCCACGAGGTCCCCCCCTTGAAGTCGATCCCCCAGTTGAAGCCCTTGACCCCGAACGACACCAGGCCGGCCACGATCACGAGACCCGAGAGCGCGTACCACCACCGGCGACGCCCCACGAAGTCGAACGACGTCTCCCCGCGGTAGATGCGCACGAAGACGTTGGGCCGCTTGGCCGGGGAGACCTCTTCTTCGACGGCGGACTCGGTCGTGGTCATGCGGGGGACTCGCTTCCGATGGCCAGGCCTCGGGCGACCCCGATCACGCGGGCCTCGGTGATGCGGGAGCTGCGGCCCAGGAGGATGACCAGGGGTCGGGTGAAGAAGAACGTGGTGAAGATGTCGAGGAGCGTGGAGAGCCCGAGGAAGAACGCGAAGCCCCGGACCGTGCCCACGGCGAGGATGTAGAGGACCACCGCCGCGGCCAGTGACACGAGGTCGGCGGCCAGGACGGTCCGAAAGGCCCCGCGGAAGCTCCGGTCGACACTCGTGCGCACCGATCTCCCCGAGCGGGCCTCATCTTTGAGGCGTTCGAAGTAGACGATGTAGGAGTCGACCGTGATCCCCACCGACACGATGACCCCGGTCACCCCCGACAGGTCCAGGGTCAGGTTCAGCGCCGAGTGCGAAAGAGCAGACACGATCGCCCACAGCAAGGCGGCGGTGGTGAGGAGGCCGGCGACCACCACGATCCCGAGCACGCGGTAGTAGAGGATGGTGTAGATGAGGACCAGGAGAAGCCCACCGATCCCGGCCAACAACCCGGCTTTGAGCGACGACTTCCCCAAGCTGGGCGACACGGTCTCCTGGGTCAGGATCTTCAGGGGCACGGGCAGAGAGCCGTAATTGAGCTCCAGGGCCAGGTTCTTGGCCGTCTGCTGCGTGAAGTTCCCGCTGATCTCGCCCTTCCCGTTGAACGAGCTGAACGTGGCCAGCCCGGGCTGGATCAGGGGCGCCGACTCGACGACCCCGTCGAGGTCGATGGCCACGTACTGATGGAAGTTCGCCTGCGCCACCTGGTCCCAGGGCGTCACGGCCCTGAGGTTGTAGCTCACCGCCCACTGGCTGATCGTGGTGTCGAAGACCGCCGAGGCCGAGGCGATGGCGTTGCCTTTCAGGGAGGCCTTGGCCAGCACGAAACGCGGGAACTGCTGCGCACCCGACGTGGGATCGGTGGGAAGCAGCACGACGGCATTCGCGTCGTCGTTGACGGTCGACGGGTACGGCGCGAAGGCCGGGTTGGCGGGGATGTTGTTGGTGGGCTGCTGCGTGCTCGTGTTCACGTTCAGGTTGGCCGCGGTGGTGGCGTACTGGCCGCACGAGGGGAGCGGGCCCGAAGGCGGGGACTTGCCCTTGAGCGGCGGGGCGTAGACCGGCGCCCCGCACAGCACGGGGCGGAAGTAGAGCTGGGCCGTCTTGCCGATGAGCTTGATGAGCGTCTGGGGGTCCTTCACGCCGGGAAACTGCACCACGACGTTGCCCCCTTGGGCGTTCACGATTGCTCCCGACACCCCGGCGCTGTCCACCCTGTTGCGGATGATGTTCACGGTGGTGTTCATGTCGCCGCTCGAGATCGCCTTCGTCGGCTTGTAGACGACCTCGGATCCCCCGGCCAGGTCGAGGCCCAGCTTGGGGGACCACCCCGCCCCGAGAGTGGCCGCGAACGCCACGATGGCGATCGTCAACGTCACCCCCAGGCTGATGACCAGGGACCGCTTCACGTCTTGTGGTCCTCGGAGCTGCCCGTGTCGGCCGCATCGTCGTGGCCATCGTGCTCATCGTGCTCATCGTGCTTGTCGGCCACCTCGTCGCCCGACGCGTGCTCTTCGTGCTCGTCGTCCACCTCGTCCTCGTCGGCATCGCCACCGGTGGCTTCGTCGTCGTGCTCGTCGGCCACCTCGTGCTCGTCGTGCCCGTCGTGCTCCTCGTCTCCCTGGTCGTGCTCGTACTCGTGGTAGGCACCATGGGCCTCGTCCTCGTCGTGCTCGTCCCAGCTCGGCGTGTCCACCGCCGAATCCGTCAACCGCCGGGCGATGGTCGAGCGCAGCACCGTGATCCGGGTGCCGGGGGCCGTCTCGATCGTCACCCGGTCCGCTTCGACGTCGAGAACGGTTCCGAAGATCCCCGCACCGGTGAGGACCTCGTCACCGGCGGACAGCTCCATGAGCGTGTCGCGTTGGCGGCGGGCCTGCTGGGCCCGGGGGCGCAGGAACAGGACGTAGGCCAGCCCGAAGATGAGGATCAACGGCAGCAGCGAGACCAGGGGGTTGCTCGTGTTCGTCGCTGCTTTCGACGAGCTCGACCCTTGGGCCAGGACGATCATCAGGGCGGGGAAGCTGGGTATGGAGAGTGGAATGACGGGCTCCGGTTTTGAGAACGGCCGATGTTACTCCAGGCCTCCCCTCCGGCCCCGGCAGTCCCGCCCCGGGCTCACCACAACCTGGGGGCCGCTCCTTGCAATTGGTCGCCCGGACCGAGGAGCGGGGCGACCTCGCCGAGGTGGGCGAAGGCCCTCGGCGTAGCCACCCGCCCCCGGGGCGTGCGCTGGAGCAGGCCCTGTTGGAGGAGGTAGGGCTCGTACGCGTCCTCCACGGTGTCGGGCTCCTCCCCCACGCAATGGGCCAGGGTCACCAGACCCACGGGGCGTCCGTCGAAACGGCGGCACAGTGCATCGAGGATGGCACGGTCCACCTTGTCGAGGCCGAGCTCGTCCACGCCGAAGAGCTCGAGGCCCTCGGTGGCGAGCGACGCCGTGATGGCTCCCTGGGCGCGCACCTCCACGAAATCCCGCACCCGGCGCAGGAGCCGGTTGGCGATCCGGGGCGTACCCCGGGCACGTGACGCGATGCGGCGAGCGCCGTCGATCTCGATCTCCACCCCCAGGATCCCCGCCGAGCGCACCACGATTCCCTGGAGGTCTTCGGCGGCGTAGAGGTCGAGGCGTCCCACGAAGCCGAATCGGTCGCGCAACGGGCTCGTGAGCAACCCGGTGCGGGTGGTGGCTCCCACGAGGGTGAACCTCGGCAGGTCGAGCCGGATGGAACGGGCCGTCGGCCCCTTGCCGATCAGGATGTCGAGCTGGAAGTCCTCCATGGCCGGGTACAGGACCTCTTCGACGGGCCGGGGCAGCCGGTGGATCTCGTCGATGAACAGGACGTCGCCGTGTTGCAGGTCGGTGAGAAGCGCGGCCAGGTCCCCGGCACGGACCAGTGCAGGACCCGAGGTCACGCGCAGCCCAACACCCATCTCTGCGGCCACGATCCCCGCCAGCGAGGTCTTGCCCAGACCGGGGGGTCCTGCGAACAGCAGGTGGTCCACGGGCTGGTCCCGGCGACGGGCCGCCTCGAGCACGATCTCGAGGTGCTCGGTGAGCTGAGGTTGCCCGTTGAACTCGGCGAGTCGCCGGGGCCGGAGACGGGCCTCGTCGGCGAGCTCCGCCGGGTCGGGCAGGGGGTTCGCGGGTCTCTCCGGGACGCCGTCGGCTCCGGCCTTGGCGACACCTCGTGTCCCGGCCTCGGCCGTCGCGTCGGGAGAGGACGACAGCACCTCGCGCCGCCCGTTCACCGTGCTCCCGCCAGCTCCCGCAACGCCTGGCGGAGCAACTCCTCGACCGTGCCCTCGCTCTCTCCGCCCTCGAGCGCCCTTCGGATCTCGTCGGGGCCGTACCCGAGCTCGGTCAGCGCGGCACGGACCTCGCCGCGTGCCTCGGACGGTGCCCCGTGCCCCCCGGGAACCCCGTCGCCCGCGAACTCGGGCAGCTCGAGACGCGACCGCAGGTCGAGCACCAGCCGGGCGGCCGTCTTGCGACCCACGCCGGGCACGATGCACAGCGCGCCCAGATCCTCGTCGAGCACGGCCCGGACCAGCTCCGGCGGCCGCAGGGCGCTCAGCACGGCCAGGGCGAGCGCGGGACCCACACCGTGGGCACCGAGCAGCGCCTCGAAACACCGCCGCTCTTCGGCGGTGGCGAAGCCGTAGAGCACGATGGCGTCCTCGCGCACGTGCGTGTGCACGTGCAGCTCGACCTGCGAGCTGCGATCGCCCACGGCGGCGAGAAGGGCGGGGGACACGGTGAGGCGGTACCCGACCCCACCCACGTCGACGATGACCTCCCCCTGCGGGCTGCGCGCCACGAGCTCCCCCCGGAGCCAGCCGATCACTTCCGCCTCCCGGACCCGGCGATCTCGATGGCGCGCCGCAAGGGCTGCGACGTCACGTGGCACACGGCCAACGCCAGCGCATCGGCGACGTCAGGGGGCTTGGGCGGCTCGTCCAGTCCCACCAGGGCCGCCACCATCCTCTGCACCTGGTCCTTGGTGGCCCCGCCGAAACCCACGACCGCCTGCTTGACCTCGTTCGCGCTGTACTGGGCGACCTCGCACCCGGCCTCCGCCGCCACCAACAGCGCCACACCACCGGCCTGCCCGGTGGCCATGGCGGTGCGCACGTTGGTCTGGAAGAACACCCGCTCCACCACGACGGCGTCGGGGTGGATCTCGGCGACCAAGGCCCGGAGCTCGGTGTAAAGCACGCGCAGACGTTCCTGGAGCGGGAGATCGGGCTCGGTCGTGACGACGCCACCGGCCGTGGCGGCCAGGTCGCTCCCGTACTTCCGGACCACCCCGTACCCGCAACGGGACAGCCCGGGGTCGATACCCAGGACGAACACGCGTTCGACTCTAGCCAGGGCGCGCCCCGCGCAGGTGGATCTCGGCGCCGGTCCGCGACCAGGCCGCGGTCAGGCGGCGATCAGTCCGCCGCCGCGGCCGCCAGGACCTCGTCGGGCGTGTCGAAGTTGGACCACACGTTCTGTACGTCGTCGTCGTCGTCGAGGGCCTCGAGCAGACGCAGGACCCGCCGGACCTCGCCCTCCTCG
>Ga0116215_1001957_pt1 | contig 13172 bp, 10 predicted proteins | sample Sb_taG_7_FD_89698 | JGI IMG/M metagenome (GOLD analysis project Ga0116215, IMG submission 89698) | Peat soil microbial communities from Weissenstadt, Germany - Sb_50d_2_FS metaG | ecosystem: Environmental > Terrestrial > Soil > Wetlands > Peat | place: Germany: Weissenstadt | collected 2010-09-21 | reverse complement strand
GCCTCGGCGAAGTAGTTGTTCAGCGGCTGGATGTTGCGGATCTGGTGGTCCTTCTGAACATCCTCGAAGACGGGCAGCGGGTTCCAGATGCCGGGAGTGAGGTAGCTCTGCGCCACCGGAGGGCAGGCTACGGCCGAGTCGTCTTTGCAGTCGGGCTGGTCTCCCGTCTGCACGTAGTAGGCCCATGGGACGTGCTTGTTGTAGAGGAGCCAGGTGACATCCGTCCAGGCGTCGGTAATGTCGGCTGTACCGGTGTCGACGGCCTGGTCCACATACCTCTGCATCTGCGCCGGCGTGTACGGGCCCTGGATCTCGTTGACACAGCTCGACGGGGAAGGGCTCGAGCACTTGGCCGACCAGCCCGACACGAGATAAAGATGATCGGGCAACGACCATGATGCGACCGGCTCGAACATGTGGTCGTCGAGCGCGAAGTCTTTGGCGTAGGTCCAGTAGTTCGGGATCTCTGCCGCGGTGTGATACCCCATGACGTCGGGACTGGCGGAGTTGGAGCAGGCCGGATCGTCACTGTTCAGGCATCCCTTCTTGGAGTTGCTTGCCTGCGCGATGAAGCCATCCATCTTTCCTGCGTCCACGTCCTCGCGTGCGCTGCGCTCCCCGTGGGGACCGCCACCGTTGACATCGGCAGTATCGTGGTAGGGCGCCGTGCATCCACCAGCGGGGTCGGGCACGCAGACGGTCGGGACACCGTTCTTCATCGGGATGCCGTCCGCTCCCGGATAGGTCCCGAAATAGCTGTCGAAGGACCGGTTCTCCTGTTCGATGATGATGACGTGCTTGATCTTGTGGATCCCCGCCGCCACGACGTAGTGGCCCGTCGGCCCACCGCTGACGCGCTCCACGGAGGCGGCCGGCCGTGATGGCGAGCTGCTGCACGCGCCCAGGACGACGGAGAGGACCAACACGCTTGCCGTGACCGGGACAAGGACGTGAGCGCGTCGGGCAGCACTCCGGTGCCGGAGCCGCAGCCGTTGCATGACTGCACTATCCGCCAGCCGCAGCAACCCGTCAACGGGTTTGGTGGAACCCTCATAGAACCCTCACAAAGCCTCCTCAGCAGGGCGACGGGCACGTTGCCAGCTTGAGGCCGGCCACGATCGCTCAGCCGGTTCGCCCAGTGCCCTCCGTCGGTACGCTGGGGCCACGCATGTGGTAATCCCGCCCCGGCCCGGGGCGGGATCCAGCGGCGCGAAGGGGAGGACGAGATGACGATCACGAGCCGGGGGGCGGTCGCACCGACAAGTGATCAGCGCGGGACAGGTGGTGGCGGATCACCCACCGTGCTCGCACCCCTCGACGTGGCCGCGCTCGATGCGCTCGTCAACGAGGTGGCCGACCATGCCGCGTCGTGGGCCGCGACGGACGCCGCGGCGCGCGCCGATCTCCTCCAGCAGGTCATCACCGACACGATGGCGGCCCAGGACGGCTGGCTGACCGCGGCCTGCGCAGCCAAGGGGCTCGAGTCCGGCTCGACCGAGGCCGGCGAGGAGCTCTTCGCCGGCCTCGGGACGTTCGTGCGCATGGCGCGCCTACTCCGTGACTCGCTGCACGACATCGCCAAGGACGGTAAGCCTTCCTTCGCCGGTCCGGTGCGCGAGGCACCGGAAGGCCGCCTGCGCGTCCAGGTCTTCCCCGACGGCGCCTTCGACCGGATCACGTTCCCCCAGACCACCGCCGAGGTCTGGATGCAACCCGGCGTGACCAGGGAGTCACTCGCCCCCGGCCAAGCCCCTGCCTATGCCGACCCGGCCGCTCACGCCGGTACGGCACTGGTGCTGGCCGCCGGCAACGTGGCCTCACTGGGCCCTCGCGACGTCCTCTCGGAGCTCTTCGTGGAGGGCAAGGTCGTCGTGATGAAGGCCAACCCGGTCAACGACTACCTCGTCCCGTACTGGAGCAGCGCCCTGGCGTCGCTGATCGGCGCCGGCGTGCTGCGCATCGTCGAGGGCGGTGCCGCGGTCGGGCAGTACCTGACCGGACACGCCCGCATCGACGAGGTGCATATCACCGGGTCGGACAAGACCTACGACGCCGTCGTGTTCGGCACGGGTCCCGAGGGGGAGCGGCGCAAGGCGGCCGACGAGCCGGCGCTCGACAAGCCGGTGACCGCCGAGCTGGGCAACGTCTCACCGGTGATCGTGGTGCCGGGCAAGTGGTCGATCCCCGAGCTGCTCTACCAGGCCGAGCACGTGGCGACCATGCTGGTGAACAACGCGGGCTTCAACTGCATCTCGGCCCGGGTTGTCGTCACCCACGTCTCCTGGCCCCAGCGCGACGCGTTCCTGGGCGCTCTGACCCAGGCCTTGTCGCGGATCACGACCCGACGGGCGTACTACCCGGGCGCCGGCGAGCGACGCGATGCCTTCCTGGCCCTCCATCCCGAGGCCGAGGAGTTCGGCACCGGCCCCGAGGATGCCCTGCCCTGGACGTTCATCCGCGGCGTGCCGCCCGGGCACACCGACGACATCTGCTTCAACGTGGAGTCCTTCTGCGGGGAGCTGGCCGAGACGGCCCTGGCCGCCCCTTCGGTGGCGGCCTTCGTCGACGCCGCCACCGCCTTCTGCAACGACGTCGTGTGGGGCACCCTGGGCGCCACGGTCATCGTGAGCCCCGGTTCAATGAAGGAGCACGCAGTGGGCGAGGCAGTCGAGCGCGCGGTGGCGGATCTGCGCTACGGCTCCATCGGCGTCAACATCTGGCACGGTCTCTCGTTCGCGATGGGCTCCACGACGTGGGGTGCCTACCCGGGACACGCGCGCACCGACATCCAGTCGGGTACCGGCGTGGTGGGCAACGCCGCCATGTTCGACCGCCCGCAGAAGTCAGTCGTGCGCGGGCCGTTCCGCTCCCGGCCCAAGCCGCCCTGGTTCGCCACGGCGCCAGAGTCCTACGACGTCATGCGCCGCTTCGTCGCCTTCGAGGCCGAGCCGTCGGCGGCCAAGATCCCGGGCCTGCTCGTTGCCGCCATGCGGCGTTAGCGCGACCCCCGGCAGAGGTTCAGCTCATCGTCTTCGCGCGCAGCTGCGGTACGGCGTAGGGCGCCGCCGCCACGATGGCGGCGATGAGGCCGACGACCGCCCCGAATCCCCATCCAACGCCCGAGCCCCCGGGCTTGTCGAGGAACGCGATGACAACAAGCACAAGGTTCACGATTGTCGCCGCCAGCATCACGGTCAGGTGTGGGATCTTGGTGCCGATGGGAAGCTCGTCCCACCCAGCCCGCAGCACGAGGTACGCCACGATCGCGATGCACAGGATCAATGAAAGATACATCCAGCCGTGCCACAGCCCGTCCGCCGTGAAGTTGAAACCCGCCACGCTGTAGGTGTACCAGGACAAGAACAGCGAGATGAACAGCACGACCGTGGCCACGCCGGCGATCCGGTCGGCCAGCGACCAGCGGGCGACGTCGAACTTGAACGCCGGGATCGACGACGCGCTGGACGCTGGCCCGGCGGGTGCCGCGGCCGCTGGTGGGGGCGTGTTGGCGGCGGGTGGCGGGGGAGCCGCGGCCGCTGGTGGAGGCGTGTTGACGGCGGGTGCCGCTGTCGTGGTAGCCGCGCTCGCTCCCAACGGGGCTCCGCAACTCGGACAGGCTGTGGCGTCGTCGGCGGCCTCACTCTGACACTGGGCGCAAGTCTGCGGCATGACGGTCCTCCCTCTCTCAGGTGACGGGCGTCCCGCGTGCCCCGCCACACTTCCGTGACTGCTTGGGTCCGGCACGTCAGATTCTACGGGGGTGAACCGCTCCTGCCTAGGGATCCTCGTCGCAAGCGGTCCCCAACATCGCACGTCACGGGCCAATTCAGCCGCCCCAGGCACGCGAGGGGTGCCCTGAGCCGTGCGTCCGGCCCGGGGTCGGGACTCGTTTCGGTGCAATCAGGGTGAGCCGGGCAACCGTGTTCCCGCCCACCGCGACGCACCCGGCCGTGCTGGGGCAGGACAACGCGGTCAGGGAGATGGGCACGTAGGCCGAGGAGGACGTCCGGAAGGAGAGCCCGCCGTCGACGCTCTGGGCGACCGCACCGGTGCCGACGGCGGGGAAGCCGACCCACTTCGTCCCGACGATGGCGCACAGCCGGGCCGACGGGCATGCGACTCCGTACACGTCGTCGATGGGTGGCGTCCCGGCCGCCACCCATGTGTGCCCGCCGTCGCTGCTGCGAAGGATCTCTCCCTTGGCCGGCACGACGTCGCTCACCGTCGTGGTCGTCGTCCCGGCGGCGATGCACGTCGACGTGCTCAGGCAGGCGGCACTCTGGAGCACGCCGGCGCCCGGGGGGACGGTCGCCAGGGACCAGGTCTGCCCGCTGTCCGCGCTCACCGCGACGGCGCCCTCCCCGTGGCCGTTGCTCGTGGGCACGTAGCCGGCGACGATGCACGGGCCGCCGGCGGTGCACGAGAGGTCGTCGCCGGCCAGGAACAGAGACGGGAGGTCACCCTCCTGTTGCCAGCTCTGCCCGAAGTCGCCGCTGTGGGCGGACCAGGTCGAGGTGCCGTCACTGACGATGGCGGTGCAGTCGGACGTGGTGGCGCACTCCACGGTGGTCAGCGTGAGCGCGTTCGTGGGCGCCGTCGCCGGCGACCAGGTCGTGCCGGCATCGACGGTCGTCACCACGACACCACTCCCCGGGAGCGACGCCCCGTTCGAGCCGACCGCCATGCAGTCGGTCGGGGACGGGCACGAGACCCCGCTCAATTGCGGTGTGCTCCCCCCGGCCACCTCTTTCGCCTTCCATCCGATGCCGCCATCGGTGGTGGCGACGATGACCTTCGCCCCCGCGGCCGCGGGATTGGGCCCGGCGACCCCGACCGCCCAGCAGCGCTTGGCGGTCGGGCACGACACCGCACCGAGCTCGCCGGCGCCGCTCGGCGCCGGCTGCCCGACTACGAGGGGAGTGCCCTTCGGCTCACCGAGCACGCGCGCCGCCCGGGGTGAGCTCGGGTGTCCGGTAAGCGCACAGCCCGATGCGGTGGCCGCCAGCGCAACAAAGAGGAGAGTCAGGCCGCCGCCGCGTCGCCAGGCACGCCGGTCTCGAGGCACGGAGCGTGGAAGCACGGCAGGACGACAATAGCGGTGGGGGGTGCAATTTCTGGTGCACCGTTGGGTACCCTCGCACGGTGGATTGGGTGGACCTGCTGATCATCGGACTGATGCTGCTGGCCGCCGTCCACGGGCTGCGACTGGGCGCCCTCGTGCAGATCCTCACGTTCGGGGGCTTCCTCGTGGGCTTCCTGCTCGGGACCCTGGTGTGGGTGCCTCTGCTCGGCGACGGCCACCGCGATGTCACCCGCTCGGTTCTCCTCGTGGCGCTGGTCTTGCTGACGGCCTGCACCTTCGGCTTCGCCGGCCGGGTCCTGGGCACCTGGAGCAACGTCACCGTGCGCCGGCACCACCTGGGCCATGTCGACGCGGTCCTCGGTGTGGGGGTGGCCGTCCTCGCCGTCCTGCTGTCCGTCTGGCTGGTGGCGGCCGTCTTCACGTCCCCGAACAGCCGCTTCACCTCCTTGGACGCGGCCGTGGCCAAGTCCGACATCCTCCACTCAATCGACCGGATCCTGCCCCAGGCGCCTTCGATCTTCAACGACCTGCAGACGTTCCTGAACAACCAGGGGTTCCCCCAGGTCTTCACGACGCTCACGCCGCCCTCGACGCCATCGGTCTCGACACCGTCGAACGCGAAATCCCGCGCCCTCGCGGACCCGGCGGTCTTCTCGACCGTCAAGATCCTGGGCACGGCGTGCAACAACGAGCAGGAGGGGTCGGGCTTCGTGGTCGGTCCGGGGCTGGTGGCCACCAATGCCCACGTCGTCGCGGGGGAGGGCAACGGCAACACGCAGGTGATCGTCCACAACAACGCTTATGCCGCCACGCCCGTGCTCTTCGACCCCTCGTTCGACCTGGCCGTGCTGCGCACCGATGCGCCACTGGGCCCGGCCCTGACCATCAGCCCGAACCTGGTCCCCCGGGGCACGCAGGCGGCGCTCCTCGGGTACCCCGAGGACGGACCTCTCATGATCGACCCCGCCGGTGTCACCGAGGAGGTCACCGCCATCGGCAAGGACATCTACAACAACGGGTCCGTCACCCGCGGCGTCTACGCCCTGGACGCCAACGTCGAGCCGGGGAACTCGGGGGGGCCACTGCTGGGGCCGGGTGGCCAGGTCATCGGTGTCGTCTTCTCCCGTTCCACCGTCTACCAGGAAGTCGGCTACGCCCTGACCTCCCCGGCGGTCCTGGCCCGCGTGCAGGCGGCCACGCTTCACCGCGCGGCGGTGAACACCGGTCCGTGCATCAGCAGCTGAGCAGGCAAGAATGAGTCCATGAGCCAGCCGATCGAGGACTACGCCGTCATCGGGGACCTTCACACCGCCGCCCTCGTCGGAATGGACGGCTCGGTCGACTGGCTGTGCCTCCCGCACTTCGACTCGGCGTCGTGCTTCGCCCGGCTGCTTGGCGACGAGTCCCACGGTTTCTGGAAGATCGCGCCGGTCGGACCGCCGGAGTCGATCCTGGCGACCCGCCGCTGGTACCGGGCCGACTCGCTCGTGCTCGAGACCGAGTTCGACACCCCGACCGGCACGGTGCGCATCACGGACTGCATGCCGGTGCGGGACACCCACCCGCACCTCGTACGCTCCGTCGAGGGCATCAGCGGCACGGTCGACATGCACATGGACCTCGCTGTCCGCTTCGACTACGGCGAGGTCGTCCCCTGGGTCACCTCGCACGAGGGCCTGGTGCGCCTCACCGCGGGGCCCGACTCCCTGGCGCTGTGGCACCGAGTCGAGCCCGTCGGCAAGGACCTGCACACGGTGGCGGACTTTACCGTCACCGAGAGACAGCGCTTCCCCTTCACCCTGGTGTGGCACCCATCGCCCGAGGAGCCGCCGCCGCCGCTCGACAGCCACTACGCGGTGCACCTGACCGAGGCCTACTGGACCGAATGGGCGCAGCAGTGCTGCTACGAGGGGCCCTACCAGGAGGCGGTGGTTCGCTCGCTGATCACGCTGAAGGCGCTGACGTACGAGCCGACGGGCGGCATCGTGGCGGCCGCGACGACCTCGTTGCCCGAGGCGCTGGGTGGCAACCGGAACTGGGATTACCGCTTCTGCTGGCTGCGCGACGCGACGCTCACCCTGGAGTCGCTGATGCGGGGCGGCTACTACACCGAGGCGATGGCGTGGCGGGACTGGCTCCTGCGCGCCGTGGCGGGCGACGTCTCGAAGCTGCAGATCATGTACGGGCCCGGAGGGGAGCGGCGGCTCGACGAGTGGGAGGCGTCGTGGCTGCCCGGCTACGAGAACTCGGCCCCGGTGCGGGTCGGGAACGCGGCGTCGGAGCAGTACCAGCTCGACGTGTACGGCGAGGTCATGTCGGCCCTGTACGCGTCGGCCAAGACAGAGGGCGTGCACAGCCATGCGGCCTGGGCCCTGCAGGTCCAGCTGATCGGCTTCCTCGAGAATGGGTGGCGCGAGCCCGACGACGGCATCTGGGAGGTGCGCGGCCCTCGCCGGCACTTCACGCACTCCAAGGTCATGGCGTGGGTCGCGGTGGACCGCGCCGTCCGCACGCTCGAGGAGTGGCCCGACCTCGAAGGGCCGCTCGAGAAGTGGCGCACGATGCGCAACGACATCTTCAGCGAGGTCTGCGAGAAGGGCTACAACGAGGACATCGGTGCCTTCACGCAGTACTACGGCTCGGACCAGCTCGACGCCAGCGTCCTCATGATCCCGCTCGTGGGCTTCCTCCCGCCGAGCGACCCCCGGGTGGTGAGCACCGTCGAGGCCGTGCAGCGCGATCTCTTCGACCACGGGTTCGTCCTGCGGTACCGCACCGCCGACGACGGAGCCGTGGACGGGCTGACCGGTCGGGAGGGGGCGTTTCTCGCCTGCTCGTTCTGGCTGGTGGACTGCCTGCACATGATCGGGCGCGAGGAGGACGCCAAGGAGCTCTTCGAACGGCTGCTGGCCCTGCGCAACGACCTCGGCCTGCTCTCCGAGGAGTACGACCCGTTGGCGGGGCGGCTGGTGGGAAACTTCCCCCAGGCCTTCTCCCACGTCTCGCTCATCAACTCTGCCTTCCGGCTGAGCGGTTCCGATCCGCTCGCTCTCGTCTATGAGGGCTCACGCCTGGTGGCGGACACGATCTCCGCGCCCAGGTTGCAGCGGATGAAGAAGCTCGGCCGGGTCGCCGTGCGACGCCGGGTGGCCGCGCCGCGGTGAGCGGTACGGCCTACCGGAGACGGGGGGGAAGGTGACGGAGGCATGAAGGCACTCACCGTCGTCCCGCTGCAGTCCGGCACCGCCGCGCTCTCGGACATGCCTGAGCCGCCCGAGTCCGACGGCCCCGTGCTGGTCGAGACGCTCGCCGTCGGTGTCTGCGGCACCGATATCGAGATCCTCTCGGGTGAGTACGGGTGGGCGCCGCCCGGCGAGGAGCGCCTGGTGCTCGGCCACGAGTCCCTCGGGCGGGTGCTCGAGGCACCGGCGGGCGTGGGATTGGCCGAGGGAGACCTGGTCGTCGGCATCGTGCGCCGGCCCGACCCCGTGCCGTGCCCGAGTTGCGGTGTGCTCGAGTGGGACTTCTGCCGCAACGGGCAGTACACCGAGCGGGGGATCAAGGAGCATCACGGTTACTGCTCGGAGCGCTACCGGATCACGCCCGAGTATGTCGTCAAGGTCGACCCCGGCCTCGGTCTCCTCGGCGTCCTCCTCGAGCCCACCAGCGTCGTCGCCAAGGCCTGGGAGCAGGTGGACCGGGTGGGCGGCCGCGCCCACTGGGCGCCCAAGACCGTGCTGGTCACCGGGGCGGGGCCGATCGGGCTGCTGGCCGCGCTGATCGGAATCCAGCGCGGCCTCGAGGTGCACGTGCTTGACCAGGTGACCGAGGGCGTGAAGCCCGACCTCGTGCGCGACCTCGGCGCCAGTTACCACATGGGCAAGGTGGCCGATGCGTGCCAGGACCCCGACGTGGTGATCGAGTGCACCGGTGTCCCGGCGCTCGTGTTCGACGCCATGACCAACGTCGGCACCGGAGGTGTCGTGTGCCTCACCGGGGTCTCCTCGGGCGGGCACGTCATCGACGTCGACGAGGGTCTCCTCAACCGTTCCATGGTGCTCGAGAACGTCGCCGTCGTCGGGTCGGTCAACGCCAACCGCCGGCACTACGAGGCGGCTGCCGACGCGCTGGCCAAGGCGGACCGGACCTGGCTCGAGCGGCTGGTGACCCGGCGCGTCCCGCTCGACCGCTGGGAGGACGCGCTCCGGCGCCAGCCCGACGACGTCAAGGTCGTCATAGAGGTGAACGCGGTGTGAGCGGGAGGCACGCGCACGGCGGGCACTCGCACCGCCATCCCGATGCAGGCCTGCACGTGCATGACCCCGAGAGTGGCGACGCCATCCCGGCCGTCCCGCCGCCGCGTTCCATCGCCGCCGGTGTCCTCGAGATCGACACCATGCTCGGCGGCTGGGAGCGGGTGACGGCCGGCTACCTGATTGAGGGGCCGGCACCGGTGCTCATCGAGACTGGGAGTCAGACCTCGGTGCCGGTGCTGCTCGCCGCGCTGGGCCAGATCGGGGTCGGCCCCGCGGAGTTGGCCGGAGTGGCGGTCACCCACATCCATCTCGACCACGCGGGTGGCGTCGGGGACGTGGCCCGCGCCTTCCCCTCGGCCACGGTCTACGTGCACGAGAAGGGGGCCCGGCACCTGGCCGACCCCACCCGCCTCATCGACTCCGCGGCGCGCGTCTACGGCCCGCTGCTCGACTCCCTCTACGGTCGCCTGGCGCCCACGCCGCCCGAGCGCCTCCACGTGCTCGACGACGGTGAGGAGATCGAGGTCGGCCCGGGCCGCACCCTCGTCGCAGTGGACTCACCGGGGCATGCGAAGCACCACGTCGGGCTGCACGACTCCCTCAGCGGGGTGCTGTTCGCGGGTGACGCCGTCGGCGTGAAGCTGCCCGACGGCGGGGTGCTGCGCCCCTCGACCCCGCCCCCGGACTTCGACCTGGACCAGGCGATCACCTCGCTGGGCAAGTTCGTGGCGCGCCGTCCGTCGGGCATCGCGCTGGCCCACTACGGGCTGCTCGAGCGGCCCGAGGAGCTCCTGGCCGAGGCGGAGGAGACGCTGCGCCTGTGGGCCGAGACGGCGGAGAAGGCCTACCGGGAGGGGGCCGACATCGCCGATGCCCTGGCGACCCGCTTCGACCCGCTGCTGGGCGATATCGACGCCGCCCACAAGGAGAAGCTCGACATCATGAACGGCGTCCATTCGAACGCGGCCGGTTTCCAGCGCTGGCTCGAAGGGCGCGACACCGCCGCGAAGGCCTGAGGGCGCCGGCGGGTCCGGCCCGGCCGTCCGGGCTCAGACGACGAGCTTGGCGCGCAACTCCTCTTGGCGGATCTCGAAGTCGTCCAGGGAGATCCGTCCTTCGGCCAGGTCTTCGTGGAGCGCGGCGAACTGCTCGAGCAGCTGCGTCTGGTCGACCTCGTCGGCCGATTGGGTGCTCGAGGGCTGGCCGCCCGCGGCAGCCTTGTCCTCTCGCCGCGAGAGGCGGTCGTCCATCTTTGCCTTGGCCCTGTCCTTCTTGGCCTGGTCGCGCTGCAGTTTTCCGAATGTCGAACGTGCGCGTGCCACGGTTCACTCCTTTCCGGCCGCCGGGGAACGACCAGGTGCTGCCGGCAAGGCGCCTGCCCTGCCGCTGTTCTGTCGCATTTCGCCCATGCGACGGGCCTTCACGGGCCCCGAGCGGAGGAGGTGGGATTTGAACCCACGGTGCCCATGAGGCACAACGGTTTTCGAGACCGTCCGATTCGGCCGCTCTCGCACTCCTCCAGGGGGGATGTTAGTCGCTCTGACCTGGTCCGGAGGCTCGGGGCGGCGTCAGGAGGCCCCTCCTCCGCGCGAAGGGGGAGGTCAGGAAGGTGCCATGCGTTGACGCTCACCGCATCGGCCAGCCGGCCGGGCGCATCGTCCGGGGTGGGCCCACACCGGCATTGCGAGGCGCCACCAAGGGCGCTGATCATGCGATCCGGGGTCCAGGGCACCAGCCTTGACGACGCATCTGCGCATGTTTCGGCCCTCTGGCGGCTGGCGGTGGGGATCGCCGTGCGGTGATTCATTCCGCGGGTGCGGTCGCGCTGCACATCCGGCGCTGATTCGACGGTACGTTGATTGATGGGGATTCAAAGGGGGTAACAGGCTTGACGCAAGTGTCACTCACCATGCAGGACAGAAGGGTCCCCGTGCCGGTGCCATCACGCCGGAGCGGTGCCGCGCTGCGGGCCGAGCACGATCGCCTCGACCTACCCGCGCGACGATCCGTGCCTGGCGAGGGAGGTGGACGGACCCGTCCTCGCACTCGAGCGGCAGACGCCGCAGACAACCCAGGACTGGTGCGTGCCACCGCTGCACGAAGTTGAGGGCCGCGACCCTTGCGCAGAGCCCTTCGCTCCGGCATGGCCGCGGGCCGGATCGGCCGGGTCAGCCGCGATCGCTACGCCCTGGGCCAACTGACCCGTCGGGCGCCGGCCGAGGTTTCGGTCAGTCACGACCATCGGCCCGGGGGACGCTCTCCGTTGACGCTATGTGATCGGCCCGCTTCCCTGTGAAGAACGAGGTCAGGAGTACGCCGCATTCGCCCGCCCGCACGCCGTCGGTGACTTCTAGTTCGTGGTTCAGCCGGGGGTCGGCACAGAGGTTGTAGAGCGTGCCGCAAGCTCCGGCACGGGGGTCGCTGGCCCCGAAGACGAGCCGGCCGACCCTGGCGGCGATCAGGGCGCCGGCGCACATGGGGCAGGGCTCGAGCGTGACCACGACGGTGACGTCGGAGAGCCGCCAATTCCCGATGGCGGCGGCGGTGTCGCGCAGGGCCAGCATTTCTGCATGGGCGGTCGGGTCTGCGGTGTGTTCGCGCTCGTTGTGGCGCGACGCCACCACGAGGCCGCCGACGATCGTGACGGCGCCCACCGGAACTTCACCCTCTTGTGCAGCGGTGCGGGCTTCAGCCAGGGCGAGCGCCATGGCATCATCGTCGCTCAGCGGTGTGGGTGTATCGGCGGTGGCGATGCCCCAGTATGCGAGGTTGGGGCACGGGGGAGGAAGTCCGCGCCGCCCGACCGCTGGTTTGCTCAGCCGTTGGCGGGTGTGTGAAGGTCCTGCTCGAGCGTGGTCAGCGTCGTCTGCAGCTGGGTTGTGTCGGTGGCGAACTCGTTGAGGAACGCACCGAGGCGGATGGGGGGCAGACCGTCGATGGTCTCGAGGAAGCGCACGTCCTGACGCATCTGGGCCTCGGCGGCGCTGGCCGCCGGCTGGGCGGACTCCGGCACCGTGGCCCGGGACATGAATGCCTCGTAGAGCCGCAGCGAAGCGACGTACGGGTTGATGATGGTGGAGACGGCGGGCGGCGTGGGGAAGCCTGGCAGCGAGGCCAACCCGGCTCGTGCCCCGGTGGTTGCCGAGTCGACCGTGTCGGTGGCCGATTGGACCTGGGAGGTGTCGGCGACGGACGCTGGCGCCGAAGCTGCGGTGGTCGGCTGCGACGCGGTCGGTGCCGACGGCGTGCGGTGCACCGAGCGCAGCACCACCACGGCGGCGACGACGACAAGGAGGATGCAGGCAGCGACCGCGGCCGCCGTTCGGACACGACTCCAGCGCTCTTCGTCATCGACCTTCGGCGTGTACGCACGAGCGGATACACGCGAAGGCGAGGGCGCTTCCCCTTCCAGTTCCGCTGCTCCCGCCCGGGCCTCTGCTTCGGCCTGCGCTTCCGCCACTGCAACGGCCCGGGCCTGTGTTGCCGCCTGTGCCTCGGCTTCCGCCACGGCCCGTGCTTCCGCCACTGCTCGCGCCCGCTCCTCTTCTTCGGCCCGAGCCCGCTCCTCTTCTTCTGCTCGCGCTCGCTCTTCTTCGGCCCGAGCTTGCGCCTCAGCTACGGCCCGAGCCCGCTCCTCTTCTTCGGCCCGAGCCTCAGCCTCAGCTTCTGCCTGCGCCCGCGCCCGCGCCTCTTCTTCGGCCCGAGCCCGCGCCTTAGCTTCCGCCCGCGCCCGCTCCTCAGCTTCCGCCTGCGCCTCAGCTTCTGCCTGTGCGAGAGCTTCCGCCTCCGCCTGCGCCTGAGCCAGCAATTCCTCTTCCGATGGGGGCGACGAG
>Ga0116215_1001956_pt1 | contig 13173 bp, 16 predicted proteins | sample Sb_taG_7_FD_89698 | JGI IMG/M metagenome (GOLD analysis project Ga0116215, IMG submission 89698) | Peat soil microbial communities from Weissenstadt, Germany - Sb_50d_2_FS metaG | ecosystem: Environmental > Terrestrial > Soil > Wetlands > Peat | place: Germany: Weissenstadt | collected 2010-09-21 | reverse complement strand
AAGCGCCGAAACCGCCGCCATGCTTTTCTGGGCCTTGCTCGCGTCAGGACAGATCGTAATGCGGAAGGTCGACGGTTGGCCAAGCCTATCCCAGAAGCCTTCCGATCAAACGATTGACCTTGCCGCATGATCCGATAAATTCAACCCGCTGGAGATTGCCTCAAGCCAATTTCAACATCGACTGCGAACGGCACCCTAAGCACAGCCACGGCCACAGAAACGATCACCAACCAATACCGCGTTGGTCTCTATCCATTCATTGCACAAATGGGTACGCTTTATGCGCTTTCGAACAATTTGACGGCAGCGCAAACCGCGGCCGGAACTCTCGGCAGCTTGCTCGATACAGGTCAGTCGACGACGGCTTACGGCAGCGGTGGTACCCATTTCGAAAATGCCATTCCATCGCTCAATACACTTATCACAACAGTCGGGACGGGGTCGGCCGCGTTATCGCCACAGCCTTTCGTCTTTCTGGTGACTGACGGCGCCGACAACAATCAATATTACACTACATCCTCGAACAGCTGGACCGGCTCCCAACCGCAAAATATGGACCAGACCCTCTGCACGCCCCTAAAGAATCGCGGGATTACGGTCGCGGTTCTCTATATTCCCTATCCGCCGATCACCAACCCCAATCCGAACTTCGCAAACAATGAAGACGGCAAGGTCAATGCGATCATTCCGGACATCCCTACCGAGCTCCAACAATGCGCTTCGCCTGGCTTTTATTTTTCCGCCTCCACGCCTCAGGATATCACCAATGCCATGCAGGCTATGTTCGCGCAATCGCTTGCCGCCGCGCGGTTGACGCAATGATCCCGCTCCTTTCCGCATGATCTTTCTAGGCAAGCAAGTGTTTGCTTTCGCCTTAAGGTGATCTACGCTGTTGCATCGACCGCGCTTGTGGCTTTTCCGGAAATGTTGCGAACTGTGCTTCTCTGAGCAGAAATCCCGGCCCTGGGAGAGCGTGACAGGAGCGATGCGCAGGAGAAGATCGGAAACATAGGCTGTGTCATGGTTTTTGCCATCGTGGCTCTCGCGGCTTTCGCGGCGGGCTTCATCAATGCCGTTGCCGGAGGCGGCTCCTTTCTCACCTTCCCGGCGCTCATCGCCGCCGGGTTGCCGCCAATTGACGCCAATGCGTCGAATACGGTCGCGCTTTTCCCGGGCCAGATCGCGACGGGCTACGCCGCGCGCGACGGTCTTGTGGCGGCGTCGGCGGACAGCCGCGTCAACGTGCCTGTTCTCGCGGCGATTAGTCTGGTAGGCGGGTTTCTCGGCGGCATTTTGCTTCTCGTCACGCCTCAATCTGTTTTCAGCCGGATCGTCCCCTGGCTTATCCTGTTCGCGACGGCGATCTTCGCGGGCGGAAATTTTTTTCGGACCGGGGGAAAAAAATTCAGGCTGAATCAAACCGGGATCTTCGCGGTGCAAGGATTGGTCGCCATCTATGGCGGTTATTTCGGCGGCGGCGCTGGCATTCTCATGCTCTCCGCGCTCACCCTTTTCGGGCTGCGCGACATTTGGTTGATGAACAGCCTGAAAATTCTTCTCGCGGTATTGATGAACGCGGCTGCGGTCGTCACTTTCATCGCTGCCGGTCTCGTTCATTGGCACTGGACGATCATCGTCGCGGTTGCCGCGATTGCGGGCGGTTATACCGGACTGCATGCGGCGCGGCGAGTGCCCGCGCAAATCGTCAAAGGCTTCGTCGTCGCGGTGGGCCTTGTGCTGACCATCTATTTCTTCATGAAACCGGCCTGACCGGAATGCGTTTCCTGGGTTAGATGGTGCGTGGCGGAAAAATCAAACTCATGATGCGGCAAATCACTTTCGAAGGCCATGGTGGTCCGGACGTCATTAGGATAGGCGAGGCGCCGGTGCCGGAACCCGGGCCCGGCCAGGTCTTGATCGAAGTCGCCGCGGCGGGCGTCAATCGTCCCGATTGCCTGCAACGCGAAGGTGTCTATCCACCGCCCGGGGGCGAGAGCGATATTCCGGGTCTTGAGATTGCCGGTCGAGTGGTTGCCCATGGGGAAGGCGTGTGCGCCCCTCAGATAGGCGACGAAGTTTGTGCTCTCGTTGGATCAGGCGGATACGCGGAATATGCGCTAGCCCATGCCATGCTCTGTCTGCCGGTGCCGAAAATTCTGGGGGTTGTCGCTTCGGCGGGACTTCCGGAAAATTATTTCACGGTCTTCGACAATGTGTTTACACGCGGCAGGCTCGCACCCGGCGAGACCTTGCTCGTGCATGGCGGATCAAGCGGCATTGGCTCGACCGCGATCCAGCTCGCCAAGCAGCACGGCGCACGGGTCATCGCCACCGCCGGTTCGAGTGTGAAATGTGCGTTTTGCAAGACGCTTGGAGCAGATTCCGCGATTGACTACAAAACCCAGGATTTTGTCGAAGAGGTAAGGAAGATCGCCGGCAAATATGGCGTCGATGTCGTGCTCGACATGGTCGGCGGAACTTATCTGCAAAAGAATCTGTCCGTTATGGCGGCGGAAGGCCGTCTGATTCAGATCGGCTTCTTGCAATCGGCGATGGTGGAGAATTTCGATTTACGTCCAATCATGCTGCGCCGCCTGACCTTGACCGGCTCGACCTTGCGGTCGCGCACAGTCGCGCAGAAAGCCGAGATCGCCTCTGCTCTACGCGAAAAAATCTGGCCGCTCATCGAAAAGGGCTCGGTGAAGCCGCTGATCCACGCGACTTTCCCGCTCGAGCAGGCGCACCTGGCACATGAAATGATGGAATCATCGGCGCACTTGGGAAAGATCCTGCTGGTCACCGGCAAATAATTCGCCTTACTCCGGTATCCCGACGTGCAGCGCCTTATTTCTTTCCATGATCTCATTGCGCATTTCCTTGCGCATCTTGCCTGCTTCGAAGAGCCGCCGTTCGATTTCCGTCTCGATCACAAGCGGGGGGACGACGCAAAGGGTGCCATCCTCCTTTTTCGCGACCATGGTGAAATAGCTCGAGTTGGTATGACGAACCTCTTGCGTTGTCAGGTTTTCGGCTATCACCTTGATCCCGATCTCCATCGAGGTCCGGCCCACATAGTTGACATTAGCCTTGAAGGTTACCAATTCGCCGACCTTGATCGGCTCCTTGAAGATCACCTGGTCGAGCGAGGCCGTCACCACGTAGTTCTTGCAGTATCTCGCGGCGCAGGCATAGGCCACTTGGTCGAGCAGTTTTAAAATTGACCCCCCGTGGATATGGCCGGAAAAGTTGGCCATATCGGGGGTCATGAGAAAGGTCATGAACAGGGATTTTTCTTGTTTGCTCATGGGGCTTCCGGCCAGATTTTCGCCAACATGCGCCCGGTCGGGCTTAGACGCCCTCGGTGCGGTAGGAATATGATCTTCGCTGACAGAGTAACAAATGGCTATGACCGAGACAAACACCGCCACGCGGTCTTGATAAATGCAAAGACGGAATGGTTTCCGGAACCAATTATATACTTGACGAAAGCTCCAAGAGTCACGAGATAAGCGGAACATTTTTGTCCGGTTGTGTTATCTTTGCCTACGCACTGCACTTAGAGGCGGGGAGCGAAGGTCTATGAGACGCTTAGAAGTTCTCGATCTTTACGAACTTGGCGGCGAGTTGACAACGTTCGTACGCCATTAAAACCGCGCAAAGGTACCGACCTTAGATCTTTGGATTGCTTGTTCTTCGGCGCGGAACGCGCTTAAGAAGTTCATTGCTGAACAGCAGGCATTTCCCTTAGCCAGGGACGGCGCCGTAGCGCTCTTATCCAAAATAGAGGAGGCGGTTCGCGTCAACTTTCTCGACCCCGAAAACCCCTCATGAATCCCCTCATTTTTAAACGGGCCTGATTTTAGCACTTTTTGGCCTCTGAACAGTAGAATTAGCTGGACGAAGTGACAACTTGCCGTGGCACGCCCCAACCAACGATTATCGAAAAACCGAATTCCCGCGCCGCAAGACTCGCATAGCGGGTATTTCTCAATCAAAATTTGTACTTAGGGTTGCAAATGACCTGCGGCGAAAAATGAGGGGATGGATGAGCGAAAACCCTGAAAAATTCAAAATAGACTTTGACCCAAATGCCGAAATAGATACTTGGCATTTTTTTTGCGATAAAAAATGGGCTTGATGAATTCGAGCATGTATTTTCGGCCGTATGCCGAAAGTGCGAGACCTATTTTGTTGAGCCAAGGATGGGTTTTGATGTTTCGCTTCTCCTACATGAGGCGGAACAAAACATCCACGAAAGTATCCGCCCCTTCTTGGCTAAAGAAGTGATTGAAGAAATCAAAGCAGCCGGAAGATGCTTTGCACTGGAAAACTATACGGCATCCGGATTCCATACGCTTCGTGGACTAGAGGTCGTAATGGGTGACTACTACAAACAGGCGAGCGGTAAGGATCGCGAATTTCGTAGCTGGTACGACTACATCGAAGCTTTCAAAGAATTGGAGGCTGAAAAGAATGAGATAAAACCAAAATACCCGTCTCCCAAAGTTTCTGCGATGTTAGACCGCATGAGACAATTGGACCGCAACCCGCTCATGCAGAGATTCCTTGGATGAAATGTCTGCCGATACGCTATTCAAGCTGGGCATCGTGACGATAACCGAACTCGCGAAAGACATGCGAGATATGATAGGCCAGCCCGAACTTAAGCTTATAGCCAATACCGAAGCCACTGCGTCATAATCCAACTGCGGCCTCTTCATCCTTGCATATGTTGATAATTCGCCTATTTTCGACATATGGACAATGATGGTGTGATACAGGCCTTGTCTGCACGGGCTCAGAAAACCCGTTTCGATGTTTTTCGCCTTTTGGTCTCGCACGAGCCGGAGGGAATGCCCGCGGGCGAAATCGCAAGGCAGCTCGGTGTCGCGCATAATACGATGTCGGCGCATCTGGCCGGCTTGACGCGGGCAGGTCTGACCCATGCGGAGCGGCACAGCCGCTCGATCACCCATCGCGCCGATGTTGCCGTGATCCGGCGCCTCGCGGCTTTTCTCGTTGAGGATTGCTGCGGCGGCGTGCCGGAGGCGTGTGAACCGGTCATGTCCGGTCGTGCAAGTTTCCAGTCAAAGATGGCCGCAGATGTCTGAACCCATCATCAATGTCTTATTTCTCTGCACCGGCAACAGTGCTCGCTCTATCCTTGCCGAAGCGATTTTGAATAAGGACGGGGCAGGGCGCTTCCACGCGTTCTCGGCGGGCAGTAAGCCAAAGGGCGTGGTCAACCCCTTCGCCATCAAGGTGCTTGAGGGCCGGGGCTATCCAACCGAGGGTCTGCGCTCGAAGAGCTTTGAAGAATTCACGGGCGCTGGCGCGCCTGCCATGGATTTTGTGTTTACTGTCTGCGACATCGCGGCGGGTGAAGCCTGTCCCGTCTGGCCGGGACAGCCGATGACGGCGCATTGGGGCATTGAGGACCCGGCCGCCGTGCAAGGGACAGACATCCAGAAGGAATCGGCTTTCGATATGGCGTTTTATTACCTTGAAAGACGAATTTCCTTGTTTCGCAACTTACCGCTGAAAAGCCTCGACCAATTGGCGCTTGGCGCGCGGCTGCGCGGAATTGGTCAAACAGAGGGCGCGTCGAGACACCGCGCGGATGTAGTATGACGCCGATGGATGTGATCATCTACCACAACCCCCGCTGCGGCACGTCGCGCGTTGCGCTGGGCCTCATCCGCAACGCCGGTGTCGAGCCGCAAATCATCGAATATTTGAAGACTTTTCCCACGCGTGCCATGCTGCTTCAGCTCGCGGCACGCATCGGCGTGCCGCTGCGTGATTTGCTGCGGGACAAGGAACCCATTTTTCGCGAATTGGGCCTAAAGGACAAAAATCTTTCAGACGATGCTTTGCTCGACGCGCTTGAAGCGCATCCCATCCTCCTCAACCGGCCGATCGTGGTCACGCCGAAAGGGGTCAGACTTTGCCGTCCCTCCGAACTCGTGATCGACCTTTTGCCGCCCCAGCGGGGCGAATTTTTTAAGGAAAACGGCGAGCGCATCGTCGATGAGCGCGGGCGCCGGGTCGCGAGCGCTTGACGAGGAGCGGAATGTTCAACGTCAAACGCCGCCTTGCAGCACGCCGAACGCCAGATGCGGCGGGGAACACCGACGAATTAGCGGCGATAATCGCAAACGCTTACGGTTGAATAATAGGTGAAGCCGTAGTCGTCGACGATGGTCTTAGTGGTGAGAGAGCAAGGGTTATAAACGTAATAACTGGTGGAAGTGGCAGTCCCGCCAATGCCCGGGCCCCAGTATTGAAACTCATGTTGAAAGCCAGAAGACAGATTCCCGTGTTGGATTTCCCAGGCTGCAGCCGGAGTGAATGTTGCGGCGACGCCCATACCAAGAGAGGCGACCAGTGAGCTGAGTGCGATTGTTTTGCGAAAATTGATCATAAAATTTCTCCTGTCTCTGTGCCGATCTCGTCGGAACGGATAATAAAGGCAGAGGGGTGCGACGCTGTACGATTGCGCACCTTCGTCACATAACGCCCGTGAGGCGATCTTCATCGGCTTGCCAAAAAAATTTCCAAAAAGGTAACGCTACAGCATGACCCTGGAGCGCATGGTCAAGCTTCAGTTTTGGTGTGCCACGCTGGGTACGGGCCTCGCCACGATTGGAGCAGGGGGCGCCTTCGGTCGATGGATCACACCGAACAGGCTGGCCACGCCCTAACAAGGACATCCATCCCAAATATGTAAGAGGCATTGTAAGACCAGAGGGGACGCCACAAATGGCGTAAGCCTTTTCGACTGGTTAGCCGAGCGCATTGCGAAACAGCTTTCCACGCAGGCGGCGCTAAAGTCTGGCACGACTACGAGGAGATCTTGACCCGTCAGCCAAAACCAACTAATTGCGTCAGGCCTCGATGCTTCTTAGGAGCGTCGGGACTTTGCGGCGGGCTGGTCCCGCCGAAGACGCACCCGCGGCGCTTCCTTCATTGAAATTCCTTCATGTGAAGAGATGAGCCTGTCGGCGTGGCCTTTCTTCGAGGCCTACGCAGAGGAGGGCGCGTTCCTCCCCCTTAGCTTGCGGGAGGACGCGGTATTCGCGTGCCACGCTTTGAGCGTTGAGCACGTCCGTGTCCTTTTGCCGGCGCAACTTGCAAGAGGACACGCGATGACAAAGCGCGCGGAAGCCAAATATAAAATCGACCGCCGGATGGGCCAGAATATTTGGGGCCGTCCCAAAAGCCCTTTCAACCGGCGCGAATATGGGCCAGGTCAGCACGGCCAGCGCCGCAAGGGCAAGCTATCCGATTTCGGCACCCAGCTTAAGGCCAAGCAAAAGCTTAAAGGCTACTATGGCAATATTTCGGAAAAGCAGTTCCGCAAATATTATGCCGAAGCGATCCGCATGAAGGGTGATAGCGGCGACAATCTGATCGGCCTTTTGGAACGCAGGCTCGATGCCGTGGTCTATCGCGCCAAATTCGTTCCGACCGTTTTTGCCGCGCGCCAATTCGTCAATCACGGCCATGTCAAGATCAATGGCCGCAGGGTGAATATTGCGTCTTATCTGGTGAAACCCGGCGACACGGTCGAGATCAAGGAAAGCTCGCGCCAGCTCATCCTCGTACTTGAGGCGGAACAACTTGCCGAACGCGATGTGCCGGATTATTACGAGGTCGATCAGACCAAGAAGACGGCGAAACTCAGCCGGATTCCCTTGCCGTCGGAAGTTCCCTATCCGGTGATGATGGAACCCAATCTCGTGATCGAGTTCTATTCGCGGTAAACCGCGATTGTGCGGGGGGAGCGTTTCCGTTTCACATAGTGATCATGTGATCGAACGGAAATCGCTTCCGTCCGCGCTGACTCCACGTGTGCCGGACCCAAAACTACTGGAACATGGTCTTCAAATCGGTGATGCCCTTGCTGATGAGCTCGGCGCCAAATGCGCCTTGCGTCTCGCCTCTGAGCACCGTTTCCGCGGCTTTGATCGCAGCGTCGGCGGCGGCGGCACGAACCTCCGTGGCCGCCTGGGTCTCCGCCACGCTGATTTTCTCCTCCGCCTGTTTGGTCCGGCGGTGAATAAATTCGGAGATGCGCGCATGCGCCTCGCTGGCGATACGTTCGGCTTCCGCATGCGCTTGCGCGACGACGGCCTCAGCCTCGGCAAGTGCTTCAGCGCCCCGCTTTTCGAAAGATGCGAGCAGGGCTTCGGCTTCCGTCCGCAACCGTGTCGCCTCGGCGAGTTCGGCCTCGATTCGTGACGCCCGGCCGTCCAGCGCAGAATTGATCTTTCTGTGCACGCCGAGATAAATCATCAGGCCCACGAAAATCGCGAAGCAGACGGCTACAATAAACTCCGGATCCAACATCGAAACTCTCCAGCGTCAGGCCTTGATCGTGGTGATTGCCTTGGCAATGGCACCTTGGTCGGCGGGTTTGCCGGTGATGTGCTGAACGATTGCCGCCGCCGTTTCACCGGCAATCGCCTCGACGTGACCCATGGCCTTGGCCTTCATGGCAAGAACTTGCTCCTCGGAAGCAGTGAGCTTGGCATTGAGTTCTGCTTCGAGCGCGATCCGTTTTGCCTCCGTCTCCGCGTTGAGCTTTGCATGGGTTTCCTGGGCTAGCGCGAGCGCCTTGGCTTTCGCGTCGGCGATAGTTTTCTCATGCGCCGCGGCGGCTTCTTCGGCCTGCGCCCGGAGCGCATTTGCCGCGCTGATGTCCTTGGTGATGTTATGGGCGCGTGTTTGCAAAATGTTTTCGACACGCGGCACGGCGATTTTCGACATCAAAAGATAGAGCAACCCGAAGCTCAACGTGAGCCAGATGAGCAAAGGCGTAAAATTGGCCGGGTCGAATGGCGGAAAGGTGGTCTCTTCATGGCCGCTGCCGGTCGCGGTTGAGAGCGATGTGGGGTTGATCTCTGCCAAAGCTGTTCCAGGTGCAAGTTGGTTTTTTTCTAGGGCGGCGACGCGTCTTTCGAGACTCTTGAGAGCAGAGAGCAGGGGGGCTGACTCGCTCTGTGAGGGGGCATTCTGCGCAGCAAACGCCTTTTGGATCTCTTGGATCGCGGCAATGGTTGAATTTGTCAAGCGCGTGCTCTGGGCTGTGGCGCTCTCGGTGGCGGCGACGCGATTAGCAAGCGCCGCTTCGGCGTTTTCAGCCGAATCTAAACGTTTGCCCAATGCGGTTGTGTGTTCTTTGAGAGGGGCGATGGCGGCGCTGGTGTTATCCAGAAACCCAAAGCCCAATACAATTATGAGGGCTGCGATCGCGCCGGCACAACTGGCGGCGACTAGCAGCCAAGTGAGGGGGGAGAGGTTCGTCGAAACAAGTTTGGCGGCCTTGGAATCGAGATGAGGAGGTTTAGACCTGCTTGTCTCCTTCGCCGCCGCTATTGTCGCGCTCATTGCCTCACCCAATTTGTGCAGGATGTCGGCTAGGCGCTTGCCCTGCGCTAGCGCGATAGCTTCAAAACGGGCTTTAACATCGTTCACGGAACGATTCTCCTGGGCGAAGCGGGTGCGCCCGGAACGAGGGTCCGAGCGCACCGGAGTCCTTTGCTACTTGACCACGAAAAGCAGAAGAATAGCGACGAGGAGCGCGAAAATGCCCAATCCCTCGGCAAGCGCGACGCCGATGAAAACGCGTCCGAACTGACCATCGGATGCGGTCGGATTGCGCAAGGCACCCAAAAGAAAATTACCGAAAATCAGTCCAACGCCGATCGCGGCGGCACCAGTGCCAATCGCGGCGAGACCTGCGCCTATAAATCTACCTGTTGCGGGATCCATTTTGCACTCCGTAAGCTTGCTAAGATTGGGCGACCGATCTGTTGTTCAAATATTTATTCAGTGGCCCGGATGAACTGCGTCGTTGAGATAGACGCAAGTGAGAATAGCGAAGACATAAGCCTGCAGGACAGCCACGAGCAATTCGAAAGCCGTCAGCACGATGGTCATCGCAAAAGGCAGTGGCGCGAGGACCGAGAAAGCACCGGCGCCGAGCAAGCTCACGACGAAACCGCCCATCACCTTGAGAGTGATATGCCCGGCAAGCATGTTGGCGAAAAGACGAACCGAAAGGCTAACCGGACGGGAAAGAAACGAAATGATTTCAATCGGCACCAAAAGAGGCATGAGTGCAACAGGCACCCCCGAAGGCACGAACAGTTTTAGGAACCGCGTGCCGTTATGCAGGAGGCCATAGACAATGACGATGCCAATGACAAGGAGCGCAAGCGCCGCGGTCACCGTGATCTGGCTCGTCACCGAGAATGTATAAGGGACGAGTCCGATGAGGTTGCAAAACAACACGAACAGGAAAAGCGTGAAAACGAAGGGAAAGAAACGCATGCCGTCATGGCCGCCCGCCATGTGCACGGTGGATGCGACGAATTGGTAGGCCATCTCGGCCAGCGATTGCAGCCGGCTGGGGACGAGCGCCCGCGATTGCGTTCCAAGGAGCATGAGCGCAGCGGCCGAAAGAACGACAATCATCATAAAAAGAGAGGCATTGGTGAAGGAGGCGTCGATGCCGAAAGGATGCAGACTAACGATCGGTTTGATCACGAACTGATGGATCGGATCCATTGCGTTTTCTTCGGCCACGTCCTGTTTTCCCTGCCTCTATCGTTGTTTCAGAAAACTACACTAGGTTCTTGCTCTAGTACTGTTTTGGATTCTCTTTCAGCCCTCTGATCCGCGAGGCTTCATCGCTATGCGATATACGTTCCAAAATCCCGCCGCCGCCCCCATGAGGAGGAAGATAATAAGGAACGCCGGCGATGTGCCGGCGGCACGATCAATCCCCCACCCAATTAAAGTGCCGACAATAACCGCCGCCACGAACTCGCTCAGGATGCGGATCGCCAGAGCCATCGCGGTTGCGGTCGCCCGCGCAGAGGCGCCGTCTTGCTCAGACTTGGCAGGGTCCGAAGATTTGGCCGCCTCGCGTTGCGCTTCGAGCGCGTTGGACAATTTGTCGAGCCGCGCTCTCAACCCCTCATCGTCGCGCTCGCGGCTTTCACCCAAGCGGCGTTCCTGTTGTGGCTTTTGTTGTTGTCGATTTTGGTCCTGCCGTCTCCCGCGCTCCGTCACACGCCGTGCTCCGTCGCTTGCCGTTTCCTCCCCGTCCCTAAGTCCACCCCGTAAAAGCACGTTACGAATATTTGTTCAACCGTTCCGTGCGGAAAGCAAGGAACGGCCAAAATTGAACGCGGCTTACTGCGAGTTGACGAAGTTGGATACCGGACAAGCGAGGCGCTTGTTAACGCGGCGCACCATAAGAGCGGCGCAGGCCTCTGTCAAGACCAAGGCCTTAACATGTAAATTATTGAAATATCACGGGAATATAACATTTCAGGATTCTACTCGGCGAAACGTTTTGCCACGTTCAGCCAGCGTCGCGGAAGCGCTCGGCCTCTTCAAGATCGACGCCGACGAGCTGGCTCACGCCGCGTTCGGCCATGGTTACGCCAAACAGCCGGTTCATCCGCGCCATGGTGATCGGATTATGAGTCACGGTAATAAAGCGCGTCTCGGTTTTAGAGCACATCTTTTCGAGAAGATCGCAGAAACGTTCAACATTGGCGTCGTCGAGCGGCGCATCCACTTCGTCTAGAACGCAAACCGGCGCCGGATTGGTAAGAAAAATCGCGAAGATCAAAGACATCGCGGCAAGCGCCTGTTCGCCGCCGGACAAAAGCGTCATGACTTGTGGCCTTTTCCCTGGCGGACGAACGAGGATCTCAAGCCCGGCTTCGAGCGGGTCTTCGGATTCGATCAATTGAAGCTCGGCCGAGCCGCCGCCGAAAAGAGTCGTGAACAGCTCTTTGAAATGCGCGTGGACGGCGTCGAATGCGGAAAGAAGTCTTTCCCTTCCCTCCTTGTTCAAACTGTGAATTGCCTGGCGCAGTCGCCGGATCGCTTCGGTCAGATCGGCATGCTCGGTGGAAAGATTCGTCTTGGATGCGAGGATTTCGTTTAACTCCTCCTCGGCTCGCAAGTTGACGCCGCCTAGCCGTTCGCGGTCGCTTTTCAAACCGTCGAGTCGTTTTTCGACCACCTCCACGGGCGGGAGCTCGTCCCTCGGTGCGACACGGGAGAGTTCGAAAAGTTCGGCCTCCGTGCAACCGAGCTCTGTCGCGATCATATGCGCGACCTCGCCACAGCGCGCCCGAGCGGCTTCAACCCGGGTTTCGCTGCGGGCTTTTTCTTCCCGCGCCGCGCTCATCGCTTCGAGGGCACCGCGTGCTCCGCGATCCGCTTCGGCAAGATGCGTCTCTGCCGCCGCTCGCTTGTCGGCCGACTGTTTGCGTGCCTCCTCTGCCGCTTCGATCTGACGCATCAAAGTTTGGCGCGTGGAAACAAACATATCCGGCGACTCGGCAAGTCTCTGTAGCTCGAGCGTGGCTTCCTCGCGCCGCTCTTCCAAAGCGGCAATTTGGCCGCGCGCGCGATCGCTGCGGGCAAGCCATGACTGGCGTTCTTCCGCGATGTCGTGAAGACGTTTGGCGCGCGTCTCGGCGTCGCGGAGATGGGTTTGCAGTTCGGCGTTCGCTTCGGCGACCGCAACGCGATCTTGGGCCGCCGCCGCACGTGCCGAGTCGAGCTGCGTGGCGAGTTCCACCGGCGAATCCAGTTGGGCGAGCCCGGACTCGGCTTGCGCGCACTTTAGGCCGGCTTCGCCGCATGTACCATTGAGGCGGATAATGGCCTCTTCGAGTGCCGAAAGCCGCGCGGCCGTCTCCGTCTGGTATTTTTCGGCGGCGGCTTTATTTTCGCGCGCGACTTCTACTTCGCGCAACGCGTCCTTGTGCGCCTGCCGCGCTTCGCCCTCAGTGGTAGCGGCGGCGGAAAGCGCCGATTGTGCGTGCTCGGCATCTGTTTTCAAGATGCTGGCAGCGTCGCGCGCGGCTTCCGCTTCGATGGCGAGATCGCCAAGGCGGTTTTTTTCGGCAAGCCGCCGTGCCGCCGGAGTAGGCGCTTCGGCGGCTTGCGTGAAACCATCCCAGCGCCACAGATCGCCTTCCTTCGAGACGAGCCTCTGACCAGGTTTCAGCAGTGTCCGCAAGGCCGCGCCTTCCTCTCGCAGGACAACACCGATCTGGTTTAGCCGCCGCGTGAGAGGAGCTGGCGCCGTGACGCGCTTAGCGAGCGATTCGACCCCAGGCGGCAAAGCCGGATCTT
>Ga0116215_1001951_pt1 | contig 13191 bp, 11 predicted proteins | sample Sb_taG_7_FD_89698 | JGI IMG/M metagenome (GOLD analysis project Ga0116215, IMG submission 89698) | Peat soil microbial communities from Weissenstadt, Germany - Sb_50d_2_FS metaG | ecosystem: Environmental > Terrestrial > Soil > Wetlands > Peat | place: Germany: Weissenstadt | collected 2010-09-21 | reverse complement strand
TGGAAGGGATGCATGCCCAGTAGGAACACTCGCCGCCGACCAGCTGGCGTTCGACGACGGCGACCCGCAGTCCACCATCGGCCAACTCGCCTGCGCAGTGCTCGCCCGGCGAGCCAGCGCCCAAGACGATGACGTCGTAGCTGCTCATGTGCTCGCCCCGGGGCTGGTCTGACCTGAGGGCTCGGACTGCTCGTCCACCATGTACTGCGCGTACCAATCCGGCCAGTCCGGGTCGGCGTGGCCGATCTCCTTTTCGTGGCGGCCATGAGCATCCGAGGCTCGGCGGAGAGCGGCGGCCAGATCGATCTTGGATTCGTAGCTGGCTGGCATCAGGTACCTCCTGCGGATGAAGAGCGTCCTACCCGGTGAGTATGGGCTCTGCTTGTGGTCACCGCCCCGGAAGGCGCGTCGTCACTTCTTGAAGAAACCAGCCGTTGCCGTCCGGATCACTGAACGAGGCGAACGACCCATAGGTCTTCTGCTCGGGAGCTGGGCCCGGGGAGCGTTCCTCAGTGCCGGCGTGGTGGAACACCCCACCGGTGTCATGGAACACCTCGCTCACCTCGACTCCACGGTCGACCAGCTCGGCCCGGGCCGCCTCGACATCGGTGACGACGAGCTGCAGACCTTCAGCCGAGCCCGGCGCGGCCGAGGTGACACCGCTGCCGAAGATGATCGAGCACGCCGAGCCCGGCGGCGTCAGCTGCGCGACCCGGAAGCCACCGTCACCGGGGAAATCGGCGTCCAGGCGCCACCCCAGCGACTCATAGAAGTGCTTGGCCCGGTCCACATCGGACACCGGTACCACCACCACTTCGAGCTTCATCTCCACGACCGCAGCTCCTCTTCTTCGGGGGTCGATGGCCACGGCCCCGCCCGCGGGAGCCGGTCCACGCCCACATTCGCGCCGCTCGTCGTCGAAGTCCAGGTCCCAGTGTCTGTGCAGGTGGCGGCCATTACAGATTGATACGAGCTCTTCAGGCCGGGGAACTGCCCGGCCGCGATCGGGACCGAGTTCGAGGCTCGAAATCGATCAAGAAGCTGATGGCGGCCGCGATCAAGCCGGAGTTGGATCCGACGGACCCGACGTACCGGTGGCACCTTCAGCCGATGGCGACTGCTGGAGTTCGATCTCAGAAATGGCCCAGGCCGCGTTGACGAGCCCGATGTGGCTGAAGGCTTGGGGGAAGTTGCCCAAGAGCTCTCCGCTGACGGGATCGACCTCCTCAGCGAGCAGGCCGACGTCGTTGACGAAGGCGGCGGCGCGTCCGAAGACGGTGCGGGCCCGAGCCGGCTGTCCTGCCCGGGCAAGGGCCTGGGCCAGCCAGAAGGTGCACAGAAGGAACGTGCCTTCCTCGCCCTCGAGCCCGTCGTGGGACCGGTAGCGATACACCAGCCCTCGCTCATCGGTGAGCCTTTCTTCGGTTGCGTTGAGCGTTGCCAGCACTCTGGGATCGTCGGAGGGAAGGAACCCCACCAAGGACAGCATCAGGCTGGAGGCGTCAAGCTCGTCGGAACCGAAGGACTGGGTGAAGGCGTTGGCCCGGTCGCTCCAGCCTCTGGTCAGGATCGCCTCACGGATCAGGTCCTGGGTCTGCCTCCAAGCCTGGACTCGGTCGGATGTGTCAAGATGCTCGGCCAAGGCCACCGCCCGGTCGAGGGCCACCCAACACATCAGCTTGGAGTACAAGAAGTCGCGGGGCTCGCCCCGCACCTCCCAGACCCCTTGGTCCTTTTCCTGCCAGCGCCGGGCGGCGGTGTCGGCCAGCTGGACGAAGAACCGTCGTGTGGCTGGTGCCAGATCGGGGGGCGCACCCCACTTGTCAGGGGCGGCCATTGGCCCAACCCGTCGGGAGGCGTCGAAGAGGTGGTCGGAGAGGCGGTACACCGCGCTGAGCAATTCGCCGTAGACGTCAAGCTGGCGCTGGTTCCACGCACCGTTGCCGACCCGAACGGGGACAGAGTGACGCCAGCCCTCCAAGTGCGGCAGCTCCCTCTCCGTAAGGTCCCGTTCGCCGCCGATGCCAAACATGATCTGGAGGTCGCCGCCCCCGTCGAGCGAGCCGGCCGCGGAGGTCGTCACGTAATCGAAGAACTCGTTGGCTTCGTCAGGGCAGGCCGCCACCCACAGGGCCTCGATCGTGAAGGAAGCGTCCCGGACCCAGGTGTAGCGGTAGTCCCAGTTTCGGGAGCCGCCCACTGCCTCCGGCAGCGACGTGGTCGCCGCCGCGCAGATCGCGCCGGTGGGTGCATAAGAGAGTGACTGGAGTACCCGTCCGCTGTGGTGCACCAGGTCCTGCCACGGACCCACGTAGGCCTGGTGGAGTTCAGACCACGACTCCCACGCCGATACGGTGTCCTCGAAACGTAGGCCAATCTCGGATTGGCTCCAGACCTTGGCCGTGCCAGTCTCGGCCCGCTTGGTGTGGTGGAGGGCGAAGCAAGCGCTCTCGCCACGGCGGAGCTGGAGCTGGCCTGAGACCGCCGACTGGTCCACGGTCAGTGCCATAGGAGAAGAGAGGACCAGCACGTCGGCCCCCCCGAACGCGACCACTCCACCGTCGACAACATCGAGCAGGGGATGGACCAGCCCGTACTCGGGACGCGGGACGTACTCCAGGGACAACTCGACTTCCCCTTCAACGCACGTCGCACGCCGCAGCAGAAGGTGCGGCGCACTCCGGCCGAGCTCATGCCCTCGGTTGCCGTCGCCCATGGCCAGGGCGTCTGTGATCACGACCGTACCCGTCGGCGTGCGGAAGGTGGTCTCTAACACCATGGTGCGGTCGAGGTACCGGCGAGTGACTTGGGTGGCGCTCGTGGTCCCAATCGACCAGTGGCCTGCTTCGTCACCGAGGAGGCGACCGAGGATCGAGGGGCTGTCGAAGCGTGGGAAGCACAACCAGTCGATCGACCCGTCCCGGCTCACCAGCGCAGCGCTGTGCCGATCCGAAAGGAGCGCATAGTCACCTATCGGGGTCGTGCTCATGTGAGCTCCTTCGTCCGTACATCCGCGGCATGGGCATCTGGCAGTTCCGATGAAGCGTCGCGTCCCACCCATTGTGGTCGGAGTCAGTTCACCAAGCTAGGTTTCCCTGGCTATATTCCTGACCCTGATGGGGTGAGGCGCAAGTGTGCTGAGCAGGGCGATGTCATCGCACTTCGCCTCTGGCGAAGAAGTCCTCCGGTACGAGCCGGCGGCGCCCATGGTCGGCACCACGGGCGATATCGAAGCAATCTCGCTGTGGGCCGGGCAGAGCGTTGCTCTCGCCAGGCAGCCACAACCAGCAGCAGCGATCGTGGCCGAGCTCGTCTCCCGCCTGTAACCCAAGCAGGCATGCACCGTTGACGCACGTCCCCTACATACGGTTGACTCGTCGTACGTACGGTTGACTCGTGAACCGCCAGATCTGGGCAGCTCTGAATGGAAGGTGCAGAGTATGGGGGCTTCCCATGGTGCCTCCGCTCTACTGAAGACTAGGAGCAGAGAATGAACTTTCAGGGTGTCGTAGTGAACGTGGCTGACCTCAACCGATCGGTTGACTTCTATCGCGAGGTCCTTGGTTTTGCGGTGCTGTCCGAAAAGGAGCAATTAGCGGCGGTGAGTGCTCCAGGGAGCGACAGAACTCAGGTCGTCGTGTTGCGAGCGCTTGGGAGCGGTCGTGTTGAAGGAACTGGCCATATCGGTCTGCAAGCCTTCCTATTGGAGGTCGAGTCAGACGATCAACTGGAGACGATCGCAAGCAAGTTGGACTCTCGGGGAGCCCTGGTCAGCCGGCGTGATCGCAGCGAGTGGACTGCAGTGGTGGGCCGCGACCCGGACAGGGTGGCCGTCGTCGTGGTCTGGCACCGTGGTGGAGGGCGGATTCCCGAAGATGGCTGGAGAACACTAGATGATTTTCTTTACGGAATCGGCGAGTAGGCGAACTCAGAGGGCTCATTGATGACGGACCGAGGAGCCGGGAAGCGGCGGTTTGAGCCGCTTTGAAGGTCGACACCGCGGAAGCGTCCGAGACCTCGCAAAGGGAAAGGTGCATGCTCAGCTCCTGTGCATGAGTCACGACAGCGGCAATCTCGATAGTAGAGCGCTCTACTACAAGGACAGTCGCAGTGGACGGGCTGGAAACTGGGTGGACGGAGCCGCACTTCAAGGACCCGCAAAACCTAAACGGACGAAAATCACCACCTTGCAAAGGTGAGGGTCGCGGGTTCGAATCCCGTCTTCCGCTCCAAACTGCAGGTCAGAGAGGCGGGTTTCAATTTCTGCAGTCAGGACCTCCCGGTGCGAGAGTATCCGGGTCGGCATGGTTCGAGCGTCCTGCGGCGCGCCTTCTGATCCGGCTGAACGCTTGCGCGACAACCAAAGTCTTGGCGGTCTTCACACTATTGCGAAGTGACCGACCTTCACGCAATCGGCAGACTGTCTAGGTGGATCAGAGTCGGCGCTTTATCGGAGAACCGACTCCTCAATCTGCCTTGACCGAAATTTCGATTCATCATCGTTCAGATGTGCCGTCGCCCACCGGCTTTCCGCCGAAACGGGGCCGACCCAGCCAGACCGCGAGCAGTCCGAGCAGCACCGCGAAGCCAGCCAGGATCAGCGCGGCGATCGACTGGGCGTTCGAACCCGACGAGGTCGAGGCCGTCGCAGTCACCGTGTCGGCAGACGCGGTAGACACGGTAGACGTCGCTGCGGCACCGCTCGCTCCGGGCGCCGTCAACGTGATCGTCGGGGCCGGATGCTCGGGGTCGGGCACCGCCTTGTCGGGAACTTCGATCCACGAGACCACCGTTCCGTCGCTGTACGTCTGGATCGCCTTGAAGACGAGCTGCGAAGTGCCCGTCGGGATGCCCTGGGCCAGCACGTTGAATTCACCGAACTGGCCGACGGGGATGGAGCCCCCCGACCAGTCGATCTCGCTCGTCGTCGAGGTGAATGTGCCGTCGTCGGTGGTCACGGGCTTGGGCAGCGCTGCCTTGACGACAGTCACCTGCCAGCCCGAACCGGCTTCAGGATTCAACAGCACGATCGGGTGCGTGAGCGGGAACTGGATCTTGAGGCCCGTCACCGATGCGGTGGCCGACTCGTTGGGGACGCGGAAGGTGAGGATGGCGTCGTCGGTGCCCTGCGAGAGGCTCGTTGGACTGACCGTCACGTGGGCGGCCGCGACCCCCGCGTCGAGTACGACGAAGACCAGCGCGCACAGCGCGGCCCGTCCGAGTTTCCACATCATCTCCTAACCTCCCCCGTCGGAGCGACGGATCTACTGCACGGTGTCCACGAAGTTGACGTCAGGCTGGCTGAACTCTGAGACCTGTACCTGCAACACGATCTGCCACGTCCCAACAATGGGGGGGTTGGGACTGTCCGTGAGGACGAACCGCCCGACGCCTGCCTTCTGCATGTCAGTCTCGATGGGACCGACGTTCTGAGAGGGCAACACGAGGTAGACCGAGACGCTCTCGGCCATGTCCGCCGGCGTACCGCCGGGGCCGGTGAACTGGACGGTCCAGTCGTTCACCAGCGCGGCGTTGGGCGTGATGTGCAGCGTGACGTGCCCGCCGTCGAAGGCCTGGGTCCGGGTGAATGCGACGGCCGGAGGGGGACTGGCCCCGTTGCTCGGCGTCCCGTTGGCTAGCACGGCCGTCACCCCCAGGACGGCCACCATGCCGACCGCCTCCAGGCGCAACGTCGAGACCAGTCGCTGCCAGCCGCGCGCCAGCAGCTCCGGACGCGCCGTGGCCGTCGCACAGAACAAGCCGGGAAGGAGGAGGTAACGGTTGTAGCCGGCCAGGAAGAGCAGCAGGCCGACGAGGGCGATCTTGACCAGCAGGAGCTGGCCGTAACCCGTCTCGAAGAGGTTGGCCACGGACCCGACCTCGGCCACGGCCAGGATCGTGCCGGCGACCAGGATGCCGGCGAAGGAGATCCCCGCCATCGTCGAGAAACGGCTGACGACCCCGGCCGTGCCGGCCAGGAGCGCGCCGTCATGCTGGTCGCTGCCCACCCCCGCCGTCCGGTCCAACCGGTCCCCGGGATCGCCGGGCTCCCCGGGTGCCGCAATCGTTGCTGGCGACGCCGGGCGCTCCAGCAGCGCGGTCGACGTGCCCGCTCCCGCCGCCCGGGTCAGCCCGGATCCGGCCCGACGGTCCGCCGCCGCCGGCGGAGCGCCTCCCGGGCCCCCGGAGAGAAGTTGCCCCGCCTGGCGCGCCGCCCGGGTGCGGCTGCGCAGGACGGTCACCAACCCGACCAGCCCGCCCGCCCACATGGCCACGAACACCACGTGCACGATGTCGGCCGGAATGCTGAGCCAGCGCTCCGGGGAGGCGAGGGCGTGCCCAAAGAGCACGAAGGCGCCCGCGGCGACGAGAAGCCCGTAGAAGGCGGCGAACTGACGGCTCATGGTGGTGCGCAGGTATAGAGACACGAGGCAGGCGGTTAGGCCCACCAGCTGAGCGGCACACTGTTCCCCGAATTTGCCGCCGAAGGACTGGCTGTCGATGCTCCAATGCGTCACCGACGACAGCCCGCCGCCGGTCAGCACCGCCTGGGCGCTGCCGGTCACCGCCATCCCGACCAGGGCGAGCGCGGTCGACGCGTAGACCCAGCGCCGCAGCCGTCGTCGCTCGTCCCCACCCCGCAAGATGAAGGCCAGGAAAAAGGCCAGCCCGGCCGCGACGAAGACGCCGAGGTAAATCAAGAACTGGCCGAAGTCGTCCACCCAGTTGGTTAACGACGTCCGGGGGCGGGCAAGCACGCTGATGGCGCCAGCCCGGACGTGGCCGACCAGGAACACGATGCCCCCACTGACCACGTGGCCGTCGACCGAGGTCACTGTGTAGTCGGAAACGTAAGCCCCGGAGCCGAGCGAGGCTGGCAGGGTGGCCGACAAGGTGGCCGGCGACGGATGCCCGGAGCCGACCTGCACCTGCTGGCCGGCCGAGTTCAGGACGACCAGGCCCCCGTCGTCGGGCTGGACCGGCTGGTCGAAGTTGATGGTGACGGAGTGGGGGATGTGCGCCAGGTGGGCCCCCTGCGCGGGCGACGACGCGGTGACGGCGGCGTGCGCGGCGGCGGGGGTCGCCCAGCCGACGACGGCGAGGCACCCGAGGATGCCGGCCGCCAGCGGACGTCGTAGTCTCATGACGCCCCGCGCCCTTGCCCGCCGGCCGGTCCGGGCGCCGGGCTCAGGACTGGCGGTCGCAGAAGCCGATGGCGTCGGTCAGGTCGGTGTTGCCCGGGCAGTACACGTGGAGGTTGTCGTGGGAGAAGACGCCCTGGGGGCTCTCCCATCCCGGCACCACCCATGCGTGCACCATCCACACCGTCTTCTTCATGAAGTCACCGTGCACGTCCGCGCACTCTTGCGGAGTTACGTTCTGGTCGGCGGCGAAGGGCACGCCGATCTTGCCGCTGTTGAACTGGACACAGACGTTGGAGTGGCGGTGCCAGTGGTCGTTGGGTCCGATGAACCCGGACGGCGCGTTCTGGTTGAGCGACTCGTACATCACACCGACCACCGGCGCGTTGTCGGCCGTGCTGGCGTAGATCCACGATGCCGGGTACTCCGGGTTCACGGAACCGTCGGAGTTGATGCCCTTGAACGTCTCGGCGCTTATCAGCTGGTAATGCGCGCCCACACCCGGCGCCATGCCGCCGGCGAGGATCATCCCAGCCGCCTTGGCGGACGCCACCGTCGGGTACCGCTCGGCGGCCTGGAGCGCCTCGGAGAGCTGGGTCGTGAGGATCGCCTGGTCGTGGGCGTCGAGGGGCACCCACTTGGCGAGCTCCGCCTGCTCGGTGTCGTTGCCCGCCACGATGCTCTGGAATGTCTTGGAGTTCTCGCCGGGGACCTTCACCGTCGTGGACAGGGCGAGCTTGGCGGCTGCCCCACCGGGGTCGGCCGCCGGGGCCGATGCGCTCGGCGCGCTGATCGCGGCGGTCGTGCCGAAGAGGCCGCCGATGGTCAGCCCGGCGATGGCGACCGGGAGGAGCGACCCGAACACCGAAGTCGCCGACGTCCAGGTGCTGCCCAGCGAGGGCCGCAGGGCGAGGGCGGCCCCCACCAGCACAACGATGCCCGAGAGAGCGATGCCGATGGCGGCAGTGACTGCGGAGACCGAGTGCGGCCCTTCGGCGCTCAGCCAGAAAACTGCCACTGCCGCGTTGGCCGCGACGGCGCCCCCGTAGAGGGCCCGCGAAGGTCGCGTCAAGGCGCCGACCGCCAGCGTCACCTGGACGAGCGCGGCCACGATCCCGACCGTGGCCTGGGTCCCCTTGAGGTGCTCCGAGCCCATGGAGAACAGGAGCACCGCCGAGCCCCCGAGGGCCACGGCGAGCAGGATGGGCAGGGGCCGGCTGGTGCCCCCGTCGGGCCACGCGCCGCCGTTCCCGGGTGCTGCTGAGGGAGCCTCCGGGCCTTCCTCGGTGAAGACGGCGTCGACGCGTTCGATCAGGTCGGTCATGTCCCCTCCAACCTCCTGCCCCCCGGCCCAGATGGACCGATCACTCCCTGAACCGTAGTCCGGGTTGCAGCAGCGGGGAAGGAGAGCGACGCCAAGTCACCTTCTCGGCCTCCAAATCCGCCTCGCTCGTCTATATGCCCTCGGCTCGCCCGGGCAGTCGGCCGCCGCCCGGGCCGAATCCCGTCTTCCGCTCCATAGGGCTAGGTCAGCGGCAATTTCTTAACCCTCCACATTGCGCCAGAGTCCATCGCTATTGACCCAAGTAGCCGCCGAGTGTCGAATCGACATGTAGCTTCTCCGACTTGTCGAACGTCACCCTGAGACGCGAACTAGAGCTCAGTTTGGTCCGGCGGAAGAACTTGATGCAGGCGAAGTCGCTATTGACCTGATTCAGCGCAGGGTCCTCAGTCTCTGCGGAGCGATAGGGGGGAGGCATTGTCGAACGTCATGCAACCTGGCGACAACGTGATCGGAGATTCTGCGTCATAGTGCCGTCACGGAAGTCAACCCTGTGGGTTCTTTCTGGGTGGCCGACACCGAGCCCCAGGACTACTCCGACAACGCCGCGGTGGCTCGCCGGGCGATGCCGGCGTACCCGCGGCGGACGGCTGTGTCGTGGGCTTGGGCCAGGAGATCGCGGGCTCGTTCGAGATCGCCTGGGCCCCCGCGGGCCGAGAGCATGCGGCCCCACTGCAGGTGGGTTACGGCGGCAGAAAACTCCAACTGACCCCTGGCGTTGAGCTCGGCTGCCTTGGCGAAGTGCTTTTCGGCCTCGTCGTAACGGCCGAGCACCGACTCCAGGCTGCCGCAGTAATACGCCACCGGGCTTCCGGCCGTCGCGCCGATGAAGAGAACCTGGTCGTCGAAAGGCGCGAGCAATTCCAGGAGCAGCCGAGCAGGAGCCTCGGCGTGCAGTTCGGTGGCGACGTCGGCGTACGAGGCCACGGCGAAGATCCAGACGACGTCGTAGGGCAATGAGGTGAGGTCCGTGACCGCAGCTTCGAGCATCCGCTGAGCCGTGTCGACGTCGCCGGCTTCCATATGTCCTTCGGCCAGCGTCGCACGGAACACCGGGAGGGCCGGGTTCTCGGCCGCCACCTGCTCGATCATCGGGACGAGCTCGCCGTAGCGCCCCTGTTGACGGCGGATGCCGATCATCTCGGCCCCGTAGAAGCCGAAGGCGTCCGGCTGTCCGCTCTCCGTACCGATCTCCAACGCAGCCGTGGCGAGCTGTTCGGCTCGATCGGGGTCCCCCGTTAAGAGCGCATCGGCGGCGTCGTTGAAGAGGGTGACCCACACCATCGTCGGCTCGCGGAGTCCCCTTATCACGGCGCGCATGGTTGCGAGGCACCGACCCGCCATCTCGAAGTCACCAGCTTGCACTGCGGCCAACCGGCTGTATGCGCCGGTCCAGAAGAGCAGGTCGGGGTCTCCCAGGAGCTCCGACAGCTCCAGGGCTTCCTTTGCATCGACCATCCGTTCGGTGAGGGTGGAGGGGACCTGGAGCGGGTCGCTGACCAAATTCAGGGTGCGGATGACGGTGTCCGGGTCCCCCAACCGCCTCGCCATCGCCCTGGCGGCGTCGGCCAATTCCTGGCGCCGGTCCAGCGTCGTGCCCAAGGCGAGCTCGCTGCACAGAGTGGCCAAAAGGAGCGCACGCTCGCGTCCGTCCTCATCGCCCAGGCCATCGAGCGCGGACTCCAGCACCGCGACCTTGTCGGAGTCGATGACCCCGATCGAACTGAAGAAGCCGCGGCTGTTCCCTAATGCGGCAGCGACCAGGCGGTCCGTTGCGTCGAGCTCTTGAGCGCGATGTGCGGCGGCGAGGAACGTCTCCCGGAAGCCCGGCAACCCGGCCTGGCGTTGTGCCTCGCCTAAGGCGAGAAGCAGGTCGCAGCCGACCAGGGGGTCGTCCTCCGGCGTCATCTCTGCGAGGTGGAGCGCCCGGGAGAAATACCGGACCGCGTCGTCGGGCGCCAGGGCTGACAGGGCGGCCTCGCCTGCTTGCCGGGCGTAACCGATGGCCTTGGTCGCGTTGGCTGGTTGGCTGGCGCTGAGCCAGTGGTGGGCCAGTTCGCCCACCCGGGCCCCAGGTGTCTGGCCGACGGTCGCCTCGATGGCCTCGGCCACCTGCCTATGGGCACGGGTTCGCCGGACTATCGGCAGACCTTGGTACAACGTGTGCTGCGTCAAAGCGTGCGAGAACCCGTAGCGGCCCGGTACGTCAGGAATCTCGCGTACGAGGGCGGCGCCGCTCGCAGCGTCGAGGAGGTCCAGCACCTCATCCGCTCCGAGGTCGGTCACGGCGTCGAGGAGGTCGAAGTCGAAGTCCCGTCCGATGACCGCTGCCATGGAAAGGACCCGACCTGCTTGTGTACCGAGGCGGCCGACGCGAGCGGAGATGACTTCTCGCACGCTGTTGGGCAGCACCATCTCAGACATTTCCCCCGCCGCGGTCCAACGGCCACGATCGTCCTGGTAAATGGCACCGGTCTCCATGAGACTCCGCAGCACCTCTCCGACGAAGAACGGGTTGCCTTCGGTCTCGAGGCACAGCGCGTGGGCGAGATCGGTCGCGGCCTCCTCGAGGCGTTGCCCGGCTGCCGCCTCCATGAGTGCGAGCACCCCGGTGTCGTCGAAGCCCTTCAACTGGATCCGGCTGATACTTGGTTCGCGTTGTAGGGCACCGAGGAGATCGCGGAGCGGGTTGGAAGGCGAGAGCTCGCTGTCTCGAAACGTCCCAAGCACGAGCAGCCGTGCCGAGTCGACGGTGGTGACTACATGGCGCAGGAGTCGGAGACTTTGACTGTCCGACCATTGCAAGTCGTCGAGCACAAGCACGGTTGGTTGGAGCGTGGAGGCAGCCGTCAGAAGGCCCGCCACCGCCCCGTAGAGGAGGTAGCGCTCGGTGTCGGGATCCGTCCTCGTCGGTGCCGGAACCTCCCCCAGCCGTTGACCGAGCGCGGGGACCATCGATGTGATGTCGCCGCCGTGGGCCTCCACGTGGGTTCGAAGCACATGCTCGGGAGCATGCGCCACGTAATGGTGCAGCGCTTCGGCGAAGGGTGAGTACGAGGCGCTGACGTCTTCCTGGCAACGTCCCAAAAGCACGCAGGCGCCCTCCTTGGCGGCGCGCCGGGCGGCCTCGGCGACCAGTGTCGTCTTCCCGACACCGGCCTCACCGGACACCAGGACCACGGCGCGCCCTTCCCCGGCTGCTGCTCGCTTGTAGGCGTCGGTCAGCAGTGCCGCCTCGTTCTCGCGGGCGACCACTCCGGTGGGCGGCACGTGCGTCAGGCGCGCCGGAAGCGGCACGCCGTTTTCGGCCGCAGCCTCATCAAGCGGCTCCCAACGGACGTCGAGGACGTCCACGGGCTCTGGGAGGCCCTTCAACTCAACCGCTCCGAGCCGCTCGAAGAGGTAAGGGCTGCGCCGTCCGCCCATCATCCGGACGGCGTCCGTGGCCAGGATCTGACCGGCATCGGCGTGGGCACAGAGCCGAGCAGCCTCTATTACAGGGTCGCCGTAGTAGTCATTGGCCTGCATCGTGGCCTCTCCGCCGCTGAGTCCTATGCGGAGCCCCAGCTGATGGCGGGCGCCGACGTTGTCACGGTGGACCGCTTGCTGCATCGCCACGGCGCACGACAGGGCGGCAGAGGTGCTGCGGAACACGACCATGACCCCGTCGCCGAGGCCCTTCACCTCGACCCCTCCGGATCCGGCTATGGCTCGACGCAGCACTGAGAAGTGGGCCCGAAGCAGCTCGTCAGAGGCGTCCGGACTGATCGCGTAGCTGATCTCGGTCGAACCGACCAAGTCAGTGAATAAGACCGTGATGGTCTCGGTGACCGCCAAGGCTCGCCTCCTCCGGTTTCCGCTCTGCTGGCGCCAGGGTAGACGGTTGGCAACCGGAGATGCGCCCAGACGGGAGCCGTTGCGGGCATCGTGAATCTCGTTCAGCAGGCTTGCTGTCGGCCGGACAGTAGAGGGCTCTACTACAGCGGCGGACGCAGTGGATGGGCTGGAAACTGGGTGGACGGAGCCGCAGGTGAGAGGATCCGCGAGACCGAAACGGACGAAATCCACCACCTTGCCAAGGTGAGGGTCGCGGATTCGAATCCCGTCTTCCGCTCCAAAGTCAAAGTATTTTGGCGCAGGTCAATTGTTTAAATGACCTGCCCATAGCTGCTGGGAATCGGAGTGATACACCCGTGTCCGCAGCGAGTCCGTTATGCGCGACTCCTGCCGATTCCGATTCTCCCGAGAACGTGGCATCGAGGGCGTCCACGAACGATTCATCGTTGCTGGGGAACAGGTGAACGTAGCGATCCGACGTGACGCGAATCGACTGATGCCAAGGTGGTCCTTTCCATGTAGCGACCGGCCGCGGTCGGGAAGACGGTGCAGGTGCGGCTCAGGTCGTGGAAGCTCAGCCCTTTGAGCAAACCGGGCAACACCAGCCTTTCGTGCTGATCGTGGGTTCGGATCCCTTCACGGCTGCCAGACTTGGGCCGATGGCTGACAATCCCGGCTCGCTGCGGCAATTCTTGAAGACGGTGATCCGCCCCGCGATCTACGGGCGGTGTACACCGCTGGAGGTGTCGGCCCACCACCTGCACGGCGAGCCGATTCCGGCCATCGAGGCCGTTCGGCGACCGTTCACCCCGTTCGAAGTGGGTGACGCCTGGGGAGGCACGTGGGATACCACGTGGTTCCGGTTCCGGG